>Ga0302140_10000063_pt1 | contig 105118 bp, 113 predicted proteins | sample I_Bog_E1_1_FD_202095 | JGI IMG/M metagenome (GOLD analysis project Ga0302140, IMG submission 202095) | Peat permafrost microbial communities from Stordalen Mire near Abisko, Sweden - I_Bog_E1_1 | ecosystem: Environmental > Terrestrial > Soil > Wetlands > Peat | place: Sweden: Abisko... | reverse complement strand
TCATTCTTACGCCTGCTTGTCTGGCTGCTGTTATATCAGTTGGTGCATCACCAACATAATAGGCCTCTTCGGGTTTTATTTCAAAATATTTGAGAACAGCTGAAATCCCCGCTAGTTTTACACTTCCTGTAATCGAACCAGTTTCAACCTTTTCAAATAAATCTCCAATTTCATATTGTTCTAAGGTAATGTCTGTACTTTTCTTTCCCTTGCCCGTCACCATTGCTATCCGTATGCCTTTATGCTTTAAGTCTTTTATGATCTCCACAATACCTTCAAATGCTTTTGGACATTCATTATGAAAAAGTTTATAATAATACAAATATTTTTCTAATCCCTCCGCATACTGTTGCGGAATGAGAGAGTAAATCGTACCTTCTTCCGAAGGTCCAAAGGTTGCGATAATTTCTTCATCACTGATTTTTCTTTTCATAAAAGTTTCGATCGTTTCACGAAAAGCTTTGATACAAAGAGGGAGTGTATTTCCTATCGTTCCATCTAAATCAAAAATCATTGCTTTGATCATCGGTGCGTCTCCTTCGTATTGTTTCTCGTTTTAATGTATCCGTTTCTTAGGTTATTCTTTATGCTCATTCTTTTACGATTACGGAAAGTCCATCTGGAATAACTGTTATCTTTGCCCCCATACCTTGAAGTTCATAGGCTCGTTGCAAAGCTTCATCCATTGTTTTGGCAAGCTCCATATGCATGTCTTTAATCAAGTGTGAATCTACAAGATCTGACACCATAATTACATGGTGTTTCGAAAGGATACGGGCTAATATTTGCGATGTCCATTGATCTGGAATCGTATCCTGTCGTTTTGTATGTATCGCTTTTTCTAAAAATTCTTCTGGTGTCTTCACATCTGCTAAATTTCTATAAAAGCCTTCACCGCCATGCCCGTCGGCACAGCCTGCAACCATAATAATAACACCATTTTCTTTATTCACAGCTTCAGCCGTTGTCATTCCTTTAACTGCCTGATAAATATTTTGATCTAAAGGATAGCCACCATTTGTTGAAATAGCTATATCACAAGGTATTTTTTTTACTTCCGACATTTTTTTTACAAAAGAACAACCTGTTTGATGAGCTTTTTCTAAATCACCAGCAAAAGAAGCGATAATTTTTTTATTTCCATCTAAAACTACATTTAAAATAAATGCAAGACCTGCTGTCTTCGCAGCGTACAACATATCAGCATGGATCAGATTACCTTTAAGATTACCGGTACGAGCCTCATTCGTATCAATAAATTCGCCACAGTGATTTGCCATAATCGTTTTGTAAGATGCAATACCCGGTAGTACAGACTTTCTGCCACCAGAAAAACCCGCAAAAAAATGTGATTCAATAAAACCTTCCGCAATGAGCAGCTCCGCTTCAGCTGCAAGACGATTGATGATGCAGGGTCCGCCAGATGGTAGTGTTCCTATTTGCACCATAGCGTCATCATCGGTTGAAATATGCATGATAATCTGTTCGTGATTCACAATATCTTCGCCATACTTATCAATTAATTCTTCTCTTGTCGATGGACGATGAAAACCAGTAGCAACTAAAATTTTAATATCTGCATCCGGTTCAATCTGCCGAATTCGTTTAAGTAATATAGGCGTAATAATCTTTGATGGAACCGGACGCGTATGATCTGAACTAATCAGAACGATATTTTTCTTACCACGGACCAATTCTTCTAATTTATCTGACTCAATCGGAGCATCCAGCGATGCTTCCACTATTTCTTCTTGCGACAACTTCGTTGCATAATTTTCTGCTTTCGAAGTCAAAATACCGGCTAAATTATTCTTGTTTATTTTTGCTATAATCTTTCTCTTATCATACGGTAAACTGATATTCACAAATTCCATTATAAAACCTCCTGTTTTAATTTCAATGAAATATTTATTTGGTATCTGAGAACCAGTATAGTGCAATATTGTTTTTTTGTATAGCTCAAGAAAAAGATGACTCTTATAAATAAATATGATAACTGTGTAAAATATAAAAAGCTCATTGTCACACGACTCTGTGCAGAGCACTTGTTTTTGTGTATTTTAAATTCAACACAAGATCCCTACTCTTTACCCATTTACAGAACTGCCTGTGGCAAGTATGCTTAAAGTAGATTTATTAATACATAGTAGCAATTTTTTATGTTTTAGAATGGAAGTGTATACATGAATTTTATTAAATATGATTTAGGTCCTGTTGCCGGTGGAAATAAAGTTAGAGTTACACTTGATATACAGGCAAACGTAATGTTGTTGGATCGCATGAATTTTTCCTTATACAATGACTGTCTTGCCTTTAAATATTTCGGTGGTTACTATAAAAAATCACCCGTTATCATTGATATCCCTGATACAGATCATTGGTATGTTATTATTGATTTAGGCGGTGCTGTTGGACCGGTAAAAACAACCTGCAGCGTCATACCCTAAGCCAGAAAGTCTTTCTCTTGATTTTTATGTAAAAAAAGAATATGAAACAAAAAGCTGACTCCTATTTTATATAGGAATCAGCTTTTTTACATATTTTTCATATTGACTCTGTTGACGAATTTTCTTGTAATAGCTTCTCTTTATTTAAATCTGAATTTGTTTGCTTTCATATTCGTCTATAACGACCTGTTGTTTGACTAGCATGGCTTTGGCAAGCTGCAATTGATTTTCTACTTGTGTATATGAAGTACCACCAAACGAGTTACGATTTCTTACACAAGTTTCTGGCTTAATCGCTTCTAAAATATCCGCTTCAAAAAGTGGTGATAATTCTTTGAATTCATCATGGGATAAATCTTTTAGCCAAATTTTCTTTTCAATACAATAATGTACCGCTTTACCGGATACTTCATGCGCTTGTCTAAATGGTAAGCCTTTTTTTACAAGATAATCTGCCAAATCCGTTGCATTGGAGAAATCATCACTTACAGCTTTAAACATAACGTCTTTGTTTACTTTCATCGCCCGAATCATCTGCGCATAAACAGCCAGACTAAATTTAACAGTATCAATCGTATCAAAAAGTCCTTCTTTATCTTCTTGCAGATCCTTATTATAAGCAAGCGGCAGACCTTTTGTTGTCGTAAGCATTGCCATAAGGTGACCAATAACCCGACCGGTTTTACCACGAACAAGTTCTGATACATCTGGGTTTTTCTTCTGTGGCATCATGCTGGAGCCTGTACAATGGGCATCATCTAATTCAATGAAGGAAAATTCCCGTGAACACCACATTATAATTTCTTCACTAAGACGACTCATATGCATCATCATAATAGATGCCGCCGATAAAAATTCCAGAATATAATCACGGTCGCTGACCGCATCCAGACTGTTTGTATAAATCGACTCAAAATTAAGCTGATCCGCAACAAAACTACGATCAATCGGGAAGGTTGTACCAGCCAAAGCCCCCGCGCCAAGCGGCATTATATCAGCTCGTTCATACACACCCTTGAGGCGGGAAAAATCACGACTGAGCATCGAAAAATAAGCCATCATATGATGCGAAAATAGGATTGGCTGAGCGCGCTGCAAATGCGTATAACCAGGCATGATGACATCACTGTATTTTTCTGCTGTTTCGACAAAAGCCGTCTGCATATCAAATATAAGCTTAGCAATATTTACGACTTCTTTACGTACATACATATGGGTATCCAGTGCGACCTGATCATTACGACTGCGAGCTGTATGAAGTCGACCACCCGCTTCACCGATTGCATCGGTTAGACGTTTTTCAATATTCATATGTATATCTTCTAAGGTAACATCAAACGAAAAGTTACCTTGTTCGATATCCGTCAAGATCTTTTTCAAGCCAGCAATAATCGAGTCCTTATCTGCATCGGCAATGATACCGCATTTTGCCAGCATCGTCGCATGCGCGATACTACCTGCAATATCTTCGTGATACATGCGTTTATCAAACGAGATAGAAGCCTGAAATTCGTTGATCATTTCATCAGTCGATTTGGAAAATCTTCCACCCCAAAGTTTTTTACTCATTTTTAAGTCCTGCTTCTTCTTTCATTAACGCTCTTACTTTAAGCGGTAAGCCAAAAAGGTTAATAAATCCAGTTGCATCAGCCTGATTGTAGACTTCATCACGTTCGAACGTAACGAATTCTTTGCTGTATAACGAATATGGAGATTTCGCCCCAGCTGATATGATATTACCTTTGTACAATTTTAGTTGTACAGTTCCAGTAACGGATTCTTGGGTACTGTCAACAAAAGCAGCCAATGCTTCACGAAGCTGTGAAAACCACATTCCATCATACACCAGTTCACCATAACGGATCGCAATGCCTTCTTTGTAATGGAGCGTCTGTCTGTCAAGGCAAAGATATTCAAGTTCACGATGCGCATAATAGAGAATCGCTCCGCCTGGATTTTCATATACGCCGCGGGATTTCATTCCAACCAAACGGTTTTCAACGATATCCGTAATACCAATACCATTCGCCGCGCCAATATCATTTAATTTAGTCAAAAGTTCAACGGCACCCATTTTGTTGCCATTTACTGCAACAGGAATCCCTTTTTCAAAATCAACCGTTACATATTCTGCTCTGTCAGGAGCATCTTCTGGTGCTTTCGAGATAAGCAGCATATCATTTTTCGGTGCATTCCAAGGATCTTCCAGATCAGAACCTTCATGACTTAAATGCCAAATGTTTCTATCCATACTATAGGTTTTATTGCTTGTTGCAACCGGAATTTTATGTTTTGCCGCATATTCAAGTGCATCTTCACGAGATCTAATTTTCCACTCACGCCAAGGTGCAATAATACGGATATTTGGTGCTAAAGCTTTCACCGTAAGTTCAAAACGAACCTGATCGTTTCCTTTGCCTGTTGCTCCATGAGCAATAGCATCCGCACCTTCTTGTTTGGCGATTTCCACAAGTGCTTTCGCAATAATCGGACGAGCAAAAGAAGTCCCCAATAAATATTTACCTTCATAAACTGCGCCTGCTTTTAAAGTCGGCCACACATATTCTTCCAGGAATGGTTTGGTCAGATCAGCAATAAATACTTTCGATGCACCGGAGGCAAGAGCTTTGTCATGAACTACGTCTAGTTCATCCCCTTGTCCAATATCAGCACAAACTGCAATAACTTCGCAGCCATTATAATTTTCTTTCAGCCAGGGAATAATAACGGAAGTATCTAAACCACCGGAATATGCAAGTACTACTTTCTTTACATCAGCCATTTTAAAAACGCCTCTCTTTTCGAATTATTATTTAGATTTTTCAATCACACATTGTTAAGGCCATAATTGCCTTCTGGGCATGCAGACGGTTTTCCGCCTCATCAAAGATGACTTGCGCATTATCTTCCATAACCGCTTCGGTGATTTCTTCACCACGATGAGCTGGCAGACAATGCAGTACAATTGCTTTTTGATCAGCAGCTTGCAAAAGTTCTTTGTTGATTTGATAATTTTTGAAGATTTGTTTACGTTCCTGGCGTTCCGATTCTTGGCCCATACTTGCCCAAACATCTGTATACAGAATATCGGCATCATTTGCTGCAGCGAAGATATCATGGCCTACGGTTATAGAACCACCTGTCAGCTTTGCATCTTCCACCGCATTTTTAATCACATCCGCATTGGGTTCATACCCTGGCGGCGTTGCCACCGAAAAATGCATACCAACTTTGGCGCAGCCATACATCAGCGAATGAGTCATGTTATTCCCGTCACCAATATAAGCGAGCTTCAGCCCCTTGAGTTTTTTGCCTTTATACTCTTGTATTGTCAGCAAATCCGTCAAAACTTGGCAAGGATGCAGCAAATCTGTCAAAGCATTAATGACAGGAATATCGGCATATTTGGCAAATTCCTCCACATCCGCATGAGCAAACGTACGAATCATCACACCATCCAGATACCTTGACAAAACACGCGCTGTATCTTTAATCGGCTCACCGCGACCTATCTGTAATTCATTACCAGATAAGAAAAGTGCGGTACCACCCAATTGATACATTCCTACTTCAAACGATACACGGGTTCTTGTTGATGATTTTTGAAAAATCATCCCCAGCGTTTTACCTTTTAAAATATGATGCTCAATACCAGCTTTTTGCTTTGCCTTTAATTCTTTGGCAAGGTCAAGGATTTCATACACCTCTTCTGTCGTAAGATCGTGTATCGATAATAAATCTTTGCCTTTCAACATATTAAAACCCCCAAAAATTTTACCGCCCGCATATGTTATCTATATTCGGTGATAATCACCTAATTATTATACTATAATAGCTTTAATTTATGCATGTTTTTTTAAAACTTTATCCAGTATTATCATCAACTCATCCACATGTTGTTTAGTGATAATAAGTGGTGGAACAAACCGTAAAACGTTACCCGCTGTACAGTTAATGATAGCTCCCTGTTCAAGACATTCATTCACGATGTCACGCCCTGGTTTCGTCAGTTGCATACCAAGTATTAAACCAAGACCGCGAACTTCTACGATGAGCGAAGGATATTTCACCTTGCATTCTTCCAGTTTGCTCTTAAGATAAGCACCCACAGTTTGGCAATTTTCCAGCAAGTGATCGCTTTCAATTGTATCAAGGACTGCATTTGCGGCTGCACAAGCGAGCGGATTACCACCAAAAGTCGAGCCATGATCACCAGCATGAAAAACTTTTGCTATTTCATCGGCTGCGATAAATGCCCCAATTGGCACCCCGCCAGCAAGACCTTTCGCAAGTGTAACCACATCTGGTTTTACCCCAAATTGTTCATAAGCAAAGAATGTACCCGTCCTGCCTATACCGGTCTGAATTTCATCAAAAATAAGTACTGCCTGATATTTATCACATAAAGCGCGAACTTGTTTAAGATAATCCGCTCCCGGCATATTCACGCCGCCTTCGCCTTGAATCGGTTCCAGTAAAACAGCACAAGTCTTATCGCTCATTATGTTTTCCAGAGCCTTAATATCATTGTAAGGCACATAATCAAAACCTGCCGGCAAAGGACCAAATCCTTCACGATATTTGGGCTGACCAGTAGCTGTAAGTGTAGCTAGCGTCCGTCCATGAAAGCTGTGAATTGCCGTAATGATCTGTGATTTGTCTGGAGCTATGCTATGTGCATATTTACGAGCCAACTTCATGGCACCTTCATTGGCTTCCGCACCAGAATTCCCCAAAAATACTTTGCCTAGACCACTGAGTTTTTTTAGTTTTTCCGCTACATCGACTTGGACTTTTGTATAATACAAATTCGAACAATGGATCATTTTCCCCGCTTGTTCAGCAATTGCTTTTACCAAGATCGGATGATTATGTCCTAAAACATTAACAGCAATCCCACCCAGATAATCAATATATTTTTTTCCTACTGTATCATATACGTAAGGTCCTTCTCCATGGTCTAAAACGATTTGATATCTTGCAAAGACCGGAAAATAAGACGCTTCGTCTTGTTTATAAATTTCTTCGTTTGTCATCTGACTCGCCCTCTCCGTATGTTTTTTCTTGTTACCGAACAACTTCCGTCCCAATCCCCTGCGGTGTGAAAACTTCTAAAATCAGTGAATGATCAAGGCGCCCATCAATGATATGGGTTTTTCCCGCCCCCGCTGCGAGTGAACACAAACACGCTTCAACTTTTGGAATCATACCACCAGCAATTGCACCCTCTTTTATCATTTCTTTTGCTTCATCTTGTGTCAGTGTTGAAACAAACGTTGTTTTATCATGATAATCTTTATAAATGCCTTCAATATCTGTCAAAAGAAGTAACTTTTCGGCATGAAGTGCACCGGCAACTTCGGCTGCTACATAATCAGCATTAATATTATAGCTTTCATTGTTTACGCCGACACCAATCGGTGCGATGACTGGAATATAGTCCTGATCTAGAAGATCATTGAGTATATCCACATTGATTCTTTCGACTTCACCAACAAAACCAATATCAACCATACGAACATCTTCACCATCATAAACTTCAGCCAGCTTTTTTTTGGCTCGAATGAGTTCAGCATCTTTGCCGCTCAGGCCAACAGCCTTTACGCCGCGATGATTCAGTAAACTGACAATTTCAGTATTGACCTTGCCCACTAGAACCATCTCCGCAATTTGAACCGTTTCCTCATCCGTCACACGCAGTCCACTGACAAATTCCGATTTCTTACCAATTTTCTGTAAAAAGCTAGTGATATCAGGACCGCCGCCATGTACGACAACGGGTCTAATACCAACATATTTCATCAAAGCAATGTCTTCCATTACTTTTGCTTTCAATTCATTATTGACCATTGCATTGCCACCATATTTAATGACAATTGTTTTACCAAAAAATTTTTGAATATATGGCAAAGCCTCTACCAAGATAGCTGCTTTATCTTTTGATGAAAATTCCACTCATTATCCTCCTTATCAGGTGTGATATTCTCCGTTTATTTTTACATATTCATAAGAAAGATCACAGGACCATACCGTAGCTTCTTCGTCGCCTAATCCCATATCAATCGAAATCGTAATATCATGAGCTTCCATCACATCGCGCAGGGCAGCTTGATCAAAAGCGGCACCCATTCCTTTATCAAAAACAGTGATATCGCCAAATTTCACGATAGTTTGCTCCGGTATCATTTGTACTCCGGCATAACCAACTGCACAGATCACACGACCCCAGTTTGCATCCTGCCCAAAAAATGCCGTTTTAACAAGTGGTGACTTTGCCACTGACATAGCAACTGTTTTTGCATCAACAAAAGAAGGAGAACCCGTTACTTTGATTGTCAGAAATTTCGTTGCGCCTTCACCATCTTTAGCAATTTCTTGTGAAATTCCTTTACAAATTTTATCAAGTGCAGCATAGAAAATTTTATAATCGTCATTTTCTGTTGTAATTTCCGCATTTTCAGCCATACCATTTGCCATAACAACAACCATGTCATTGGTACTCATATCGCCATCGACAGAAATCATATTGAACGACATTTCAACAATTTCAGAAAGTGCTTTTTGTAATAAATTTTGATTGATTGCTGCATCTGTTGTAATGAAGCAAAGCATCGTTGCCATATTAGGCTGAATCATGCCTGAACCTTTGGCAATCGCACCAAGGCGGACTTTTTTGCCACTGAGCTCAATTTCCAGTGAGCAGGCTTTCGATTTTGTATCGGTTGTAATAATGGCATTCCCCGCCGCCACGCTGCCGTTTTCATTCATTGCCTTCACAGCCGCCTTGATACCGAGTTCCATTTTATCCATCGGCAAATTTACACCAATCACACCAGTAGAGGCAACAATAACCTCTTCCGGTTTAACACCTAATGCCTGCGCTGTAACAGATGCCATTTGATTGGCATCGTCCATTCCCTGCTGCCCAGTACAAGCATTCGCACAGCCAGCATTGGCAACAATCGCATGAGCTGTACCGGATTTAACGACTATTTTTGAAACATGTACAGGAGCTGCAGCCACTGCATTTTGCGTGAATGTACCGGCAACTACGGCTTCTTTTTCTGTATAAATTACGGCAACATCTGCTTTACCACTTTTTTTTATTCCAGCTTTAACACCCGCTGCTCTAAATCCTTTGGCAAATGTAACACCTGCGTTATTTTCTCTAAACACAAAAATTCCTCCAACTATTTATTTAATATAAATCCATTAAGGATAAACAGGAACATTTAACAGTCCCATTTTTTCATCAAAACCACAAATAATATTAAAATTCTGCACGGCCTGCCCAGCGGCACCTTTTACAAGATTGTCAATCGCCGAAAGAGCAATTACCCGCCCGACACGATCATCAATGTGCCAACCTATATCACAGAAATTTGAACCGCGTACTTCTTTCGTGGCGGGATAACCACCTCGTCCCAGAAGACGAATAAAGAATTCTTCCTTATACATCATTTCATATGCAGTATCAACCTGCTCTGCCGTCACACCAGTTTTAAGCTTTGCATAGCAAGAACTTAAGATTCCTCTGGACATTGGTACAAGGTGCGGCGTGAAACTCAAAACTATTTTTTCGCCTGCAAGCTCCGATAAAGCTTGTTCAATTTCCGGTGTATGACGATGTCCGCCTACATTATACGCTTTGAAATTATCATACATTTCCGGAAAATGATTACTCAAGTTTGCTGAGCGTCCCGCCCCTGACACCCCCGACTTAGCATCAATGACAATCGTATCAAGAACAATTAAATTATTTTTAACCAACGGTGCCAATGCCAAAATACTCGCAGTTGTATAACAGCCCGCATTACCAACAATCGATGCTGTTCTAATTTCGTCGCGATAAAGCTCTGCCAAGCCGTAAACACGTTTTGCATCTTTATGGGTATGTTCTACTTTATACCAAGCTTCATATATTTGGGTATCCGCAAAGCGATAATCGGCCCCGAGATCAATAATCTTAACATTTTTACCTTCCAGTGCTCTACCGACCACCATAGCGTGTCCATGCGGTAATCCAATAAAAACAACATCACTCGCTGCAGCAATTTTATCCATTTCCTTCATGCTGATTAACTTCTGATCATAAATTCCTCGTAAGTGAGGATATATCGTTGAAATCGGCTGACCAGTATGGCTTTCCGATGTCATATACATAACTTCTGCTTCGGGATGATTGTTCAGAAGTCGTAAAAGTTCTGCACCAGCATACCCGGTAGCACCAATAACACTAACTTTCATACCAATTCCTCCTCAAACTCCATGCTCATAATTATACATCAAGAGTGCATAAAATTTCAATAGTAAATTTATAAAATAACACTATTTTTTTCATTTTTTATGAATTTGTATGGTTGGGGCTTTACTTTCGACGCAAATCTACTCTCACCTCGCTTTTTCAGCCAATGCATTTACTCTTTTTACTTCCCGATGAACAATTTATTTCCTGCTGCGAAATTTTTTCTTTCCACTAAATTTTATCAGATCATATGAAAACAAACGTTCTAATGTTATAATAGAGTTATTCTTATTTTTTAGGAGGATTTTATGCGTACTTCACGCTTTTTACTTTTATCCGTTGTTTTATTTTTTATCTGTTTTTGGTTTTCCGGCGGCAGCAATATCATTTTTCACGATACAAAAGAGCTGAGCACAAAAGTGGAAGATCAAATGCATTCGGCAGCAAAAAATATTTCCGTTCCAGCTACCAGTACGAATAGACCATCAAACATTTCAACCGTTGACCGTATTTCACGCATTGTTTTCTTACGAGATGCCGTAGCAAAAACAGTTGATGGGAAAAAATATGTGACAATTGATAAAATTGGTGTTCCCATGCAGCAGGCGATTATCGCCGTAGAAGACACTCGATTTTATTCACATGGGGGATTCGATATCGAAAGCATTCTTCGCGCCTCACTCGTCAATCTCCAATATGGAAAAATAGAAGAAGGTGCCAGCACGATCACCCAGCAGCTAGTAAAGAACTTATTTTTATCACACGAACAATCCTTCGGTCGCAAAGCAGAAGAGCTTATTTTGGCTGTCGATATGGAAAACCGTTATTCCAAAGAAAAAATCCTTGAACTCTATTTGAATACAATTTATTTTGGTTCTAATTTTTATGGAATTCAGGAAGCAGCACAAGGTTATTTTGGTAAAAATCCCGAAAACTTGACACTTGCCGAAGCTTCTATGCTTGCTGGTCTGCCGAACGCACCTTCGCTTTATTCACCATATGTTGATTTTACCATGGCAAAAAAACGTCAAGGCATTGTTTTGGACACAATGGTAAGAGCGGGCTTTGTTGCTCCTACCATTGCCGAAAAAACGAAACAAGCGCCTTTGTATTTTATACAGTAAAAAAAGCGTATCCATCATCTGTTTTCAGGTGAGGATACGCTTTTTTTACTATTTTTATTTCTTTTTAGTTTGATCTTTAATTTGTTGTTGTACTGTTTTTTCAAAAGAGCGATAAAAATCTTTTGTCAAGCCCTCATAAGTTTTGAGTGAATCATCATCATTGCTGCCAGCAGCAATTTCATAAGAATACACAATCTGGTTTGTCTGCGCAGAATATACATCATAAAAAATAACGACACGACTGTTGTGTACAATGGTTGCTACCATATACGCATCCGCATATTTACCAACATTGGATTTAAATAATTCATCCGCTTTTTTTGGTTCTAAAGAGCTGAGATCTACACTTGAATCTTTTAAAATTGATGCTTCAACATCTGATTTTGGCATTACATAAATCCTAGCACTCGCACCAATTTTGTAAAGCATATTCATGACAGCATCTTTCGTAGCACCATCTTTTACTGGACTGTATTGAGGATCTACAATTACCAAACGATGAATTGTCGAAAGATCAAACCCCTCAGTAGTTATAGTTCTTTCAGGATTGGCTGATACAAGCTGTGCATTTAGAAAAACAACACAGACAACCAATAACATTTGAAGCAATTTTTTCATTCTGACTACGCCTCCTATTTCATCAAACATAAATACTTAACTTTTATACTATTCTTTCCTAATCAGCTAAAATCCTTTATTTCCCGACAACTTATTCAAAGAAATTTAAAGCCATTGTAATTGCATAGCAGCAATCCCCATGTATTCACGAACGGCTGTCGTTGTATTCTTCAAAGCCCCCAACGTTGGCAGCCAAACAAACATATCCTTATTATAACTGCTGGAATCCGAAAAATCCGTCTGATAATCCACCGCAAATGTTTCAAAGGACATGATTCCGACCTGCTTAAAACAAAGTACGGCCCGCGGCATATGATAAGCAGATGTAACAATAATCGGTTTTTTGAAACCTTCTGCCGCACAAATTGCAGCAATATGTTCTGCATTCATAACCGTTGTATGTGCCTGATCATCAATAATGATATTTTCTGGCAAAACGCCTAAATCCAACATGATTTCTTTTGCCTTGGCTGTTTCGGGATCTTCACCACTTACTACAATCGGTATATGAAGGCGTTTTTGCAGACGAATCGCTGCAATCAAGCGATTCATCGATCCCCCCCCCAGAGATCCTCCATCCGCTTCGATATCCGGTGTACCATTTAAGGCCCCACCACCCAAAACAGCAATCAAATCGCCTTGCACCGTGGGCGAGGGAATATATTCTTTCTCCAATTTCTGAAGCAATATATGACTGATGAACGGGTTAGAACATAAATACAAAAACAGCGTCACGAATGTCAAAACGTATTTGAGACTCAATTTTTTACGCCAAGCATAAAAACAAATGCCAATCAATGCGACTGACGTCAAACCGACTGGTAAGACCAAAAACGTTAGAATCTTATATAGATAAATAAAAACATGCACTCTAAAATCCACCCTGCTTTTCAACAAATTTATCGGCAAAATTATTTTCACAATCTATAAGCTGCCATCTTTCATCTATTAGGTTTTACAGGGGCATTTTCCTGCTTGTCATTCTATATTCTACATATAATTTAAGAACAATACCAGAAAAAGTCGTTCATCTCCTAAGTAAGATAAACGACTTTTATGGCAGGCTCGATAAATTGTCGCTAAAACATAACCCGCTTGTTCCTTATAAAAATAAATATTGATAGCGATCTTTAAAAGCCTGTGGCGATAAATCAAACATATTTGCCAGTTTCACATCATCAAGATCCTCTGGCAGTAAACGAATCATAAAGTCTTTCGCCAACTGATAATGCATCGATTCAATATCAACACGGCGCACTTTTGTCCGTCCTATTTTTTCATCACGCAATTCGGAAAATGGCATTGGCACCGCCTCATTGTGCTGCATTGTAATCATCGCCGAGCAGCCATTTTCATCAAGAAAACGCACTGCTGCATAGCCAAGTGACCTGGTATAATCGATATCATATGAAATCGGCGGTGCACAACGTAATGCATAACCGATCTTTTCATCGACGATGGTCAATTTAATCTGTATTTTTCTTAATTCTTCCATCACTTCTTTTTTTAATACTTCTCCGAAATTCAGCTCAGCATACCGCAGATGCCCATGCTCATCCAAGCAGGCATCCCCCAGCTTATGAAAATCCTCCGGTGCAATTTTTTCGATAACACCCTCAGCGATGACCGCAACACCATAATTACGCCCAGTCAAATAACGTTTGATGATCGAGCAAGTCAAAAGATCTACGATCTGCTGCAGACGAATCGTCTTACCGGTAAACTCTTCTGGAATCAAAGTAATAATCGCACCAGCAGATTTTCCCATTCCCAATGCTAAATGTCCTGCAGTCCGTCCCATCGTCACAGCAAAATACCAACGATTATTCGTCGTCCTGGCATCTTCCATCAAGTTTTCAAGCAGCATAGTGCCTACTGCCCGGGCTGTTTCAAAGCCGAATGTTGGCATTCCTGCCGGCAGCGGCAAATCATTATCAATTGTTTTGGGCACATGAACCACGCAAAGAGAACGACCGCATTGTTTTGCATATTCTGCAACACTGGATGCACTAAAAGCCGTATCATCACCGCCGATTGTAACAAGATAGGTTACGCCTATTTCGTTTAACGTATCAACAACCATTTGCAAATCTTCCTGCCGTTTAGTTGGATTGAAACGTGACATATGTAGTATGCAGCCGCCCGTCAAATGAATCCGGCTTACCAAATCGTAATTCAACTTGATATACTGTTTTTCACCTTTTGCCAAATGAGAAAAACCATCATAGATTCCATAAACATCCCAGCCACGTCGTTGTGCCTCCATCGTTACCGCACTTATAACACTATTCATTCCCGGAGCCGGACCACCACCGCAAACAATCGCCACAGCAGTTTTTCTCGTATGTACCATAGGAACCACCTTTCAATCGATAAGAAGAAATATTAAACATATTGCCCATTTTACTATAAACAATGATAATAGCAAGCCCTTGGTATCGCTCGAAAACGTTTTTTTTTTGATATTTAACAGATTTTTTCAACTTTTTTTATCAAATAAAAATTTATAAGTAAAATCAGTATTTTTTTAAGTGATTATCTTGCATTTTCAAATACTGCCTTAAAGCACTTCCTTAATAATGCTTACAAAAGAAACGCTAAAAATCATCATTTTAGAACAGTATTTCACAGCAGTACAAATAAAAACAGTCCTATACTTTTATCTATAGGACTGTAAATAAAAAAAAATTTAAGTTTTATATTCTAAAATAAAGTATTTAAAGCATTCCTTCAAGTTTATTTACTATATTTCACTCAAACTTTCCTGAGTGAAATATGCTGATCAATTTTACGGTAATAGTCAATAATTTTTTTCAAAGCAGCTTCGAGTGTATAATCTACTTCAAAGACTGCAATTGACTTTTTCTCTAATTGTTTTTTAACACCAGCACCAACTTGCTTACATAATAAACAACGACAATCAATAATCGGGAAAATTTTTGCATTAATTTTAATTTCGTCATGGTTTCCCCCACAGCCACCACGTTGACTTCCACAACCAGAGCCTTCCTCGCAAGATGAAGGCTTCTTATGATGTTCTTCCGCTATTTCTGGGTGCAGAGGAATAATCGCAGCCGGTGTTCTGCCTAGCTCATGAAAACTCCCATCTTCTTCAACACAAACAGTCAAAAACGTTTCCGTGTTCCAAAAATGGGCATTGATTGAAACTCCATCGGTAGAGGCAATTGCTATTTTGTATGCCATAAACTACTCCTTTCCGCCATTTCTGCTTTTTTATCTTCTCCCAGATTTTTTCAAAAAGCAGAAATGGCTGTAATGCTATCCAGTTATTCTACATTCTAAACAAATAAGCCCGTTGATAAATACCGAAGCCCTGTATCCGCTGCAATAACAACGATTCGTTTGCCGCTGTTTTGGGGACGTTTTGCCAGCTCAGTCGCTACATGGATGGCTGCACCAGAAGATGTTCCCAGCAAAACCCCATCAGATTTCGCGACTGCCCGAGCCGCTTCATAAGCCTGGAATGTTTCAACTTCAAAGGCTTCATCATAAATATCCGTATTCATGGTTTCTGGTACACGCTCTTTTGCAATTTTGAAAAAAGGATGTATGCCCGTAATTTCTTCTGGTTTGGGATTGGTATCACTTGGTATGGAATTAGGACCTGGCTGTATGGCAACAATTTGTAAATCTGGATTTTTTGACTTTAAAAAAGCACCCGCACCGGATATTGTTCCACCAGTCCCCACAGTTGCAACAAAAATGTCAATTTTCCCATCTGTATCTTCCCAAATTTCAGGACCCGTTGTCTGTTTATGTATAGCTGGATTTATCGGATTTGCAATCTGATTAACAAAAAAAATGTCTTTTTGCTTCGATAGTACATTTTCTTCTAAGGATTTTACAGCCGCCACAAAGTCGCCTTTGGTTGCAGCCAGCACGCTGGCCACCGCAGGTTCTTCTGACATCTTGATCGTTTCTCCACCAAAAGCCTGAATCACTTTGAATCTTTCTTGGCTGACCTGATCTTGGATATAGACACGAAATTTGTATCCTTTAGCCGCAGCGATAGCTGCTAAGCCAATCCCCGTATTACCACTTGTTGTTTCGACAATCGTATACCCTGGTTTGAGCAATCCCTTTTGTTCAGCATCTTCAATCATCGCCAGGGCAATCCTATCTTTTATACTTTGGTTTGGATTAAAGTATTCAAGCTTTAGCACCACCTCCGCTTTTAGTTTATTCTGCTGTTCATAATTCACAAGTTCCAGCAGCGGCGTATGCCCTACTAATTCTGTAATGGATTTATTTATTTTACCCATAAAAATGGACCTCCTCCACAATCATAACCTGCTTAATTAAATCTTGTTTTCACAACTGAATAAATATCCTCGATCAATTTTAAACCGCCATCATACCCGACATAATAACTGTTCATCACTAAACGTTCATTCACCGGCCAGGAAACATTCAAGAAATGTGCATTGGTCTTCGCAGCAATGTCTTTTTCCCAATAACCTCCAAGGAGCAATGGGTATCCATGATAATCCGTGTTTTCTATCTCTTGTTGGATTTTATAACCATCCACGCCAAACTCCACGGCTGCTTTGATATCATAATTCAAATCTTTAAAATATCCTTCAATATCGTTTCGATATTGTTTTGGCGTATCATCAACAATATATTGTTTAGCTGGAAACAACCCCATATCATTGACCAAAAATTTTGTAATCCCCAATACATATTGTGCATCAGCTACTATAGAGAATTTTTTGGACATGACGCGAGTTTCCAAGAATAAATCAGCAAAACGTTCAATATAATAGTAGTAATAGGCTTCTTTTTCGCTAATCAATTTTTCAACTTCACCTTGATCGACTCCCGCAAAGCTGCCAACTGCCCGCAAAAATTTACTTGTTTCAAAAGCACCGATCGGCAGTGTTGGATAATGTAAATATGGTGTGCCAAACTTTGCTTGCATCCGTTTTACATTTTCCAGACCAACCCAAGGTGAAACCAATAAGTTAAACTGTGCTTCAGGAATTTTTTTTATATTTTCAATACCACGTTTATATCCGAAAATAGTGTTAGGAATCAACCCCAGTTCTGCCACAAGTTTTTCTAGTTCACGTAAATTTCCCAACCAAAATTCATCCTGATAAGGAACATCCGCCCATATATTGACTAACCCTGGTATCCTTTTTTCCGTCGGGTTTAAAAACTGCTCAACGATCGCATTGATGACCCATTCGTGACCTTGATAATTATTGCCTTTAAATCCAGGTGTCGAAGCAAAAATTACGGGTTTTTCCGCATCTTTAAAATCTGCCACGATTTCATCAACATTATCCCCAACAATTTCCGGTGTGCAGCCAGTAAGTACCACATATAAATCTGCATCAATCACTTTTAGTGAATTTTCAATCGTTGAGTGCAGCTTTTTTTCACCGCCAAATACGACATCCTGCTCATTAATACTTGTACACGGAAAAATATTGGGTGAAAAATATCCGCTGCTGCCGGATGAATTGGATAGCTTCTGTGCACATCCCGCCCCCGAATGAAGCACCGGAATTGCCCTTTCAATTGCCTGTACTGTAGACATTGCCCCCATCGCACATTTATATCGCTGCTTATCTAATATCTTTGCCATAATCTAACGAGACCTCCATTTTCACTTTGCACTTTCTATAAACGTGCTGTCAAAATCACTTCGTTTTTTCAAGAAACAAATCTAATTTTTGTTTATACCACCAGTCTGTATAAGGCAGTTTAACCATCTTAGCCAGATTTTTTTCAAAACTTCGATTGCGAATCGTATCTAAAACTGTATGCGCAAATTCCAATGTTCTTTTATAACCAAATATCATGTACTCATCGGCTACATAAACAGCAGGGTAGCCTTGTTTAATTGCCCAAACCGTCGATCCAGGATGCCGTGACAAGTATAGATCCGGTTTATATGTGTTTAAAATATTAAGGATTTCAAAATTTTGCTGATCCGCTACACTGACCTCAAAATTCGGTGTATTTTTAAGCAGATAATCCATTGCTGGTGGAATCTCACCATTTTCATAGCGTTTATCATAATGCCATGCCGCTGCCCAAACAACCTCCATACCAAGTTCCTGCAAAACTCTCGATACTTCAAATGTATAACCAGGACCCATTCCTAAAACAGCCCGCAGCCCTTTCAATTCTTTCTTAACTTCTTCAATTTGCGGTAAGTATTTGATTCGTTCAGCTTGTATATACTGTTCGACTTCTGTTTCTTTATGAATTGTTTTACCAATTTCTCTAAGCCAAGTTTCAAAACCAACAACGCCCAAAGGATTAATGGTCCTTATATAAGGAACACCATATTTTTCTTCCAAACCATTGCCTAAATAATTCCCTAAAGTCCCGCAAATACATACAGTAGCCAAAGATTCAGAGATATGCGAAAGTTCTTCTACTGTTGCATTAGCATACAAAAATACCGGCTCCACATCAAAATTTTTAAATAACGCAATAATATCATCGCGAGCACTTTCATAAAAGTTTTTGAAATTAATCTTGTTGCGTTTCTGTTTTGGTTCTTTTACAATCGTTGTCAAAACAGCATGATCGGAAAGATCAAAACCACTTGCCCAGATTCTTGATTTAAATCCTTCACAATGAATGGCTGCAATTGGTACATCAATTTCATCTTTGAGTTCAGCAACAATACTATCAATATCTTCGCCAATAATTCCTGTTGCACAAGAACTGCTAACAAAAATGGCTTTGGGTTTATATCTTCGATTCGTTTCCACAACAATGTCATGCAATGAATCGCCTGCGCCAAAAATTGTATCTTCTTCACTCATATCAGTGCCGATATAGACGGTGTTATTGACTACGCCTCTTTTTTTCGCAACCTGTTTCGTAACCGTATAGATTTGCGCTCCCGTTACCGAGCAGCCCGCTGGTCCATGGTGAATGACTGCGACATCACGAATACCCGATAATTGCCCAAGTGCACAACCAGAAAGGCATGTGCTGGATTGTGAAAAACAGCGTACACCACCTTTTAACGATCCGCAATTGCTTTGGTTTGCTAAATCTTTTAAATCACCTACATATCCGGTAATTGATCCAAGTCTATTTTCCCTTGTCCCAATATCGGAAATATCGAGTTGCATTGCCATTTTACTTACCTCCTGCTTTTATGTGCTTCATTCGCTTTATAAATTATCATACAAATCTTCGGTTAATGTTAAACTGCCCCGATAGCCTGCATAGGTACGATTGAATATTAATCGATCAGTAATCGGAAAAAAAATGACACTACACTGAATATCTTTTTGTAAACCTATTTCCCGTTCATTTGTACTACCGATTAATAACGTAATCTCTTCATTTTCAGCTAAAGCTTTTGCTATGTGATATTGATCTGACTCAAATAAAATGGTTGGTGCCTTCGCATATTCTAACGAAGTCAAACGATTTCTTATGCGCTCCTTATCCTCCTCACGAAACATCGGCTCAGTAAGAATAATTAAAAGCGGCGTAAAGCTATAATCATTTGCTAAATATCGAGTTAACCCAATTGCCATATTGGAATCCCCCACAACCGCAAAACGCTTCCAGCTCAGTACACCGATTGCTGTTTCGAGATAATTATAGACATACTCTTCTTCTTCGGCGATAACCGCTTCAACCCTTACTGTATCAAGCTCAAGAACCACCGCAACCTGCCTGATAAAAGCTGTCGTATCAGTCGCACCGATTGGCAGTCCTACAATGCGAAGGCTTGGAACACCAAAGTCAGTTTCATATTGCTCGGCAGCATCCTTTAACAACCATGGATTCACAATAATGTTTAACGCTGCTGCTCCAGAATTTTTAATTTCTTCCATACCTTGATGCTGCGTAAAAAATGTATTAACTTCTAGTCCAAGTTTGTTTAAAATACGAGTCAATTCCTCAAAGTTCCCACTCCAGCAAGGATCATGATTGGGGATAATCCCCAATAAATTCACTAAATTTTTCTGTTTTGGTCTTTCCTTTTCCACGATCTGATCCAAAAAAACTTTGAAGACCGTTTCATAACCATAATCACTATTACCAGCAAACCCCGGTGTTTCTATCGCATAAACTGGAAGGTCTTTAGCACGAAATTCATCAACAACACTTACAATATCATCGCCGATAATTCCAGCCGTACAGCCAGTCAACACAAAATAAGCTTTCGCGTCAATGACTTCAATCGCACCTTGAATGGTACTGCGAAGTTTATCTTCACCGCCAAATACAACTTCTTTTTCTAACATGTTTGAGGAAGGAATGGACACACTCGATACAAAAAATGGAGTCTTGCCGCCAGCCTGCCCAGACTCACCAGCACTTGTCTGCATGCAGCATCCAGGACCTGCATGGAAGATAGGACACGCCCTGTCAATGGCTCCTAATACTGCATTAATACCACCAAGAACACAATTGCCTCTTGGATTTTCCGTTACTTTTGACATGGTTCAAACTCCTATTCTTCGATATATTTAAATGGATTTTCTGTGTACCAGCTTTCTCGATAAGGCAGTCTGGCATGTTTGGCAAGTTTCACATTAAATCCCGGATTATCTACCTGATCGGCAATTTTATTGCCCAAATACAAAATACCATCATAGCCCATCGTCGGACGCTTCATATCTAAAACATGCGTAGTCGGAATACCGAGCCGTGCCGCCCAGGTTGGCACACCAATAAATACATCCGGTTTTAATCGTTTGACAAGATTAATCTGCTCAAATGGCTGCATATTGGCAATATCCACTACAAAATTCTTATGAATTCCATTTAAATATTCAATATCAAGCTGAGCGTCCGCATTATATGTAGGTGTTTCCAGCCCAACCAGTTCCATACCAAAATCCTCTAACAACGCCGCCGCAAACGATCGCCCTGTACCACCACAAATAAAGACTTTTTTCCCTTGGAGCCGTTTTCTGATCTTTTCAATTTCCGGCAAAACCCGGGCATGCTCTTGTTCAATGATTTTTTCTGCATCACTGGCTTTGCCAACAATTTTCGCTATGCCACGAAACCACTTATCTGTATTTCGCACACCAATTGGCATTACCGTATGTGAAAACGGAATATCATAGACATCAGCAAGTTCTTGCATAAACTCATCGGCAAAAACTTTGCAAATAGAAGTTGATGCCACAGCAGCTGGTATTTTTTTTATTTTTTCTAATGAACTATAAAATGGTATATAATTTGCTTTTACACCTAAAGTCGCCAGCATTCTTTCAATTTCCAGCTGATCTTTATAACTTACAGTCGTCGGTGCAAATAAATTAATCAAATTCGGGATCTTTTTTATTTTTTCTTTATTTAAAATATACTTTGCTATTGAAATAAATGCCGCATCAAAACCAGATGCACAAACTTTTGATTTAAAACCTTCACAATGAATTGGGATCAATAAGGCTTTATTTGTTTGTTGTAAATCTCTGATTACTGCATCAACATCATCACCAATAATACCAGACGCACATGAAGTAAATATAAAGATCAATTTGGGATCATAACGTTCCCCTGCATAGGTAATCGCTTCCTGAAGTTTTTTTTCACCCCCGAAAACAACATCATTTTGATCGATATTACTCACAATAATCCGTGGATTTTTTATCAGCTTCACACCACGATGAGCCTGTCCTACACGAAAACCATCTGTTGCCATGGTAGTACAACCTATGCAGCCTTGCGGTGAATGAGCAATAAACACTGAATCATCCAATGACATCAATGCTGCCATACTGTTAATCTGTTGGCATTGCAATCCTTGAGCGAAACTTCGATCCGCCTTTTTTAAACAGCCCTTGTTAAAATCCTGTTCTAAATTTTGGCTGGTATCGCCTAAATCATTGAATGTATGGGGTCGGTTTTCACGAATCCCCGAATATATTTCACCCACGCAGCTTCCTCCTCATTGAAAAGCTCCTAACTCTGTTAGCTTAAAGCCACCAGACATCAGCCTATTTTATTCACTATATTAAATATAATACATATTTTCTGCCGAAATAATTCGTGCCAAAAACTGTTTCGTTCGTTCTTCTTTTGGATGTCGGAAAATTTCTGCTGGAGTACCTGCTTCGACAATAAAACCACCATCCATAAAGACAACTTTGCTCGCAACATCTTGAGCAAAAGACATTTCATGCGTGACAACAATCATCGTAATACCACGCTCTGCCACACTTTTGATCACCGCTAGTGTTTCGCCAACCAATTCAGGATCAAGAGCAGAGGTTGGTTCATCGAATAAGATAACCTCCGGATCTAAGACTACGGCCCTGGCAATTCCAACGCGCTGCTGCTGCCCACCCGAGAGCTGTGATGGATAGGCATCCTTTTTCGCCAATAACCCCACCCACGCCAATGTATCTTCCGCTTTTTTTCTCGCTTCTTCGTATGGCACATTCCTGGCTGTGATCAAACCCTCCATGACATTTTCCAAAGCTGTTTTATTATGAAACAAACTATAATTTTGAAAAACAAACGCCGTTTTTCGCCTAATTTCTAAAATTTCTTTGCTGGAAGCTTTTTTCAAATCCACCGTTTGTTCACCAATTGTCAACGTGCCAGCATCCGCTTTTTCCAAAAAATTAATGCAGCGCAGCAAAGTTGTTTTTCCAGAACCACTTGGTCCAAGTATTACAATGACATCGCCTTTGTTAACTTGGATAGAAACATCATGTAATATCTCATTTTTTCCAAACGATTTTTTTGCATTTCTAATTTCGATCATACTAAATTCCTCCTGTATTTATCACCTCGTTTTTCAATACGCGCAGCAATTTTTTCGACAAGGATTGTAAAAATCCAATAAATCAAAGCGGCTGCAATATAGCCTTCAAAAAAAGCATATGTTTTCGAAGAGGGAATAACGGAACCTGCCAACACTTCGGTTATTCCAATAACCATAACAATCGAAGAACCTTTAATGGCACCCACGATATTATTTGTCAGCATCGGCAGAGCTACCGGAATAACCTGCGGGATAATAATTCGCCGCAGCGTTTGCAGCTTCGTCAAACCTACTGAATATCCCGCCTCATATTGCCCTTTATCAACGGAAAAAAAAGCTCCTTTTATGGATTCTTCCATGTAGCAGGTCGCTTGAAGTGATAAAGCAAAAATACCAATCCAAATCAGATTAATGTCAGCCATACTAGTGTCTAAATGCAACGCAGCTGCAAAATCATTGAATTCTGCTATAAACAAAAGATGATAAATCATCAATGCCACAACCAGCGGTATTCCCTGATATAAAGTAATCAAAACAACCAATAACGGCGCTAAAAATGGAATCCGATAAACACGAATTACGGCAATCACTGTACCCAAAATCAAAGCAATAACTATGGGGATAAAGGTCAGTTGAAAGGTATTCGGCAGATACTGGATACCCGATCGCAAAGAGTCATAAAAATATATAGAATTAAAACCCATCGTATCTCCTTATCTGCCATAGGCTAATTTTTTATCTAAAAGATAAAACGCACCTTTGACAAGCAAACTAATGATAATAAACAAGATCGCAATAAAAACATACGCTTCTAATACATGCTTTGTAGCTGTCCCAATGGTTTTTGCTCGTCCCATGATATCTACAACACCAATTAAAAATGCCAGCGATGTATTTTGAAACAACCCGATAAAGTCAGAACCAAAGCTCGGAACTGCTACCCGCACTGCCTGTGGCAGTATAATCCGCCGAAAAGCTTGAAATTGTGTCAATCCCACGGAGTAAGCTGCTTCCAGCTGTCCAGTTGGTACTGCTAAAATAGAACACCTAAATATCTCCGATAAAAAAGCTCCCTGATTGAGTATATATGTAATATATACAAAAATAATTTTATCCCATCGATTAACATTAATATTGAATAACTGCTGCATCAATATCGGAATCCCGTAAAACACAACCAACAATTGAACCAGCATCGGTGTACCCCGCATAAATGATACATAAATCCCCGCCGCCTGATGAAGAATCGGTATTTTTTTTATCCGGATCACTGCAACAAGCAGAGCCAAAATTACACCAAATAAGGTAGCATAAAAAACAATTTTTAAAGTAACCGGTAGATACGCTACAATTTGGGGGATATTGGTAAAAAACCTTTTCCAATCAAACAAATCCACCATCGCTATTTACTCACTTTCTGTGTAATTACCACCAATTACTTTCGTAGAAATCTCAGCTAACTTACCGGATTCTTTTAATTTTTTCAAAGCTCCATCAACTGCAGCCTGCAATTCCGTATTGCCTTTCGCAAACACAAAATAAGTCTTTGATGTAGCCACAGGTTCTCCAACTGCTTTGAGAACTGTCTGTCCGTTACCATAAGCTTTATTGAGTTTGTCAGTATCTCGTTTTGTTTCAATCACTGCATCCCATACACCATTCGTAAGTCCCACAACTGTTTCTTCATCGGTACTATTATCGGCATAAGCCAAAATGATCGGATTATCTTTGTGCGTTTCATTGAATTTTTCCAACAAATACGTTGCATTGCTACCAGTTGCAGTCTTGACCTTCTTACCCTGTAAATCACTTAAAGAATGAACCGTCTCATTTGTTGCTGCTACCGTAACATACGTGGTATACGTCGTATAGCTTTCTTGTCCAAATAAATATTTCTTCTGCCGTTCGTCATTCGACTCATACTGATGTGCACCAATATCAATTTTGCCAGCATCTAATGAAATAAGTACATTCGCAAAATCATACGTCTGAAATTCAAATTTATATTGCGGCAACAATTCATTGACTGCCTTTAATACCTCATATTCATAACCACTTAAATTCCCGTCCTTATCTAAATAGCAATATGGTTCATAATTATTGCCTGTACCTACAATAATTGTCTTTACATTGGCATCACTCGTCTTCGTCTCATTGCTTGTACCGCATGCCGTAATCAAGATAATACTTACTAAACTCATCATAACTACGGTAAGAATTTTGCTAATTTTCATAATTTCCACCTTTGACCTTTCAAAATTTATAATATAATTTCTTATATTGCATATATGATGGTATATTTTTAAACCTACCATCATATAATTAGCAATCGCTGGATTGACAAAAAAAAGAGGCTATAAAATATGCATTATGCAAATCTTATAACCTCTAGTTTGTCTAGTCAGTTGATAAACTGTATGTAATTTTCAAGCTATCATATAAATGATAAAACTTATATAGTAAACGTATTGATATGCCCTTTAATACAATATCATACTCTAGTGATATGAATACTATGAATATCATTCTATTATTTATATTAAAATTTGTCAACTATAATTAAAAAAAAATCCCCAGATAGTCACGCTGCCATCCATGTAATTTACAGCAAAAAAGCCGCCTACCATTCAGTAAACGACTTTTGTTATTCAACAAATTTCTTTACAGTGAAAACGAATTATGTTGTCCAGGAAATTCTCCTGCATTATAAAAAGCATCCCGAATGATTTTTATATCACTTTTAAAAGTACTTTCATCAACGTTTAAAGAATCTGCTACATCTTCCCACGTATTATTCATCTTCTTCATAGCTAGGACATCCTGAATTGATTTTTTACTGTTTGCTGCAAGTTCATTAGCAAGCGCAATATCATTCGGCTGATAGCCATCTTGAAGAAGCCCTAATCCCGTTTGCTTGGCAATCTTTAATGTATTTTCAAGACGATTTGCTGCAATTTCATTGCCAGTAGATTCCATTTTTTCTTTCGTAATACCTAACGCCTGACTCACATCGCGCCAACTTGCCTTTTTCATTTTGATATTCATAACAGTTTTTAAAGATTTATCGCTGGCTTTCGCCAAAAAACAACCCGTAGATAAATCTCTCTCACCGACGCCTTCATTTACATAATCTAAGATATCCTCTTTATCAATACCAAAGGTATCTGATAAATTTTGGACCACTTTATCAGGAGATAATTGATGTAGCTCCATCATTGGTGTTCTGCCACCATCTTCCCCCTCATTCGGTGAAGAAGCTTGTGCAACGAATGGGTTCATTGTTCCGGCAAAAAGAGCAACACCTGTCGCTAACCCAATGATACTTTTTTTTGATAAAATACTCATGAAAATAGCCTCCTTGTTTTAATGTGTAAAAAAATCCTTTTTATTGTAATACATTATGAAGCATCTTATAATTTCCTGTTTTTTTAAATAAAATATGAAACTATTATATCTTTAAAAACACTCTTAAAGATCCCACCAGTGGTGGTGCGGTTGTGGAGGTTGTGGAGGTTGTGGAGGGCGTTGTGGTTCATGCCGTGGTCCATTTGGATTACCAGGATCAGGATTACCAAGACCAGGATCACCAGGACCTTCATAAAATTGAACTTGTGCAGAAGAGTCATTATTAAAGTGCAAAGGAGAAGCCTCTGTAAAGCCGACAGCAAATCCCAATTGGATCACACTTATCAGTGTCAATAAAGTTATTTTCTTCGCGAAATGATTCATGCTAAACGCCACCTTATAATTTTAGAGTTATAAAAATTAAAATTCTTTAACTCATGTAATTATAGTATATCACTTTTTAAATTAAAATATCTATATAAATTAAAATTCTTTAACTCATGATTTTTATATTGTATTATATATTCTCCAATGTTAAAATAAACTAGCACAACATTAGTACTAGGTACTAATGTTGTATAAATTTGTGAAGAAGGTATTTAAATGTATACAAATATAACAGGTATTGGTGCCTATGTTCCAAAAAAAATTCTAACCAATGCCGATCTTGAAAACATGATTGATACAACAAACGAATGGATCATGCAGCGTACTGGTGTACAGGAACGACATATTGCTGCTGAAAATGAATTTTCGAGTGATCTCGCCATTAAAGCCGTCGAAAATCTTTTATCCAACCCCGCGCTATCAATCGATGACGTCGACATGATTGTTGTAACGACCTTTACTGCTGATCACCTGACGCCCAGTGTTGCCGCGCTGGTCCAAGGACACTTTGCAATAAAAAATGCTGGTACAATTGATCTAAACGCTGCCTGCAGCGGGTTTACCTATGGCATGTGCGTAGCTGATTCTCTGTTAACAGCTGGTCATAGCAAAAAAATACTATTAATTGCTGCTGAAACAACATCAAAAATTCTAGACTATTCCGAACGTGGCAGCTGTATTCTTTTTGGTGATGCGGCTGTTGCTGTACTGATGGAGAAAAATTCGTCGCACAGACAAATCCTGCAATCCTATTTTACATCCGATGGAAGTTTAGCTCCGCTTGTTGCCTGCAGTAATTTAGCCCCAACGGTAAATGATAAACCATTTGAAAAAGAACATATATTTCAGCAAGAAGGACCTCTCTTATATGAATATGTGATCAAAAACATTCCTACTGGCATTCAAACTTTATTAGATAAAAACGACATGTTACTCAAGCAAATTGATTGGTTCATCCCTCACAGTGCCAATTTGCGTATGATAAAAAGTCTTTGTGCAAAACTTAATTTTCCTTTTGAAAAAACTTTAATCAGTAATGATTTCTATGGTAATACCTCCTCCGCATCAATTCCCTTAGCTATTTGGTTAAGTGAACAAAATTTAAAAATCAAAAAAGGCGATATTTTACTTCTTTACGGCTTTGGTGCTGGCTTAACACATGGTGGAATCATTATTGAATGGTGACATCGCTTGTAGCAGTGGATAAATAGTATCCATATTGCATCAATAGACCAAAAATCCCACAAAAACAGGCAAAAAAGCACTCTTTGCGAGTGCTTTTTTTATATATTAAATTGTGAATTTTTGAATTTCATTTTGAAGATCGGCTGCCAGTTTCGATAAATGGGTGCTTGCTGCCGCAATTTCTTGCATGGATGCTGATTGCTCTTCGGTTGCCGCTGAAACCGTTTCTGTTTCTTCGGAAATTTTACTGCTTTGTTTTTTAATGTTTTCTGTCGAGCTGACAACATCCTCTGTTCCAGCACTAAGTTGTTCCGCAGCGGCTGAAATACTGGTAATTTCTTCGGTAATCCCCTTAATCATAGTAATAATTTCATTGAATGTTCTTCCTGCAATATCAACAAGTTCCGTACCGCTTGCAACTTCTCGTTTACTTTCTTTCATAAAGGTAACTGCTGTTTGCGTCCTTGTCTGCACATCCTTGATAAGAACTTGAATATCTTTGGATGCACTAGCAGATTGTTCCGATAATTTCCGAACTTCTTCCGCAACAACTGCGAATCCTCTGCCATGTTCGCCTGCCCGTGCAGCTTCTATCGCCGCGTTTAAAGCAAGCAGATTGGTTTGATCGGCAATGTTTGAAATCAATGCCACCATTGTATTTATGTCCTTTGATTTTGCTTCTAACTCATCAATGACATCCGCCGTATCTTCTGTACGTTTATTAATTGCCCCCATCTGCGCTATTGTTTTTTCAATAGATTTTCCACCTTCAAAAGCAGATGTAGTCGTTGACTCCGCCGTTCTAGCAACACCCGTTGTATTTTCTGTAACTTGCTGGATACCCTTTGCCATTTCTTCCACAATATGATTGGTTGCGACAGCAATTTCTAATTCCCGATTCGCACCGGCTGCGACTTCTGTAATAGATACAGCAATTTGCTGTGAGGCTTGTGCCGATTGTTCCGCACTTGCCGTTAATTGCTCTGAAGCTGCCGCTACCTGTTCAGAAGTATTCAGCAATTGTTTTATTAACGATCGAATATTTTGATTCATCTGATTCATTGATTTGGATAAAACGCCAAATTCACTTTTATCCAGCAACCGATGCGGTGCAACATCATGTGAAAAATTTCCTGTTGCCGCATGCCCTAAAAAGTCTACCGATTCTTTTAATCGTAAATTAATTTGGCGAATAATGAGTAAGCCTATGCTAATGCCTAAAAATAGCGCAGCCACGGTAATCACTAAAGCCAGCAGCGTGGATTTTTGTAGATCAGCTTTGGCTTGAATGCTCATATCATCCGCTTTTTTATTACTGCTCTCCGATATCAAAACCAAATTTTTTACAACATCATTGGAGATGCCTTCCAGTTGTTTTTGAAAAAGCTCATATGCTTCTTCATTCTTATTTTGCACGGCTAAAGCGATTACCCCCACACTTGCTGTATCAAATTTAGTCAGCAATCCTTTAAACTCTTCCAAGCCTTTTTTTTCATTTGCATCTAAGGAAAGTTTTGCGTAAGTGTCATTGTTTTTATTAATGTCTGCTCGTAACTCCTTAATTTCATTGGATAAGCGTGTATTTTCACTATCAGCCGTTGTAACCATTAAAGCAAAAAGATCCGCCTGTATCCGCCTAATATCTAACCGACTTTCATACGCTAAATCAGATTTTTGAACGTTAATATTATACAGAACATCAATAGTATCACTGCTCTGCTTTAAATTTAAATACCCAATCCCTCCTATAATGATAATTGCAACACTAAAAACAGTAATCAAGACATACAACTTCTGACTTACTTTTAAATTACTAAACCAGCTCATTTCGTATTCCTCCTACTTGTTTTTATTACTCAATTCTATAAATATAATTCTCTATTTGAATATAAATCCCTCTATGCAAACATGATATTTCCCACTATTTTATCCGTGTATAAAATAATAATATATCGCGAGGAAAAGATTAATTAATATTTTGTTATTTCAAACTTTGCAGCATATCGTAAAAATAATAGTTAAAAATGAATGTACCTTTGCTTATTTAAATTGCAGGACTTATAGTTAAGTTGTCGAATTTTTCTATAAAATGGTTCACAATATACTTTAGGGGGATTCAAATATGGCTATTATCACATGGAATGATGAATTTAGTGTTGGTATCCCTAAATTCGATGAAGAACATAAGAAATTAGTCACCATGATAAATGATCTTCATGCCGCAATGAAAGAAGGTCGTGGAAAAGCTACTATGGAAAAATTGCTTGTAGAATTAACCAATTATGTAAATACTCATTTTTCTCACGAAGAAACATTAATGGCAAAACACAACTATCCCAATTATGAAAAGCACAAAAAAATACATGATGATTTTAAAACGAAGGTAATTGAATATAAAAACTTATATGATAAAAATCTCTTGCCGGCCAATCAATTGCTTGCAGTTCTTCGTGATTGGTTACTTAAACATATTTGTGATACAGATCGTGATTATGGTCCATTTTTAGAAAAACATATATAAAATAGAATATTTTTATATAATTAAGAAATACAAGAACCCCGCAAACACTTGGTTTGCGGGGTTCTTGTATTTCCAATTAAAACTGAAAAGATTAACGCTTCGAGAACTGAGAAGCCTTACGAGCTTTTTTCAAGCCGTATTTGCGACGTTCTTTTTCACGTGGATCACGTGTTAAGAAGCCTGCTTTTTTCAAAGCAGCACGTAAATCGATATCAACTTTTAGAAGTGCACGCGAAATGCCATGACGAATTGCACCGGCTTGTCCCGATGAACCGCCACCTTCTACTTGTGCTATTACATCATATTTATCAACCGTTTCAGTTAAATGTAACGGCTGTCTAACGATCAATTCAAGAGTTTTAAGACCAAAATACTCTTTCATTTCACGACCATTGATGATTACGTTGCCTTCACCTGGAACCAGACGAACTCTGGCAACTGAAGTTTTTCTGCGACCTGTAGCGTAATAGATAGCTAATGCCATAAATAATGTTCCTCCTTCCAGATATTATCTGATATTTAATTCAAGTACTTCTGGTTTCTGAGCAGCATGAGGATGTTCAGGACCAGCGTATACGTTCAATTTTGTATAAATTTGTGAACCAAGTCTGTTTTTAGGGATCATTCCCTTAACAGCTATTTCAATTACTCTTTCAGGATGAGTTTCAAACATTTTACCAGCTGGTGTAAATGTAGTACCCCCAGTATATCCTGAATGACGGAAATATGTTTTATTAATTAATTTTTTACCTGTGAATACAGCTTTTTCTGCATTGACTACAATTACGAAGTCTCCAGTATCAACATGAGGCGTAAAGGTCGGTTTATGTTTACCGCGAAGTACTTTCGCAACTTCAGCAGCTAATCTACCTACAGTTTTACCTTCAGCGTCTACAACATACCATTTACGTTCGATGTTGGACTCATTTGCCATAAACGTTGTTTTCATTCGATATCCCTCCTTGTTTATTAACTTTTCTAAATTTCCATTATTAAAGTTATTATACAAAGGTTCGCCCTGATCTCCGGGGCTAGTGGAAATCTCGGTTAAAGCCTCATATAAACTATATTTTAATAAAAATAGAACCTAAAGTCAAGTTATTTTTCTTTTTTTGTTATCCACATTTAAACTGTGGATAAAGAGCAACAAAAAATATTATACCAGTCCCAGACAAATTTGTATAGCGTTATTTGCTTTTTCTACAATAAAAAGGTAAAAAAAACAGATGAAGCTTCCACCTCATCTGTTTTTTTTATAATACTGCCTTCGTTAACCTCAGCGGCTTTTTTTCTTTTGCTACAGATAACATCAGCTTGATACGATTAAGCTGGTTGACCTCGCTTACACCAGCATCACAATCGACAGCAATAACATTACTGTCGGGATAGGATCTTAAAATTTCTCGAATCATACCTTTTCCTGTAATATGATTCGGTAAACAGCCAAAAGGCTGTAAGCAAATGATGTTTTTAGTTCCACTTTCAATCAACTTTAGCATTTCACCTGTTAAGAACCAGCCTTCCCCTGCCATATTACCAAGTGATACATGCTTTTGAGCAAGTTTGGCAATATCGCGAATCCGATTTGGTGCGGTAAAGCGCTGGCTTTTTTTCAAGGCTTTCCGGATTGGATGACGAACCATCTCCATCACTTTGATAAAGACTTCAGACTTCATTTTATCCGAAAGTTTCCCTGCTAAAAGACGATATTTCACAATATCATCCACTGCCATATAGAATAAAAAATCCATCATGTCTGGCATGACAACTTCTACACCTTCATTCGCCAATATTTTTTCGAGGTGATTATTAGCCACAGGATGATATTTGACGAGGATTTCGCCAACCACTCCTACTTTTGGTTTCCAAAGATGTTCATGGATAATAAACCTATCAAATTCATGAACAATTTTTTGTACATTACGCTTAAATTTAATATAATTGCCATTCAAGATTTCTTTTTTGCAGCTTTCTAAACATTTTTCATATAATCGTTGCGTAGACCCAACTTCAACTTCATAAGGTCGAATCCGATTTACCAAACGCATTAACAAATCTCCATACATAATGCTTTTGATTACATCGGTAAAGCTGGAAATGTTCAAGGAGAAAGCATCTTGCTCTGGTCCCCAACAAGCAAAAACAGCAACCTGTGGATAACCTGCATCTTTTAAAGCCTTCCGCATCAAGCTCAAATAATTAGTCGCCCGACAAGCACCACATGTCTGAAATAACATGATAGATGTCTTATTCGGGTCACAGACACCCGACTTAAGTGCTGCTAAAAGTTGTCCAACAATAACAATCGCCGGATAACACATATCATTGTTTACATAACGAAGCCCCAAATCAATCGCTGCACGATTAGGCAGTTCAGGGATTAGTACCTGATAACCATATTTACGCAACGCTGTAGTTATCAAGGAAAAATGGATCGGTGATAGCTGTGGTGCCAAAATTGTATTAGTTTCTTTTTTATCATCATTAAAGGTTGGACGAGCTTCGATTGATTTTGGCTCACTTTTATTACGCGGTCCTTTTTGTAATGCAGCTATAAGCGAACGCAAGCGGATTCGTGCTGCCCCCAAGTTCGTTACTTCATCGAGTTTGATCATCGTATAGATACGTTGATGCTGTTCCATTATTTCCTTAACTTGTCCAATCGTAATGGCATCCAAGCCACAACCAAACGAACTAAGCTGGATAAGCGTAAGATTATCATGCGCGGCAACATAGCTAGCAGCATGATAAAGTCTGGCATGATAACTCCATTGGTTCATAATCTGTAATTTTTCAGGTTCAACATGAAGATGATAGACTGCATCTTCTGATAATACTGCTAATCCATAGGACTGAATCATCTCAGCAATACCATGATTGATTTCAGGATCTAAATGATATGGGCGACCTGCTAAGACAATCCCATGCAATTTTTCTGTTTCAATCTGCTCTAGAATCTTCATGCCCTGTACTCGAACCGCTTGTTTATATTTTTCAAGTTCAATATAAGCAGCATCCACTGCGGACAAAATTTCTTTTTTGCTGATATGTTCAATCCCAAACTCTTCCGTCAATCGTGTTATGAGACGAAATCTGTCATACAATGGCAAAAATGGCTGCATAAATTGAATATTTTCTGTTCGTAAAATATCCATATTAGCACGGATATTTTCTGCATAAGAAGCCACAACCGGACAATTATAATGGTTATCACTTGGATTCATACTATCTTTCATATTATACGGGATACATGGATAAAAAATCTTTTTAATTCCTTGATGGATTAAATCCATAATATGTCCATGGACCAATTTCGCTGGATAACATAAAGAATCAGAAGGAATCGTTGCCATGCCCTTATGATACATTTCTGGTGTTGATTTCCCCGATAAAACCACTTTATAGCCAAGCATTGTAAAAAAAGTAAACCAGAATGGATAATCTTCATACATATTCAAAACCCGAGGCAAACCAATGATTCCACGTTGTGGATGCGCCAGTGGTTGATAAAAATCAAACAAACGATAATATTTGTATTCATAGATATTTGGCACTTTATTTTCTTTTTTACGTTTGCCGATTCCTCGTTCACAACGATTTCCAATATGGTATTTCTCTCCATTCGAAAATTTCTGTGTTGTAATCAAACATTGATTGCCGCAGATTTTACAACGATGTGATGTTGTTGTCACGGTAAAGTCCGCTATCTCTTTCTCTGGTAGAATGTCAGAGACCCCTGTTGAACGTTCCTGTGCTAAAAGAGCTGTACCATAGGCTCCCATAAGTCCTGAAATATCAGGACGTATGACGGGACGATCAAGCAGTAATTCCATAGATCGTAAAACAGCATCATTATAAAAAGTACCACCTTGTACAACAATCGAATTTCCTAACTCATTTACATCTTTTATTTGAATCACTTTAAATAACGCATTTTTAATGATCGACAATGCTATACCAGCAGAAATGTCACTGACATCAGCACCTTCTTTTTGCACTTGCTTCACTTTTGAATTCATAAACACCGTACAGCGTGTACCAAGATCAACAGGCTTATGCGATTGCATCGCCTTTTGAGCAAATTCCCCCGCCGTCAAATTCAAACTTTGGGCGAAATTTTCAATAAATGACCCACAGCCAGCCGAACACGCTTCATTTAAAACAATCTGGTCAATCGTGCCATCTTTCACAAAAAAACACTTCATATCCTGACCACCAATATCAAGCACAAACGACACATCTGGACAAACTTCTTGGGCTGCTCGCAAGTGAGCAAATGTTTCAACTTCACCAAAATCAGCATGAATTGCCGCTTTCACAAGGTATTCACCATAGCCTGTCGTACCCACACAAGCAATTTTGGTATATGGATTAAGTTTTGCATAAAGATCTTTCAGTTCAGTAATCACAGTTTTTAATGGTGATCCCTGGTTGCTCCCATAAGAGGAATAAAGTATTTCTTTGTTTTCACCAATTGCAACAAGCTTCGTTGTTGTCGAACCAGCATCAATACCTAAATAAATCTCACCTTTATACCGGCTAAAATCCCCACGAGCAATTTTATCTTTTTCATGTCGTTTCGTAAATTCTTGCCGTGCCTCATCATCTTTAAATAAAATAAAATTATTCTCATCCGATTTATCTATCCATTGTTCTCTATCAGCAAATCGAGCCGCTAAAGTCTCGTAATCAAATATTTCAGTTTCATCAGATAATGCTGCTCCCATTGCAACAAAATAACAACCTTCCGCAAAATCGACTACATGTGCTATATCAAGCTCCAACGTTTCAATGAAGCGGCTTTTTAACTGTGGCAGAAAATACAGCGGACCGCCTAAAAACGCCACATTTCCCGTGATAGGTCGACCTTGCGCAAGATTACCAATCGTTTGATTAACTACCGCTTGAAAAACAGACCGTGCAATATCTTCTTTTTCTGCACCATCGTTCATTAAAGCCTGAATATCTGTCTTAGCAAATACCCCGCAGCGCGATGCAATCGGATAAATCTGTTGTCCGTTCGCTGCAAGTTGGTCAAGACCTTGTGCATCCGTATGTAGCAGCGACGCCATATGATCAATAAAAGATCCGGTTCCACCTGCGCAAACACCATTCATCCTTTGTTCTTGCGCTGTGCCAAAGTAAGTTATTTTTGCATCTTCACCACCAAGTTCGACTGCTGTATCTGTCTGCGGTACAAAAGCCTTAACTGCTGCACTGCACGCAATAACTTCCTGAACAAATGGCAAGATAAGTTTCTGAGCAATTCCCATTCCCGCAGACCCTGTCAGCGCAAAGGAAAACGAACTAACCCCTACTATATTTTTTAAAGCAAGAAAATTATCTAACAAGGCTGCCGTGATTTCAGAAAAATGTCGCACATATCTTTTATAAAGCAAATGATTTTTTGCATCTAAAACAATTACCTTAATTGTCGTTGATCCGATATCAATCCCAACTTTTAATAATGATTGCATTTCATTCACCACCTTAAAGTACACTTCTATGTATTTTAATAAACTCACATTTATATTATAACAACATCAGGAAAAGAATTCTAATGTTTTTAGCATAAAATCTAAATACAAATAAAAACTAGACTCAAAAGGTTTAAACCTATGGTCCTAGTCTTCAATAATTAACTTGCTTTAAATACAATCCTTGCGCTGGCGCCGTAGCACCAGCTTTTTTTCGGTCTTTTCCGTTCATGATCTCTTTAAACCGTACTGAGGTCATTTTACCAGTTCCGACATTCACCAAAGTTCCTACAAGATTACGCACCATATGATATAGAAATCCATTACCAAAAAAGCTAAATTCGATAATCGAATCTTTTTTTTCACAAGTTGCTTCATAGATGGTCCGTACTGGAAACATTGGTACACTTCCAGCAGCCTGAAAAGCAGAAAAGTCATGTTCACCCACAACATAAAGCAAAGCTTCCTGTATCGCAATTAAATTTAATTTGGAGCGAACATACCAGGTATAGTTGCGCAAAAATGGATCTAATATCTCACCTTGTTGTATACGATATATATAGGTTTTACTAATTGCTGAATGACGAGCACTAAAATCAAAATCTGCTTCGTCTGCCGCTTTTACGACAATATCATCAGGCAATAAACTATTTGCAGCTCGTACCACTCGATCAATTGGAATGGTTCCATCTGTGAAAAAGTTAACGACTTGTCCATATGCATGAACTCCTGCATCCGTGCGCCCTGATGCCGCCAGTTCAATCGTGTCACCAAACAAAACCTCAAGTTTTTTTTCCAAAACATTCTGCACTGCTATCGAATTGTTTTGTCTTTGAAAACCATGATAGTTTCCACCATCATAACTAATTAAAAGTTTTATATTACGTTTTCTTTGTTTCATACTATCTTTATTTTCTGTTTTCATACTTATAACCCACTACACTTTAGCACACTAAGTCCTGCCAGTACTACTGCAAGAAAGGAATATGCCACATAATCAATCCGATCAATTTTCAATACCTTCATGCGGGTGCGGTTTGCGCCACCTCGATAGCATCTTGCCTCCATAGCTATGGCAAGTTCATCAGCCCGGCGAAAAGCACCAATAAATAAAGGAACTAAAATCGGTATAAGACTTTTCAACCGTTTCACAATATTCCCGGATGAGAAATCAGCTCCACGTGATTTTTGTGCTTTCATAATTTTATCTGTTTCTTCTAACAAGGTTGGAATAAAACGTAATGCTATTGTCATCATCATTGCTAATTCATGCGCTGGTAAACCAAGGCGCTTAAATGGATTCATCAAATTTTCGAGCGCATCCGTCAACGCAATTGGTGACGTCGTAAAAGTTAAAAGTGAAGACAATAAGATTAGCAGGACTAAACGTATGGAAATAAAAATCCCCTGTTTCAAACCTTCACCCGTAATAGAAAAAATCCACCCCTGCCAAATAATATCACCCTGCGTTGTAAATAAATGAATGAGAAACGTAAATAAAAGTATCCAAAAAAGCGGCTTTAATGATTTAAGCATCATACGTAATGGTACACTAGATATACGGATAATAAAAAATGTAAATCCACATAACCCCACATAAGCCCATGGTGTATCGAGTAAAAAAATAGCGACAATCAATAAAAGCAATACTATGACTTTTGTTCGTGGATCGAGGCGATGAATAAATGAATTGCCCGGGAAATATTGACCAATTGTTATATCTGTCAACATCATCTCTGCCTCCTTATTGCTGTCAAAATACTATCAACCCCAGCACTAAGTGTAAGTGGTGTCGTATCGACTGCCAAACCTTTTTGCTTTAATTGTTCTAAAAGCGCTGTCATATGAGGTACGGTTAACCCAGCTTCTGTTATTTTTTCAATTTGAGCAAAAGCTTGCTTTGGTTTCGCATCAATGGTGATTTCTCCATGATTCATAACAATGATTCGATCTGCTAAAGCAGCCACATCATCCATATTATGTGATACAAGTACAATCGCTATTTTTTCTTTTTTATGAATTTGCTTTATTTTTTTAAATAAATCTTTTCTTCCTACGGGGTCTAACCCAGCTGTTGGTTCATCAAGAATGAGATATTGTGGTGCTAATGCAATCACACCCGCAATGGCCACACGCCTCATCTGCCCACCACTTAATTGAAAAGGTGAACGATCCTTATATTCATCAAAATCCAAATTAACAAAGTCCATAGCTTTTTTAACATGATTTTCAACCACATCTTCTGAAAACCCCATATTACGAGGTCCGAAGGCAATATCTTCATAAACCGTTTCTTCAAACAACTGATGTTCTGGATATTGAAAAACCATGCCAACTTTTCGACGGGCTATTTTTGCCGCTTCGCTTTTTGTATTGATGTCATTTCCATCCACTAATACGGAGCCCATAGTTGGTGTAAGTAACGCATTCAGATGTTGGACCAGCGTAGATTTACCAGAACCAGTATGACCGATAATAGCGACAAATTCACCTTGTTCGATGGTTAGTTCTATGTTTTTTAAAGCAACTCTTTCAAAAGGAGTTTTCGCCATGTATGTATATGTTATATTCTTCACTTCAATTGACATAAACACACCGCCAATTCTTCATTGGTAATAATATAAGGAGGTAACGAAATACTCTGTTCACGAAGCTTTGCGGCGACCTCTGTAGCAAGCGGAACCTCAAGACCTAGATTTTTCAACTTTTCTACCTGTGTGAATATTTCCGTTGGTGTTCCTACATCACAAATTTGTCCTTTTTCCATAACCACAATCCGATCTGCCATTACTGCTTCTTCCATAAAATGTGTAATGTAAATAATCGTAATACCTGCTTCATCATGCAGATTTTTCACGGTTGCCATAACTTCCGCACGCCCCATTGGATCAAGCATTGCCGTTGGTTCATCAAGCACCAAACAACGTGTATGCATCGCGAGCGCTCCCGCAATTGCCACGCGTTGTTTTTGTCCACCTGATAAAAGATGTGGGGGGAATTTTCGATATTTTTCCATACCAACTACTTTAAGAGCTTTTGTTACACGTTTTTTTATCTCTTCACTTGGAACCCCCAAATTTTCCGGACCAAATGCAATATCTTCTTCTACTAAAGTCGCAACAATCTGGTTATCCGGATTTTGAAAAACCATTCCTATATGCTGCCTTATTTTCCACAAATCATCTTCAGAGCTGGTTTCCATTCCATCCACTCGACAAATTCCACTTGTTGGCAATAGCAGTGCATTGAAATGTTTTGCCAAGGTTGACTTACCCGATCCGTTTGTACCGATAATAGCAACAAATTCGCCCTCTTGAATCGTTAAATTAATATCATCGAGTGCTTTATATTCATTATCCATATCCTTATGATATAGATGACTTAAATGTTCTACTTGAATTAAATCCACTATTGTCATACTCCTTTTAAGAAAATCCGCTAAAATAAAGAGGTACTGCTTTAAGCAATACCCCTATATTATACTTGATACAATTTGTTAACGCAATCGCCTTTCTTGGTAAACGAAAAGAAATTGTTTTCTTTTCGCTTAACAAGAAAGGCGACCGAATGGCCGCCCTTTGCGAATTACACTAATTCAAGAATTGCCATCGGAGCAGCATCGCCGCGACGAGGACCAAGTTTGAGTACACGAGTGTAACCACCTTGGCGATCATTGTATTTAGGTGCAATTTCATCAAATAATTTTCTTACTACTTCTTCATCAATGAGACGCGCAATAGCCTGACGGCGTGAATGTAAATCCCCGCGTTTACCTAAAGTAATGAGTTGTTCAGCGAGTCCGCTGATTTCTTTTGCTTTAGCTTCTGTAGTTTCAATGCGTTCATATTTAAAGAAAGAAGTTAAAATGTGGCGAAACAAAGCTTTACGTGCACTAGAGTCACGTCCTAATTTTCTATAGCCCATATCTTCCTCTCCTATTCTTCAATTTCAACAAGTGCCAAATCAAGCTCTTGCAATTTCTTTTTAACTTCTTCGAGAGACTTACGACCGAGATTTCTAACTTTCATCATATCATCTTCACTTTTTTGTGCAAGATCTGAAACTGTATTAATACCAGCTCTTTTCAAGCAATTATATGAGCGAACCGATAGATCCAAGTCCTCGATAGTCATTTCTAAAACTTTCGAAACGTCACTTTCTGGTGCTTCCGTAAATGTTCCTTCAGTTTCTTCGTCTTCTTCAGGAAGGCCAGCCATATTCTGGAACAGTTTCAAATGTGCAACCAATATGCTTGCAGATTTGCTTACTGCTTCTTCCGGTCGAATAGAGCCATCGGTCCAAACTTCCAGAGTCAACTTATCGTAGTCTGTAACGTTACCTACACGAGTATCAGATACTGTATAGTTCACTCTCTGGATTGGCGAAAAAAGTGAATCAATAGGAATAATACCAATTACGTGATCTGGTCTTTTATTCTTATCAGCTGGAACATAACCACGACCGCGTTCAACAGTCAGTTCCATTTTCAGAGAACCACTTGCATCTACTGTAGCAATATGCAATTCAGGGTTGAGGATTTCGACATCAGCATCTGTGATAATATCAGCAGCTGTGATGTCTTTTTCACCTTCAACATCAATCCGAATTACTTTTGGTTCTTCACTATGCATTTTAAGGCAAAGTGATTTTAAGTTTAGAATGATATTCGTAACGTCATCCCGAACACCAGGAATGGTGGAAAATTCATGGAGAACTCCATCAACCCTAATGGAGGTAATTGCAGCACCCTGTAAAGACGATAGTAATATGCGACGCAGACTGTTACCAAGCGTAGTACCATAACCACGTTCTAACGGCTCACAGATAAACTTGCCATAATGATTGTCTTCACTGATTTCCACTATCTCAATCTTCGGTTTTTCGATTTCGATCATCTGGAATACCCTCCTCAATTTTGCGTAATAGAATACCTTACGCTATGTCAATATTGATACATAAAGACATATTATCTGGAGTACAATTCAACAATCGCTTGTTCATCGATAGGAACATCGATTTCATCACGATTAGGAAATCTTGTAACTGTACCGCTCAAGTTTTGAGCATCTGCAGAAATCCAAGCAGGTGTGCTTAATGAATCATATGATTCTACAACACCTTTAAAGAATTCATTGCCACGGCTAGTTTCTTTAATCGTAACAACATCATTCACTTTAACTAAAGCAGACGGAATATCAAGACGTTTACCATTTACAGCAATATGACCATGGGAAACAATTTGGCGAGCTTGTCTGCGAGTAGCAGCAAGACCTAAACGGAAAACAACATTATCAATTCTTCTTTCCAGAAGACCTAATAAATTTTCACCTGTAACACCTGGCATTTTTTTTGCTTTATCATAATAAGATCTAAACTGTTTTTCTAAAACACCATAGATAAATTTTGCTTTTTGTTTTTCTTTAAGCTGTGTACCATATTCGCTTACTTTTTTATTCGTACGTCTTGGTTGACGTTTCGATTCTTTGTTTAAGCCAACAACAGCTGGTTCGATACCGAGGGATCGGCATCTTTTGAGAGCCGGGACTCTATCAATTGCCATCTATATTTGCACCTCCATTATACTCTTCTACGTTTTGGCGGACGGCATCCATTATGAGGGACTGGCGTAACATCTTTGATTAAGTTAACTTCCAAACCTGTAGCCTGCAATGATCTTATTGCTGCTTCACGTCCGGATCCAGGACCTTTAACGAATACTTCTACTGATTTCAAACCATGTTCCATTGCTGCTTTAGCGGCAACTTCTGCTGCCATCTGCGCTGCGAATGGAGTGCTTTTTCTAGAACCTCTAAACCCAAGTCCACCAGCACTTGACCATGATAATGCGTTACCTTGGACATCCGTAATTGTTACAATCGTATTATTGAAAGTTGAACGAATATGAGCGATACCAAATTCAATATTTTTACGAACTTTTTTCTTTGTACGAGATACTTTCTTAACTACCAATGTTTAACCCCCCTTTACACTATTTTCTTTTTCTTAGCTCCAACTGCTCTTTTTGGACCTTTACGTGTACGTGCATTGTTTTTCGTGTTCTGACCGCGAACTGGAAGACCCATACGATGTCTTCTTCCACGATAGCAGCCGATTTCTACTAAACGTTTAATATTTAATGATTCTTCACGACGTAAATCGCCTTCTACTTTACATTCTTTATCAATGATTTCACGAAGTTTTGCAACTTCATCTTCTGTCAAATCACGAGTACGGGTATCGGGATTAATACCTGTAGCTGCTAAAATCTTTTTAGAAGTCGTGAGACCAATACCAAAGATATATGTTAAAGCAATTTCGATTCTCTTATCACGCGGCAAATCTATTCCGGTAATACGTGCCATATATCAAGCACCCCCTCTTATCCTTGTTTTTGTTTATGTTTCGGATTTTCACAAATAACCATTACGTGACCTTTGCGCTTAATTACTTTGCATTTTTCACAAATAGCTTTAACCGATGGTTTAACTTTCATTGCGCTCTGCCCCCTTCTTACAATGTCATTTTGATCGATCTGATGCCTGTTTGCATCAGACATCAATACGAATTATTTGAAACGGTAGGTTATACGGCCACGCGTTAAATCGTATGGCGTAAGTTCAATTGTAACTTTATCCCCAGGTAAAATACGAATGAAATTCATGCGAATTTTCCCTGAAACATGTGCCAATACAACATGACCATTTTCTAATTCGACTTGGAACATTGCATTTGGCAATGATTCAAGCACTTTACCTTCAACTTCAATTACGTCTTGTTTGGACATGAGTTTCTCCCTTCTCGATGCTTGTCAGCGTCCGAGGATTTTAAAGCACTGCGAATTTCTTCATCAGTAACCTTTCGATCAGCGTGAATGCGCTCCGCAATCTCTTCAAATACCTTTTTATAAACACTGACATGCCGAATGTTTTTCTTTTTAGGATTCACGACTTTCCGTTTTCTGCCATCACTGACAAAAAGCATATTTCCTTGAATCCTAACGATCAAGTACCTCGTCGAAATATCACGACCTGTAATGCTTTCAACAACTTGACCTATTTGTGGTTGGGCTAAAGTCAGTCCAGATTGTAATCGTGGCACATGACTGCCTAAACCAGCATTCGGAATCTGAGGAGCTTTTTGCATTTTACCAATGCCATGCCCAACATCGTCGTTATTTAAATTGGGAATTTCCAGTGCAGCCTTTGAGGCTGCGCCCGGATCTTCACCATAGACTTTTAAAGTTGGAATTGCACCACAACTTCGTATATATCTTTCGGTGATTTTATCATGTTCGGATGTACAAACGTCCGGCTTACCAGCGTCTAATTCAGCATCGGTTTCCCGACTAGACTTTTGGATGAGCATCTATTAACCTCTCAAGCTTGCAACAACATCATCAAACACTTTGTCGATTGCTTGTCTACCATCAACTTCAGTATATAAACCTGCATTCTGATAGTAATCAATGAGCGGCTTAGTTTGCGATACATATACAGACAAACGATTTTTCATGGTAGCTTCACTGTCGTCTGCTCTTTGATATGTTTCGCCGCCACACGCATCACAAATGCCGGCTTTAGCTGTCGGCTTAAATGTTACGTGGTACGTTGCACCGCATTTTTTACAAATACGGCGACCAATTGCTCTAGCAATCAACTCTTCGGCCGGAACATTAATATTTAATACACGAGTCAATTTTATTCCAAGACTAACGAGAATTTTGTCCAAAGCATTTGCTTGATCAACGGTCCTCGGAAATCCATCCAGAATAAAACCTTTTTTACAATCCAATTTTGCCAGACGTTCTCCAACAATGCCGATTGTTACGTTATCTGGAACCAATTGTCCAGCATCCATGCATGCCTTCGCTTGCTTGCCAAGTTCGGTTCCTTCTTTCACAGCAGCGCGGAACATATCGCCTGTAGAAATATGTGGAATCGCGAACTTTTCCACAAGACTTGCCGCCTGAGTACCTTTACCAGCCCCCGGCGGTCCCATTAACAGGATATACATACTAAAATCCTCCCCTACTTCATGAAACCTTGGTAGTGACGCATTACAACCATCGCTTCGATCTGCTTCATCGTATCAAGTGCAACACCGACAACGATTAAGAGAGCTGTACCGCCAAAATATACGCCTTGAATGCCGGTTGCACCTGCAACCACATTCGGCAAAATAGCGATAAATGCGAGGAAGAAAGCGCCTGCAAGCGTAATTCGAGTCATAACGCGATCTAAATATTCTGCCGTTGGCTTGCCAGGGCGTATACCCGGTATAAAACCACCGTATTTTTTCAGATTCTCTGCCATATCCGATATCTTTACAGTAACCGCGGTATAAAAATACGTGAAGAATATTATCAGCAACGCATAACACGCCGTCTGAACAGGTGTACCCCACGCAAAATAACCGGCAATTGTTTTTACCCAGGGAACTTGAATAAACTGGGCAATAGTTACTGGAAACATTAGCACGGATGACGCAAAGATTATTGGAATAACACCCGCTTGATTAACTTTAAGCGGAATGTGTGTAGACTGACCACCGTATGTCTTGCGGCCAACTACTCTTTTTGCATAAGAAACTGGAATTCTGCGTTGACCCTGCTGAATCGCAATAACGAAAACAACCATGAACAGCGCAATTACTATAAACAAAGCCACATTAAAATAACTAATGGTCCCTGCTTGTAAATACTTGTAAATCGTACCCAACGATTTTGGTAAAGCTGCTACGATACCAGCAAAGATGATAAGTGAAATACCATTACCAACACCATAAGCTGTAATCTGTTCACCAACCCACATCAAAAATGTGGTACCAGCTGTCAGGGTGATTGCGATAATTAATATCGATGCGACACCTGGATTTAAAATGGCCTGTTTCAGACCAATTGCCATTCCTATGGCTTGTACAAATGCAAGTACAACGGTTAAATAACGAGTAACCTGGGTGATTCGTTTACGCCCTTCTTCACCTTCCTTAGACCACTGCTCAAGTGTCGGAACAACAACTGTTAACAGCTGCATTATAATTGAAGCATTGATATAAGGAGTAATACTCATGGCAAATATAGAAAATTTACTTAGAGCACCACCGGAAAACAAATCCATCAAGCCCAAAAGGTTGCCGCTCGTAAACATTTGCTCAATTACGGCAGGATTTACTCCTGGAGCAGGAATATGTGTCCCTAGTCTGAAAACCGCAAACATGATTAATGTAAATACAATCTTTTGTCTGAGTTCAGTAATCTTGAGGATATTCGCAAGGGCTGAAAGCACCTTAGATCACCTCTACTTTTCCGCCTGCCGCTGTAATTTTGGCTTCAGCAGATTTCGTAAAGCCGTTAGCGATTACAGTTAATTTTTTTGTAAGTTCACCATTACCTAAAATGCGAATACCGTCATGTACATTCTTAAGAATGCCGATTTCGATTAAAGCGACTGGATCAACTGTTGCGCCGTCTTCAAAACGATTTAATTCTGCTACGTTTACTTCAGCAAACACTTTAGCAAAAATATTTGTAAAACCACGTTTCGGTAATCTGCGATAGATTGGCATCTGTCCGCCTTCAAAACCAGTACGAACACCACCACCGGAACGAGAATTTTGACCTTTATGACCTCTACCAGATGTTTTACCTAGTCCAGAACCAATACCGCGACCTACACGGGTGCGAACTTTCTTTGAACCAGGAGCTGGGGATAATTCATGTAAATTCATACCATAGCACCTCCTTGAACTTAGTCTTGTAATTCTTCAACTGTAACAAGATGTTCAACTTTGTGAACCATGCCGCGAATCACAGCCGTATCTTCTTGTTCTACTGACGAATTTAATTTACGTAACCCTAAAGCCTTAACAGTATCTCTTTGATTATCAGGTCTGCCGATCAGGCTTCTGGTAAGAGTAATTTTCAGTTTTGCCATTGAAATGCCTCCTTAACCCAAAAGTTCCTGGACTGTTTTACCGCGAAGCTCTGCTACCACTTCAGCTTTTTTCAATTGGTTCAAACCTTTTAACGTAGCGCGAACCATGTTATTAGGATTAGAAGAACCAAGAGATTTTGTTAAGATATCGTGAATGCCTGCAAGTTCGAGCACTGCACGTGCTGGACCGCCAGCAATAACACCAGTACCTTTAGCAGCTGGTTTTAAGAAAACGCGACCTGCGCCAAACACACCGATAATCTGATGTGGAATTGTTTTTCCCACCAATGAAACTTCAATAAGATTTTTCTTAGCATCTTCGATGCCTTTTCTGATTGCTTCAGGAACTTCACCGGCTTTACCCAAACCAGCGCCAACGTGACCGTTTCCGTCTCCAACAACAACAAGTGCGCTGAATGAAAAACGACGACCACCTTTAACAACCTTAGCAACTCTATTGATATATACAACTTTCTCCTGTAATTCAAGAGCAGTATAGTCGATTCTGGCCATTCATTTACCTCCTTTACAAAATTAGAATTTCAGACCCGCTTCGCGAGCTGCTTCTGCTAATGCTGCAACTCTACCATGATATATATAACCACCACGGTCGAACACAACTTCAGTAATACCTTTTTCTAAAGCACGTTTAGCAATTGCTGTACCGACTGCTTTAGCTGCTTCGACATTACCACCGTAATTTTCAAAGCCTTTATCTTTTGAACTTGCTGCAACCAATGTTACACCATTTATATCGTCAATCACTTGTGCATAAACATTACTCAAACTGCGAAACACATTCAAACGTGGTCTTGCTGCAGTTCCAGAAATATGATTACGAACTCTTAAGTGACGTTTTTGACGAGATTTATTTTTATCTGCTTTAAGAAGCAAGTTAGTCACTCCTTTCCCCTAAAGATGATTATTTTTTGCCTTTCGCGCCAGCTTTACCAACCTTGCGACGAACAACTTCACCTTCATATTTAATACCTTTACCTTTGTAAGGTTCTGGTTCTCTGTAACTGCGAATGTTAGCAGCAATTGCGCCAACTTGTTCTTTATCAATCCCTGAAACAACAATTCTGTTTGGTGCAGGAACCGCTAAACTAATACCAGCTGGTGGTTCTACAACTAACGGATGGGAAAAACCCAGCGATAAGTTGACGTTGTTACCAGTCTGTGCTGCTCTGTAACCAACACCGTTGATTTCAAGAGTTTTTGTAAAACCTACTGTTACACCAAGTACCATATTATTAAGTAAAGTACGAGAAAGACCATGTAATGATCTGTGTAATTTATCATCGGAAGGACGTTTTACTGTAATAACATTGCCTTCCATTTCAAATATCATATCTTTATGAAATGTGCGAGTTAATTCGCCTTTTGGACCTTTTACGTTCACCGTGTTATCATCTGCAATTGTAACTGTTACGCCAGCTGCAAATTCGATCGGCGCTCTACCAATTCTTGACATTAGTACACCTCCTAGCTAAAAAAATATATTACCAAACGTAAGCGATTACTTCGCCGCCAAGACCAGCACGACGAGCTTGTTTATCACTCATGATTCCTTTTGAAGTGGAAACAATTGCGATACCAAGACCACCAAGTACACGAGGTATTTGGTCGCTTTTAGCATATGCACGTAAACCAGGTTTGGAAATACGTTTAATGCCAGTGATTACTTTTTCACGTTCTGGACCATATTTAAGCGTTAATGTAAGAACGCCTTGTTTATTATCTTGTGAAAAATTAAAATCTTTGATGAAACCCTCTTCTTTCAAAACAACTGCAATAGCTCTTTTGATTTTCGAACCAGGAATTTCAACTTTTTCATGAAAAACAGAGTTTGCATTACGCAAACGAGTTAAAAGATCTGCAATAGGATCAGTCATTACCATAAATCGATATCCTCCTTTCGTTCTATCTTATTACCAACTAGCTTTGGTTATTCCAGGAACGGCACCTTTGTAGCTTTGTTCTCTGAAACAGATACGGCACATTTCAAATTTCCTCATGTACCCGTGTGGACGACCACAGATTTTACATCTGTTGTACTTGCGAACCTTAAATTTAGGTTCTTGGCTCCATTTTTCAATCATTGACTTTTTGGCCACAGTCAGTACCTCCTTTTACGCACTAAATGGCATGCCCATCAATTTAAGAAGCGCTCTTGCTTCCTCATCAGTGTTTGCTGTTGTAACAACAACAATATTCATGCCACGAAGTTTATCGATTTTATCATATTCGATTTCCGGGAAAATTAATTGTTCTTTCAAGCCTACAGAATAATTACCACGACCATCAAATGCTTTTGCACTAACACCACGGAAATCACGTACACGTGGAAGCGCAATGTTCATAAATTTATCTAAGAATTGATACATCCGGGAGCCGCGAAGAGTTACTTTCGCACCAATCGGCATACCTGCACGTAACTTCCAAGCTGCCAAAGATTTTTTAGCACGAGTAAGTACAGGTTTTTGACCAGCAATCATAGTCATATCATTCACTGCGGAGTCAAGAACTTTTGGATTACCAACAGCTTCTCCAACACCCATATTAATGATAATTTTATCCACCTGAGGAATTTCCATCACATTTTTATAACCGAATTGTTCAGTCAAAGCCGGAACAACTTCATTAAGATATTTCTCTTTTAATCTATCCACCAGTGTTCCTCCTTCCTTAATTATTTAGCCTGATCGATGATTTCGCCGCATTTTTTGCAAGCACGAAGCATCTTTCCATTGACTTCTTTTTTCGCAATACGGGTAGCTTTCGAGCAAGCTGGGCATACAACCATAACTTTTGCTACAGCCAGAGGAGCTTCTTTCGAAATAATCCCGCCTTGTGGAGCACTTTGGCTAGGTTTTGTATGACGTTTAATTTTGTTTACGCCTTCAATAACAACTTTATCTTTTTTAGGTAAGGCCTGAACAACTTTACCCTGTTTACCTTTATCTTTACCAGACAATACAAGAACTGTATCGCCCTTTTTCACGTGTATTTTTTTAAGTGACAATATGGCACCTCCTCACTATTAGATAACTTCTGGAGCTAGTGAGACGATTTTCATGAAATCTTTGTCACGCAACTCTCTAGCTACTGGTCCAAAAATACGGGTTCCTTTTGGAGTTTTATCATCTTTAATTAAAACAGCTGCGTTTTCATCAAAGCGAATGTAAGAGCCATCCGAACGTCGTAAACCTTTTTTAGTACGTACGACTACAGCCTTAACAACTTCACCTTTTTTAACCATGCCGCCAGGAGCAGCGGATTTAACTGCAGCTACAATTACGTCACCAATATTAGCGAATTTGCGATATGAACCGCCTAAAACACGAATGCACATAATTTCTTTTGCACCAGTATTATCACCAACAGTGAGCATTGTTTGTTGTTGAATCATTGTTTTACCTCCTTCTTAAAATCCTAAACAGAATTGCTTTATAAGATTAATCTTATTTTGCTCTTCCGAGAATTTCAACTACTCTCCAACGTTTGTCTTTAGACAGTGGACGAGTTTCCATGATTGATACGGTATCGCCAGTATGTGCGTCATTATTTTCATCATGAGCCTTGAATTTAACAGTTTTCTTTACTGCTTTTTTGTAGAGTGGATGTTGTTCAAGATCAACAACAGCAACTACAACTGTTTTATCCATTTTATCACTTACAACTTTACCAACTTTGGTCTTGCGTTCATTTCTTTCGCTCATCTAGGGGAGCCTCCTTCCTCTGCATATCATTTTCGTCTGTAAACGTTTTAAGCTTTAAGCTCTTGTTCACGTTGAACTGTTTTAAGACGGGCTATTGTTTTCTTAACTTCTTTGATACGCATCGGGTTTTCAAGCTGACCAGTAGCGAGTTGAAATCTGAGGTTAAATAACTCTTCTTTAAGCGAAGCAATTTTCTGGTTAAGTTCGCCAGCACTCATATCTCGTATATCTTTAACCTTCATTTACTTCACCACCCTCTGCCAAATCTGCCAACTTTTGAGCTTGGTCACGTGTAACAAATTTTGTTTTAATAGGAAGTTTATGAGCTGCGAGACGCATTGCTTCTTTAGCAATCTCAGGTGTCACACCATCCATTTCAAACAAAATACGACCTGGTTTAACAACCGCTACCCAGTATTCTGGGGAACCTTTACCACTACCCATACGAGTTTCAGCAGGTTTCGAAGTTACAGGCTTATCTGGAAAAATTTTAATCCAAACTTGACCGCCACGTTTGATATAACGAGTCATAGCAATACGAGCTGCTTCAATTTGTCTATTTGTGATCCAAGCTGGTTCTAATGCTTGAAGACCAAATTCACCATGGCTTACAGTATTGCCTCTATGGGCTTTACCTTTCATACGTCCACGGAATTGTTTACGATATTTTACTCTTTTTGGTAATAACATTAAGCTTCGCTCCCTTCAACAGAGGCAACCGCTACTGGTTGTTTCTTTTCTGGAAGAACTTCGCCTTTGAAGATCCATACCTTTACACCGATGCGGCCGTAAGTTGTATGAGCTTCAGCTGTACCGTAGTCAATGTCAGCTCTTAACGTATGAAGAGGGATACTACCTTCACGGTAAAATTCACTTCTAGCAATTTCGGCACCGCCAAGACGACCGCCAACCATTACCTTAATACCTTTTGCACCCATGCGCATTGTACGGGTAACAGCTTGTTTCATTGCACGACGGAACGCAATACGGCGTTCTAATTGAGCTGCAATATTTTCAGCTACAAGCGTGGAATCCATATCAGGCTGTTTGATTTCAGCGATATTAATATCAACACGTTTTGTAGTGAATTTTTTCAAACCAGTTTTAATTTGTTCAATTCCAGAACCGCCACGACCAATAACCATACCAGGTTTAGCCGTATGAATCGTTAATTTCAAACGATTTTTTGAACGTTCTGTTTCTATTCTAGATACGCCAGCAGTATGAAGGTTTTCCTTCAAGTACGTGCGCACTTTTATGTCTTCATGCAGGTTAGCTGCATAATCTTTATCTGCGTACCATTTTGCATCCCAAGTTTTCACAATACCTAGACGCAGACCATGTGGATTAACTTTCTGACCCAATTCGTTTCCCTCCTTCTTATCTTTCTTTTACTACAACTGTAACATGAGATGTGCGTTTCAAAATTTTGAACGCCTGTCCACGGGAACGCGGATGGATTCGTTTTAATGTAGGGCCTTGATCAACAAAAGCCGAGGATACATAAAGCTTATCAACATTCATATCAAAATTGTTTTCAGCATTTGCTATCGCTGATTTCAGTACTTTTTCTATTACGTCAGCACCAACTTTAGGTGTGAACTTTAAGATCGCAAACGCTTCTCCAATGTTCTTGCCACGGATAAGATCCATAACAACACGCACTTTACGAGGAGCTACGCGAATGTATTTTGCTATTGCTTTCGATTCCACAGAGGAGCCTCCTTTCGGCACTTACTACTTAAGTGATGTACGTCTTTCTTCGCCGGAATGACCTTTGAAAGTACGCGTTGGCGCGAATTCGCCAAGTTTATGACCAACCATATCTTCAGTCACATATACAGGTACATGTTTGCGACCATCATGCACTGCCAGTGTGTGACCAACAAATGTCGGCAAAATAGTAGAACTGCGTGACCAAGTTTTGATGACCTTTTTTTCATCAGCTTCATTCATTGCGGTGATTTTTTTCATAACACTTTCATGAACATAAGGTCCCTTTTTTATTGATCTTGACAAAGTATGTCCTCCCTTCACCCAGGGCAAACTTATTAAATAAGATTCGCACCTGATTGGTTTATCTTACTTTATTTTATTTCGTACGACCCTTAACAATAAACTTGTCAGAGTTTTTCTTACGACGAGTTGTAGCACCCATAGCACATTTACCCCATTTAGTAACAGGATTTTTACGACCAACTGGGCTACGTCCTTCACCACCACCATGTGGATGGTCATTCGGATTCATCGAGACACCACGGTTTGCTGGGCGAATACCCAACCAACGGGAACGACCTGCTTTACCGATCGTAATGTTTTCATGTTCTAAATTACCAACCTGACCGATTGTTGCACGGCAGTTGATATGAACTTTACGAAGTTCACCAGAAGGCATACGTAAAAGCGCATAATCGCCTTCTTTTGCCATTAACTGAGCACTCGCACCAGCAGAGCGAACTAACTGTCCACCTTTACCAATTTTCAGCTCAATATTGTGGATCATTGTACCAACTGGAATATTTAAAATTGGAAGTGCATTACCAGGTTTGATATCTGAATCAGCGCCTGAAACAACTTGATCCCCAACTTTCAATCCGTTTGGTGCTAAAATATAACGTTTTTCACCGTCAACATAATTTAAAAGCGCAATACGTGCACTGCGATTCGGATCGTATTCAATTGTAGCAACACGTGCTGGAATACCATCTTTATTTCTTTTAAAATCGATCACACGATATAAACGTTTATGACCGCCGCCTTGATGTCTTACTGTCAAACGACCTTGTTGGTTACGACCGCCATGCTGGTTGAGTCTTTCAACAAGGGATTTCTGAGGCTTATCTGTAGTGATTTCTTCAAAAGAAGACACTGTCATAAATCTTCGGCCTGCAGAATATGGTTTAAAACTTTTTACTGCCACGTAATTAACCTCCTTTTCAAAAAGTCGAAACTTATGCTTCGAAGAATTCGATTGTTTCTCCAGCTGCAAGTTTCACAATTGCTTTTTTATAATCAGAACGTTTGCCAATGCTGCGTCCCATACGTTTTACTTTACCAAGCACATTTACTGTGTTTACCGACTCAACTTTTACTTTAAAAATATCTGAAACTGCTTTGCTGATTTCAATTTTATTTGCTGCTTTAGCCACAACAAATACATATTTACCTTCAGCCATAAGTTCAGTAGTTCTTTCAGTAATAAGAGGACGGATCAAAATATCGCGTGCGTCCATTATGCAAGTACCTCCTCAATACGTGTAATCGCATCTTTTGTAATGAAGAGTTTGTTATGATTCAAGATATCATAAACATTCAATCCACAAGAACTAATAGCTTTTACACCAGGGATATTGCGCGAAGATTTTTCTACGTTTTCAACCATGTCGGCTGTAACAATCAGAACTTTTTTATCAACGCTAAAATCATTTAACATTTTAACAACATCTTTTGTTTTAGGAGCATCAAAATTGAGGTTCTCTAAAACAACAAAATCACCACTTTGTACTTTATCAGATAAAGCACATTTGATAGCTAAACGACGTTGTTTACGAGGCATTCTGAAAGCATAAGAACGAGGTGATGGTCCAAAAACCGTACCGCCGCCTACCCAGATTGGGGAACGCGTGCTTCCGCTTCTTGCACGACCTGTGCCTTTTTGCTTCCAAGGTTTACGTCCACCGCCGCGAACAAAACCTCTAGTTTTAGTTGCATGTGTACCAAGACGCTGTGCTGCAAGCTGCATAACAATCGCCTGATGAACAAGTGCTGTATTTACTTCAACGCCAAAGACGTTTTCATTCAATTCTAAATCACCAGCTGTTTGACCAGTGATCGTATAAACTGCTACTTTAGGCATAATATAGCATATCCTCCTTCCAATTAGTTTTTACCTGGTTTAATCGTATTTTTAATTACTACGAAACTATTCTTAGGACCAGGAATAGCTCCTTTAATTAAGATCAAGTTGCGATCAGCATCTACTCTTACAACGCTTAAGCGTTGTACAGTAACTTGTGCGCCACCCATACGACCTGGTAATTTTTTACCTTTTAATACGCGTCCGCCGTGACCACTGATCATTGCACCAGTAGAACCTGGTTCACGATGTGATTTAGAGCCATGACCCATTGGGCCGCAAGCGAAGTTATAACGTTTAATAGTACCAGCAAAACCTTTACCTTTGGAAGTACCTGTAACATCAACTAATTCACCAGCACTAAATATGTCAACGCCGATTGTATCACCGACTTTATATTCAGAAACATCAGTCAAACGCATTTCACGAATATATTTCACTGGTGTTACGCCAGCTTTTGCGAAATGACCTTTCATAGGTTTTGTTACTTTAAATTCTTTTATTGCGCCAAAACCTAACTGTACAGCATTATAGCCATCATTTTCAAACGTTCTGTTTTGCACAACAACATTTGTCCCTGATTCAACAACTGTAACAGGAACTACTTTACCTTCTGCGGTAAAAATTTGAGTCATACCCAGTTTTTTACCCAAAATCGCTTTTTTAGACATTCATTCCACCTCCTCTTACAATTTGATTTCGATATCCACACCAGCTGGCAAATCCAAGCGCATTAAAGCGTCTACAGTTTTGGAAGTTGGTTCTAAAATGTCAATCAGACGTTTATGAGTTCTCATTTCGAACTGTTCACGTGAATCCTTGTTGACATGTGGAGAACGTAAAATCGTATATATATTTCTTTCAGTAGGTAGTGGAATAGGACCGGACACCATTGCACCCGTTCTCTTTGCAGTATCAACAATTTTCACTGCACTCTGATCAAGAGCTTTATGATCATAAGCCTTCAAACGAATTCTAATTTTCTGTTGTTTAGACAATATAATTTCCTCCTTATCGCCCAGGTTCAAGACCGGACATTTCTCCGTGATAGTTCCCTCGCTGATGCGAGCAATCTACCACGTCATCGCATGGGGGTACCAAAAAAATCTTTATATAAGGGCGACGATAACGTCGCCCTTATATAACTAATTGTTAAAATTAAGCTTCAACTTCGATTACACGACCGGCACCAACTGTATGGCCACCTTCACGGATAGCGAAACGTAAACCTTTTTCAATAGCAATCGGAGTGATTAATTCGATATCCATTTCGATGTTATCGCCAGGCATAACCATTTCAGTACCTTCTGGTAAACGAACAACGCCAGTTACGTCAGTTGTACGGAAGTAGAACTGTGGACGATAGTTTGTGAAAAACGGTGTATGACGACCGCCTTCTTCTTTCGTCAATACATAAACCTGAGCCATAAATTTCGTATGTGGATGAATAGATCCTGGTTTAGCAAGAACTTGTCCACGTTCGATTTCTTTACGTTCAACACCACGAAGAAGTGCACCAACATTATCGCCGGCTACAGCACTATCGAGCATTTTACGGAACATTTCAATACCAGTTACTGTTGTAGATTTAGGAGCTTCTGACATACCAACAATTTCCACAATGTCGCCGATTTTAATTTCGCCACGTTCAACACGACCAGTAGCAACTGTACCACGACCAGTGATTGTGAAGACATCTTCGACAGGCATCAAGAAAGGTTTATCTGTATCACGAACTGGTGTAGGGATGTATTCATCAACAGCATCCATAAGTTCAAGGATTTTAGCTGTATATTTTTCATCGCCTTCAAGAGCTTTTAATGCAGAGCCAGTGATAACAGGAATATCATCACCAGGGAATTCATAGCTGGAAAGAAGTTCACGAACTTCCATTTCTACAAGTTCCAATAATTCGTCGTCATCAACCATATCAGCTTTGTTTAAGAAAACAACCATAGCTGGTACGCCCACCTGACGGGATAAAAGGATATGTTCACGAGTCTGTGGCATAGGACCATCAGCTGCACTTACAACCAAGATAGCACCATCCATTTGTGCTGCACCAGTGATCATGTTTTTTACATAATCGGCATGACCCGGGCAGTCAACATGAGCATAATGTCTTTTTGCAGTTTCATATTCTACGTGAGCAGTGTTGATTGTAATCCCACGTTCTCTTTCTTCTGGAGCTTTATCAATCATAGAATAATCCATGAAGTCAGCGCCGCCTTGTAATGATAACACTTTTGTGATAGCAGCAGTCAACGTAGTCTTACCATGATCGACATGACCGATAGTACCAATATTTACATGTGGTTTCGTTCTTTCAAACTTTTTCTTAGCCATTGTGAATAATTCCTCCCTTATTCGCCCTTGTTTTTAGCTGTAATAGCTTCTGATATATTTTTAGGAACTTCATCGTAATGGGATATTTCCATTGAGTAGTTCCCACGACCCTGTGTTTTCGAACGTAAATCCGTTGAGTAACCAAACATTTCAGAAAGTGGAACAAATGCATCAATGACTTGTGCACCATTTCTAGGTTCCATTCCTTCAATACGACCACGTCTTGAATTTAAATCGCCAATTACATCACCCATATAATCTTCTGGAACAATAACTTCAACTTTCATGTATGGTTCAAGAAGTACTGGTGTTGCTTTTTGAGCACCTGATCTAAATGCCATCGAACCGGCAATTTTAAAAGCCATTTCAGAAGAATCGACATCATGGTATGAACCATCATAAACGATTGCTTTAATGTCAACCATTGGATATCCGGCAACAACACCGTTTTCCATAGCTTCTTTTATCCCAGCTTCGATCGGATTGATGAATTCTCTAGGAATCGAGCCACCAACAACCTTGTTTTCAAAGCTGAATCCAACACCAGGTTCCTGTGGAACAAGTTCAAGCCAGCAATGACCATATTGACCACGACCACCAGACTGACGAACAAATTTACCTTCAGATTTAACCTGTTTGCGGATTGTTTCACGGTAAGCAACTTGAGGTTTGCCTACAGTACAATCAACTTTGAACTCACGAAGCATACGATCAACAATGATTTCTAAATGAAGTTCGCCCATTCCTGAGATAATAGTCTGTCCAGTTTCCTGATCAGTTCTTACACGGAATGTAGGATCTTCTTCAGCTAATTTAGAAAGTGCAATACCCATTTTTTCCTGATCCGCTTTTGTCTTCGGTTCAACTGCAACCGAAATAACTGGATCTGGGAATATCATGGATTCAAGAATGATTTGTGCTTTGTCATCACAAAGCGTATCACCTGTTGTTGTATCTTTCAAACCAACTGCCGCTGCGATATCACCGCTGTAAACAGCACTGATTTCTTCACGATGATTTGCATGCATTTGGAGAATACGACCGATACGTTCTTTTTTGCCTTTTGTAGAGTTAAATACATAAGACCCAGAAGAAAGCATACCAGAGTACACACGGAAGAATGCAAGTTTACCAACAAATGGATCTGCCATAATTTTAAATGCAAGAGCTGAAAATGGTGCGCTATCGTCAGAAGGACGACTATCTTCTTCACCAGTATCAGGATTTGTGCCTTTAATCGCGGGGACATCCGTCGGTGCAGGCATGTAATCAACTACTGCATCAAGCATTGGCTGAACACCTTTGTTTTTATAAGAAGAACCGCAAACAACTGGAGTCATCGTACAAGCGATAGTCGCTTTACGAATTGCTCCTTTAATTTCGGCTTCTGTGAATTCTTCGCCTTCAAGATATTTCATCATTAACTCATCGTCACATTCAGCAACGGCATCAAGTAATATCTGACGATATTTTGCAGCTACTTCTTTCATATCTTCTGGAATAGCAACTTCTTCACTAACTTCGCCAAGGTCATCTTCATATATGATGGCATCCATCTTTATCAGATCGATTACACCAAGGAAATGATCTTCAGCACCAATTGGAAGTTGAATTGCAACTGGGTTTGCATTCAAACGATCAATCATCATCTGAATAACATTGTAAAAATCTGCCCCAATAATATCCATTTTATTAACGTACGCCATACGAGGTACATTATATTTTTCAGCCTGGCGCCATACTGTTTCAGACTGAGGTTCAACCCCACCCTTAGCAGAGAATACAGCAACCGTGCCGTCAAGCACTCTAAGTGAACGTTCTACTTCAACTGTAAAGTCCACGTGGCCTGGTGTGTCGATGATGTTGATACGATGATCTTTCCAGTGGCAAGTAGTCGCAGCAGAAGTAATTGTAATACCTCTTTCCTGTTCCTGAGCCATCCAGTCCATAGTAGCAGCGCCTTCATGAACTTCACCAATCTTGTGTACGATACCTGTATAGAAGAGAATACGTTCAGTAGTAGTGGTTTTACCGGCATCTATATGTGCCATAATTCCTATGTTACGAGTTTTTTCAAGTGAAAACTCTCTACCCACTATTACATCGCTCCTTACTTTCTATAGATAGATACTACCAACGATAATGAGCAAATGCTTTATTAGCTTCAGCCATTTTATGAGTATCTTCTTTTTTCTTAATTGCTGCTCCAGTATTGTTGGCAGCATCCATTAATTCACCAGAAAGTCTTTCGTTCATTGTTTTTTCTCCACGAAGTCTTGCATAATTAACAATCCAACGAATGCAGAGCGTCATACGACGATCAGGACGAACTTCGATTGGAACCTGATAATTAGCACCACCAACACGGCGAGCACGAACTTCAAGAACTGGCATAACATTTTTCAAAGCAGTTTCAAAAACTTCTAATGGATCTTTACCAGTTTTTGCTCTAATGCTTTCAAACGCATCATACACAACTTTTTCAGCAACGCCTTTCTTACCGGAAAGCATTACCTTATTGATGAATTTCGTTACTATTTTAGAATTGTATACCGGATCCGGTAATACATCACGTTTAGGTACAGCACCTTTTCTTGGCATTGATATCCCTCCTTACTCAATAATCTTCATTGACAAACTTAATAAATTATTTTTTCTTAGCGCGTTTTGCACCGTATTTTGATCTGCTTTGCATACGGTCTTGAACACCTGCCGTATCTAAAGAACCACGAATGATATGATAACGAACCCCTGGTAAATCTTTTACACGGCCGCCTCTAATCAAAACAACACTATGTTCTTGAAGATTATGACCAATACCCGGAATATAAGCTGTTACTTCGATACTGTTCGTTAAACGAACACGGGCAACTTTTCTCAGTGCGGAGTTTGGTTTTTTAGGAGTAGTTGTATATACTCTTGTACAAACGCCACGTTTCTGAGGGCAATTCTTCAAAGCTGGTGCTGTGGATTTCTCCTGCATACTTTTTCTGCTGTTGCGAACTAACTGATTAATTGTAGGCATACATGCACCTCCTTCCTTAAATTCAAAATTTATTATTTAATAATCCAATCCCCATCTTTAGGAAAGGGACAAGATTTTTAACAATAATAACTACTTCAAAACCGCTGCGGCCGCTGCGCCGACTTCAATCATACAAGCCTGACCAAGGTCTTTCATTGCCGAAACTTTTATAACCTCAATATTTTTGCTTTTGCATAATTCTTCAAGGGGCTTCAATACCCTCTCATCAGCATCATCCGCAAGAAAAACAGATTCAACAAATCCTTTATTCACAGCTTTCGTAACTTGTTTTATGCCAATCACTCTATTGGCGTTTTTCAGTGCTTCAAGCGTCATTCGCCTCACCCCTATATACCAACATGAATGCTTTTATTTCAGGCACTTATATATAATACCATCAGATAAAATCAATGTCAACACTTATCTACTCAATATTTGTATGTACACGTTGCCTGGTGTATCTTTTATGTTATCAACCTACTTTCACTCTAAAAAAACGTATTCTATTTCATAAAACAAAAGAACCCTTCTTATTATATATAGGAAGGATTCTTTCGTTTTATATTTAATTATATGTTTTTACTGATCCGTATCCGCTGCCAACAAATATACTTTTTTCATGGTGTCTACGACATTTTGCGTCGTAAAGCCAAATTTATCAAACAATATTCCAGCCGGAGCGGATGCACCAAACCCCTTCATCGTAACGGTTACTCCATCCAGACCAACATATTTTCCCCAACCGAAATCAATCGCTGCTTCAACTGCAACTCTAGCTTTCACAGCTCGAGGAAGAATGCTTTCTTTATAAGCATCCGTTTGTTCTTCAAACAGATCCATACAAGGCATACTTACAACACGTACATCAATATTATCTTTAGCCAGTTCGATTCTAGCATTTACTGCAAGTTCAACTTCTGAACCGCTCGCAATAATGATAGCATCTGGCACTTCTTTCTCAGCCTCTGCAATGACATAAGCACCTTTCAATGCTTCTTTGCTGCTGCCAGCAAGTTGTGGCAGATTTTGTCTTGTCAAAACAAGTGCTGTTGGGGTATGTTTACTTGTCACCGCTAAATACCAGCCAACTGCAGTTTCCGTCGCATCTGCTGGTCTAAAAACATTAAAGTTCGGCATAGCTCGGAGCATAGCCAATTGTTCAATCGGTTCATGAGTCGGACCATCTTCTCCAACACCAATACTATCATGCGTCAATACATACGTTACCGGAATCCCCATAAGAGCTGCTAAACGCGCCATTGGTTTTATATAATCACTGAAAACAAAGAATGTAGCAATATAGGTTTTAAGACCTCCATGAAGTGTAATACCATTAGCGATACCCGCCATAGCTAATTCTCTTACACCAAAGTGCAGGTTACGCCCAATATAATTTTCTTTAGAAAAATCGCTGATACCATCCATATGTGTCTTTGTTGAAGGAGCCAGATCCGCACTACCACCAAATAAATTTGGCATGATATCTTTCAACTTATTAATTGCAATACCAGATAAATTTCGTGTTGCCTGAGGTTTATCTTCATAAGCCCAGAATGCTTCATTATTTAATAATTTTTTTGCATCTACTTCATTATGGAATGTATCCCATAATGTTTTACAGTCTGGATATTTGGCGCAATAAGCTGCAAAAAGCTTATTCCACTCAGCTTCTGCTTGTGCACCGTGTTTTGCTAGTTCTTTATAATTCGCATATACGGCATCTGGTACATAAAACGCATCAAGTTTTTCCCATTTTAAGTTTTCTTTCAATGCTTTCACATTGTCTTCGCCAAGTGGCTCACCATGCGCACTTGCTTTACCTTGCTTAGCCGGGCAGCCGAAACCAATCTGTGTTTTCACAGTAATAAAAGATGGTCTTGTTTTATCAGCCTTCGCTGTTTCAATTGCTTTGCCAATTTCCACTAGGTCATTGCCATCTTCAACTGTAACAATCTGAAAACCAAACGCTGCCAGGCGTTTTTGCACATCTTCTGTAAAAGCAAGATCCGTACTGCCTTCAATAGAAATTTTATTACTATCATAAAATACAATTAATTTACTTAAACCTAATGTACCCGCTAAAGAAAAAGCTTCTGAAGAAATCCCTTCCATCAAACAGCCATCGCCGCCCAATACATATGTATAATGGTCAACAATCGGGAAATTTTCTTTATTAAACGTTGCCGCCAAATGTGTTTCCGCCATGGCCATGCCAACTGCCATAGCCATACCAGCCCCTAAAGGTCCAGTTGTAGCTTCAACTCCTACCGTATGACCATATTCTGGATGACCTGGTGTTAATGACCCATCTTGACGGAAATTCGCCAAATCATCAATTGTTAAGCCATAACCGAATAAGTGTAAAAGTGAATAAAGTAATGTTGAACCATGTCCAGCCGAAAGAACAAACCGATCACGATTAACCCATTTCGGATTTTTAGGATTATGATTCATGTGTTTTGCCCATAATTCATAAGCCATTGCTGCGCTGCCAAGCGGCAAACCTGGATGCCCTGATTTAGCTTTTTGTACTGCATCCGCTGCTAAAATACGGATTGCATTTACCGATGTCATATCGATGTTACTCATTTAACCATTCCCCTTTTGATCAACAATTTTGCTAGATAAAACCAACATAATTTAATGATACAATATGTCGGCTTAAAAGTACAGAATTTAGAAAAAATCAAATAATCCAGCCTACCTCATTGTTTAAATATAATACGCCTATTATCAGTGCACTCTTCCAATTATAAAAAAGGCCTTAGCCAAAATGCTAAGACCTTAAGCTGGGCAACTACATGATTAGAAATCTAATACATATCACATGAAAATACTTAGTTCAACCAATGCTCTCCTTAAGATCCGATCTTTTCTTCACAATTTTAATCATTGATTAATACATGCCAAAGCTAGCTGCATATGCAATCAATACCGCAAGTGGACCTGTAATTACACGTGAATATAATACAGCAGGAACTCCAAGTTCTATTGTTTCTGGATCGGCTTCTCCTAAGCTAAGTCCTACTGGTACAAAGTCACCGCCCACCTGAGCATTAATGGCAAATAATGCTGGTAATGCATATTGCGCTGGAATATGTCCTAATCCTATTTCCACACCTAAAAGTGTACCTACAACCTGCGCAATAACTGCACCTGGTCCAATCACTGGTGAAATAAATGGCAATGAGCATACTACCGAAATGACTAGCATCCCCGGCAAAGTACTTGCTAATGGTGAAATTGTTTTTGCTATTACATCTCCAATTCCCGATGCACTGATAATACCGATTAGCATACTTACAAATGCCATAAATGGTAAAATAGTTTTTACTACCATATCTATCGTTTCGCGACCAGCTTGGTAGAATTTATTTACCACTCCACCAACACCAATTCCTAATTTTGTTATAAAGTTCTTTTCTTTTCCCGCATTCATCTTTGCAAGTTCCGCTCTTGCTTGTGCTTTAGTTTTTGGTGCATTTGGCACTGGTTCGCTAGCGGGACTTACATTGCCTGCTCTAAAACCATCTTTTGCTGTCAGTGGAGTTCCTTCTGCGGCATATGCAATTGTTTCTACAGTTACTGCTGATACATATAATGATTCAGTAATATATTGTGCCAATGGTCCAACATTACCAACTGGCGTTAAATTTACAGTAAAGATTTTTTTCTTTGGATATACACCACATCTCGCTGTGCCACCACAATCAACGACGGCTACCAAAGTTTCTATATCCGGTACAGCTGAACTAAATCCATCAATTGCTTCACAGCCTGTCATTTCTGCAATTTTCGCCGCAACTGGATGAATTCCGCCACCAGTAACACTAATGATTTTATTACAAGTTTCTGTTGGTTGAATCGTTAAAGGTCCACCCCAGCCACCCTTACCTTTAGATATTGTAATTACCTTATACATAAATTACTCCATCCTTTCTATATACCAATTTTAATTTTCTTCTTTAGCTTTCATATACGCATAGATTTTTTCTGTTACAACCCCGCGAATAAAGATGACGACAATCCCGACTAAGAAATACCGTACTGCTAAGTCACCAAGTGGCAATCCCAACGTCGTAATTCCGGCTGCAATTCCCATGTATACGAAAAGTTCGCCACCATTTGCATGCGGGAATAGTCCCGTGATTGGATGTACAAAACTCACCGCTGCATCATAAAATGCTGGTTTATGTTTTGCCTGTACAAATCTGCCAAAACTATAACACATTGGATTTCCTAAAAATAGCACTGCTAACACTGGCAACACTGTATATCTCGTAATAATGTTTTGTGTTGCTCGTTGTGCTAATTTATCTACCCGTTCTTCACCAATTAATTTAATAACTGAGCTTACAGCCGTCATTAAAACCACAATTAAAGGAATAATTCCTGCCACCCAACTTGCAAAAGTACCTGCACCTGCTTTAAAGACGTCCATAAAACCATTGGCTAATCCTGCAATAAATTCCATAATGCTTTTACCTCCCTAATTTCTTCAAAAAATCATCGACGATACTTATCAAACTTGACCGTGTATGTTATATTTCTTAGAATTTTTCGATTATTGTTTTGTGAAAACATGCTATATTTTTTTATAAAAGAATGGATTGCGTAGAGAGTTTTGAATTTTTTATGTTAAGACTAAAGGCTTCTTATATATTCTATTTTTTGCCATATAAGAAGCCATCAGCCCCTAAAATGGATTAACACCGAAAATTATTTTGTACCTTGCAAAAAACTTTTTTATTCCCCCATGACAACAATCTTACATTGCCTATCTCTTGGACGATTTGGATCCCAATCAATAAAGTAGTAGTAGCCTGTAACTTGATTAATCTGCAATACACCATTTTCAATAGCACTTGTTACACTTTCTCCTACAAGGGATGCTTTGATATGAGCTTCTGTATTTAATAAAGATCTTCTGTCTGGTACCAATGCTGCATCACAATCTTTTTCACCAAAAGCAACATGTTCAGGTCCTGGATGATAATATTGTCCTTCTGTCAAACATCTTGGAACAATTTTTTCTAATACATTATTAAAATCAACTTGCAAATACTCATCACCACAATAATTTGTATCATGAGAATATTCTTCATAGATTACCGAACACGTTGTATGTGGTGTTGTGATTACACAAATACCATTTTTTACTTTACTTTTTTCAATAACTGCTCTAACTTCTTTTGTAATTTCATGATAAGATGCTCTGTTTCCATTAGATCTCACTATCAGTTCTTCAATATATACTGTCATCTCAAATCCCCCTATCTTCTTTCGCTTTTTTAATCACTTCAATCATGTCTTTTACCATTTCTTTTGGATCTGCAGCACACACAATCCCACTTGTACCACCGGTTCCATCTGCACCTTCCATAATTGTACGATACACATCATCCGCAGTACTAATTCCTGCCGCTTGCATAACCAAAATATTGGGGTTTATTTTTTTGATACTGTCAGTTGTTTGCTTGATATAAGCTTGATCACTCGTGTTTCCTGTACCAATAAGTTCAGTCGGTTCACATAAAATAATATCTGGATCGAGTAAAGCAATTGCTTGTGCTTCTTTAACGGAATCAGCACAGACAACTGTATACATACCTACTTCTTTGGCTCTTTCAATCGTTTTTACTAAATCTACTAATTTTAAAGAATGTTCTGCATGATTCAGAAATACAGCCTTTGCACCTGCTTCTTTTAACGCTTCTGGCACTAAGTATCCCATACCACGACCAGCTTTTAGTGCATCCATATGTTGTGCTGTTACGATAAGATTTTTTGTGTTTTCTGCAATCAATCGAATATCCATAAAGGATGCTGTAAAAAACACATCAAAATCCTTGCCTTCTGCCCATTTATCAGCCTCTAGTGCCAATTCTAATGATTTTTTTCCATAAAGATATGATTTAAGGTTTACCATAAAAAATGGTGTTCTGATTTTCTCCTCCATGTTTTCACCTCCTATTTATTGTATTTTACTGTTTCAAATACTTGATAGTAATGTTTCAAACAATCTTTAATACCTTGTTTCGCTTGTGCTATTACTTCATAATAGTTTTCTGCTGTTGTTATAGACATTTTATCTTTAGCAGCAAGAATAAAATCAGTATATATATTAATTTTAGCAATTCCACTTGTTGCACATCTATTTAAATTTGCATCACCAGAAGATGAACCTCCATGCAATACAAGTGGTGTATCCGTACTTGCTGCAATTTCTTCTAATCTTTTAAAATTAATAACAGGTATCCCTTTATAGGTACCATGTGCTGTTCCGATAGATATCGCCAATGAATCAACCTTAGTTTGTTTACACATTTCCACCGCTTCTTCTGCCGAGGTATAAATGGAATCATCATCCTGCCCAGATCCACCACCTTCGCCTACACTACCAACAAGAGTTCCAGTACCAACATGTCCGATTTCAGCTTCCACGACAACACCTCTTTCATGTGCATACGCCACTACTTCTTTAGTGATCACAATATTTTGTTCTAACACTTCTTGAGAAGCATCGATCATAACCGATGTAAACCCTAAATCAATTGCTTGCTTTACTACTGCTAAAGATGTGCCGTGATCCAAATGCAATACCACAGGAACATCTACTTTTTTCCCATAAAATTTACCAAGTAATGCTGCTTCTTCTAAAGATAAATAATCCTTATGCGCCTCAGCGTAACTTAAGATTATAGGCAATTTCATCTCACTGGCAACCTCTGTGTGGGCCATTACAGAGGTCCAGTCAAAGAAATTAGCAGACGGTATAGCGAACTTTTGCTGTTTGGCTGTTTGTAAAAGTTCTTTTGATGTAACTAACATAATTTTACCCCTTTTTGCTGTAATTTTTCCGCAATATTAACTATTCAACTTACATTACGATGACTAAACTATAGGAGGAACAACCATGCTGATAAATCATTTTATTTGCCGTACATTTTATCTTGTTCTTGACGTAATTTGTAGATAAGCGTTGAAGTATCAAGTTGAACCATATCTTTCGTAATAAGTTGACCTTTCTTCACATCTTTCAACATTTTTGCGTTTTTATTTACTAAACCATACGGTACATATCCTTTTGCATCCGATTCTGTTGCTGTTGCGATAGAACCATACGTTGTAAAACCGCCTATACCATCAATGGTTTGACCAGCTTTTAAATCAGTTTTGGCTACTGTGATACATTCACTTACAAGGCCATCCATTGGTACGATCGTAGTTTCACCATCAATTACAGCTTTTGCTACAGTTAATGGTGTTTCAAGGTTACATAAATGGTATGGACGATATAGAATCCATAATGGTCCATTCCCCATGCTATGATATCTCATTTGATATGCAATTTCTTCATTTTCAGTAGACACAGCAACGAATACACCCGGAGCAATACCATTTACATATTCAACCACGCCATGTTTATTTAACACACCACCATCTTGTTTCAATCTGCACAAATCAGCTAATCCTTTTACATCAGATACGATCCCATGACCACCGATTATATCTGGAACTAAACCCGTAGCATTAGACATAGCAGTCATTTCTACCATTGTTTTTGTACCATCTTTAAAGGAACAAAGCATTTTAGGACTCATTTTACGGCGAGTTGCCTCTTCTAATACAGAATCTGGATTGCAATCATAATCCAGTTTATTATTTTTACCTTTACCCATTACTTTTACATCCATCCCTATTGCCTTTGCAAAACAATATAATTCCATTACTGCACCAGGTTCATCACCAGCAGAGCCTGTATAAATCACGCCTTGTTGCTGCGCTAATTTTTTGAGGTAAGGTCCAATAACTACATCGGTTTCTACATTTAACATGACACAATGTTTACCATTTTTCATTGCATCCGTTGCTACTTTTGCTCCTACATCAGGTACACCAGTTGCATCAATTGCGCACTCTACTAAGTTTGCTTGCGATACTAAATTTGCATCTGTTGTTGCTACAAATTTACCCATTTCCATCATCTTATTTGCCTCAGTAAGAGTATTGACAATTGCAATTTGATCGTCTTTAATACCAGCATAATTAAAAGCATGTATAGCATTTTCTATCGCAATATCAGATACAATTGCCGGTGTGATACCTTGCATCAATGCCATTTGTGTTACCATGCCTCTACCCATTTGCCCTGCACCTACGATACCTGTACGGATAATTTTTCCTTCTTGTTGGCGTTTAATCAATTTTTGATTCATGTTTAACATATAAATCACTCCTGTTATTCATTTTTTATTTAAAATATTTCTATAGTACCGCCTTTAACTAAGTCTTTCGATGTAAAGTCATCTCCTTCGATCATAATACAGCCTGGTCTTTCTGGTTCATTACCCCCCTTAAAAGACAACGTACAATGTCCAAGTTCTTTTAATGTATGCAAGGCTTCGTCACCAATCGCTGTAATTGTAAATACCTTGTCACAAAGAATCAATGTATCTAACACATTGATATCAGCTAAAAGTGGAGCTACTCTATGCAAAACTGAAATTTCGGCCAATTCTGGCGGTGCTGTTTCATTAAAGATGATAATAAAATTTAAATCTTTATCATCTAATAATGCTGTTACTTCTGACCCCCATCCAGTAATTTCAGCATTGTATTTCATTGAATGACCTCCTTTGATAAATTTTTTAATCATCTTATATGATAAAACTCACACCTGCTTTAAAAACACCTATGAATTTTTTCATCTCACTAAGTTTTTATTGAGTTTAAACGCATATCCAAAGCATCAATTGCTTGAACATGAGCTTGGTAAATCTTTTGTTTCTTTTCTGGTAAAGCCATATATTCTGCTTTTAAAACATAAATATTTTTCCCAATAATATCATTAAGCTCTTTAAAACCATTAAATATTGTAAAACCTTCCATGATTTCACCTCCTGTAATTTTCCCTTGATTATCACAAGCAATAACCACAATATTACCAGGTCTCAATTTTGATTTTCTACTACCAATACCCACATTTCCTATTTTATGCAGCCTTCGCACAGCTTTTTTATACTGCTTAACTTGAAGATATGTCCCACTAGCTTGAATCATCATAAAAATTAGTAAAACTGCAATCAGTGTTGTAAACTCCATATAAATAATCCTCCTACATTTCCAATAATACTTTGGCACAATCAATATCGGTAATTAATATATTCAAGAATTCTCCTTTTATCGCACCATATACAGCTTTTGCTTTTTGTGCGCCACCAGCAATTCCAATTCGTTGTGGTACTTTTTTTAATTGATCAATTGGCATTCCTGCAACTCTTTCATTAAATTCTCTGAATTTTTCAACTTTTCCAGATTCATCAAAAAACTGTAATGCTATATCACCAACAGCGCCCAACTTAACAAACTCTTCTAAGATATTTTCATCTACATACCCCGTATGCATCAGAGTGGAACCTATTCTATCCGGTACACCAATCCCCATAATGACTGTATTGATTTTTCTAAATATTTTGAAAATATTTTTAACTGACTTTTCCATCATAAATCCAGTTAATACATCAGCATTAGAAAATACTGCTGGAGCAAAAAATTGTATACAATCACCGCCAAACATTTTAGCCATTTTCATGGCAATATAATTTGAATGAATATCTGGTCTACTTTCACCCACACCACCAACAATTGGTACAAAAGTACATTTTATTGTCTCTTCAATACATTCCATTTTTGTGAGATTTTGCAACGTCATTCCCATTGTAACACCAACGTACTCGCCATCTTCTAGCAACTTTTCTAAAAAGTCGATGGACTCTTCAACTAGTTTACTGTTTATCACTTCATTTCCATTTACTATTGAACTCGAGTCAACAATAATAACCTCTTTTAAATTGAATTTTTTTTCTAATTCACGTTCCATTTTACCAAATGTAACACCATAAGGACTTTTAATTTCAAATTTTACAATACCTTGTTCTTTTCCCATTTTTATCATACGAGAAACAGATGGTCTTGATATCTCAAGAAAATCGCAAATTTCTTGTTGACTCATATTATCTTCATAATAGAGACTACAACATTTAAATATCATTCGTATATCATCAATGATTTTTTTCACAAAAGCAACTCCTCTACAGATTTATCTTTCATTTTTTTACTTGATTAATTAAGTATTTATATATTAACTATTACTTCATATTTTCTATTATCTATTATCCGTTACTTATTACTTATTATTTTATATTTTTATATTCATATTATATAACAGTGATATTATTTTTTCAATATTCTATAAATAGAACATTTGTAAAAGAGTTTGCTGTTTTTTATTATGTTTACATTTGTTTAAATATTACACATAAAGTCCTTATTGGTTTTTTTAGAATAAACTTGCATAAAAAAACAAAAATGGTATTATTGTGTTATAGATACAATTTATTTTACAGGAGGTTCTTCAGTATGATAAGTAAAAAAATGCAAAATGCTATCAATGATCAAATTACACTTGAGTTTTATTCGGCGAATTTGTATTTAGCTATGTCAGCGCATATGGAAACAAAAAACTTAAAAGGTTTTGCCAATTGGCTACGAGTTCAATATGAAGAAGAAACCTTTCATGCGCTAAAGTTATATGATTATTTAAACAGTCGTGAAGGTTTGGTAGTCATACAAAATATTGATGCACCACCGACTGATTTTGGTACACCAGCAAAAATATTTAAGCACGTATTAGAACATGAACAAGAAATCACTTCATCCATTAACAAATTATATAAAGTAGCTGTTGAGCAAAACGATGTTGCTACACAAATATTCCTGCATTGGTATATTAACGAACAAATCGAAGAAGAATCCAATGCAACTGAGGTAATTAGCAAATTAAATTTGATTGGTGAACGCGGTGTTGATTTATTATATTTAGATGCAGAACTCGCCAAACGAGTTTTTGTACCGCCATCTGTAAACAATGAAGCTTAAACATAAAGCCATTCTACGAAAGAATATCGAAGCTAATTCTTAGAACGAGCAAATTAAAAAGCTCTGCAATTCGGAATAAAATTCCGATTGCAGAGCTTTTACTGTTATTTTACCATTTTCCCTTGCCGATATGATTTTCAATTTCTGCTTTTGAGCGCTGCTTTATAATATAGCCTTCCTCAATGGCAGCTTTAAAACCAGCAACACAGGCTGGATCAAGATCTAATATAATCCCCTGTTTAGAAACTTCAATCATTTTATCAACCAATGTCACAATTTTCATATGTATATCATTGGTTTTTTCTGATTTGTAAATCAGGGCAGCTTGCTCTGGTGTCAATTCCACAAATTTTTCATGTGGCTGCCCACATTTTGGACAAACTGCCGGAGCATCTTCGCCTTCCCAAATAAAATTACATACACTACATTTAAATAATTTTTTCATACTACTCAGCTCCCTAATATTTAGTCTATATATATGCTAATACGACGTTATTCGTAAAACACCTGTAAAAGCAGCAAATTTTATGAATATTATACTATGCAATATAGTAAAAGCATCTAAAAAAACCGAGCTGACATTCATCAGCTCGGTTTTTTGTTATGTGTTATTTTAATATTTCTGTTGCTGGTGTTTTTGATTCCATATCGGATTCAATAATCTTGATATTACGATAACGGCTCATTCCTGTACCTGCTGGAATCAGTTTACCAATAATAACATTTTCTTTGAGTCCAATAAGTGGATCAACCTTACCTTTAATGGCTGCATCAGTCAAGACACGAGTCGTTTCCTGGAACGATGCTGCCGACAAGAAGGAATCCGTAGCAAGCGATGCTTTTGTAATCCCCAAGAGGATTGGTCTAGCAACGGAAGGTTCCCCACCATTTTCAATTGCTTTTGCATTCGCAACTTCAAAGGTATTAATATCAACAAATTCACCAGGTAAGAAACCTGTATCTGCTGATTCTTCAATTTTAACCTTATGAAGCATCTGGCGTACCATAACTTCAATATGCTTATCATTGATTTCAACACCCTGAGATTTATAAACTTTTTGCACTTCATATACGAGATAACGTTGGGTGTCACGTAGACCACAAACGCGCAAAATATCATGCGGATTAATTGATCCTTCCGTGAGTTTATCCCCCGGTTTAATCATCATTCCTTCTTTAACAACAATACGTGCGCCATAAGGAATCTGATATAAACGTTCTTCCCCTTCTTCTGGGAATACTGTAATCTTTCGCATACCTTTTGTATCTTTGATTTCTACACGGCCTTCAACTTCAACAATGACCGCATGATGTTTTGGTTTACGTGCTTCAAATAATTCTTCAACACGTGGCAAACCTTGTGTAATATCATCTCCGGCAACCCCGCCAGTATGGAATGTACGCATTGTAAGCTGTGTACCAGGTTCACCAATGGATTGCGCAGCGATAATACCAACTGCCTCCCCAACATCAACCTGAGTAGCATTCGCCAAATCACGTCCATAACATTTGATACATACACCAAACTGGGATTTACAGGTAAGTACGGAACGAATGGATACCTGTTCGCGTACCTTGCAAATTTCATCAGCCAGCTCTTCATCAATATTCTGATTCAGTGAAGCGACTTTTTCGCCTGTTTCCAGATTGATAATATCTTCCGCTAGTACACGACCAACGATACGATCTTTGAGAGATTCGATTACACCGTTTCCTTCTTTAATCGCTTCGACTTCAATACCACGGATGTTATTGTTACGCACTTTAACTTCCTTAGCATCACTGCCCAGTACAGCTTCAATATATGCTTCTGTAAGCGGTGAATTAGCTGGAATAATTTCTTTGCCGTCCGCGTCTAAAACACAATCGGTAGTATTTTTCCCAAGCATTTCACGAATCATTGATTTCTTGATAGCCATCCGTACTTTTTCTTCTGGCGCACCAAGAATGATTGTTTCAGAAACCATTGCGTTACTAATCGTTGCTTCCGTTGTTACTGACGAACCACGAACAACAATTTCCGGTACATGATGTTCACCGATTAATTTAAGTTCTGCTTCATCTAGTGTTGTATCAACCGAGATTAAGATATTGCCTGTTTTTGGATCGATAACATCTGCGCCGAGTAAACGACCCATCAATGTATCTTTCAAAACCGCAATTGCATTTACAGTGGAAGATGCCAATCTGGCTCTTTCACGAACAAGGTTGATACCTACGATATCACAGTCATCTTCACGTACGATTACATCCTGCGCAACATCAACAAGACGACGTGTCAAATAACCAGAATCAGCTGTTCTAAGTGCTGTATCGGCAAGACCTTTACGAGCACCATGCGAGGAAATAAAATAATCAGATACGGTTAAACCTTCACGGAAATTTGCTTTGATTGGTAAATCGATAATTTTACCAGATGGATCGGCCATGAGCCCACGCATCCCGGCAAGCTGACGCATCTGTTGTTTGTTACCACGAGCACCAGAATCCGCCATCATATAAATCGGGTTAAATGGATCCATGTTTTTCATCATGGCTTCTGTTACATCATCCGTAGCTTTTGTCCAAAGAGTAATAACTTTATTATAACGTTCTTCATCGGTGATAAGACCACGACTGAATTGACGTTCAATCAAGTTTACTTCTTTTTCTGCTGCTGCCAAAATAGATTTCTTTTCCGGCGGGATGATAATATCTGAAATAGCCACGGTCATACCAGCAATACATGCATAATGATAACCAAGGTTTTTAACATCATCAATTACGGTAGCTGTCTTGCTACCGCCAAATTGGCGATAACATTTCGCAACAAGCTGTCCAAGCTGCTTTTTATCCATCAAAATACCAAGGCACCATTGATCAGAATCAGCTTCTTTATGATAATAGCGGATTTCCGCTGGAAGTGTTTCATTAAAAATCATACGACCAAGTGTTGTTTTCACCAGACCATATCCATCAATACGAACTGTAATTTCAGCTTGCAGTGATAATTCATTCTGCTGATAAGCAAGCAGTGCTTCATTGATGCCAGTCATTATTTTCCCTTGACCTAGAGACCCTGGTCTTACAATTGTCAAATAATAAGAACCGAGAACCATATCCTGAGTCGGTACGATAATTGGACGACCATCTTTTGGTGCAAGAATATGATTGGCAGCCAGCATCAAAACACGTGCTTCAGCTTGTGCTTCAGCTGACAACGGCAAATGGATTGCCATCTGATCACCATCAAAATCGGCATTATAAGCTGTACATGCAAGCGGATGCAATTTCAGCGCCCGACCTTCTGTAAGAACTGGTTCAAATGCCTGTATTCCAAGTCGATGAAGCGTCGGTGCACGATTCAAAAGCACTGGATGTTCTTTGATAACTTCTTCTAGTACATCCCAAACTTCTGGGCGAACCCGTTCAACCATACGTTTTGCTGACTTGATATTATGAGCCAAACCTGCATTCACAAGTTTTTTCATTACAAATGGTTTAAATAGTTCAAGTGCCATTTCTTTTGGCAGACCGCACTGGTGAAGCTTGAGTTCTGGACCGACAACGATAACCGAACGACCAGAATAATCAACACGCTTCCCCAATAAATTCTGACGGAAACGACCTTGTTTCCCCTTTAGCATGTCACTCAATGATTTAAGTGGTCTGTTCCCCGGTCCTGTTACAGGACGACCGCGACGACCATTATCAATCAAGGCATCGACAGCTTCTTGCAGCATGCGTTTTTCATTGCGAACAATAATATCCGGTGCCCCAAGATCCAATAACCGTTTTAAACGATTATTACGGTTGATTACACGACGGTATAAGTCATTTAAATCGGATGTCGCAAAACGACCACCATCAAGCTGTACCATTGGACGAAGTTCTGGTGGTATTACCGGAACAACATCCATGACCATCCACGAAGGATGATTACCTGACTTACGGAAAGCTTCAACAACTTCCAGTCGACGGATCGCGCGGATTTTACGCTGTCCGCTGACTTCTTTGAGTTCTTGACGAAGATCTATGTTCATTTTGTCAAGATCAAGTTCTTCAAGAAGTTTTTTAACAGATTCAGCACCCATGCCGACTTTGAATGCAGCACCATATTTCGTACGATGTTCTCTGTATTCATTTTCAGTCAGAAGCTGCTTTTTCATCAGAGGTGTATCTGCTGGATCTAATACGATATAAGAAGCAAAATATAATACTTTTTCAAGTGCACGCGGTGAAACATCAAGAATCAACCCCATACGACTTGGAATACCTTTAAAGTACCATATGTGTGATACTGGGGCTGCCAATTCAATATGTCCCATACGTTCACGACGAACTTTGGAACGTGTTACTTCAACACCGCAGCGATCGCAAATAATGCCCTTATAACGTATTCTTTTATATTTACCGCAATGACATTCCCAGTCACGTGTTGGTCCAAAAATTCTCTCACAGAACAGACCATCTCGTTCAGGTTTCAATGTACGGTAATTGATTGTTTCCGGTTTTTTTACTTCGCCATAAGACCATTCTCTAATCTTTTCTGGCGATGCGAGCCCAATACGCATTGAATCAAAATTATTTACATCCAACAAGGGGGTGTCACTCCCTTCTATTTTTCAAAGTCGTTACCGACTAGATCATTAATATTTTTAATATCTGTATCTTTATTAGCTTCATCTTTGGCAGCCTCATCTTTGATAACCTCAGGTTCACTATCCATATTACCAAGTTCAGCAATAATATCCGTATCATTTTCTGATAAAGCACCTTCATGTTTTACGTTAACCTCAATTGGTTTATCATCAAACTGTGGTTTTCTTGGTGCAACAGCAGTCACATCAAGATCAAGCTCTTTAGCAGTTTCATTGATATCCTCATCAATATCGTTAATCATGATTTCTTGTGCATCTTCAGAAAGGACTTTGATATCAAGACCGATACTTTGTAATTCTTTAATCAATACTTTGAAGGATTCTGGCACACCTGGTTCTGGAATATTTTCACCCTTAACAATGGCTTCATAGGTCTTAACACGTCCAACAACATCATCTGACTTAACCGTCAAAATTTCCTGCAGAGTATAAGCTGCTCCATACGCTTCAAGTGCCCAAACTTCCATTTCTCCGAAACGCTGTCCACCAAATTGAGCTTTACCGCCAAGTGGCTGTTGCGTAACTAATGAGTATGGTCCCGTGGACCGTGCATGAATCTTATCATCAACCAAATGATGCAGTTTCAACATGTACACACAACCAACCGTAACTGGATTATCAAACGGTTCTCCAGTACGACCATCATAAAGAATAGTTTTACCATCATCACGAAGACCAGCTGCGCGAAGTGTATCAAATACTTCATTTTCTTTCGCACCATCAAATACAGGTGTCGCAATGTGAATACCCGCAACATCTGGTACTGGCATGCCATTCGTTTCAACATCATAACCAATTTTGCGAAGTCTAGCTTCTACATTCGGATCGCCTGCTTTAATCTGCATGCCAAGAGCACGAACAGCCATGCCTAAATGTGTTTCAAGTACCTGTCCGATATTCATACGCGATGGTACACCGAGTGGATTCAAGACGATATTAACCGGTGTTCCATCTGGTAAAAACGGCATGTCTTCTTCACGCATAATACGTGAAACAACCCCTTTATTACCATGACGACCCGCCATCTTATCACCGACGGAAATCTTACGTTTTTGTGCAATATAGACACGAACAAGATGATTTACACCTGGTGGCAATTCATCATTGTTTTCGCGACTAAATACTTTTACATCAACGATCTTACCAGCTTCACCATGTGGTACACGGAGTGATGTATCGCGTACTTCACGAGCTTTTTCACCAAAGATTGCCCGAAGCAGTCTTTCTTCTGCCGTAAGCTCGGTTTCACCTTTCGGTGTCACTTTGCCGACAAGTATATCACCAGGACGTACTTCTGCACCGATGCAAATAATACCACGATCATCCAGATCACGCAGTGCTTCTTCCGCCACGTTTGGAATATCGCGCGTAATTTCTTCAGGTCCAAGCTTTGTATCACGAGCATCGCATTCATATTCTTCAATATGAATGGAAGTATAGATATCTTCCTTAACGATTTTTTCACTAAGCAAGATAGCATCTTCGTAGTTGTAACCTTCCCAAGGCATAAATGCTACTACAATATTGTAACCTAACGCAAGTTCACCATGATCAGTAGCCGGTCCATCTGCGATTGGCTGTTTTACAGAAACACGTTCACCTTTATAAACAATCGGAAGCTGATTAATGCAAGTTCCCTGATTGGAGCGGAGATATTTCTGTAATTTATAGATATCAAGGTCGCCGCGATCTGTACGAACTTGAATTTGATCCGCTGTAACTTTTTCAACAGTTCCTTCGCGTCGTGCGAGAACCATAACGCCCGAATCGCAAGCAGCCTTATATTCCATACCAGTACCCACGAGTGGAGCCTGTGTACGAAGCAGTGGCACTGCCTGACGCTGCATATTCGCCCCCATTAAGGCACGATTTGCATCATCATTTTCAAGAAACGGAATCATTGCTGTTGCAATGGATACAACCTGTTTTGGCGATACATCCATATAATCAACACGATCATTTGGCATTAAAAGAGTTTCTTCGTTATAACGCGATGTAACACGCGTTTCAGCAAACCAATCTTCATCTGTTAGCTTTTCATTGGCCTGAGCAATAACGAGTTCATCTTCTTCATCCGCCGTCAAATAACGAACTTCTTCGGTTACTTTATGATGTGCTTTATCAACTTTACGATACGGTGTTTCCATAAAACCAAATTCATTGATCCGTGCATAAGTTGAAAGAGAGCCTATCAAACCGATATTCGGACCTTCTGGGGTTTCAATTGGACACATACGTCCATAATGAGAATTATGAACATCACGAACTTCAAACCCAGCACGTTCACGACTCAAACCACCTGGTCCAAGTGCACTTAAACGACGTTTATGGGTGAGTTCACTGAGTGGGTTATGCTGATCCATAAACTGAGATAACTGACTTGATCCAAAAAACTCTTTGATCGCAGCCACAACAGGACGAATATTAATGAGTGCTTGTGGAGTAATTACATCAACATCCTGAATTGTCATACGTTCTTTGACAACCCGTTCCATTCTTGATAAACCAATTCTAAATTGATTTTGTAATAATTCTCCAACAGAACGCACACGACGATTGCCTAAATGATCAATATCATCGGTGTTGCCATAGCCATCCATAAGGTTTAATAAATAATTAATGGAAGCTATAATATCACTTCTGGTAATTGTTCTATGACGATATTCTAACGTCGGCGAACAAATCATCTTCATTATTTTGTCGTCTTTTATCTGTACTTTGATTTCAATAGCCTTATCAGAACCAAAAATTGCAGTTTCTGCAGCTACATCAATATTTTCCAGCATTGATTCTTCCATCAGCGTATTAGCCGACAGAATAATCTCGCCAGTTTCTTTATCAACAATAGGCTGTACCAGTATTTTACCGAGTAAACGACGTTTCCAACCTAATTTTTTCGTGAGTTTATAACGACCCACTGTAGCAAGATCATAACGTTTTGGATCAAAAAACAGTGATTCTAATAACTGTTTTGCATTATCTACAGTTGGTGGTTCACCTGGGCGGAGCCTTTTGTAAATTTCCACCAAAGCTTCTTCTTTGGATTCCGTATTATCACGTTCCATGGTCGCTCTAACACGAACATCATCGTCAAACAGCTCTGAAATAGCTGCATTGGATCCATAACCTAAAGCACGAATCAATACAGTTACAGGCAATTTACGGGTCCTATCAATTCTTACTGAAATTACATCATTCGCATCGGTCTCTAATTCGAGCCATGCCCCACGATTTGGAATTACGGTAGCATTGTATAATTTTTTACCAGTAGCATCAATTGTTTCACCATAATACGCCCCTGGAGAACGTACCAATTGGCTTACAATTACACGTTCAGCACCATTGATAATGAACGTACCGGTTTCTGTCATGAGTGGAAAATCACCCATAAAGACTTCTTGTTCTTTAATTTCGCCTGTTTCACGATTAATTAAACGAACATTTACCCGAAGTGGTGCAGAGAAAGTTACATCTCGTTCTTTGCATTCATCGATATCATACTTCGGATCTCCCAATGTAAAGCTTTCAAAAGATAATATTAAATTACCTGTGAAATCTTGAATTGGTGAAATATCATGAAAAATTTCCTGCAAACCTTCTTTTAAAAACCACTCATAGGAGTTTCTTTGAATATCCAGAAGATGAGGCATATCCATGACTTCTTTGATTTTCGCATAGCTATACCTGATTCTTTTGCCTACCGGAACAGGATTGAACATTAAATCCTTCACCCCTTAGCCCAATTTTGACTTAGACACACCTTAAATAGACATGCAAATAGAATGATGAAACACTAAAAAGCAAGGCTGTTTTCCTTTTTTTAACCTTGCTTGTTTTATTGATGAAAAAGTTTTTCCATCTTCCATCGTATTCCATTTTCATATTTTTTAATCCGTATGCCGTTATACTTCATATTACATCTTTTCTGCGGTAGTCAATCGCATTTCTTTTGTATAATAAATATTGAATTATACATCTGTAGTAAGAAATACTATCACATGTATATATAAATGTCAATATTTTTTTATTGATCTATGATAAAAATTAAAGAGTACCAACACAGGTACTCTTTAATTTTAATACTAAATACGAATCTTACTTAGAGTTAAAATTATTTAACTTCCGCAGATGCGCCAGCTTCTTCTAATTTTGCTTTAAGAGCGTCAGCGTCAGCTTTGGAAATTTTTTCTTTAATAGCTTTAGGAGCGCCATCAACTAATTCTTTAGCTTCTTTTAAGCCAAGACCAGTAACTTCACGAACTGCTTTGATTACATTGATTTTGCTTCCACCAGCACTAGTCAAAATAACATCAAATTCTGATTTTTCTTCTTCAGCAGCACCAGCTACAGGAGCAGCAGCTACAGCTACAGGAGCAGCAGCAGACACGCCAAATTTTTCTTCCATATCTTTTACTAATTCGGACAATTCAAGAACAGTCATGTTCTCGATAGCTTCCATAATTTCTACTTTAGTCATTTAAAAATACCTCCAAATTATATTTAACTTTTATTTTTTGAAATTTATCCTCATACGAGAAAATACGCGTTATGCGGATTCTTTCTGTTGACGAACTGCGTCAAGCACATATACAACATTGCGAATCGTACCTTGCAACACATTGACCAGCCCTGCAATCGGAGATTGCATACCAGCGAGTACCTGTGCGATAAGTACTTCGCGGGATGGTAAAGAAGCAAGAGCTTTGACACCTGCGGCATCAATTATCTGACCTTCTACCAAGCCAGCTTTGACTTCTAATTTTTGTTCTTGATCAAGTTTATTTACTTTAATAAACTCAGAAATTACTTTTGCTGGGGCAACTGCGTCATCAAATGATACAGCCAATGCTGTAGTACCTTCTAAATATTCAGTTAAACCATCAAGACCAACTTCTTTAGCAGCAATACGTGTCATTGTGTTTTTCACTACATTATAAGAAACACCTGCTTCACGCAATTTGCGGCGAAGCTGTGTATCCTGAGCAACAGTTAATCCACTATAACTAGTTAAAACAGCACCTTTAGCAGTACTGAGTTTTTCTTTTAAATCAGCGACAATCGCTTGTTTTGCTGAAGTTACAGCCATGAACTACACCTCCTCTCGTATATAAAAACAACTTAAAAACGACCTCTAGCCGAGAAGACCAGAGGTCGCAGTGGCAAAAGCCACGTCAAAACTCCGACCTCGGCAGGCGGATTTCTCCATTATACACGAAAGTGCACCTGCTGTCTACAGCCCAATAATGATAATACATTACTGATATACTCTATTTTATTTGCCGGAAGTTTTTAGCGTAGTAACCTGCACACCAGGACCCATAGTTGCGCTAACAGTAATGCTGCGTATATACTGGCCTTTGGCTGCTGCCGGTCTAACTTTAACCAATGTATCAATCAAGGTCTGATAATTATCAAATAATTTATCAGCGTCGAATGAAGCCTTACCGATAGGAGAATGGATATTCCCAGCTTTATCAGTACGGTATTCGATTTTACCTGCCTTAATTTCATTAATTGCACGGGTAAGATCCATAGTAACTGTTCCCAGTTTTGGATTTGGCATTAAACCTTTAGGTCCCAAAATTTTACCTAAACGACCTACTGTACCCATCATATCAGGAGTAGCTACTGCAACATCAAAGTCACTCCAGCCTCCCTGAATTTTTGTAACAAGTTCATCAGAACCAACAAAATCTGCACCGGCAGCTTCTGCTTCTGCAACTTTGTCACCTTTAGCAAACACTAAAACGCGTTTGGATTTGCCTGTACCATGTGGCAATACTATTGCACCACGTACCTGCTGATCAGCATATTTAGGATCTACACCTAATCTTACAGAAACTTCAATTGTTTCATCGAATTTAGCTGTAGCTGTTTTTTTAACAAGTTCGATTGCTTCGTTAGCATCGTATAATTTATCTTCAATAAGCTTAGCAGCTTCTTGATATTTCTTACCAAATTTAGCCATATAAAATAATTCCCCTTTCGTGGTAATAACGGTGTGTACCTCCCACGAGTATAGCATCGGACTAAGAGTTAGTCAACGATTTCAATACCCATACTGCGAGCTGTACCTTCAATCATGCGAGTTGCAGCTTCGATATCAGCAGCATTTAAATCTTGCATTTTGCTTTCAGCGATTTCTCTTGCTTTTGCACGAGGCAATTTAGCAACTTTTATTTTGTTAGGTTCACCAGAAGCTTTTTCTAAACCAGCAGCTTTCTTTAAAAGAACAGCAGCTGGAGGAGTCTTCGTAACAAACGAGAAAGATCTATCCTCAAATACTGTAATTTCAACTGGAATGATTAAACCGCCCTGTTTAGCAGTTCTTTCGTTAAATTCTTTAACAAAAGCCATGATGTTAACCCCAGCCTGACCCAAAGCAGGACCTACTGGAGGAGCTGGAGTAGCTTTACCAGCTAATACTTGCAATTTTACAAGTTTAACAACTTTTTTAGCCATGTTATTTACACCTCCTTAAATAAAGATATACATTAAATTTTTTCTACTTGCTCAAAATCAAGCTCAACTGGAGTTTCACGCCCGAACATATTAACAAGAACTTTGAGCTTGCCCTTCTCCGGATCTACTTCAGTTACTGTGGCAGCAAAATTTTCAAATGCTCCCGAATTAATGTGAACAGCTTGACCAATTTCAATATCAATCGTCGGTCTAAGCTCTTCGATTCCCATAGATTTTAGAATACGTTTTACTTCAGCATCAGTAAGCGGAATAGGTTTTGTTCCGGAACCAACAAACCCTGTAACACCCGGTGTATTGCGAACAACATACCAAGAACGATCACTTACGATCATTTCTACTAATGCATATCCAGGGAAAACTTTTTTCTTGGTTATTTTTTTCTTGCCATCTTTATGTTCAATTTCATCTTCCATTGGAACAACTACGCGAAAGATTTCATCTTCCATGCCCATAGAATGAACTTTACGTTCAAGATTAGCTTTTACTTTGTTTTCATAACCGGAATACGTATGAATTACATACCATTTTTTTTCTGATTCCATCGCTAAGGGACGTCTTTCTCGTCCCTCACCTCCCAGCCGCCTTATCTTAGAATGATTTCGAGCATTTTTGCAAAGACAGTATCACATATCCAGATTAACGCACAGACAAATACAACTGCAATAAGTACAACACCTGTATAAGAAGCAAGCTCCTTTTTGTCTGGCCATGATACTTTTTTTAATTCAGCCTTTACTCCACCTAAAAATCCTTTCAGATTAAAACGTGAACCATTGTCCTGAACCGCTGAGGATTCTTCTTCAGCCAAATTCTTCACATCCTCGTAACATACTGCATCATAAAAACACAAAATTTTTGGCAGGGGCAATAGGACTTGAACCCACAACCAATGGTTTTGGAGACCACTACTCTACCAATTGAGCTATGCCCCTACAAAACAAAGATCTCTATTTTTTAATAATAGAAATGAATTATTTCGTTTCTTTGTGTAAAGTATGTTTTTTACAGAATTTGCAGTATTTATTAAATTCTAATCTATCCGGGTCATTTTTCTTGTTTTTATTGGTCTGATAGTTGCGTTGCTTGCATTCAGTACAGGCCAATGTAACTGCATTGCGCATTTTATGCACCCCTTACCTGTAAATATACTACATTCAAAATGTCACTAATATAATTTATCATAATTAAAACTTGCTGTCAACAACTTATCCACAACAATTTGTGATTATCTCTAACCATCATGACACTTCACATCGCAGCATTTATACTGTAGCTAACATAAATAAAAACCCCATCTCAGGGGTTCATTTATCAAATTGGTGGCGGCGCAGAGATTCGAACTCCGGACACTGCGGGTATGAACCGCATGCTCTAGCCAACTGAGCTACGCCGCCGTATTATGGAGCTAATGACCGGGATTGAACCGGTGACCTTATCCTTACCAAGGATACGCTCTACCGACTGAGCTACATCAGCGATCATTACTAGAATTGGTTGCGGGGACAAGACTTGAACTTGTGACCTTCGGGTTATGAGCCCGACGAGCTACCAACTGCTCCACCCCGCGGTAAAAACTATATTGAAAATGGTGGGCAGGGATGGATTCGAACCATCGTAAACCGAAGTTGGCAGATTTACAGTCTGCTCCCTTTAACCACTCGGGCACCTACCCATTTTCTTTATGGAGCTGGCAAGAAGACTTGAACTCCCAACCTGCTGATTACAAGTCAGCTGCTCTACCAATTGAGCTACACCAGCGTTAACAACAATATATATTTTACATCAACGTCTACTCCACGTCAACTGTTTATTAATTTTTTGGTTGCGGGGACAAGACTCGAACTTGTGACCTTCGGGTTATGAGCCCGACGAGCTACCAACTGCTCCACCCCGCGATATTCACTCCCAAATAATTTTTTACAATCACTTGGCTGACAAGAAATAATGATATCATACTCGAAATGTTTTGTAAAGCTTTTTCAGTATATAATTCGAAAAATAAAAAAGCAGCTCGAGTTTTCTTGCTACTAAAGCTGCTTTTTGCCATTAATTAAATAAATACTGATACCGTTTTTTAAAATCATTCACATTCATTTTATAGGCATTGGCAATCCCCGGATCTTCGAGATCGTCCTTCTCTAATCGCAGCATAAAGCCACGGGCAATCTTATAGTTGATAGAATTAATTTGCACACGACGGACTCTTGTTTTTCCAGTTTTAGGATCTTTTAAATCTTCAAAATAAAGCGGCACTGCCTCATTTTCTTGCAATGCGATCATTGCCCCAGTCCCGCCCCCCAATAAAAACTGAACAGCTTCATACCCTAATGATCTAGTGTAATCAATGTCATAGGAAATCGGCGGAGCACAACGAAGTTCATACCCAATTTCTTTATCAACAACGGTAACTTTTATACCAATTTTTTGCATAGCAGCTGATACAGTTTTTTTGAGCATTTCACCAAAATCAAGTTCCGAATAACGAATATGTCCATGTTCATCAAGACATATTTCACCTAACAAAGCAAAATCCTCGGTAGCAATTTTTTCCAAAACACCTTCAGCAATGACAGCAACACCATAATTTCTTCCACTTAAATAACGTTTCACCATCGAACTGACAAGCAAATCGACAACCTGCTGCAATCTAATTTTTGGTTTTTCAAACTCTTCTGGAATAATTGTTATAATAGCACCAGCTGATCTGCCCATCCCCAATGCTAAATGACCAGCCGTCCGCCCCATTGCAATTACAAAATACCACCGATTATTCGTCGTCCTGGCATCTTCCATGAGATTTTCAATCTCCATTGTCCCCATAGCTCTGGCTGTTTCAAAACCAAATGTTGGTAGCCCCGGTGGTAATGGCAAATCATTGTCAATCGTTTTCGGAACATGAACTACATTGATTGTTCTACCGCAAGACTTAGCATATTCAGCTACTTTAGCAGAGCTAAACGCCGTATCATCACCGCCAATCGTAACCAGATGAGTCACGCCAAGCTCTGTTAAAGTATCAACAACTTTCTTCAAATCTGCTTCTTTTTTTGTAGGATTGAACCGTGACATTTGTAAGATACAGCCACCAGTCAAATGAATCCTGCTAACATCATCATATGTCAAATTTATAAATTTCTTTTCACCTTTAGCTAGGCGGGAAAATCCATCGTAAATTCCCAATACGTCCCAGCCATGTTTTTTGGCTTCCAGCGTTACCGAACTGATTACACTGTTTATTCCAGGTGCTGGTCCGCCCCCACAAACAATTGCAACCACATTTTTAACTGAAGTAACCATCACGAACTCCCCCTCATCAAAACATAGTTCCTTTTATTTCTATACCTACTTAAATGAATATTATGCCCTTATGTATTAGTTTATTATTCTTCTTTTTATAGGTATTATCCTGCATTTTATTGAAAATTATGATAAATACATGATGCATCATACGATAAAAAAAGCACCTCTCATTTAAAGAAGTGCTTTTTGTCAATTTGATTTCAAACCATCACCGAATCCGTGCAATCGCTTGTTAATCGAACTCAATCCATTATACATACTGTTCACATCTGTATCTTCACGATTGTCTAGATATCGCTCTAATTTTCTTTTAACGCGCTGCAAAGCATTATCAATAGACTTAACATGCCGATTGAGCTCAACAGCTATTTCTTGATATGATTTTCCATCAAGATAAGCCATCAATACTTTCCACTCTAGGTCACTTAATATCTGTTCCATTTTGGATTCAATATCCAAAAATTCTTCTCGACTAATAACTAATTCTTCAGGATCTGAAATTTTTGACCCCGATAATACATCCAGTAAAGTACGATCTGAATCTTCATCATAAATTGGTTTATTCAATGAAACATAAGAATTGAGTGGGATATGTTTCTGCCTTGTAGCAGTTTTTATTGCTGTAATAATCTGCCGTGTGACACACAATTCAGCAAAAGCACGAAATGAAGACAACTTATCATTACGAAAATCTCGTATCGCTTTATATAAGCCAATCATTCCCTCTTGAATAATATCTTCTCTATCGGCACCAATTAAAAAATAAGAACGCGCTTTGGCTCTTACAAAATTGCGATACTTATTAATTAGATAATCCAGTGCGATAGTCGTATGAGTTTCTTTAATTTCAGCAACAATTTCTTCATCTGTCAAATGGGCAAATTCATTAACTGGTTCTGCTGGTTCTTGCGTATTAATTCTCATCGCACCACCTCCCCCAAGTCTTATTAAATTTTAATCTGCGCTCCTGCGCTTTTTTTCAATCAATGACTCGGATTATAAAACCAGATGATTCAGCTGTAAATAATACATTTTCAGCTTATGAAAAAAAGAAAACGCTCCATGGCGCTCCTAGGAATTATTATTTGTTATTCATGCAAATTATACCTTAGCCGACTAGCATAGTCAAGCCTAGTTAACCTAATTGCCCCAATAATCCTATATTAATTGCGTTTTTTTCGAATTTCATCCAATTTCCGTGCTGTTTCATCATCAATCCTACCGCTAAGTTCACGCCGCCCAGCCATCGAAAGAGGATTTTCTGTATATTCATCACGAATTTTCTTCTTGGCCAGCAAAACTGCTTTTCTCATTTCCAACGATGGCATACGATACGCCCCAGCCCCCAAAATTACCGACTGTTCTATACCATCTGATGTTACAACATGTACTTCCTTGCCCTCTCTCACTAAATCATAAGCCAACTTTTCAATATAACTATCTGCTGTTTCACCAGCATCTGTATAAATTACATCCAAATGTTCATTTATTTTTTCATAAGAAGAACCTTGTGTGGTAAATAACGCATCGAAAACGATTGTAATATCATAATGCTGAAATTCTCCATATTCAATTAGGTCAGAAACTAAACGATCTCTCGCATGTTCTAAATTGTCTCGCAAAGCAATAAGTTCCGGCCAGGCATTTACTACATTGTAACCATCAATAATAAAATGTTCTCGTTTAACTCTCTTCATTTGATTTTTACTCCTGTATATAGATTCATTTTATCCTGATGTTTTGTGTACTATACTAATCTAAAGGCACTGTAAGCAGTCAAGCCACCCCAACAGATCAGTTATTCTTCACGATACGTTGTTTCATTGATTCATACATCAAGATTGACCCAGCAACTGAAGCATTCAATGAATTAATCGTTCCGCGCATTGGCAGCTTAACGAGAAAATCACAATTTTCTTTTGTCAAACGGCTAATGCCCTTTCCTTCATTGCCAATAATCAAAACTAAAGCGCCCGTAAGTTCTGCATCATAATAGTTTTGTTCACCAGCCATATCAGCTCCGACAACCCATAACCCTTGTTTTTTCAAATCCTTGATCGTCTGAACCACGTTGCCTATTCTCGCAACCGGAACATATTCAACCGCTCCAGCAGAGGTTTTCGCTACGGTGGCTGAAAGCGGACAACTCCGGCGTTTTGGAATAAGCACACCATGGACCCCTGCGGCATCAGCCGTACGAAGTATAGCTCCCAAATTATGCGGGTCTTCTAATTCATCTAATAAAACGATAAACGGTGGTTCATTTGCATCTGCTGCCCGCTGCAGAATGTCTTCTATCTCAACATAATCAACTGGCGATGTATAAGCAAGAACCCCCTGGTGGCGAAGCCCTTGTGCCAGTTCTTCAATTTTCCTGATATCAACTTCTTGTAGCATTACACCATTTTCAATAGCGATTGCAATCACTTCTTTAATAGACCCTTGGCGATCACCGCTCGCTACAAGGATTTTATTAATGGAACGTCCACTGCGCAGGGCTTCGGTTACCGCGTTGCGACCAATGATAATTTCATCGGATAAACCTTGCGGCATCTCTTTTTCGGGGTGACTTGCTTCTTTATCCCGGTTTTCGCCAAACCTGTTATTTTCTCTTTTTTTTGCTTCACTACGTGTTGAGGAATAGTTTTTTTTATTTTCGCTGCCCATACACTGCCTCTTTTCTAAAATATCTGGATTGTCTTTTTATTCACTTAATTCCTATATAAGGTGCATTAAATATTCTATATGTCAATCATCAGAAATTGGGTAAGGGTTGAGTGGCGTCGTTACAGAGGAAGCAAACGCTGCCCTATACCCAATTCTTGGTCAACTGATAGGCTGGATGTATTTTTTTAATGCGTTCTACATATAACTATATATAATATACCTTATTTTTAATGAGAAAAAAAGCCGCAACTGCGGCTTTTTCTTATAGATTACGAAGTTTAAGCATTTCAGTAAACTTTCCACAAGTCATACTACCTTCGGGGCAATGCCCTGTTGCTACACAAGATGCACCCGCATTTTTAAATAAAAGTGGTGCAACTTGCTTAACCTGTTCTACCATTTTATCGGCAAGTTCACGAATTTCCCAGTGAGCCCGATTACAGCAGCGAAGCGCAAAAAAGTTCTGCAAGGATCTTGCATTAAACGTTGCTACAATTTTCGTTTCTGCTGCATTAGCTAAAACATAGCGGGCATCTTCTTTATGGACGCCCATCTCTACAAGTTCATCATATACCACTCGAATCTGCTCCATAAGTGCATCAAACTTAGCCTGAGCACCCGGAATAGATGAAACAGTAGGTGGTACTATATATTCAAAATTGTGTTCACTAACATAACGCTGTGACTGTTGAGAATACGATGCTATTCTATGACGTACCAGCTGATGCGTCAAAACTCTCGATACCCCCTCAATCGCAAAGCTAAAGCTCACATGTTCCAATGTAGAGGCATGTCCAAGACTTACAATCTTGTTGACAAGTTTTTCGACCTGACCATCTGACATCGTCTCTGATAATTTTTCAGCACCAATTGGTGAATAACAAAGTCTTGCCGCCATAGCTACAACCCGCTCAGGATCTTTTGTATATTGAATTAACTTTACTTTTATCATTTTATGCCACCTTACTACTTCGTATTCACATGTTCCAACATAGCATTTGAGATGATCTCAAATGCTTTTTCAGCAATCATATACAATCGTTCATGCTCATCGTTTAAATACAATGTACCAAGCAATGCTTCAAAACCTGTACTCGCACGATATTCGGCTACACTAGCACTTTTAGGAACGTTGCTTTTTGCATTACGCCCACGACGAAAAACACCTTTTTCGCCTTCTGTAAGCATATCTTCAATCCCGTGATATGCTCTGGACTGCCATACAGCCGAAACAATCTGGGCACTGAATTGATGTAATATTTGTACTTTGTTTTGTTCATAGCCCAAAAGTTTGCCACGAACAAACAAATGAAAATAGGCATCACCAATATAAGCAAGTACCAATGGATTCAGCATTTTAGGATCAACTTCCTGATACCGCTGTTTCACATTTCCATCATCATCCGACATAAACATCGAATCTACAAGAACTTTAAAATGATCAAACTTCATTACTTTTTCCACCTTATACCTGTCGGAGAATCTTCCAAGGTAACCCCAATCGCTTTTAAATCATCACGAATCTTATCGGCAGTTGCCCAATCTTTTGATGCACGTGCCTGTTGACGAAGTTCAATGATCAACTTCATCAAATCTTCAACCATGCCAGTATCTTCTTCGGTTATTTTAGACCCATCGGCAACTAAAATCCCTAAAATATCAGCCATATCTTCATACACTGCTTTCGCCTGCGCAAAATCCTCGACTGCATGTTCAATTTCGCCAGTTGTCACTGCATGATAGTATATATTAATTTCTTTTGCCAGAGCAAACATATAACTAAGCGCCAAAGCCGTATTAAAATCATCATCCATTGCTTCATAAAAATCTTTTTTGGCCTGCAAAGCCGCTTCGACTAAAGCTTTTGATGCTGCACTTACTTGCCCAGGTTTTTGTTTTGCCAATTCATAAACATTTTCCATGGCTGTATTAAGTCGATTCAGACTAGTTTGTGATTCTTTCAAACGTTCATCACTAAAATCAAGCGGACTTCGGTAATGTGTTTCGATAATAAAGAACCGCAATACCTCTGCTGGATATTTCTCCAGTATATCTTTTACGGTAAAGAAGTTATTGAGTGATTTACTCATTTTTTCCTGATTGATCGTAATAAAACCATTATGCAGCCAGTAACGAGCAAAACTATCATCATGTCCACAACAAGCTTGCGACTGGGCGATTTCATTTTCATGATGGGGGAAAATTAAGTCACTGCCGCCGCCGTGAAAATCAAAGGTTTCCCCTAAATATTTCAGAGACATCGTTGAACATTCAATATGCCAGCCGGGTCTGCCGCTGCCCCAAGGACTTTCCCAAGCTGGTTCACCTGTTTTCGCTGCTTTCCATAAGGCAAAATCTATGGGATTATGTTTACGGTCATCCACTTCAATACGTGCCCCTGCCTGCATGTCCTCTAACTTGCGACCACTAAGTTTTCCATATCCAGCAAATTTTTCCACACTAAAATATACATCCCCATCCATTGGATATGCATATCCTTTATCAACCAACGTTTGAATCATGGCAATAATATCAGGAATATGTTCTGATACCTTCGGATATATATCCGCACGCTGCACATTCAACTTATCCATTACTTCAAAATAGGCATCAATATAACGTGTCGATATATCAGACCATTTTACACCTTCGCTATTTGCCGTACGAATGATTTTATCATCAATATCAGTAAAATTTTGGACATGTTTTACGTTATAGCCGCATTTTCTCAAATATCGTTTAATAACATCCCAAGTCACAAAAGGTCTCGCATTTCCAATATGAGGATGATTATAGGGCGTCACCCCACAAACATAGATACTAACTTCACCTTTTTTGAATGGTTTAAATTCATCTTTTTGTTTCGTCATCGTATTATAAACTTTTAACATTTTTATCATCAAGCTCCTTTTCCAGCTTATTAACCTTCTCTTCCAATCGCTGTATATTTCTTAACATACATAGCAACATTTCAGAATCTGGATCCGGCAAATTACCATGCGCTAAATCCACATCTTTTTCATCTTCAATTTCCTGGATATCTTTATCTACCGTTATTCTGCCATCTCGTTCCAATTCCGCTTTGGTTTTAACTCGTTTACCATGCATCAATACAACTTTACCAGGGATTCCAACTACCGTCGCATAAGCTGGTACTTCTTTTAAAACAACGGACCCCGCACCTATTTTAGCATGATCGCCTACAGAGAAAGAACCCAACACCTTTGCCCCGGAAGCAACCACCACATTGTTGCCAATCGTTGGGTGTCTTTTTCCTTTTTCCTTCCCTGTACCACCTAATGTCACACCTTGGTACAAAGTAACATTTTTACCAACTTCAGCGGTTTCGCCTATTACAATACCCGTACCATGGTCAATAAATAAACCTTCGCCAATCGTTGCCCCTGGATGAATTTCAATACCAGTTAAAAATCGACCAAAATTCGAAATCATCCGTGGGAAAAGCACCCATCCTTTTTGATATAAAAAATGTGATATACGGTGGAGCCAAATTGCATGAAGGCCTTGGTAACAAAGAACGACTTCAAAAACGCTGCGCGCCGCCGGATCGCGCTCAAAAACTACGCGAATATCTTTTCTTAATCTTGCAAAAAAATTCATAAAAAGACCTCCTTTCAAGCATAAAAAACCAGCGTCCCTATTCAGAGACGCTGGTTCGTGGTTCCACTCTGTTTAGATGATATAAAAAATCATCTCACTCAATACAGTTAACGCCTGCGTACGGTATAACCTACTTCTATCAAGTTCAGCCACACAGCTCCCGGGTGCACTTCGACAAGGATTCTTTCCAGCATTGCTCACAGCTGTTGCAACGCCTCTCTGAGGAAGATTTCTTGTCTACTCTCCCAATCATAGCTTTATTTATTTTACACGTGTCATCGTTTCCTCAATGCGTTTAATTACCTTATCACGACCCAAAACTTCAATCAATCCCACTAGATCAGGTCCATGCATCTGTCCGGTCAAAGCTACACGCAAAGGCATATATACCTTTTGACCACTCACTTTAAGCTCTTTGGTAATCGCCTTGAAAATTGGTTTAATCGCTTTCGCTTCCACTAATTCTAATGCCTTTAATTTATCTTTGAATAACTCAATCACCGCTGGCGTCGTTTCATCCAGTAATGTTTCTTTGGCTTCATCACTTTCAATCACAACATCATCTTTAAAGAAAATATCCGCAAAATCAACAACTTGTGCAGCAAAACTCAAATGGTCCTGAATCACAGCAACAAATGATACTAATTTTGCCATTTCAGCATCGGTAAGCTGATCTGTAATATACCCTTTTTCTACAAGATGTGGAATAGCCAGCATAGTAATTTTTTCTGGTTTCGCTTGCTTAATGTAATGTGCATTGATCCAGTTTAATTTATCAATATCAAAAACAGCTGGATTCTTTGCTACACGATCCATCGAAAACGCTTCAATTAATTCTTCTGCCGAAAAAATTTCTTTTTCGTCCTGCGGAGCCCAGCCCAGTAATGCTAAAAAGTTCACCAATGCTTCCGGTAAATAACCTAATTTTCTATATTGATCCACCGACGTGGCACCATGGCGTTTACTCATCTTGCTATGATCTTTACCTAAAATTAAAGAAATATGACCAAAGATCGGTACTGGTAAATTCAAAGCTTCAAACAGCACAACCTGGCGTGGTGTATTGGACAAATGTTCTTCTGCCCGAATAACATGAGAAATTTTCATCAACGCATCATCCAGAACTACCGCATAATTATAAACCGGCATTCCATCAGCTTTTACAATAACGAAATCACCAATTCCATTCGATTCGAAACACATTTGCCCGCGAACAAGATCTTTAAACATAACTTGCTGGTTTTCCGGCGTCCTGAAGCGAACGACTGGTTTTCTGCCTTCCGCTTCATATTGTGCCTTTTGCTCCGCTGTTAAATCACGACAATGACCTTGATAAATCGGCATTTTATTTTCCGCACGAAGTGCTTCCCGTTCTGCCTCAATTTCAGCCTCTGTGCAGTAACAATAGTATGCTTTCCCCTCAGCAAGGAGCCTATCCGTAAATTCCTGATAAAGATGAAGCCTTTCAGTTTGGCGATATGGACCGTAGTCTCCCCCAACGTCAATACCCTCATCCCAGGTAAGACCAAGCCATTTGAGAGCTTCTTTTATATTCTCTTCTGACTTTTTCGTCGAACGTGCTCTATCTGTATCTTCTACTCGTAAAATCAATTTTCCATCTTTATACTTCCGAGCCAATAACCAATTAAATAAAGCACTACGGGCGCCACCGATATGAAACGGACCGGTCGGACTTGGTGCAAATCGAACCCTGATTTGTTCTGACATCTAGCATTCCCTCCAAAAATCTTTGTGTAAATTATATTGTAGCAGAAATCCGTTTCTCATACAAACATTATTTCTTTTCAATCCCTACGACAGCATAAGCGGAAATCCCCTGTTCTGTCCCCGTGAAACCTAATCCTTCTTCGGTTGTTGCTTTCACATTAACTTGATCGACCGCAATTTTTAACGCCATTGCGATATTTTCATTCATTTGTAAAATAAAAGGAGCTACTTTCGGTTTTTGGGCTACAATCGTTGCATCAACATTGCCGATCTGATAATTTTTTTCAAGCAGTAAATCCCGCACATGCTCTAATAAAATAATGCTTGAAATCCCCTTATAGGCAGAATCTGAATCTGGAAAATGTCGACCGATGTCACCAAGTGCCGCCGCCCCAAGCAATGCATCTGCAATTGCATGTAAAAGCACATCCGCATCCGAATGTCCTAGGAGCCCCACTGTATGCTCTATCTCAACCCCACCTAAAATAAGTTTACGCCCTCCGACTAATCTATGTACATCATATCCCATACCAAATCGAATCATCTTCTTACCTCTTTCTAAAAATTTTTTCTTTCACATCAGCTACGACTCCAGAAACAGACGATGACACTTGATTTACCACCTTAGCGACAAGACCATCCCTCATAAAAGCTTCGGCAATCAATAAATCCTCTGGCGTCGTTACTTTTATATTGCTATAATCTCCCTTAACAACCTTGACCCGTACGCCAATACGTTCAACCAGACTAGAATCATCTGTACCTAAAAATTCATCATTCGCTGCCTGTTGATATGCTTTTACGATAACTTCTTTGGTAAATCCCTGTGGTGTCTGTACCGTCCATAAAGATTGACGATCCGGTGTTCCTTCAACCAGATCATCCTTATCCACTATTTTTATTGTATCTTTCGCGGGTACTGCTGCAATTGCTGCCCCACTTTTTCTAGCTTCTTCAACCACAGCACTAATTACTTGGCAGCTCACTAGTGGTCTTGCTCCATCATGCACTAACACGACATCCGTATCCGAACTTATATGCGCCAGTCCATTAAAAATAGAATATTGCCGTTCTGTACTGCCCGCTACAACTTTATAAGGCTTCAAGCCTCGCACTGCAGCTAATAGAGCTTTAATGAAAGTTACTTCATCCGCCCCCACAACAACAATCAGATTATCAATCGCATCACAACGTGAAAAAGTTAATAACGTATGCACTAAAATAGGCTTTCCCATGAGTTCTAAAAAAACCTTATTGACACTGGCTTTCATTCTTCTACCCTGCCCAGCAGCAGGAAAAATTGCAGTTACCATAAAATTACGCTCCTATAAAATACACAATAATTTATTTTCTTTATCATACTACAGGTAGGTTGCTAATTGAAAGCGAAACCGCATCAACAGCCATAAATTTTATTAAAATAAGTAAAAAACAATCATTTCAAAAAAAATGCTGCGGTTATCCGCAGCATTTTCATTCTTGTTTAATTTTAAAGGTCATCGTTCCAAGAGTTTTTTATAAATTACTATGCTGCTTTCGGTTTGGCAAATATCATACGACCAGCTGCTGTTTGGAGCACTGATGTTACAATGACTTCAATCGTTTCACCCATATGTTTTTTACCGCCCTCTACGACAATCATCGTACCGTCATCCAGATAAGCAACCCCTTGTCCATTTTCCTTGCCATCTTTAACAACATTAACCACCATATCTTCACCTGGAATAACAACAGGCTTTACTGCATTTGATAACTCGTTGATATTAAGTACAGATACGCCTTGAAGTTCAGCAACTTTATTCAGATTATAATCATTCGTAATGATTTTTGCCCCAACAAGCTGTCCAAGTTTTATCAACTTAGAGTCCACTTCCGTAATATCATCAAAATCATGATTATCAATTTGAACAAACATATCGAACTCCGTCTGAATCCGTTTCAAGACATCCAACCCACGGCGTCCTCGAGTACGCTTGAGTAAATCAGAAGAGTCTGCGATATGCTGCAACTCTTCCAAGACAAAAACGGGAATCAATAAAGTTCCTTCGATAAACCCACTTTTACAGATATCTGCAATACGTCCATCAATAATAACGCTTGTATCCAAAAGTTTATATAACGGATCTGCAACAGGTTCTTCCTTGATTATGTCCTTTTCCCTAGTCCTGTCTTTCACTAGCTTAGGAATAAAATCAAAAAGAGCTATAATTTCATCTCGTTTTTCAATAGTTATATGGATACCAAGATAGCCTAAAACTATACTGAAAACAACCGGTATATAATTTCCTACGATTGGAATTTGAGAAAATGCCGACCCCAATAAATTCGCAATAATAAGTCCAATTGATAATCCACAAGCACCTGCAATCACATCATGAATTGGCATTTTATTTAATTGTAATTCCACCCACAAAGAAAATGTTAATAATTTTTTCACCAAATAAGGTGAAATAAGAAAACCTGTTACACCACCTATGATACCACCCAGTAAAATAGACAAAAGATTTGTCATTGTCATGCCGAAAAGACCCATATCTAATTTTAGAAATTCAGCACTGATCAAAAAAGAAAGCAATGGATTTGCCAACTGCATCAAAGCAAGACCACCAATTGCCATTAAAACTGTGATAAAAAAGCGTAACACTTTATCTAACAATACCTTCCCACCTCCTTCTTCATAAACTCTATTTCATATTACTAAAATAATTTACATTTGTCAAAATTTAATAAAAAATACGTCAGTCACCTGGCGTATTTTTATCAAGCAAATCATACATCCACGTTTCTACAGCCTCAGGCTCTTTATCGCAGGCAAACACAAGTTCGCTGACCAATATTTGTTTTGCAATATCTAATAAACGTCTTTCTCCTGTAGAAATTTTTTTAGAACGATCTTGTAAAATCAGATTTCTAACAACCGCTGCAACATTGCAGATATCACCTGTTTTGATCTGGAGTAAATTTGCGTTGAATCGTTTATTCCAACTACCGGCTAATTGTTCCGGTACTCCCTGAAGTATAATCTTTACTTTTCCAACTTCTCCTTGCGGTATAACATCTCTCAAGCCAATATTCGCGACATTATCAATCGGAATCATGACTTTCATGCTGCCTAACGGCATTTTCAAAACATAATAAGATCGATTTTCTCCCATAATTTCACAATCTTCTATGCCATTAATAATACCTGCACCATGCATTGGATATACCACCTTGTCTCCTATGCTAAGCAAAGCAACACCTCCTAAGACACGTCCCTATTATACCACGTTTTTGTATTTAATAAAAGAGATTATTTTATCACTTTAAAATTTTCTTGTCAATACACTATATAAAAATCATTTTAAAACATGAAATTTTATTGCAAAGCCACACGAAGTGCTTCACCAACATTTTCAACACCATATAGTTTAACCGGCAAATCGAGCGACAAACGTTCCAAGTTTTTTTTCGGTAAAATTATATTTTTGAATCCCATCTTAACCGCTTCACGTATCCGAACCTCAGCCTGGCTGACCGCACGTACTTCCCCCGCCAAACCAACTTCACCAAAAATAACGCACTGCGGTAAAACTATACTATTCTTAAAACTAGACGCCAATGCTACACTGAGCCCTAAATCGATAGACGGTTCATCAAGTTTAATGCCGCCAGCAACTTTAACATAAACATCACAAGCCCCGATGCTCAAATGAACTCGTTTTTCCAAAACGGCCAAAAGTAATTGGATTCGTTTAATATCAACATAATCAGACGTGCGCCTTGGCGGCATATATGGTGTCTGTGCAACCAATGCCTGTACCTCAACCAAAAGCGGTCTCGTACCCTCAACAGTCGGCACAACAATACTGCCTGAATCCGCCTGCATTTCTGATAAAAACAACTTGGATGCATCTGGTACATCGACAAGCCCAACATCTCTCATTTCAAAAAGTCCAATTTCATTGGTACTGCCAAAGCGATTTTTAACAGCCCTCAGTACACGAAACTGTGCATTTCTTTCACCTTCAAAATAAAGTACAGTATCAACAATATGCTCCAATACTCTTGGACCGGCAAGTGTACCATCTTTGGTGACATGTCCAACTAAAAACACAGCAATTCCATGAGTTTTCGCAATACGCAAAAGCTCAACAGCACATTCCCTTACTTGACTGACACTGCCTGGTGCACTCTGTATATCGGGTCTAAATATTGTCTGAATAGAGTCAATTACTAATAATCTAGGTCTAGTAGTTAAAACGTGCTGCTCAATAAGGTCAAGATTTGTTTCACTCAAAACAAGCAATTCTTTTTCAATTGCATCTAAACGATCTGCCCGCATTCGTACTTGCCGTGTGCTTTCTTCGCCTGTAACATAAAGAACTTTGCCTGTTTTAGCCACATTGGCACACACTTTAAGCGTAAGACTCGATTTACCGACACCAGGATCACCAACGATCAATACAACCGATCCCGGAATTATTCCACTGCCCAATACTCGATCCAATTCACCAGAACCCGTCAAAAACCGCGGCATATCATCTACTGTCACATTTTCAATAGATTCTGGCTGAGCCGAAGTCGATAGACCTAAACTCAGACCAGCTTTACGTTCAGGCATGATTACTTCCTCAACCATTGTATTCCATGCACCACAGCCAGGACATCGCCCCAGCCATTTTGCCGTATCATACCCACAGTCCTGGCATACATATGCCGTCTTTTTTTTAGCCAAATCATTCACCTTTTCCTATACGAATCTTTTTACTGCGCCCCAAAATATATTGAATGAGATTCACTGCTGCTTGATATGTTATCCTTACAACAAATTTCATTAACCAAATAATTGCGATTATAAAACTGCAAACAAAATTACAAGCATTACTGGCTACTGAGGCATTATCTAACGTGTTTCGCCTTTTTCCCATATCCTCCACCATGATAAAAAGACGAACTCAGGTCATCTAAGTTCGTCTTTTTATTTTTTTCACATAATTTATTTTACAACCAAAGCTTCTGTTTTATTTTTAAAAGTCAATTTCCCATTGACAGCATCAATAAGAATTGTATCACTGGCTTTGAATGTTACTTCCAATAGACGTTCAGCAACTTCATCCTCGATCAATTTCTGAATTGCTCTTTTGAGCGGTCTAGCTCCAAAGGTAAAATCAGACCCTTCTTCGATAACACGCTCTTTCGCAGCTTCACTGATTTCAAGAGAAATATCCATATCTTTTAACCTTTTATTGAGATCACTAAGCATAATGTCCACAATTTTGGTAAGCTCTTTTTTCGTGAGTGAATTAAAAACAACCATTTCATCTATACGATTCAAAAATTCCGGACGGAAAATTTTCTTCACTTCATCCAACACTTTTTTCTTCGCAATATCCGGCATAACCTGTGGTTGATCTTTCGTTAAAAAGCCCACAGTTGAATTTTCCGGTTTAAGATAATTGGCACCTATGTTTGATGTCATAATAATGACTGTATTCTTAAAGTCAACAACGCGTCCCTGGCTATCCGTCAAGCGCCCATCTTCAAGAACCTGTAACAGTATGTTAAATACATCATAATGGGCTTTTTCAATTTCATCCAGTAAAATAACGGAATAAGGTTTACGGCGCACTGCATCTGTCAGCTGACCACCTTCAGCATACCCTACGTACCCCGGAGGTGCACCAATCATACGTGAAACAGTATGTTTTTCCATGTACTCCGACATATCAAATCGTAGCATGGCCGATTCATCGCCGAATAAAGCTTCCGCTAAAGCCCTAGCTAATTCGGTTTTACCAACTCCCGTTGGTCCTAAAAACAAGAATGAGCCAATTGGTCTTTTGGCATCTTTTAGCCCTGTTCTAGCCCGACGAATTGCTTTGGCAATTGCTGTAACAGCAGCTTCTTGTCCAACGACTCTATTTTGTAATATTTCTTCCATGTTTAATAAACGTTCTGACTCTTTTGCAGCCAATTTCTGCAATGGAATACCAGTCCAATTTGACACAACATCAGCAATATCTTCCCCCGAAACAATAATGCGGCTATTTTCTTTATTACCCCATTCTTTTTGTTTTGCCTCAAGTTCAATTTTTGTTTTGCTTTCTTCATCGCGAATATTTGCTGCTTGTTCATATTCTTGAATAGTAATTGCTGCTTCTTTTTCCGTCTTGAGTGTTTCTAATTTTTTTTCTAACTGTTTGACATCTTCAGGCTGCACGACTGCTGCCAAGCGGACTTTCGAAGCAGCTTCATCCATCAAGTCGATTGCTTTGTCTGGCAAGAATCGATCCGTAATATAACGATGTGATAACTTAACTGCGGCCTCAATCGCCTCATCCGTAATTTGGGCACGATGAAATGCTTCATATTTATCACGGATTCCGCGCAAGATCTGTATCGCATCTTCCACATTAGGTTCACCAACTACAATTGGTTGAAAACGTCTTTCCAGTGCAGAATCTTTCTCAATATATTTTTTATACTCATTTAAAGTGGTCGCACCGATAACTTGAAGCTCACCACGTGCTAATGCCGGTTTTAATATATTCGCAGCATCGACCGATCCTTCTGAAGCTCCGGCGCCAATCAGTGTATGCAATTCATCGATAAATAAAATAACATCTTCCGCATTTGTAATTTCTTCAATAATTTTTTTTAAACGATCTTCAAATTCGCCCCGGTATTTTGCTCCAGCAACCAAAGAAGCCATGCTTAGCGATACTATGCGTCTGTTCGCCAAAATCCTTGGCACGCTTCCTTGAACAATACGCTGCGCCAGTCCTTCGGCAATAGCCGTTTTCCCCACGCCAGGTTCACCGATCAGTACCGGATTATTTTTGGTACGGCGACTCAAGATTTGAATAACTCTTTCTATTTCTTTATCGCGCCCGATAACCGGATCTATTTTTCCTTTTTCCGCCATTTCATTTAAATTACGACCAAATTCATTTAAAACAGGTGTATTACTTTTTTTATGAGCAGTATTAGCGGCACCACCTTCACTGCCTGCCTCAGCTTGCTCTCCACCGAGCATTTCAATGACGGTTTCTCGAACAATATCCAAATCAGCACCCAATGAGATGAGTACTTTAGCTGCGATCCCTTCATTTTCTCGGATTAGACCTAACAAAATATGTTCAGTCCCAATATAGTTATGACTGAGCGACTGTGCTTCTTCTGATGCCAATTCCATAACTCGTTTCGCTCTTGGTGTATAAACAAAAGCATTGCCGGCATTATCATTTTCCGGTCCAATCATAGCTTCTACACGATTGCGCACAGTTGCTAAATCAATACCTAAAGACATCAATGCTCTGGCAGCCACACCTTCTCCTTCATGAATCAATCCCAGCAGCAAATGTTCCGTGCCTACATAATTGTGTTCTAATGCCCTTGCTTCATACTGGGCAAGTTCTAATACTTTAATGGCTCTAGCTGTAAATCTATGATCCATGTTCTCACTCCCTAACAACTTTAAATTTTTCCAATGTTTCACGAATCGTTTTTGCTCTTTCTTTATCTATTTCATTTTGCGATAAATTTTCATTTTCCTGCAAATTCTTCAAATAATTTGTGCGGCTTGATACTAATAATTCGGTAAATGACTTGGCGGCAACTTCCTTAATCATTTTTGTATCAATACCAAGTCTGACTTTACTCAATAGCGACAAAGCTTCATTAGCTGAAACAGAACGTGCATATTTCAATATGCCAAAAGCACGCCACACCTGATCGCTTAAGCGTTCAGCCGAATAAGTCATCAAGGCTTTTCGGGCTGCCCGTTCATGCATAATAATTTCAAGCACGGCACTGGTTAAATTATCCATAATTTCTTGTTCATTAAACCCTAAAGTTAATTGATTCGAAATTTGAAATATATTGCCGATAACCTCTGTACCTTCCCCATACAGCCCTCTTACTGCCAGACCTAGTTGTGGTGAGGCATTCATTATTTTACCGATCTGCTGGGTAAATACAAGCCCTGGTAAATGAACCATTACCGATGCTCGAAGTCCTGTACCAAGGTTTGTTGGACACGATGTTAAATAGCCCATTTTTTCATTGAAGGCAATGTCTAGTTTTGATTCTATCGTATCATCTATTTTTGATGCCAATTCTAATGGAACAGCAAGATCAAGACCGGACACCATACATTGAATACGCAAATGATCTTCTTCATTAATCATAATGCTTACTTTACGGTCATCGCTGACAACAAGTGCGCGATGTTCTGGATTTTCTATATGATTATTGCTGATCAAATGTTTTTCAATCAACACTTTTCGTTCCAAATTTGTAAGCTCATCAATTGGTAAGCATTGATAAGGTTTATCTGTTATATCCTCAAGTTCTGGCAAAATATCCTGCATCATTGACTTTACTTCAGACAATTGGGCAAGATTCGCACGATTTGGAAACGGGATATTAGAAAAATTTCTGGCAAGCCTTACCCTGCTCGACAAAACAATATCACCATCCATGCCGCTGCCATTCATCCATGGTGAATAAGGATTCGTAAACAATTCATCTGTTGACATAGCACACTCCCCCTAGTCCTTTTCCTGGTGCTCTTCTTCATTGAGCACTTTTTCTAAATCTTTAATTTGGTCACGAAGTTGAGCCGCTTCCTCATATTCTTCATTAACAATATGATTCTGTAGTGTTTCACGCAATCGTTTAATTTGATGTTTCACTTCCAGCTGCCCACCCGATCTTTTAGGTATCTTGCCATTATGTGTACTAGATCCATGGATTCTGCGTAAAAGTGGTTCTAGTCTTTTACCAAATTTCGTATAGCAAACACTACAGCCAATTTTGCCTGTATGTGTAAAATCTCTATAGGTCATGCCACAGTTCGGGCAAACAAAATCCTGTGCCGTATCTTTGGTATCCTCTAGTTGTGGTTTAAGACCACTATTGAACATCCCTGTTAAAAAATCGTTTACAGAAAAACTTTTATCTGGATTGAAAACAATTTTACCATATTTTTGAGCACAATCTTCGCATAAATTTCTGTCAACCTTACCATCGCTACTAATTTGCGTAATATGAACACACGCTTCATTTTTTTTGCAATCATCACATAACATAGATATTTACCTCCTAAGAAAAATTCGCCAATGTCAAAAATACGGATCGAATCATATGGATTCGTTCTGCTACTTCAAGCTTATCATACGCAAACGTAAAAAATTGCATTACAATTGCGGCTTCTCGAGTTTGAATTAATTGTCTTTTCAGCAGATAGCGAACCATCAGTTGAATTTCATCCAGTTCTGTGTCTTCATCTATTTTATCCAACATATCCTGATAAATGAAATCCAATGGAACCTGTGCAATGCGGATAAACCCACCCAGACCTCGTCTTGACTCTACTACAAAGCCTTTTTTTAGCGTAAATCGTGTATTCAATACATAACTAATTTGTGACGGTGCACAACATATCTTATCAGCAATATCAGTTCGACGAAGTTCCACTTTACGATTTTGCTCACTAGCCAAACGCCTCAAAATATACTCTTCGATTAAATCTGCTATATTACTCATTTTTTCACCTTCACATTGTCTTGACCATTTGACTTTTATTTTTATTATATTTGACTTTTTGACTTTTTGCAAGTGATTTTGCGAATTATTCTTATTTAGAAATAATAAATTCACTACAATTGAATTTACAAAAAAGAAACTGCCTCAATAAAGAGACAGTTTCTAGGGCAAGATTTTATTGTAAAGCTTCTTTCAAAACCTGTGCATTTTTTTTCATTGCATTTATATATGCGTCAGCAGCATTTTCATCAGTATCTCCCGTAACTACTGGGTCCAATGTATATACTTTAGCACCGCTTTCTTGCGAAATAGTCTGTGCGGCACCTTCTGGATATTGCGGTTCAGCAAACAATGCTTTCACGTTAAGGCTTTTAACTTTGTCTACTGTTTCTTCAATATCCTTCGGTGTCGGATCACTACCCGGCTCACGCTCAATCACAGCAACAATATTTAAATTAAATTCTTTAGCAAAATAAGGAAATGCCTCATGAAATGTTACAATATTTTTATTTGGTAAAGGATCAATAGCAGCATGCATCTCCTGTTTTAAATTTTCTAGCTTTGCCGCATAAACATCCGCATTTTCTTTATATTGATCGGCATGTTTTGGATCGTCTGCGATTAATTGTTCTTCAATATTTCGCACCTGCTTGATTGCATTGGTGATACTGACCCAAACATGAGGATTATCTTCTGTACCATCTTTTAAAAGATCAATCTCTTTTGATGCATCAATAATTTTCAAATTCTCTTGTTGTTTCACAACTTTATCTAAAAAGGATTCCATTCCTGCACCATTAACAACAAATGCATCAGCTTTTTCTAATGTTTTTAAATCGGCTGGTGTCAATTGATAATCATGCAGACAGCCAGTCTGTGGTTTAGTCATGTTTTTGACCTCGACTCCATCAATCCCCTTGGTAATATTGATTGTTGCAATATACATCGGATAAAATGATGTAACAATTTTAAAATTTCCATCCGCTTTTTGTTGATCTGCACTTGGATTTACTCCACATCCCGCAAAAGCAACTACACAAATTAATAAAAAAAACACGACCTGACATAATCTCGATTTCATTCAAAATCCTCCTGTGATAATAAAATCATACACGCTAGGTATAATTAAGAACATTACTATATAGTATGATACAATATTTAATCTTATATAGCAAGGAAAGCAAATATAAAAAAAGAAACGCTATGAAATTATTTTTCCATAGCATTTCTTAGGTTGGACTGTTTTACGAAAAATTTTCAAAAATGAATGGATGGAGCATTATCTAGTATGGATCGTGCTTCCATAACAATTGAATCGATAATTTCTTTTACTGGTTCAATTTTCTTAAGTGGTAATAAGCTTTGTCCTGCCTGAACCATGCCATTTTCAACATCACCATCTACTGCCGCAAGTTTATTCGTGCCAGTTGCTAAACGAATTAATTCCGCTTCAGGAGCTCCATTTTTTTCCATTTCAAGGAAATTCAATGAGAATTTATTTTTTACACCACGCACTGCATGTCCCATGGATTGACCTGTTACGATTGAATCCGTATCGACCGATGCAATCAATTTCGTCTTTACATTTACATGTACCGCACATTCTTCTGCTACCAAGAAACGAGTCCCCATCTGTACACCAGCAGCCCCCATCACCAAGGCAGCTGCCAAGCCGCGACCATCAGCAAAACCACCAGCCACAACAACCGGAATCGTAACTTCATGAATGACCTGTGTCATAAGTGCCATCGTAGTCAAGACACCAATATGGCCACCGGCCTCCATGCCTTCAACAACAACAGCGTCCGCACCTGCTTTCTCAACACGTTGCGCCAATTTTACATTTGGTACAACTGGAATGATTTTGACACCAGCTGCTTTTAATTTTTCAAAAAATGGAACAGGGTTTCCCGCACCTAACGTGACAAATGCTGGTTTTTCTTCACAAACCACATCAATGATCTCTTCTTTATTTGGAGCCATCAGCATAATATTTACACCAAATGGTTTAGCAGTCAAGGTTCTTGCCAATTGAATTTGTTCCCTCACATATTCCGTTGTTCTGCCGCCACTTGAAATAATTCCCGCACCACCAGCATTCGATACAGCACTAGCAAGTTTCGCTTCTGAAACCCATGCCATACCACCCTGGATGATAGGATATTTAATACCTAATACATTACAAATACTTTTATTCATAGAAAAATCTCCTCTCTTTACCAGCTGAAGGTCTTCTTAAAACAAACAGCTAATACTTGACAAAATGATTATTTAAGTTAATTTATAGCTTAATGCTTACTCTCTTATTCTACCATACATCCGATCTAAATTTTAGTAAAAATTTAACTTCATTTAGCACCCTTAATTCATTCTAGCATAATAGCAACTTTCTTTACAAAATTGCTATTATGCTTTATAATAATAGCTTGTAGTACTATGCAAAAATTGATTTTAATATATTTAAGAAACTACATAAAAGACATATATTTTACAAAATCTTTATCTTTTATGTATATACTTAATTAAATAAAAGGAGCGATTCTAACATTGAAAATTCTTGCCAGACATCTAGCTATTGATATGTATAATTGTAAGTCCAATAAAATTGTAAATGCAGAACTCCTTCAGGGTTCATTACAGCTTGCAATTGAAGAATCCGGATTAACGTTGATCAACGCTGATATTCAAATTCTCGAAGGCGAGCATGCAGCTGCTTTGATTCTACTAAAAGAAGGTCACATAACCGTTCATACATATCCAGATTTAAATTATGCTGCTGTCGATATTTTCACCTGTTCTGACGAAAGTCAACCAGAAAAAGCTGTAAATGCGATTCGTCGCTTTTTAAAACCAGAAAAAACAAAAATGACCTATCTCAAACGGGGAGATTTCGGATCTGTAAAAGATATGAAACCAAAAATAAAAACAAAATTAGCTCCACTCCGCCGTATAAGAAATACGGGAGTAAAAGTTATGCATTTCTTGTCTCGTAGAAAAACTTCGAATAAATAAAAAAAGATCAGAAATAGAATTTTCTATTTCTGATCTTTTTTTAAACTTGTTTTTGGGATAGGTCAAACATTTTTTTCATACGAAAAAAGCACCCCATATACATGAGTGCTTTTCGTTTAACTGGCAGTTTTCTATCCTCCCAGGGCGTTTCCACCCAAGTACTTTCGACGTTCAAGTGCTTAACTACTGTGTTCGGTATGGGAACAGGTGGGTCCACTTGGCTATCACAA
>Ga0302140_10000062_pt1 | contig 106189 bp, 81 predicted proteins | sample I_Bog_E1_1_FD_202095 | JGI IMG/M metagenome (GOLD analysis project Ga0302140, IMG submission 202095) | Peat permafrost microbial communities from Stordalen Mire near Abisko, Sweden - I_Bog_E1_1 | ecosystem: Environmental > Terrestrial > Soil > Wetlands > Peat | place: Sweden: Abisko, Stordalen... | reverse complement strand
AACGGCGCTGGTGGGGTTGTTGATCGAAACCTGCGGATAGGTTCCGAGCGAGAAGGTCATGTTCTCGTCGGTCTTGGGCTCGCCGGCGGTGTGATGTTCGTAGGGCCTCCACTTGACGCCGAGCAGCGACTCGCCCAGGCCGGCGCGCGTGGTGTCGTTCGAGTCTGTGGCTGCCGCCAGTGGTAGCTCGTATTTGAGCTGGATGCGATCGCCCCAACCGTAGTTCATGTCGATGTCGGGCAGTTGATAGAAGGAATTTCCGGGGTTGTGGTTAGCAATCCAGCCAAAGTTGATTTCCCAGTGGTGATTGCCGGGAGTGCCGGGGTCGTCTGTAATAAACGGCGGGCCGCCCTGCGCGTGGGCCATTGCCGCCCATGCAGATAGAAGAAGAAGCAGAATTCGAAATGAACTGCGCATGTGGTAGCTCTGATCCTGGCAAGTATTCGGGCGCTTCGCTGGTTGGATTGCTCCATCCTCAAGGTAGCATCCTACTGGGTTAGACGGTCGCGAACTTAGAGAAACCGAGACCGCTCTGCCGTAGTGGGAATGGGACAACTTGCGAGCCTTCCCGCAATGAAAAAGCGTGCGCGGGCGACCAATCGATAGCCAAGATCTCGCAGGAGACTGGGGATCAAGCGAAGGATCGCTGCCAGACCAGGCCATGGGGCCGGGAGCGCGCGGAGGAGTTCCAACAAGGCTGCGGAGCGGACGAGGACACGTTCGGATGGGGTGCCGGCATGGGCCACAACCAGGAGGGTGTCTGGATTTGGCAGTGTGGATTGGTCGGCGCGATCGTGCCTTGCCAACAAATCCGTAATCCTCTGGGATTCGAAGGCCACGAAGCGCATGCGGTCATTGCGATCGCGGCGCAAGAGCCATCGTACGGAGCGATTGCAGAATCCGCAGCGGCCGTCGAAAACCACCAGCAACCGGGTTCCCAAATCGTCGAAGTTCTCCATACTAATGCCGATGCTTTCGGGCTTGCGGGGGATTCATGCAGCGCTAGAGTACGGAGCGCCTTTTATACTGAAGCCACGATGAGTATTCAAAGTCCCGCTGCCAAACATACACGCTCCCAGGCTCTTCAGCAACGCGCCGAGCGCTATTTCCCAGGTGGAGTCAATTCGCCGGTGCGCGCCTTTCGTGCGGTGGGCGGAGCGCCTCCATTTGTTGATCGAGCCGAGGGAGCATGGCTCACGGACGCCGATGGAAACCGCTATATCGACTACTTCGGCTCATGGGGACCGATGATTCTCGGTCATGCCTTTCCGCCGGTGGTCGAGGCAATTGAGCGGGCGGCGCGCAACTCGGCAAGTTTTGGCGCATCAGTAGCGGCGGAGGCGAACCTGGCCGAGCGGGTAGTCGCATGTTATCCGGCTATTGAAAAACTGCGCTTCGTGAGTTCGGGAACGGAAGCCACGATGTCGGCGATCCGGCTGGCGCGGGCGGCGACGGGGCGCAACATTATTGTAAAGTTCGAGGGTTGCTATCACGGCCACTCCGACGGATTGCTGGTGAAGGCTGGGTCTGGCGTTGCGACGTTTGGCATTCCCGGCTCGGCTGGGGTTCCCGACGCTATCGCGCATCTGACTCTGGCGTTGCGGTACAACGATCTGAACGCAGTTGAAGAGGCGTTCGCGGCGCATTCGGGCGAGATTGCCGCGGTGATTCTGGAGCCCGTGGTGGGCAATGCGGGCTGCATTCCGCCGGCGCCCGGATATCTCGAGGGGCTGCGTAGACTGACGATTCGCGAAGGGGCGCTGCTGATTGTCGACGAAGTGATGACGGGATTTCGCGTTGCGCTGGGCGGTGCACTGGAGCTGCACAATATTGACGCCGACCTGGTCACGCTGGGCAAGATTGTCGGTGGAGGGTTGCCGGTCGGTGTGTTTGGCGGCAAAGGTATATTTATGGATCTGCTGGCGCCGCTTGGACCTGTGTATCAGGCCGGCACGTTGAGCGGCAATCCGCTGGCCATGGCTGCGGGAATCGCGACTGTCGGTTATTTGCAAGATCATGCAGCGGAGGTTTATGCGAAGCTCGAGGCAACGTCGAAAGAAATCACTGAGGGAGTCACTGCGGAAGCGGCCAAAGCTGGAGTGCCACTTACTCTGAATCGTGTAGGAGCGATGTGGACCTGGTTTTTTACCGCGGAAGCTGTAACTAACTACGACGATGCCAAGTGGTCTGATACTGCGGCCTTCGGTCGCTTTCACCGGGCCATGCTCGATCAAGGCGTGTGGCTGCCGCCGAGCCAATTTGAAGCGGCGTTTCTAAGCACGGCGCATGGAGACGAAGAGGTTGCGATCACGATCGCTGCCGCTCGCGAAGCATTCAAAACTCTCGGGAATGGGTAAGGCCATCACGCTGCCCCGCGGCGGGGCCGCGAGTGAGCCCAATCAAAACCGTGGAAATTTGCAGCAAGAGCGTGTTATGCTCACGCCAGCGGGTCCTTCCATGACAAGGCACCATTCCAACGGAGCGATGAATGTACCGGCCGCAAGGCGCTGGTCGCGTTCTCGTGCCCGTTGCATTTGCCCGCGGCGCCATCTGCGCGTGCTGCCGACTCGCACGCGACCTAGCCTCTTCGGCGGTGATTAGTAGCAATCCGTCGAAGGTCCCTGCCTGCTTAGAACCACTCCGATTTCATACGTTGAATGATCCTTCAGCTAACAGGATCCGTGGCCGCGCTCTATCTCAGCCGCCGCACAACCGTACCTGCCGAGGAGACAAGATATGACGAAGCAAGAGATGCACGCACAATTTGGACCGAAGCTGGTTTGCACACTGCCAGGACCAAAGGCCAGGGCAGCCGTTGCCGAAGATGACCGGCTGATATCGCCGAGTTACACACGATCGTATCCGCTGGTGGCCAAACGAGGCCGAGGCATTCGCGTGGAAGATGTGGACGGCAACGAGTTTTTGGATTTTGCCGCGGGCATCGCCGTCACGTCGACTGGTCATTGCCATCCCGAGGTAGTCGCTGCGATTCAAAAGCAGGCGGCAGAGTTGATTCATATTTCTGGAACCGACTTTTATAATGAGCCGCTGACGCAGTTGGCTGATAGGCTTTCGGCCATCGCACCCATGCCCGGCCCGCATCGTTTTTTCTACGGGAACTCGGGAGCGGAGGCGATTGAGTGCGCGCTCAAGCTGGCACGCTATCATACGGGCCGGCAGCAGGTGATTTCGTTCTTTGGAGCGTTTCATGGCCGCACCATGGGCGCGCTTTCACTCACCGGCTCGAAGCCGCAGCAGAAACGACGCTTCTCGCCGCTGGTTCCCGGAGTGACGCACATTCGTTATCCCTATGCGTATCGCGGTTGTTCGGGCGGCCCGCAAGAGGAAGAAGCATTCAGCATGGGCTGTGCGCGCTACATCGAGGAGAAGTTGTTCAAGACGATCCTGGCGCCTGAGGAAGTTGCGGCCATCTTTATTGAGCCGATCCAGGGCGAGGGCGGATATGTGGTCGCGCCTACTAACTTCCTCAAGGAATTGCGCGCGATCTGCAATCGCCACGGCATATTGCTGGTAGTTGACGAGGTGCAGTGCGGTGCGGGCCGAACGGGCAAGTGGTGGGCCATTGAACACTCCGGCGTGGAGCCCGATATCGTTTGCATGGCCAAGGGAATAGCGAGCGGCATGCCGCTGGGTGTTTGCATGAGCCGTGCCGAGATCATGGATTGGGTTCCGGGCTCGCACGCATCAACCTTTGGCGGCAACCCGGTATCGATTGCGGCAGCGTTGGCGACGATCGACATTCTCGAACGCGAGGGCATTGCGAACGCGGCGGTGGTGGGTGAACAGATGCTGGAGCGGCTGCGTGGGTGGAAGCGGAGCCACAGCCTTGTCGGCGATGTGCGTGGGCGCGGCATGATGATCGGCGTTGAATTGGTCAAGGACAAGGTAACGCGCGAGCCCGCGACCGCACTGAGGAATCGCGTGGAGACGCTGGCGTTTGAGCGCGGCCTGATGGTGCTGGGTTGCGGTGAAACGACGCTGCGGTTATGCCCACCGCTGGTTACGACGGCTGAAGAAGCGACAGTGGCTCTCGATATTCTCGAAGACGTACTGACTCAGGTCGAAAACGAACACGCGCATGCCGGCGAACTAGCGGGCGCAGCGGTCTAACGCAGGCGACTATCTTTTTCTTAGGGTGGCAAGCGGGCCGGGACGACGATATCCCGGCTTGCCGCCGATCAAATCGATGAGATGCCCGTCATTTAGCGCGCGGCGCCATCGTCGATGCGGGTGGCCGCAATTGTGGCCGTGGCGTGCGCGGCGGTTTCTAGACTTTGCGCCATTTCTTTGGTAGCCAAGCGTTGTTCTTCCGCTGACGCAGCAAGCATGTGCGAGATTCCCTTCATGCCATCGGTCTGGTGTGTGATTTTTCCCATGGCGGCTACCGCTGCGTCAATATCCTTACGAATTGTGCCAACTTTGCTTTTAATGTCGGCTGTTGCGGCGGCAGTTTGTTCGGCGAGCTTTTTAACTTCGCCTGCGACGACACTGAATCCTTTTCCATGCGCACCAGCGCGGGCCGCTTCGATTGTGGCATTGAGGGCCAGCACGCTGGTTTGTGTAGCAATCGATGCGATAAGATCGGCGACCTTGGCTACGCCTGTGCTCGAGGTCTGCAGTCGCTGCATCGCTGTCAGTCCTTCTTGTCCAGCGTCTTGAGATTTCTGCGCGGCCTGCTCGGCTTCCCAGGCGCTTTTTGCGATCTCGCCTATGCTGGAATCGATCTCGTGAGACGCGGAGGATACCATCGACAACTGCTGATTGACCTCTCCAATGGCGTGGAGCACCAGTTCTTGTGCGTGCTTGATAACTTCAAACTTTTTGGTAGTTACGCCCCACATGACAACCGCGCCTATGAACATGCCTCTTTTGTCTGTCATGGCCTCCACTTCGAGGTCAAGCTTTTCGGGCCCTAGCTCGATGACGATCTGATGGGGAAGCTTATGCGCGCCGTTGTGATGTTCCGCTCCGAGGATGCGGTCGACATTCTGAGGATGCTTGTGAAAAATATGAATGGACTTCCCGACAATCTGTTCTACTGGCACCGGCAAGTACTGCTGGAGAGTCTTTAGCGTTTTGATCGACGACTTATTGAGATAGCACAAGATCAAGTTGCGGTCGCAGAACATCGCATTGCATGGCAGGGCATCGAGCGCGGCGTGGAAATTCAAGTCGGATTCGGGCTCGGCTGCCAAAGGGTGATCCGGGATAGGTTCTCTGGTTTCGGGTGACTGGCCGGGGTGCTGCGAGAATAGTCTGCCTAGAACTCCGTTCGACATAAGAAACATCTCCTTCGCACCGGCTTGCATTATCGGCCATTGCGGCAGGAAGGGGAATTAGTCACTTTCCGCATTGTGCGGAGGGCCCTCTGCTCATGGATTCCGGCTAACCACTGGCACAAGTTTCGCGCATAGCAGTTGATTTGTCCTTGCAAACTGGCGGCTGCTTATCGAATGTTCGCCAATTCTTCCCACTTTTGAAATGGCTCCAATTTGACTCGATCGCAACGATAGATTTGTGAAATTCACCTCATGGGTCCAGAATGAGGAGCCATGGGTTGGTCACAACGGATTCGTATTGGCCTGCTGGAACGAACGGCTGCCACGCTGGACAAGTGGGCGGAGCGTCGAGGTCGCTCCGTGCTTCCGGCTCACCTGATCGTGGGAATCAGTGGGGAAGATGCCGCGTTTTTCTACCTGCGGCGCAAGGGTTATACGGTGGTCGCGCGTCGATGGAGTTCCGGAGATGTACCCGGTGACATCGACCTGATTGCGTGGCAGAGTTCGATGCTGTGTTTTATTGAGGTCAAGACGCGCACGGCTCATGACTTGACTCCCGCCGAAGTCGCTGTCGATGGCAACAAGCGAAGCACACTCAGGCGATTGGCGCGGCGTTACGTTTTGCACTTGCCGCAGAAGATGACGCCGCCCGTTCGCTTCGATGTTGTGAGCGTCTATCTCATACCCGGACAGGCGAAGGAATTCGTGCATTTCGAGAATGCGTTCGGATGGGGTGAACGGAGAGAGCGGTACTAGGAAGAAACAAGTCATTCCTTGGGCATATCCTTCCCCGGTCCCAAAAGCGGGACCGGGGGCACCCGCGCGGGTATAACGAGGGAACCGAAGGCAGGCCAGAGGATCTGTCCGGCCGCTACCCCTTCGCGTCTTCGAATTCCTCGTGCCACGCCATCTGGATCGCTTCGAGTCGTGACTCGTTGGACTTCGCAGGATCGTCGGAAAAGCCTTCCAACTCGGTCACGTAGCGGAGCAGGTCGGTAAAGCGGACGGTCAATGGATCGACGTCGGGAAACTTTTCCTGCAACTGAATGCCGATCTCTTCGGCATCGGTCCAAAGTATTTCGCGGGGCATGTCGCTCCTTATTTGCCTTCTGCCAGGGCCAATGGTTTGCCTTCGGAGGTATAGTTGCGATTCCACTTGGGAATCTCGACGACGTAGTCGCCGGGACGCGTGATCACGGCCTGACAACCGAGGCGGGAGTTCAACTGCTGATCGGCGGCCATGTCGAGACGGTCGAGCTCATCATCGTCGGCTTCGCTGATGCCGGGGGCGCCGTCTTTGACCCAGATGTGGCATGTGGTGCAGGCACACGAGCCACCGCAGGCGTGATCGAGGAAGATATCGTTGTTCTCCGCGACATCAAGGAACGACATCGGCTTGCCGTGATGTTCATAAGGCATCGTGCCGTACTCGAATTCGACGGTCTTGCCTTCGGGCTGAAAGGTGACGCGCACGAGTTTGTCGGGGGGAATGTTCTTGTCAGTTGATGCGCTCATAAAATTCTCCTGTGTTTGATGCGGCTTGAACGCCGGCCCACGTTTCCTTTATTTGAACTCTGCCGGGGCCATGGGATGAGGCGCGGTTAATTCGTCGCCCATCTCATCACTGGCCGCATCCATGGTTTTGCCGCGAACAGCAGTGGTCACGGCTGCATCCATCATCAATTCAGCAAAGCGGCGTGTTGCCTGGTCGAGCGCAAGCGTGGCGTCGCGAATCGCGGAAGGATCCTCGCCTAGTTTGACGGAGGCGAGGCGATCGCGTGCGCCGTCGATGGCCGCCTGCTCTTCACCGGTGAGCTGCTTCCACGCAGGGTTTTCAGGCGCGCGCTCGACTGCGGACAAAATAGTCTCGGCCTCGTTGCGGGCCTCAATCAAGAGGCGCTTGGCAAAATCTTCTTCCGCGTGATCGAACGAGTCGAGGATCATGCTTTCGACTTGTTCGTCGGTCAGGCCATAGGTTGGCTTGACCTCAATCTGTGCTGCTTTGCCGCTGCGCTGTTCGCGCGCAGACACTTGCAGAATGCCGTCGGCGTCGATAAGGAAGCGGACTTCGATGCGGGGCAATCCGGCCGACATGGGAGGAATGCCTTTGAGGTCGAAGCGGGCTAGTGAGCGGCAGTCCGCGGCTAACTCGCGTTCGCCTTGGAGGACATGGATGGCAACGTTGGTTTGGCCATCGACGCCGGTGGTGAAGTGCTCTGTGGCCGATGCTGGAATCGTAGAGTTGCGTTGAATGATGCGCGCCACAGTGCCGCCGAGGGCCTCGATACCGAGTGATAGCGGCGTCACGTCGAGCAGCAGCATTTCTTCTGTTGTTTTAGAAGCTCCGGCGAGAATGTCGGCTTGCACTGCGGCGCCTAACGCGACGACCTCATCGGGATTGAGATCGATGTAGGGTTTTTTACCACGCGCTGCAAGGTGAAAGAGATCGTCGACTAGCTGGCGGACAGCGGGAATGCGTGTCGAACCGCCCACGAGAACGACAGCGTCGACTTGCTCAGGCGTCAAACGAGCATCGGTGAGGGCCTGTTTGCATGGGCCGGCAGTGCGCTCGAGGACGGGCTCGATCAGCGATTCAAAGACTTCGCGGGGAATCTCGCGCTGATAACGATCGCCGTTGGGAAGCTCGATGTCGAAGTGTGCGGCTTGTTCGGTAGAGAGCTTGATTTTGGCGTCGATAGCGGCCTTGCGAACGGCCTGTACGGCACTGGGATGGGCACGCAGATCGACTCCGTGCTCCGCATAGATTTCGTCGAGCGCGATGGCGAGCAGCAGGTTATCAATGTCGTCGCCGCCGAGGTGGGTGTCGCCATTGGTTGATTGAACTTCGAAGATGCCGTCGCGTAATTTGAGAATGGAAATATCGAATGTACCGCCGCCCAAGTCGTAGACGGCAATGGTGCCGACGTTGGCGCGATCGAGGCCGTAAGCGAGGGCAGCAGCAGTAGGTTCATTGACCAGGCGCAGCACTTCAAGACCAGCCATGCGGCCAGCGTCTTTTGTAGCCTGGCGCTGCGCGTCGTTGAAATAGGCGGGCACGGTGATGACCGCTTGTGTAACCGGCGATCCGAAAAACCGTTCCGCATTGCGCTTGAGTTGACGCAGAATGTAAGCGGAGATTTCGGGTGGAGTGAATCGCAGTTCGCCAAGCTGGATGCGGGGAACTTCGCCGGCTTCGACATCGTCAGCGAGGCGAAAGGGAAACAGCTTTAGCTCGCTCTGCACTTCAGCGAGGCTGCGCCCCATCAGGCGTTTCACTGAATAGATAACGCGCTCGGGCGTCTCAATGAGAGCCTTGCGCGCGCTGTTGCCGACTGTGACCGTGGGGCGGCCGCCATCGGCCGGAACGGGATCGAGCGCGACCACCGATGGAACCAGGTTAGAGCCGTCGACGCCGGGAATGACCACCGGTGCATCGCCTTCCATGTATGCAACGAGGGAGTTAGTGGTTCCGAGGTCAATGCCAACTACGCGGCCAGTCTGATTTGAATCCGCCATGCTTGTCTTTTAGGCTCCCAAGGTCTCATTTACGTCGCGAACCAAGTTGCTGAGATAGCGGCGCCGATGCAGCAGGGCCACCATCGTCTTTTGTGCAGTGAGGCGCGCGGCCGTGCCACCCTCATCCCATACGGTCCACTGCGCGCGCAGATCTTGATCTACCGCGTCGAGCAGGCCGTCGAATTTCCCCTTGGCTTCGGACAAGCTTTGTTCGAGCGAAGGATCGGACTCGCCCGTTTTGCGGGCCATGCGCATTTCTTCGATCTGCATGTTGAGGTCGAAGACTTCTTCCAGCAGATCGGCTGGAACGTGCGATGGATCTTTGAGGTTCTTTCGATTGGCGCCGCTGTGCTCTTCGCCGATCTCCGCGCCGTTGAGCTTGAGCAAGTACTCGGTGCGGGTAATGGGATCGCGCAACGTGCGATAAGCGTCGTTGAGCAAAGCCGTGTCAGCCAGACTCCACTGCTTTTCGTTTTCCAGTGCGCGGGCAAAGCGATCGGGATGAAGCTTGCGACTTAATCGATGAAACTCATGTTCGAGAGCACTGAGATCGAGATTGAGATGTGGCGCCAACCCGAAGACAGAAAAATAATCGCCTCCCGGAGGAGGCTGGATCTTGCTGCAATGTGGGCAAAAGAGGGTGGCATCATTGTGAGCCACCGAACAGGACCAACATTCAGCAGGAACTGCGGTATCGAGGACCTTCAACATTGGGCAAACCTTACTTGCACCCGCTCGTTACGACGAGAAGGACGAACCGCAGCCGCAGGAGCGCGAGGAGTTCGGATTGATGAAGTTGAATCCCTGCCGCATCAGCGTTTCCTCGTAATCGAGTGTCATGCCATGCAGGTAGAGGAACGATTTGGGATCGACAAAGACGCGCACGCCATCGAAGTCATAGATGCGGTCACGCTCGCGCGGTCGCGTATCGAACTTGATGGAGTAAGAGAGCCCCGAGCAACCGCCGCCCATCACGCCCAGACGAAGACCGCCTTCTTCGGGCGACACGCCTTCCTTGGCCATCGCGACGCGAATACGCTTGATGGCTTTTTCCGTTACCTGCAAGCCCTGACTTGGCGCAACTGACGGTGCGGGCGCGCTCGGCGGCGCAGCAGCAAACGCCGACTGCGAGGGCTTGGATTCGATTGTCACCATGTTTGACATTTTTATACCATCCGTGCAGCCAACCACTCCGAATACGCTGGAGTGGCCGACTGCGTAATACGAACTCTTAGTGTGCTGCCTCGACCGCTACTGGAACGGCTTCGGCAACGCCATTTTTCTTTTTCCAATCGCCAATCGCAGCACGAATTGCGTCCTCGGCCAGCACCGAGCAGTGAATCTTCACGGGCGGAAGCGACAGTTCCTTCACGATGTCTGTGTTTTTGATAGCCAGTGCGTCTTCAACGGTACGACCTTTGATCCACTCGGTCGCGAGCGATGAACTGGCAATAGCGGAGCCGCAGCCGAAGGTCTTGAACTTGGCTTCTTCAATGACCTGCGTTTCGGGGTTCACACGAATTTGGAGACGCATGACGTCGCCGCATTCGGGCGCGCCGACCAAGCCGGTGCCGACTTCGGTTGAAGCCTTATCGAGCTGGCCCACATTGCGCGGATTGTTGTAGTGGTCGATTACCTTGTCGCTGTATGCCATGATCCAAATCCTCCTGCGGGGGAAGCCGCCGTTCTCTTTTTTGATTCGGCAGGCGTGCCCACCGATGCTTGAAATACAGCTGTCAGCTAAGAGCAGCCCGGAGCTTTCAGCTATCAGCCGTCAGTTTTTAGCTGAAAGCTGATGGCTGACAGCTGAATTTTAGTGCGCTGCCCACTGAATCTTGGTCAAATCGATGCCGTCTTTCACCATCTCGTAGAGAGGAGAAAGCTCGCGCAGCTTCTTCACAATGTCGATGACCTTGGCGGCCACGTAGTCGACCTCTGCCTGGGTATTGAAACGGCCAAGACCGAAGCGAATGGAGCTATGCGCCACATCATCGCCCAAACCTAGAGCCTTCAATACATAAGACGGTTCGAGGGTGGCCGAGGTGCAGGCTGAACCGCTGGAAACTGCGACATCGTTGATGCCCATCAGCAGCGATTCGCCTTCAACGTATACAAAGCTCATGTTGAGATTGCCGGGCAGGCGATGCTCCCACGAGCCGTTGAGGTGGATGTAGTCGAGCTCCGCCTCGAGCTTGTCTTTGAGCCGGTCGCGCAGGCCGCGCAGATAAGCCGCTTCGTTATCCATTTCCTGCATGGCGATTTCGCAAGCCTTGCCTAGACCCACGATGCCGGGAACATTCAAAGTGCCGGAACGCATGCCGCGCTCGTGGCCGCCGCCGTCGATTTGGGCAGCGATCTGCACGCGCGGATTGCGACGGCGAACGTAAAGCGCTCCCACACCCTTGGGGCCGTAGATCTTGTGGCCAGAGATCGATGCCACATCGACATTGTCGGCGATGACGTTGAAGGGAACTTTGCCGACAATTTGTACAGCATCGGTGTGGAAGATAACACCCTTTTCATGACAGAGCTTGCCGATTTCGCGAATCGGCTGCAACACGCCGATCTCGTTGTTGGCCGCCATGATCGTCACCAGGATGGTCTTGTCGTCCATGGCGCGCTTCAGGTCTTCAAGATCGATGAGACCGTCTGCCTTAACGGGCAGATAGGTGACGCGATAGCCATATTTCTCGAGGCGTTTGCAGGTGTCGAGCACGGCCTTGTGTTCGGTGACCTGGGTGATGATGTGGTTGCCGCGCTCGCGATACATCTCGGCGATGCCCTTGATGGCGAGGTTGTCGCTTTCCGTGGCGCCAGAGGTAAAGATGATCTCCTTGGCGGTAGCGCCGATCAGCTTGGCAATCTGCTCGCGGGCAATCTCGACGGCCTGCTCCGCTTCCCAGCCAAAGGAGTGGTTGCGGCTGGCGGCGTTGCCAAATTTGGTGGTAAAGAAGGGCATCATCGCTTCCAGAACCCGGGGATCAAGGGGGCTGGTGGCGTGATTATCCATGTAAATCGGCAGGCTAACGCCGGCTGGTACTTCGACTTGGCTGACCACTGTGCTCATCGTGTCTCCATCATTTGCGCTCGCCGCCGGTTGATCGGGCGGACGGGGGGAATCCGTTTACAACGTTAAAGTCACAAGCCTTTGAGCTGGGATCTGGGCTGCGGTCGATGCTTGGCCTGGACCAGGTTCACGCTCGGCGAGATCGTAGATGCTGATGCTTTTCAACACTCCGGCGATGGTGTCGTTTACCCGCGCCAGTGGCTCTTTGATGGTGCAACTCGGGGTCAGGTCGCAACCTTTCGCGCCTTTGGTGCAGGAAGTAATAAAGAATGGACCGTCAATGGAATGAATGACTTCAAAGGCCGAAATCTCGCGCGGATCACGTGAAAGAGCGTAACCGCCGTTCATGCCGGCGTGGGACCGCAGCAGACCGGTTTTGGTAAGGCGCTGCAGAATCTTGGCCAGCAATTGCGCTGGGATTCCATAGGCGTCGGCAATATCTTTTGCGCTCTGAGCGGGGTTCTCCGGATGCTCGGCGAGGTACTTGAGCGCCATCAATCCGTAGTCCGCTTTTTTAGTTAGCTTGAGCATCGTAATATCCGACTTGATAGGTCCGCATTCAGTATACGACCATTTCTGTCCGTTATTCAACAGGCGCCAAGGATTGGCCGGGTTATTCCTAAAATGGGGCTTGTCGCTGATGTATGTTGAAAATCTCGATATTCAGTAAAAACCCATTTGAAATCCTGGCAAAGACCGTTACAATCTGGCGGAAAGAGCATCTGGAAACTGAACGGCGTTTGTAGACCCTCTTCGTCCTGTAGGACGGCCTCGATTCCCCAAAATGCCGTTCTTCTCTCTTACGGGCGTTCAAGAGGAGGCTTTAAAAGAAGGATATTTGGTGAAAAAGAGCCCTTGATTGGTAGTATTTTTGAAAGACAACACGTGGTAAACCGATAGAATCCAATCGAATCTTACACAATGGCGACCGTCTGCAAACACCCGCGAGTGCGTATTGTCTCCCGGCATGAAGACACCGAGTATGTCGAGTGCCTGGAATGTGGCGAAGTCTTTGACTCCGAAGAGTTTCGTGATATGGAGATCGAGGAAAGCGTCGAGACTGAGGAAGCAGAATCCGAACACTGACAGTCAGTAATTATTGCTATCTATTCACTTTCCGACAGCTCCGCCGGCGGCGTTTCCGTTTGTTGCGGGAGCGGCCATGCGTCGCGCAGAAGTCCAGGCATATTGCAGGCCTGAAGCCACTGTCAGAACCATGGTCGCGTCGAGCGCCGCGGTCCGCAGCATCACGACCCATTGCGCCCCGATGAGCTGGTGTAGCAGGACGACGGCAACGGCGACGACCTGGGCCACGGTGTTGGCTTTGCCAAACAGGCTGGGCTTGAATTCGCGACGGCCGGCGGCGGCATAGAGTAGCGCCGCAACCACTAAAATCCCCACATCGCGCCCAAAAACCAGCACGGTGACGCGCGTCGGAATCAAGTTTTTGTGGGTCAGAACCAGGAAAAGCGTGCTCAGCAGGAGCTTGTCTGCGACCGGGTCGAGATATGCACCGAGCATCGTGCGTTGCTTGAGGACGCGCGCCAGGGTTCCATCTAGCGCATCCGTGAGGCCTGCCACCACAAACAGCCAGAATCCAACCGCGAAGTGACCTTCCAGAATAGCCGTAACCAGGAACGGCGCCAGGCAAATGCGCAACAGGGTGAGAAGATTGGGGGTCGTGCGGAGCGGGTTGTGTCGGGCAGTCGATCCGTCTGGCATAAAAAGGGTTAACAGGCACTCCATCTGCTGCTGTGGAGCGCCATCTCGCGAAAGCTCGCCGTAGAATCGGCCAAAATGGTCAGCCAAACAGTCTGAATCCCCGAAAATACTTCGGAATCTCGCAGAAGGTAGCTCTCTTCGTTAGTCCCAGATAGTACAGCATCGTGGCGACACCGTGCAGCCTATCTTTGCGTGCTCCGTCGATCCTGTTAGACTACGTATGGTTGTTTGCAGGCGCGTAGCTCAGTTGGTTAGAGCGCTTCCTTGACACGGAAGAGGTCGCTGGTTCGAATCCAGTCGTGCCTACCATTTATTTTTTGAATCAATGGTTTAGATTGACACCCCCTGCCAGAGCTATACTTCATTTCACCCAAGAATCACCCAAAGCCTACTGAATGGCCGTTCCGGCTGCTCCGAATATGGCATTCACCATCATTTGTTGAGCCGCCATTAGCTCGTCTGAGTCCGTTTGCGTGTACCGACTGAGCGTAAAGGCCGCGTTGCTCTGGCGGAGGGTCGTCTGAGCCGTCTTCGGGTCAACCTTCTTTTTGGTCGTCAGGAAGCTGGACAGGCTGCAGCGGAACTGGTGGACGAACACCGGACGGTAAGGTTCACGACTCACGGCAGGTCAGCCGCGAAACGGAGTACGGCTGTCACGTGGCGCGGAATAATCACGCTAACATCTTTGCCGTGAGCTGCCGCCACGATGAGCTGCCGCCTGTCGATCCGCCTTAAGCGACGAGCTACTTGATGAAGCCGTGATAGAGGCCCATATAGTAGGGCAACAGGAAGACGGCCCCATCGCCGAGGCCGTGGCCTTCGCCGCCAGAGTTCAGGCGGTATGGATTGTGATTCCAAAAGTCGAAGTAGCGTTCGTCGACGGGAATCACGCGGCCATTCGTGCGATAACCGAGATTTTCTCCTACGCCGTCGTCAAGAGTGAAGTTGCGCGCCGGAACGATGTCTTTGCGGTGGCTGTTGGTGTGTTTCCAGTCGACACGATCGAGCGGCAGGCGGCGAAGCGTATCAAGAGAGTCATCGAGCCAGTTGCCCGTAAGCGTAAGATCAAGCGTCTCAAAAGGGTCGCTGAATTTCTTGCCGCGCAGACTGTACGCGGCGACAAAGTCGAAGAACGGGTTCATCTCCGGCTCTTCTCCGCGCCAGTAGCTAGCCAGCGAACCGGTATAGCGCTGGATCAGGTCGTCGTCGGTTTCATACTTGATGAGATCGTAGTAACTCATGTACGCCATCTCATCGTCGGAATGATTGCCGGAGCCCTGCCCGCCGCTGACCTTGGCAACCATCAGGTTCATGGCATACTTGTCGTCCGCTATGAGCTTGCGGTAGGCCTGGGTGTACTTTGGGTCTCCTGTTATGTGTTCGGCCACTTTCAAGTAGGACAGGATGCTCAACGAGTTCAGCCCACGATCGCTCCAGTGGTCGAGCTTGTCGTTGATAGTCGCGGGATCGAACACGGCCCAACGGGTGGGCGTACCGTCCCAATCGACGAGCGAGAAGTTGTGCTCAAGCAGGTGGTCGGTAATGGCTCGAACCACCTTGCGGACATCATCTTTTTCCTGTGGCGTCTCGGCAGCCAGATCGTAGTATTGCGCGTAGAAGAAATAGTGACCGTCCAACTCGTCGGAACTGGTGTCGGCCTTCCAATACCATTTTCCGTCGGCACTCTTGGGCCAGCGCGGCCAGAGGAGCTTCCACAGGTGGTCATGGGTAGCGCGCATCTCGACGTTGTGCTCTTTTGAGTCGTTAAGATTCGGATCAGGGCCGCTCGTTGAGCGAATGGCCCTGGCAGGAAAGCCGGGAGGCGCGGGATGCTCGCCGCCTTGTGTAACCTGGCTCAAAAACCGAAGCGCTTCGAATGCTTTACGAGCTCGTTGTTTCGCCAGTGGATCGCGGGTCGCTGCGTAGGCGAAGCATTCTCCGGCTCCATACATGGCCGTCCAGAGTCCGTCGTTGTCGGTGTCGTGCTGAACCCATTTGCTTTTGTCTCCCGCTGTGGGGAGCTCTACTGCGGCCACGTAGCCATAGGCCGTCCGACGGTGGCGTTTGTCAATCTCATCTTCGTAATAGCGTGCCTTCTCGGCAAAGGTGGTCGGCTTTCGTTCAATGAGGCCGACTCCCTTCGCGGTTGCAAACCACGCGTTTCCGCTGGCTGAAACAGCGATGGTGCGAATAGCGTCGTCCGGAACCCAACGCAGGCCTTGGCGATATTCCCAGGTTTTGCCATCGAATCGGATCGCGCCGAGAGATGTGCCGAACCAAACGACGCCCTGTTCCCCGGCGGCGACCGACGTGAAGTCGTCATACGGCAAACCATCATCCGCGGTGAAGAGCTTCCATCCATTGGCGGCGCGATAGCCGGCTCCTTGTGGGCTGGCAAACCAAAGCCCCCCATCCGAATCGAACGCGACTGCGCGAACGTTCTTCGGCGCCCAGCTTCGCGTCCCTTCCCGCGGATATTCGGCGGTCCAACTGCCCGTGGGGCTCATGACGAATAAGCCATCGGCCGCTGCTACCGCCAGTTCTCCCGCAGGACTTACGGCGATTTTCCGAATATCCTTAGCGTTCGCCGGAAAATCCATTCGAGTGAACTGAGCGCCGTCAGCGTTGGCCCGGTAAAGGCCAGCGTCCATCGCCAGGTAGAGTGCATTGTCGTTTGCTGCAAGAGCCAGGGGGTGTCCCGCCGGGATACTCACGATGGGCGTCACGGCCGAGGTCGAAACGCGCAGAAAGCCTTTTTCATAAACGACATAGAGCGAATCCCCGAGCGCGGCACATAGCTCCACCGGTTCCCTGGTGAGTCCGATGACCGGTAGCCACTTTTTCCCATCGAATCGGCTCAGGCCGTGGGCAGTTCCCGCATAGACCGCCGATGTCGTATCGGCGATACAGTTGATCTGGTTGTCGGGAAGTCCTTGTTCGATGGTGAAGGCATGTTTGATCTCAATAGGGAAGACGCCTGCTTGGGCGGCGGCGGCCGTCGGGAGAATGAGGGCAAGAGGAAATGCGATCTTATGGAACAAAGTCTTCATTCCGGGTTCCTTTGTTATCAGGGACGATTGGAGAGATGAGGTCGCTTTCGCGTGATAGACATCGGGCCGAAGCCGCAATGTGCGGACCGCGGCCGCATAGACGCCGAAGAAACGATCGACCGCTAACAAGAAACAAGAGTGGGAGAAGCAGAGACCCGACGGTCGACGGTAAGCCTTTGTGGTTTCCCACCCATCGAGCAAGAGACGCTCGATGGATGGGGCACCCAGAGTTTTTAGAACACAACACGCAGGGTCGCCTGGCCCTGGCGGTTGCTAATGTTTGAAGAGGTGCCCTGCACCATGCCAAAGGTGGAATCCTCGATGGTGTTGTCCACCGGTGGTGCCGAGCTTCCAAACTGGGTACGATTAAAGGCGTTGAAGTAGTCTACGCGCAGAATGGCTTTGACCCTTTCACCGATGTGGAAGGTCTTCATGGCATCGAAGTTTTCCATAAGGTTCGGCGGGGCCGTAATGCCGATGTAGTTGCGCGCCGCGTTGCCAAAGGTGAACTGACTGGCCAGCGAAAAGACGTTGGTGTTGAACTGCACGGGCTGCACCGAGGTTTTGCCCACGAAATAGTCGCGCGTGCGGCTATAGCTGTAGGTCTTGCGGGCCTGTCCGGGAACGATATTCGGGCGAGGTTGGGCGTCGCCGTTGGCGTTGGTGGACATCACGACGTTGTTGGTATTTTCGTAGATGCCAAGGGGGTTTCCCGTGCTGTAGTTGAGGATGCCCGCTACTTGCCAGCCGCCCAGGATCTCATCCGCGAGTCCTTTGTGATGCAGGAATCTCTGCCCGGCGCCGATGGGAAGGACATAGGTGAACATGTTCTTGTCATTCCACTTCTGATTGAGCGACGAGACGGACCACTCGGCCTTCTGATTCATGGGATTCTGCGCATTGTTCTGCTGCAGCGTTACCCCGAAGTCGACGTCCGACCAGTTCTGCGCCAGCGTCAGGCTGCTGAGAAAGCTGAGCCCATGTGTGAAGCGCTTCTCGAGCTGACCCTGAAACGAGCGGTAAAAGCTGGTCCCGGCTTGATCGAAGTGGTTGTCGGTGCCCCCGAACTGCGGATAGGGAAGCATCGCCTGAATGATCGGAATATTCGTGGGGTCGCCACCGTAATCGTTGACGAAGTTGGCGTAGGGGATCTTGATGCCGGCCGCAATGGCCGCCGGATCGGTCGCGATTTGATCCACCGTGTCATTGAGCACGTTGCCCAACGCCAGGTAACTGGGGTTTAGCTCGTTGGGCTGGTTGAGCGAAGAGGGCAGGTGGATGTCGCGGTTGCCGATGTATGCCAACATGAGGAACATGTTTTCGGGCAGCTCGCGCTGAATATCGAAGCTCCAGGACTGCGTATAGGGTGAGATGCCCGCGGTCTTTGGATCCATCTGGCGAACCAGCTGGCCATTACCTATCGTCGTAGTAAAGGGAATCTGCTGCGGGTTGGAAATCGTTTTGCTGTCCCAATTTCCAAAGCCTGGAGTGGTATTGCTTCCAATAGGCGATTGATAGGAGCCGGCCAGCAGGTTGGTATAATTCTGAGCCACGCGAGCCAGGCCGAAGGCATAAGCGCCGCCCCCCATAAAGGCCATGTAATAGCCACCCTGGACCACGGTCTTGTTGTTTACCTGGTAAGAGAATCCGACCCGGGGTCCGAGGTCTTTCCAGTGAATGGCGGCGCGATTGACTCCCGAGCATCCCACGGTGCAGGAGCCGAGTTTGGTGAGCGCTCCGGGCAGGCCGTCAGCCCCGGTGTTGGGCATATTGAAATCGGCGAAGGTAATGTTGTTTTGGGTCTCGTTGAAGGGAACCGGGATGTCCCAGCGCAAGCCGGCATTGATCGTCAGCCGTGGGTTGAATTTGTAGTCGTCCTGGACGTAGGAGGAGACGTCCAGATTGCGCAGGTCGGACGGCAGCGCCCAATTGCGTTCCGCCGAGTACACCTCTCCCAGCAGGAAACTGGCAAAGGCATTGCCGGTGGAGTTGGAATTGAAATTATTGGGGTCGGCAGTCTCCTTGTGGCTGAAATTGAAATCTCCGCCGCAAGATCTGCAAATGAGGCTGTCTTCCAAGGTGCGGCGGAATTCGCCGCCGATGTTCAAGGTGTGTTTCCCCTTGGTCCACAGCCAGTTGTTCACAAAGGCGTTATCGTAGCGGCGCGTGGAGTTCCTGCTGGCGTGGTTGCCCCAATCCGTAATGGGGAACGTGCCATCGATGAAGTTGATGCCGGGGAAGCTTACGGCGCCTGAGATAGCAGCGAAATCCGCGCTCTGATTCACTACGTGGTTGTCGTAATAAATGTCGGTCTTGTTCACGCCGGCCGTGACCACCAGGTTCGAGGACACCATCTTGGTGTAATTGAGCAGATATCCCCTGCCCGAAGTTTGACTAGCCTCGGCGCTCGAAAGCTCATTGCTATTCGGGAACATGTTATTGCCCAGCGAGGGACTATTTACATCCTGGTTCCAGAGAGAAAAGTGGATGTTTTGCGAAGCGGTGAGGTTGTGGTCTATCGTGAATCCCCAATTATGGTTGTAATCGGTATTGGACTTGAGGTAGGGAGCCTCGTTGTTTACTTCGCCGTTGTAGGTTCCGGTGCCGGCCCGTAAAGGAGAACTCGGCTGAAGCAGCGGCAGAAGGGATTTTGAAACCGTGCTGAAGCGGGAAGTGGGGATGATGTTACCGGGGAAGGGTTGACCGGTCGTGGGATCGAAGATGGTAACCAGGTTGCCACTGGCATCGAGGAAATTACTGAAATCGCCATTCAACTCCGCGGCAGTGGGCAAGGTGTGGAAAGCGGTTTGCGCGCCGTGCTGGCTATACCAGTCCAGGGTGAAGAGGAAGAAGGTGCGGTCTTTGCCGTTATACAGTTGGGGAATCGACGCCGGTCCGCCCAAGGTGAATCCGTAGTTGGCCTGGTGATTGGTGGGCGCCTTGTTGGATCCGCCCCAGGCCGGTCCGTTGAAAAAGCCCACGGAGTCGAAAAAATTATTGCGGTTAATAAAGAAAGCGTCGCCGTGGTACGTGTTGATGCCGCCCGCCATTTTGTAGGTAACCACGCCTGCCGCCAGACCATACTGCGCCGAAAAGGTCGCGCTGGCCACGTGGGCTTCGCTCACCATCTCATACGGCGGATAAGCGTTGCCGCTTTCCGAGACGTTTGCCGTAAACGGCTCCGTGATGGGAATGCCGTTGTAGTAATAGTTGCTCTCCGCGGTGATGCCGCCGTTGATGCTGAGGGCGCTGCCTTCAATTCCCGTGCCTGCGGCAGAAGGGGGCGCGCCGGTGCCGGGGGTTTGGAGGACAAAGGCGTCGATCTGTCGGGGTCCGCCATTGACCTCGATAGGCGCGGCACTTACCAGTTCCGGCTCAATCGTGGTTCCGATCCCGGGATCCGCTGTGTTCAGCGCGATTCCCTCCGCAGTCACCTGCACCGTTTCAGTGCCTGCTCCAGGCGCCAGTTTGGCAGAGACCGTGGAGAACGTGCCGACTTCCACGGCTACATTCTTTTCGACAAACTCCTTGAAGCCCGGTGCACTCACCGTCACCAGGTAAACGCCGGGGTTAGAGAGCACGACGGTAAAAGTACCCACAGGTGAAGAGACAGCGTCTGTGACTACCCCGGTCGCCTCGTTACGCAACGCGATCTGAGCTCCCGGAATTGCGGCGCCGCTGGAGTCGCTTACTGTACCGTTCACACCGTACGCTACCTGGGCGCGAAGCCAAGTTGCTGTAGCGAAGAACATCGAACAAAAGACCATAATAGCCATTAAAGTGGGGCGGATCCGGCAATGACGGAATCCGGCGCGAAAACGAAATTCCATGAGCATCCTAGCCTCCTGACAAATGCAGTTAAATTCACCATGAACGCCGCACTCTTGCTCGATCTGCACGACGAAAGGAAATGATGTTGCCTGGGCGCCCACGCCCATGTGGAAGTCGAAGTTGAAGTGCGCGTTAGCCAAGAGTGTGACGGGCCCTGAGAGAGATCTCAAAACTACCCTTTGCCGCTTCTAGATGGTTTCGGTCAACGGGCAACAAAGGAAATGTCGTTGCAGCCATCCTGCAGAGTCCGGCTGGAACGGCTGAATCCTGTGCGTTGCTCGGCCCCGGTGACTCGCGTGCCCGGAATCTGTGAACCGCTCGAGGCGGTAACCAATTCCGTGATACTGCCGTTGGAACTGCCGCCTCTAAAGCAGCGAGGCGCAAAAAACAGCTCGCAGGGAAGATGCGCCTCCAGGCGGGTAAGAACGCCGCCCTTTACCCACGGAAGCAAGCTCCCTGTATCGATTTAATAAAACGGTACATCCCACTAGTAAACGATATAAATGGGCCATGTCAAGGAGATTTTTCGGAGATCTTATGAATCCTTATATGCCTGAGTTGTGCTTGTTGGAAAAGCGATCTTCTTTCAAATCAAATGGATGGCAGATGCCCTCGTAGCGAGTTAGTTTTTGATCAGCAGGAGACAGGCCCGCCGTTACCGCGCCGAACGAGCTTAACCTTTGATTGCTGTTTGGGGGTTACGGGTCGAGCGGGTCGCGAGGATCCTGGACGAGCGAAGCCCGGTAGTCGGGCAGCCACTCCAGGTCGTTGGGCGAGAGCCTGGTAAGTTTGCGGAAAGGCCGATAACCAAGTTCGCGCCCGCAACGATCGGCAAACGCCTGGCTTTCGATATAGCGGCTCTGGTAGATGTCGCTGACGATCCATACGGGCTTGTCGAGCGGCAAGCCGTCTCGAAACAGAATGCGCGCGGCGTTGCGCAGGTTGGTTGTAGTGTGCCGGGCATGCGGATCGATAAGAATTGCCTGCTCGGGAATCTGGAAGTCGCGCATGAGCGCTTTCTTCATTTCGACGGCTTCGTTGTAGGGAGTCTGCCGCGGATGCACATAGCCTCCGCTAAGCAACAGAAAAGGCGCACGGCCGATTCTATAGAGATTGGCGGCAGCGGCCAGGCGGAGTCTTCCCATGGGCGACAGCGGCACTCCCGGCAACTCCGGCCCCATGCCCGGCACCAGAATTGCGGCATAACTGTAGCGCGACCAATCAATCGATTTCAGCCGGGCCAACGGGGCGGCATTCTCGCCGGTTTCAAGCGGCTCCAATCGACCTGCTTCGTCTCTCTGATTGGCTTCGAGCAGTCCTATCGAGAATTTGATAGTTGAGGCAAAAAAGGGGGCATCGTCCGCCTCATCCGCGGCAGCATCCCGCGCTAATTGATGCAGAAACTCACGGTAGTCCTCGGAGTTGGCATCGTAGGCGAGGCCGTCGATGTCAGAGTTGTCGAACGTCTTCCCTTCGCCATACGCAGCGACGATATGGTTCATACCCAAAGCTTCAAGGGTCCATGTTTCTGCGAGAAGATCGCCACCTGAGGCTGTCGCGGGACCGGCTCCGCTGGTGCGCAGTAGATTGTCGGTCGCTTCGCGCACGGCCGGATCGGCTCGGTAAAGACCGCGCAGGCGGTCGGCAACCAGCGCGATTTGTTGCGATGTCCAAAGGAACGGGGAGGCATAAACGGCAGCTTCGCGATCGTCGCCCGCGATGGCTGCACGCAGCGCAGCGCTTCGTTCCAACTTGAGACGAGTCAGGGTTTCGTTGCCGTCGATCGCTCTGCGAAACGCAAGCGACTGTTCGATCAGCGAGCAAAGATAGAAGTTCTTGTCGATGAGAGGGTGCGTCATGGGGAGCGGGGCGCGAACGGGTGCTCCCGGTTGAGCGGACGCCCGAAGAACGAAGCCCGCAACCAAAAGGATGACGCACGCGAGTCGGGGTGATCGGACTGAATGGCCAGGGATGAAGGTCATGGGCGGTTGGCTCCGGGAGGGGTGCGGCTTGTGCCCCTGCACCGACAAACTGGCAGTTAACATGATGGGGTCCTAAAGGTCCATTTTCTGCCGTGTGGGGCGGGTAGTAGATGGGAGTGGTTATCCCGCTTTCGAGCTGTGAGCAGGCACAGCAGGAAAGCGGCTAGGGGAGCGAAGTCAGGAGTTCAAGGGCACAGATCGGAAAGCTTGGTTCAGGCTGCCGGGACGCGTACCGTGTTTGACGTGGCCGAATCCCCACCGCCATTGACGGCGCGCACTCTATAGGAAACTGGTTGCCCCTTCTTAACCTGCGAGTCGACAAAGTCTGTTGCAGTCATTGGCAACTCGACAATTCGTTGCCAGGCGCCTCGGCCGTTGGCCGGGTCTTCGCGGCGCTCCACAACGATATGTTGCGGGTTGCCGCCATGCACCTGCCAGGAAAGCCTTACGGTGTTGCCCTCCAGCGCCGCATTCAGCGAACTGGGCGCTTCCGGCAGAACCGGCCAATCAAAATAGTCTGCATCGGCAATGGCCATGATGCCGTCGGTCAACGCGAGATTTTCCAGAGTATCGGTAGTTCCCTTCTTCCACTCCAGTGGGCGAATATCCCCCGACACAACATCAATGAGGACAGGGTGTTCAATGCCCGTACCCTTGAGCGTCATCGTGGAGTAAAAATCCTTGAACCCTCCGCCCGGCTGACTGTGCGCCGCAATCCAGTAAGCCACAATCGCCTTGCCGCCCTTGGAACGGAAGCCGTAACTTAGAAACGGAAAGCCGGTCTGGTTGCGCACCGCAAGCGCGTCCACGCCGGAGACCTCGATGGATGAGTCGAATTTTGTGTCCGCGAACAATGCGTTGGTGTTCTGGAGAGCGTAAAACACCGGGCGCGGTGAGAAGTCGTAGTCGTGATTGGTCAGGCCGTGGATGATGCCGAAATCATCGTATTCGTTCCCGTCCGCGCCAGACGTGAGCAGCCACACAAAGGTCTTCACGCCCGCTGCGTGGTTGTAGATCAATCCGCGCGTCACGTACTTCGCCTGCACGGATTCGTCGGAACCAATCCAGGACGGGATGGAGTTGAATTCGTCGTCGAAGAACCGAATGTCCGGCTTGGTACCGGGATAGTTCTTGACAAGTTCGCGCAAGGCGCGCGGAGACTCGTTCAGGTACGCGCCGTAATCCATGGTTTCCGGATTCATATTCTGCCCGTATCCCGGATAGGTGTGATACGAAAACACATCAATGCCCGCTGCGCACTTGCAAGCGTCCAAAGCCGTCTTGGCGAATTCACGAATGGGATCAGCCTGGCCGCCATAGAGGACCTTGGCACCCGGAGTCTTGTGCACAGTATCTACAAAGGAAGTAAGCAGGTGGCCGTATTCTTCCGCATTGCCCCATGGGTTCCAGTACCCGATATCCTGCTCGTTCCACAACGCCCAGTAGTGAATGCGGTCCTTGAAATGATCGACAGTCCATGCCACATACTTGTTGAATGCCGCCGTCTGGCCGGGCGTTGTCGGCGGCCAGAACACCGAGTACAAGCTGCGGTCGTCGTTGTGAAACGTCCCCGGCTCCGGGACGCTCACGTCGGGAAGCTTGCCGCTGCGGGCCGTATACATCTGGTTGCCGTAGAGCAGCTGAACCTGGACGTTGATTCCGTTGTCGACCAGCGAATCAACGGCATCTTCCAATTCCGGCGATGACGAGTAGACGCCGCGCTTCTGTTCGATCCAGTCCCAACTGGTGCGGTCGGAGCTGTTCTCATACTGGCCGATGCGGATCCACTTGAACCCGGCGTCGAACATGCGCGTCCACCACCACCGGTTCCAAGGTAGATAGGGATCGCGCGGCATGTCCGAGTTGATACCGAATCCGTCTTGAATCTGAGAGCTTCTTTTAGGCGGAACTTTCTCAGGGAGCTTGTGCCCCGGTTGCGCGTCCAGTGGCCCTGCAAAGAACAGCAGCCCGGCGAGGAAGACGAAAACGGGGGCCAACCAACGAAGCCGACTTGTGGGGTTCATGCGCGTCATGCTTTTTTCCTCCTACCAAAGTCTTCATCCGAGACCCCGGCCATGCAAAACAAAACTTCGCGGCTTCCGGGCTACGCCGGGCTTACCTTGGTGTCGTCCGCATCGAGCGCAATCACAAATTCTTTCTCCAGACGCGTACCCGGCGCGCAATCTTCTATGGAAGCTCGAAAGCAGACACCATTCCCTTCTTGACATACAGCAACCGCAGCGTTGTCGGGAAAGCAGGTTCGCGCCACCTTCGGCCAGACCCACAACGAGATCGAAATGCGCGAGCCTGCTCAGGTCCGGACTGACCTGAGCGTATTAGCATCGATGCAACCTAGTGCATCGTTTTAATAAACCGGTATATTGACCCGTTAAAATGGTTTATCATCGGAAATAAAGCGTTGTCAAGGCAGAGAGGGCCCGATGGTGACAATTCGAGAGGTGGCAAAGCAATGCGGTGTTTCGGCTACCACCGTTTCCATGGTGCTCAACAAGGCCCCCCTTGCCCAGTTCATTCCTGAATCCACCAAGCAGCGTGTAATTGAGATCGCCCAAGGAATGGGCTATCAGCCCAACCCCTTCGCCCAGGCGCTACGCAGCCGCCACAGCCATACCGTTGGCGTCATGGTGCCGGATATCGCCGACCCCTACTGCGCGCAGATTTTGCGCGGCATTGAAAAGAGCTTTTCGCGATCCGACTACCTATCCTTCCTGGTCGATATTCAGAACGACAGCTCGCGTTTTAAGAAGTACCTGAACGTCTTGCTGGGGCGGCGCGTGGAAGGGCTCATCATACTCGCCAATTCGCTCTCCTTCGAGCCAGAGCTTCTCGGGGCTTTGGAAGCGCAGAAAATCCCTTTGGTGATTCTGGGACGCGAGCCCGGCACCGAGACCCTGAACTGGGTTGCAACCGACAACGAACTGGGCGCCCAACTGGCAGTGGAACATCTCTACCGGCTCGGCCACCGCAAGATCGCCTTTGTGCGCGGGCCTGAACTGATCATCGACAGCCAGCACCAGTGGGACGGAATCCGCGCCTTTGCCGACACCGCCGGCATCGAGCTGGATCCCGGGCTGGAGGTCACACTGAGCGATCCGTTCGCCAGTTATGAAGGGGGATTCGAATGCACCCAACAACTGCTCGCCCGCAACATCCCATTCACGGCTCTATTGGCCTTTAACGACATGACCGCCTTTGGCTGCATCCGGGCGCTCATCAGCGCCGGCTTGCGGGTGCCCCAGGACTGTTCGGTTATCGGGTTCGACGACATTCCGGCAGCGGCCTTCTATAATCCGTCTCTCACCAGCGTCCGCGAGCACCTGCAAAAACTCGCCTCCATGGGGGCGGAGATTTTGATGGATGCGATGAAGGCTGGCCGCGACAAACAGGCGGTAAGCCCTATCCATCGCAAGATCAAGCCAGAGTTGATCGTCCGCGAGTCAACCGCGCCGGTTTCGCAGAGCACGGTCCGTGAAATCAAGGTATGAACAGGAAACCGGAAGCCCTGAACTTCGATTTCGGTGGAGTGTTGGCCGACACGGACCCGTTCTAATGGAAGGCCTGGCCCACCATCCTGGCCATGCATGGGGCAAGAACCTCGCGCCCGCGCTTCAACTAATGCAACAGTGCCAAACACCTACTTCGGTGATATCGCGTTCTTCGCTTGAGCGGGGTACCTGCCGAACTGATGCCGACGTTTTGCGATCCTCCCAACTGCTGCCTGCAATGCGTCGTTGGCGTCACGCACGCGCTGGAAATCCATTTTCCTAGATTTCCGATCAAAGGTCATAAAGCCGTTTACTTCTTCTTCGACATCAGTGATCTGCGTATAGACAGCGGCGCTGAGGCCCTTGTCAACGACCAAGGGCAGCAAATTCGATTGGACCTGTTCGAAGCGTTTCGTCAAAGCATCCACGGTGGATTGCATTTCATAAGCATTGTGTTTGCCTGGCCACATGTGGTCAGGCACCTGCAATCCGATGCCACCGTATTCGCCGAGTGCGGCAGCGCGAGTAGCGCTGGGCTGGGGGGGATTACCAGGACCAACGTAAATATGCGTGTCGTCAAAGTCGCCATTACCCGGATCGCCGGGCGACGGACGATAGCTCGGAGCATTGTTGTAGCCCGTGTTGCCGTCGACCAATCGAGTTGGATCTAGTTCCTTGGTCCATGCGGCGATGCGGGCGACGTCATAGGCGCCCCAATTTTCGTTAAATGGAACCCAGGTAACGATCGCGGGCGAGTTGTAATGTTGCTGAATGATTGTCTGCCACTCATACTCAAATTGCTTCCGCGTTTGCTCGGGCTGATCGTCTGGATACCACATTGAGGGCATGTCCTGCCAGACCAATAATCCAAGTTTATCCGCCCAATAGTACCAACGCTGAGGTTCTACTTTGGCGTGCTTGCGCACAAGGTTAAAGCCAAGCTGTTTGGCGGTTTTCAAGTCAAATTGAAGCGCCTCGTCGGTCGGTGCCGTGTAGACCCCATCGGGCCAGTAGCCCTGATCCAGTGGCCCCATTTGGAAGACGAACTTGCCGTTGAGCAAAGCTCGCAACTTGCCATCCACCACTCCGAGACTTACTGATCGCATTCCAAAATAACTCTTCACCTCGTCCAACACGGTGCCATTGTGGTCTAAGAGTTGAACTGCCAAGTCATAGAGAAACGGGTCGTCGGGTGACCAGGGGCGAGGATGAGGTACCGCTATCTCAAATTGATTTGTACTGTCGCCGGAGACATGGCCGACGGCTTTGCCGTCAGATGTGACGAGAATGTGAATCTGATTTGCATCGCCGAATGTTGCAACTCTCACTTTGACAATTGAACGGTTCAAGTCGGGTGTGATCATCAAATTTTGAATGTAAGAGTCCGGCACGGGTTCCAACCAGACTGTCTGCCAAATGCCTGATGTAAACGTATAGTCCCCGTGAGTGACGCAGCTTTTGCCACATGAATGCCGGCCATCGTGGGTATCTCTTGCCCCGACGACGAGTTCGTTTTTTCCCGGGCGGAGAAAATCGGTAATGTCAGATTCGAAAGCTTCCCAACTTCCCTCATGCGTCCGCACCAGATGCCCGTTTACAAATATTACCGACTGATAGGCAATGGCGCCGAAGTGTAACAATACCCTTTTCTTTTTCCACGAATCAAGGACGGTAAAACTACGCCGGTACCACATATTCGTTTCTTGATTTCGTACAATTCCCGAAAGGTACGCTTCGGGAGCGAAGGGAACTTTGATGTGCTCAGGTTGGGCTGGGAACACGGGGGGCTTAAGCAGTGCCTCGGTGGGAGTGACGGAAGAGGCTCCCCCCATATAGTCCCATTTTCCGTTCAAATTGAGCCAATCGTGGCGCATCATCTGGGGACGCGGGTATTCCGGCAGAGGCACCGCGGCTGACTTGGCTTCCGCGGTCCAAGGTGTGGACAACAGTGAGGTGGGAACTACGTCTTTGTGATCACTGGATAGCGGCGCCGAATGCAGCGGAATGCTCGCGGAGATAACAGCAGCACAAATGAGGGTGGCTCTCATGTAACGTTGCGCTTTCATGTTTTTGAATGATCAACCTTTCTCTGGGCAATCATGAATAACGCGCCACCTATCGATAATCTTCAGGATGGATGGTCATCGAATCAGGTGGGAAGGAGCCCGGGTTCGATCCAAGTATAGTATTCGGCTTATCTCCCATCGTCAGTTCCAACACTCCACCTTGCGCGATATCTGCGTGACGGAACCATATCCTATCGAGTTGCTTTCCATTCAGCGCGATATTTTCAATGTATTTATTTTCGCGCGAGGAATTGTGCGCGATGATCACAAAATCCTTGCCATTTGACAGGTGAATTGTGGCCTTCGTAAACACAGGGCTGGCGATGTCATAGACAGGTATCGTGGGAGTCACCGGGTAAAAACCCATCATTGAAAAAACCACAAACGCGCTCATGCCGCCGCCGTCTTCGTCCCCTGGGATTCCTTGAAGCTTGTCAGTAAAAAACGCATCCAACAGCATTCGAATTCGCTGCTGGGTTTTCCACGGAGCTCCCAAGCGATCGTAGATATAGGGGATGGCAAAGCTGGGCTCGTTGCCCATCGAAAACTGCCCGACCATCGATGTGGAGTCTGGAAACTTAGCCTCAAACTGGTACTTTGATCTGCCGAGCGGTTCGCGAAACAGCTGATCGAGATTGACCTCTGCCGGCCGTACGCCTCCCATCATCTCAATCAGTCCGGCATAATCATGGCCGACATCCCACGTATAGGTGTAGCCGTTGTTTTCATCGTAGTAGTCACGGCCTCCCATGCCACCGTCAAATTTCGGATCCATCGGCTCGATCCAATGACCGGCTTCGTCCTTTGGCCACATCAATTCTTTATCTGTTCGAAAGAGATTCTTGTAGTCTGCGGCACGCGATAGAAACAACTTCTCATCGTCAGGCTTTTTGAGAGCGCGCGCAAGTTGCGCAATTGACCAGTCATCGAAACTGTTGCCGAGGGTGACGGGCACAGGCTGTCGCTTCTCAAACGGATGTACTTCCGGATATGTCTCTTTTTCACCGGGGCGGAGGGCAGGCATGTAGCCGTGCTTAGCGTAGAAATTATCCAGCGGCGTCTTAGGACCCAAGCGCCAGGGCAGGAGCGTGCTATCGAGAGAGCGCTTGCGAAGGCCGTCATAGGCGCTCGCCAAGTCGAAGTTTCGCACTCCCTTGAACCACGCGTCGGCGAACCACGGAGCTGAATCGTCACTGTTCATGCAGGCCAATGGACCGGAGACGGTCGTGAAGGTAGGCATGATGCCGCCCTGCTGGTACATACGCACGTACGACTGCAACTTATCGGCTTCCATCTCAGGGTTCAAAATTGTTTGCAGAGGTTCAAGCGCGCGAAAGGTATCCCAAAGCCAGTTGTCCACGTAAAACGGTCGTGGATCAGTATGCACGCGATGATCGAAACCGCTGTAGTAGCGTCCATCTTCTGTAATGTTGATCATGCGCTCAGAACTACGATAGAGCGCAGTGTAAAAGACGCGGCGCTGCGACTCGCTTCCCCCTTCGACGACGATGCGGCCCAGCGTGCTGTTCCAACGGGCCTTCGCGGCAGACTTGACCACTTCAAAATCAGGCAACGGAATCTCATGTAGAAGATTGCTCTTCGCCTGGTCAGTGCTGATGAAGGAGATTCCGTAACGAAATTCAAGGGAGCCGCCGTCCGCCGTGATGAGAAGATTCTGCTTCTCATCGATGCGCTTGGCGGTGGCAGCAACCGGTTTGCTGAAGACGCCGTAGACATACGCCTTCATGTTATTGAACTGCTCTTCGCCTTCCACAATGTGGCCGTCGCGCAGGATCATATCGCCTGCTATGCGGTTCGAAAGCAACAGCGATGCCCTTCCTTGAAGAAAGTTGAAGCGGAAGTAACCGCACCGTTCGGACGCAGTGAACTCCGTGATGATGCCGGATGCATTGAATCTTGTGGAGTAATAATAGGGTGTTGTAACTTCCTGATCGTACGCAGCGGGTGCGCCGTCGCCAGGCATAATGCCAAATAGCTCACTGTTGCGATGAGAGCTGATCGTAAGAGGAAATGCTTCGATGCGGTCGTCAAAAGCGTCCTCGCGCAGCGGGTACATTCTGACCATGCTGTTTGGCAGGTAGACTGTGGGCCGCGTGGGCGCCAGAAGAATTGCTACATTTCCGATGGTTGGATCAACATACTCCACCTGTGCGTTGGCGTGTACGGCGGCAATGCCAAGCAAGAACAAACAAGCCTGCAGATATTTTGGATACAGAACGAACCTCATCTCCCTGAATGATGCGAACCATGCAGAAGACCTATACCTGTTTCCGGAGCAATCGTAGCCGATCGCGGTTCTAGATCTAGGTCGTTGATTGCGGCAATTCCTCTGCGAAACAGCTTTACGCCCAAGCTGCTGGATGCGGCGTTAGCGCCCCTGAGCAGGCTAAGCGCGCGTCGCCAGCCTGGGCCGCAGAGCCTTTCATGAATGTGCCGGCGCGCTCCAATGGAACTCCACCTGCGTCTTCCTGGTTGCAAACTCTGTGTAAGGAGACACTACTAGCTGTTTGAGGTTCCGCAGGCCATCGGTATGCGCCAGCATCACGGCCACGATGTTCGGTCGACTCCCGTCCAGGTAGAGATACGGTTCCGGCAGGTAGAATTCCGACTGCGGTCCGACCGTCCGGTAGTAGCCCATGAATTTTCCATTTACGTAGAGCAGAGCGTCGCGGTCTGCATCGATCTTGATTTTCCAGGGAGTGAAGCGTTCCGGAGAGCTGGATAGGGGGAACGCCGCGCGAAACCATGTAAACGCGGGCACAAGATCGTCCGCTCCCGTCGAGTCCCCCAGCCGTCCTTTCATCCACTCCCCCGATGCCGCGGTCATATCCATCGCGTGTTCCTTAATGGCAACGGGAAATCTCTGGATCGAGATAGTATCGATGACAGTCGACTTCGCCTGATCGCCGATGCGAATGGCGCTAATGCCCTTCAGTTCCGACATCTCGTCGTTGCCATTTTCGCTGCCGAAAGCCTCATAGGATATCTCGAGCAGGTTGTGTCCTTGCTTTGCCCATCCATCGAGCGCGCACGATACTAACTTCTTCGCAGTTGAAAGCTCTGAGACATGTTCGCCGTTCAGAAAAACCTGTTTGGGATCCTCTGTATGGGTTTCGAGAAACAGCTTCTGTTCGCCGTGATAATTGAACGCCGCGTGATACTTCACATAGCCATACGGGAGCCTGCCGAGCTTTTCGAGAGCGACCGGATGAGTATTCGACCAATCACCGCGAGACGAGTCAAATCGCTCTACGAGGAATTCACCTGCGTCCAAAGATATCGACTGGAGCGGTGATTGTGGCGTGCTGATGTTCACGCGAGCGCTCCGCCAGTGCGAATCATACTGGAAGCTCACAGGCTTTCCATCTATCAGACAACGTTCCGGCGCGGCAGGCAACAGGACGCACAGTTCATGCTCGCCAGCAGCATAGTCAAGGGTGATCACTGAGCTAGTTTCGGTGGCCACATTCGCCGTCATTAAGGCGCAATCTGTGATCACAGGAGCGTGGATCGGCAGCGCGCCGGCGTGAGACGGGAATTCCGCTGTGCATGTCCGCTCCGCAAGTTCACGCGGCAGTGCCACGATCTGCAGTTTGCCGTTCCACAGGAAACTCTGCGATGACGATTCGATATTGAAACCGAAGATTGCAGTCTTGATCTCGGCGTCAAAATACTGATAGTTCACAGCTCCCTGCAGATGCGGCTTTGCTTCTGCCGCAAGCGCGATCTCAGCCAACTCGCCCGGCTCACCGTAAACAATGAGGTAGTCTCTTTCGCCGAGACTGCCATAACTAAGAATCTCCGCTGTAGAGTACCGAAGCTGCGCGCCGGAGATAGCGATCTGCAGCGGAAGTATTTTCATGCCTCGAGCGCCGATCGAGAGTTTCCCTTCGCGCGGCAGCTTTATCTGCTTGTGCCCGTCACCGCCGGGATCAGGAAAAGTGATTTCATATTGCTGGTCGGAATCCGCATTCTCGCGAACAAACAGAAGTCCGCTCTTGTCATTGTTTCTGAGGCTGACAGAGACGTCTGGATTGGTCGAGGTCGCGTTTTGTGCTTCACTGGCGCGGACCGTGAGCGCCCCGAACAGATCGAGAAAGTTGCCGATACTGCGGGCTGCATAATACTTGTCCCACAACCCTCCCGGCTCGCGGATGGGCGCAGCATAATCATAGGTGGTCGTTACCTTGCGCGCGGCCCATTCAAAGTTCGTGCCGCCATGCCCCATGTAAAAATTAAGGAACGTTGCGCCGCATTCGATCGTACTCTTGGTAAGCAGGTTGAGCTGCACGGCATTTACTCCGTCCTGCTGTTCAGAGAGCTTGCCGCCATACTGGCTAAACCAGCCACCCTGCAATTCCACAATGCCGACCGGCGATGTAGGCTCCTCTTTTCTCAGCTTCGCAAGCGCCGGCACAATCTCTTTCTGGACATTCCACCGAGGGTAGAAGTCGGCCGTATCCATGATCCGCGCCATAACCGGATTCGTATTCTGGCGCGCCTGGCTGACCCAATTCGTGATGACAGGAATGTCGATGCCCGCATTCCAGACCATCTGCGCCAGGGCTGTTATGTAGTTCGTCTTCTTCTGGTCCGCGATCTTCCAGTAGTCGTACTCGTTTTCAATCTGCACCATGATTACCGGGCCGTCCGCCGTAATCATGTTCTTGCGCACAATAGGGAGCACGCGGTCGTACCAATACTGCGATGTCTTGATGCTGTCCGGGTGGTCGCTGCGCAGCGGAAACTGTTTCGCGATGATCCAATGGGGAAAGCCACCTGCATCCCATTCGGCGCAAACATACGGCCCGATGCGAAGAATCATCCATAAACCAAGCTCCTTCACAAGCTCGATGAACTCCTCGAGTTCCGTCATGTCGACGTGACCCTCGATAGGCTCATGGTAGTTCCAGAAGACGTATGTCTCGATTGTGTTGAAGCCTGCCAGCTTCAACTTCAGCATTCGATCGCGCCAAAGCTCCTTCGGCGTTCTGCAATAGTGAAAGGCTGCGCTGTAGATGAAAGCGTCTCGATCGTGAATGGTGAAGCATTGCGCGTCATAGCGAATAACATGAGGATGCCTGAACTGCGACTGATCCTCTTGGAGCAGAGCGGCTCGGCCATCGATTCCAGGTAGAGCAAACAGTTGCATCCCGGCAGTGCAGCTAGAAAGAAAAGGAACGGATATCAGTTGTCCAAGGAAAGTTCTTCTCGACGGCAATTTCTTTCTCCTCTAAAAAACATCCGTTTGCCATCCATCGATAGCAAACGGATGTGGAGCATGGAGCTTAATTGAGTCCGACCGCAAATTAGAACGACAGCTTCAGTGCTCCCTGCATGACGCGAGGAGCAACAGGGCCAATAGAGGTGATCTGTCCGAAGTTTGGATCGGTCACAGTGTTGTCGGGCATGCCGAAATTGGGGTGATTGAAAGCATTGAACATCTCCCAGCGGAACTGGAGGTTATATCTCTCCTGGACGATCTTGAAGTTCTTCATCAGGGAGGTATCCCACGTGTTCATGCCCGGCCCCTTGAGTATGTTCCTACCCGTGTCGCCGAACGTTCCAGGGTTGTTGGGGGCAAAGGCCGCGCCATTGAAGTAATGCGTAAGCCACTGCGCCTTCGACCCCTGGTGAACGCCGAACGACTGTCCGGACACGGAGTCGGCACGATCACCCCATTGCAACGATCCCGAGCTATCGCCGCCGTTGCCACCCCAGATCGAAAACGGATAGCCAGACTGCATTGTCCCGATTCCGCTGACCTCCCAGGATCCGCCGACGGTCTTCAGCAGAGAGCTATGTCCGTTCAGGCTTGGGGTCGTGTAGATCGCGGATGTTACCCAGACCAGCGGAATGTTTGTGCCCGCTATGCCGTAGTTCCAGTTTTTGTTCACTGGATCGGAGAACGGATCACCGAGTCCACCATGCCAGGCCGTGTTTCCGGAATCACTCAGATCTAACGCCTTGGACCAGACGAAGTGCGAATCCACTGTGAGGCCGTGGTAATCACGCACCGTCGTACCGAGTTGCAAAGCGTGGTAGGAGGTTGTCCCTTCATCCTTCATTTCAGTGACGTCCGAGAAATCCGGATACGTGGTCCGCTGGCTGCCATTTGCGAAAATGCCGGGGTTGAGATCCACAATCGTGGACTGGTGATAGGTCTGGCTGCCGACATACGCGAGATGCAGCGCCACGGCTTGCGTCAGTTGCTTTTCTATCGAGGCGTTCCACGTCTGCGTGACAGGTAACCTGAAGTTGGGCGAGAAGACTGCCCCGATGGACATGGGCAACAGGAAAATCGCCTGGTTCGCCGGTAGGTTCGGTTGCGGCAAGAGTGTTTGTGGCGTGAAGGGATCCTTGCCGCCCGTCGCCGCAAACGACGCCCACGGATTTGCAAAGGAAATGGGGGTATCCGCCGTAGCCGACAAATTGTACGAAGGGTCGGTAGGCGCTATGCCGGTTGTGTGGTTGTAGAAAGCACCGAATAATGGGGCATCGAACAGGCCGAATCCTGCACGAAACACCGTTGTCGGCGTAGCCGCATATGCCACCGAGAAGCGCGGCTCGAAGTATGCATTGCTCGATTGGCGCAGCGTGGAGTTCAACCCCTTGTCTCCGGGATAGATGGCTCCCATCGGGGCCGTGGGATAACGCTGGCTTTGCTGCCCGGGCACAAATCCTACGCCGCCATTAACGGCGGTAGGCGCCCAGTCAGGATCCCAGCGCACGCCAGCAGTCAGGGTCAGTTTTTTGTTCAGGCGATATTGATCCTCCGCATAAAGGGCGAACTGAAGGCCGACTATCTGTGTGTACTGGGCTGCGCCCTGGAAAAGGCTACTCGCCTCGCCCAGGAGGAAATCGGCGTTCGCATAGCCCGTGAATTGGCCGCTGAAATTGATGTTCGCCGCAGCGGGCCAAGTGGTCAGATTGTTCGAATACTGGTGCGCAAAGTTACCGCCAAACTTGATGGTGTGCGCCCCGAACGTCTTGATTGCATCATCTGAGAGCCACCATGTAGTTCTGGGATTCTCGTTCGGTACCCCACCGTGAACCCCGAAATTCCCATTGGCCGCTTGCAGGTAGCATCCTGGCGCATCACTGACATTGATGATCTCTGAAAGGCAGAATGGCGTGCCCGACTTAGTCAGGGCTTGGCTGCCGTCCCACACGTTCAGGTAGGTCCATGCAGCATTAACCGTATTAACCAGGTTCGGTGTTGGCAGCCAGGTGTTGCTTACCTCCTCGTTAAAGAACCACCCTCTTTGGCCGGTCACGCCCGCCAGGATGTTCCCCTTCACCTGTCCACCCGGATCATCGTATTCGGAAATGAAGCTTCGGAGGAAAAAGCGCATCTTGTCGGACATCGTGTAGTCGAGGCGTAGTAAACCTTCCTCCGTCGCATTCCTGACTGTCGGTCCAGCAAAGGTCACGAGACCGCTCGACGCAACCTGCCCGAGGGGCAGAGTCTCCTGGGCCATTGTCACCGCCGCGGGACTAAACAGGGCTGGATTGATCTGATTCTTCACACCATTTACGGTGGCAAACGGTGCATTGAGCGTAATCGGCAGGGCGCTGAAGTCGCCCTGCAACATGGCCGCTGTAGGGGTATAGGAGGTATCAGTCTCCGACGCCTGACTCGCTCTCGTCCCTTGATAGCTGGCGAAGACGAAAAGCTTGTTTTTGATGATCGGGGCGCCTACGGAGCCGCCGAATTGATTCTGTTTGAGTTGGTCGACGGCGCCGCTGAACCAGTTCGAGGCATTCAGATCGTTATTGCGGAGAAACTCGAATACGTTGCCGTGGATGCTGTTGGTTCCGCCGTTGGTTTCAATGTTGATTACGGCCGCCGGCGAATATCCAAATTGCGCGCTGTAGTTATCTGTGATCGCCTGAAACGCGTGGGTCGCATCCGGATTCGGAAAAGGCTGCATCAGCCCGTCGTAAGTATCCATGTTCGGTATGCCGTCCAGCATGGCAAACGTGCTTCCCTGCTGCAGGCCATTGCCCGAGCCGCCCACTTCAGTCAGGAATGTATTGCTGGTCGGCAGCGTGCCCACGCCGCTCTGGTTCAGTACGTTTTGCACGCCAGGAGACAAAAAGATCAAGCTTGCCGGATCGCGCCCGTTCAACGGCAGTTGGGTAATTTCCTTTTCGCCGATGACGTTGCTGATCTCTGAGTTGGTGGTGTCGATCAGAACCTGTCCCTCATTCACGGTCACGCTCTGCTCGGTCGTCCCCACCTTCAAGGCAATGTTCAAAGATGCTGCTTCGCCTACCGCTAACGTCCTCAACACTGTATAGCTCGCAAATCCTTGCTGGGCCACCGTAATGCTGTAATTTCCCGGTGGCAGCGGCGCGAGGGAGTATAGCCCCGAAGACGAGCTGATCGTAGTCTGTTTCAGCATGGTGTCTGTGTTCTGCGCCGTCACCGTCACTCCCGGCAATACCGCTCCGGTGGTGTCCGAAATGATGCCGCTGATACTCGCGCTGGCTCCTTGGGCAAATGCCGGAAGAGCGGACAAACACACAACGGTTAATAGAATGAGAAACTGCAGCAAGTGCTGCAGGCCGTCAGAAAACAATTGAATCTGAGGGTATGGAAGTTGCCTTAATCGTTGGTGCAATGATTTGTCGTTCACTGAAAATCCTCCGAAAATCGCTTAACACTAATGACGTCTGCCAGAACAGCTTCAGGTCTAGTTCCAGGGGTTGCAACCAATTCTGCAATTAGTTTGCGTCCCTCTCTGTCAGATCCATTTAGCTTTGTCCCCTAACCCTTCTCTTTTCCTCGTGAAAATGGTTTCGGAAGGACCAGGCCCCAGACTGTTTCTGTAAACGTTTCAATTCTTACTCCGAGGTGGCCGCATTTCAAGGTTAGGAAAAGCGCTAACGTCCTTCTATCTTATTGAATAATAATGATGTTCTGTGTGCTCATTAAACCAAACGGTAGGTACGTTACTCCTCGACCGCCGTTTGGCTGACCCGCGATGAATCAACAGCTTGAATCGCTCTGTCGCGCTATCGAGCCCCCGCTGTGGAGCACGATTCCTCAGCGGAAATCACTCATAACAAAGGTTTAAACAACGTGAATAGGCTAGTTTTTGTCGGTTCGTGTAAAATCACTATGCCACGGCGGAAGGCGAATAAACTTGAGGCAGATGCGATCCAGAAACCCAACAGTCCAAGAGGACTCGGAGAGTTCCAGGATCTTCGAATCCCCAGAGGACGTCGCAACCCTGCGAAAGTTGCTGAAAGAGATTGTCGAGGGTCCCGCATTCAAGGGGAGTCATCGCAGCGGCCAGTTCCTCGAATTTGTTGTAGAACATGCAATCGCCGGCAACTTTGATCAGTTGAAGGAGCGGTTGATCGGTGTAGGGTTCTTTAATCGAGACCCTTCCTACGACACAGGTGAAGACGCAATCGTACGTGTGACAGCTTCTGACGTGCGTAAGCGCCTGCTTCAGCACTATGGTTGGTTTGGAACAGAGCGTGAATTCCGTATCGACCTGCCATCGGGGTCTTACGTTCCCCGCATTACTCGAAGAAGCCAGATCGAGGCTCTGCCGGATGGGTCGCTAGAATCGCCTGCCAAGCCAGATATTTTGCCTCTGGAAGCTGTGGCCGAGGAACCAAATCCTCAGATAACGCCCTCTGAACCCGTCGACTCCCTACCGCCGGCCCTCGCCTCGAAGATCAAACAGGCGCTGAACAAAGAGATGTTTTGGCTCTATGCGGGCTTTCTAGTGATAACAGCACTGTTGGTGTGGTCGGTCTATTTGCTGAACCGGCGCCCGTCGTATTCGGCGACTTCCTATTCCCTCCCCTGGTCGGCGCTGTTCAACTCCACGGCATCGACGCATCTGGTCACGAGCGATCCCGCAATTGACGCAGTTCAGGGAATCACCAAGAGCGACCTTTCCCTCTCTGACTACGCGAATCATCGCTACATCCCGGAGCCCGATAATCTCACTCCGGAACAGATCCGATTCTGCAAAATTCTCCTTACAGGAGAGACTTCAGCGGCCGCTCCGGACCCTCCCACGGCGGCCAAGGTCGCTCAAATAGCCCAAGCTTTTTCTAAGAGACTAGCGGTACAGGACGCCCGCAGCTTCCAGTTGTCATTTTTGAGCAACAGCGATAACTTCATCTTCTTAGGCAGTCCGCGTTCCGACCCCTGGTTTTCCCTCTTCGCAGACAAATTGAATCTTAAATTCGTCTTTGATCACCAGTTAGGCTCAGAGTTCATTCGCAATCTTCACCCCCATCCCCCTGAGCAGGACGCATACGTTCCGAGCGCAAACGGAGGCGGCACTGGCTACACTTTTGCGATTATCGCCTTCATTCAGAATCCAGATCAGAACGGGCAGGTACTTCTCCTCGCAGGAGCGAACGGTGAGGGAACCGCAGCGGCGGGTGAGCTTGTAACGGATCCGCAACGGATTTCGCGCGCTTTGCAGAACTGCGGGATCGCCCCCGCAGGCCACATCCGACATTTTGAGATGTTGTTACGGACTGAGATTATGGCCGGTGTCGCAAGACAAACAGAAGTCATGGCATGCCACATTCTTCCTGGCATATAGTCGGCGTTGTTGCAGGGATCGAACGAGGGCCGAGCTTTCCCTTTCCCGACCTGTTTCACGCGGCGATTCTCAGGCGGCGGACGGATTCGGGGCGGCCTGCATGGAGCATTCGATTGTGGACGGCTACGCCGATGGCCGCTTTGGCCTTTTGGCCGCAGAAGCTTCGTGCTCGCAGACACCGAACACTTTCAGTCCCGTGCTTTCGATCAACAAGTGAATCGGACCGTCTGGCAGGATACAGCCATTTGAAATGGATTTCATCTTCCTTGCCCTTCGACTCAAGGTGCTGTGATCAGGCGTTCTCAGCGGCACATTCAGTAGGTCAAAGATGGAGGCCATCAGCCCTTCGGTTTAACGAAATGCAAGGTGAGATACCAGGCGCAGCATGATGCCCGTCTCGATTGCGAGTTCGGAATAGCTGGACTGTCCGCCAGGAGGCGTCCGACGAGCCGCTTGCCAACCATCCAGTACTTCCGGCGTGATCCACAACGTAAGACTGCCGCGACGCCGAAGTCCTGCATCGTACTCCGCCCAGTTCTTCACCCTGAACTTCATCTTAGCTAGGACTCATTGTTGTGGTTGATAGGCCGACCCCTCGTCCTGCATGAGGAAGGCCTTGGTGCCGAGGAGGGTTGGAAACGAAATCGGATTCCCCTGAGCATCCACCTGGATGATTTGGATCGAGTCCCCTGGATCGACTTTTTTTCCGGAGAAAGTAGCGGCGCTTGCGTAAAAGAAGGGCTCGGCGATGTAGTTCGTCAGTGTGCGACCACCGGGCGCTTCAATGATCCAATCGGCCGAATCTCCGATGATCCCGTATCCTGCCGGTGCGGAAAAGCTGACTTCCGTAGCGAATCCAGCAGTGTAATTCACGATGTAGGCATATCCCTGGGTTGCGCTCGAATTCCAGACTTCGACTAAAAAGTCGTCGCCGGGCGAGATGGGGAAATTGGTCACGTACACCTGGTTGTTGGGGAACCACTCATACCACACGGCATAATTCGTGGAAGTAGCACCGCCATTGCAGTAGGCGTCGTACTCAATGCCGGATTGCAGCAGACCGACCGAGTCGTAGCCATCGATACCGACCCAGGAACCGGCAATATCGGTGTTCCCAGTGCATTCATTAAATGCCTGATTTGCCACGGGGACAATGAAGTCGGACATGACATACCACATCGAGGATTTTCCATATTTCTTGACGTCGTCGACATGGATATAGCCGCTCCAGGTGTCGGCTGTCCACTGGGTGGTGTCGTCTGCCTTGGACTTGAGGTTCTGGTGCAAGCGTGCCGGGCCAAAGGCGCGGGGCCCTTCTTTGAGCGTCGGAATGATGCGCTTCTTCGAGGCTTTCATGGCCTTGGCCCAGTGTTGGAACTGTTCTTCGTCGAGGGTCCGGTCGGGTCGCGGCGGAAAGCCATAATACGCGAGATCTTCATCCGAGGCAGCTATGGGATCGAATCCTTCTGGAGGCGCAAGGACGGTGGTAACGCCGGGCAGGTTGGTGGGAATCTCATTCGGTTTTAGTTGTTGAGCGGCGCCGGCAAGCGGAGCGGCTACAAGAAGGAGCGCAAGCACACGTAGGGTATTCATCATGATGTTTTTCCTTTTGAGTCAATTAGGAGTTCGTGAAGCCGTGGAGTTCTGACCAGCCGGTATCCTGGCTGCAACTTCAAACAAGTTTCGAACGATTGTTTCGGGTAGGGACTGCCTGGCGCGAGGTGGTTATCTCGATAGAGAGTCTGAACTCCCCTCGCCAGGATTCTTTTGCGGCTACATCGACAAGACGATCAAACTCGTAGCTTCCGGAATGGAATAGGGAGAGCCGGAAACTTCCTTTACGCTGCTCGAGGAAACCTCGTAGACGTGCAAGCTGTCGGAGGTGAGGACATAGAGATGATTGTCCTTATCCCAGCCAAATTGTGAAACGACTTTCCCCGATAGAAGAACGCTGCTTAGCTTGGTGATCGGACTGCTTCCATTGAAATGGAACACCTGGAAACCGTATACGCTACCCGCAGCCAACATTTTTCCGTTCGGCGAGATGCTCATCGTCGAAATGTAGGCCAACTTGGTTGAGGGCATGTTTTCATAGGTGCTTTTGGACTCGATCTCGCCGCTCGAATTCACGGAAAAGCTTCCAAATTCGAAAGGCCCAACGAATTCGCCGGCAATGGGGTCGAACTCCTGGAGCGCCATGGCAAAATGATCCGAGGGGTCTCCTGCATAGGCGAAAGGAAGGTAATAGTCCTGGGGATCTTTGGTCTTAGGGAGGCCGGTTACTTGACCGTCGAAGGCCAGCAGACCATTGCTCTCCCGCTTGTAGCGCACCATGTACGGATCGTTAGTACCATCGCCTCCAGAGCCGATTTGATAGGCAAACTTGTTCGTCCCGACGAATTCCGGAAAGCCGAGGTCGATCAGGTCCGCAGGCAATTGGCTATCCGCTGAACCCAGATACCCGAGCTCGCCATTACTATTGATTTTGAAAGACTGAATTGCATCTTCACAGTCGAAATTAACAATGTTGTAGAGGGTGGTGCCGGTGTAATCGAGCGTGATCACCCCTTGGCCGCCGCAATTGTCCGAGTTGTAGTTTTGAGCGTTAATTTGCGCGACCTCCTTCAGAGCACCGTTGGAACCGATTGAAAAGGTGTCGAGATCCTGGCCATCGCTGTCCGCGCCGAAAAGGTATTTCTTGGTCACGGACATGTGGGTCAGCGAGATGTTAGTGAACGGAGAGCCTGGGACGGCCGTTAGCTTGCCGTTCGAAGATGCCGCGAAACCATCCAAATGGGTCGGCCTCGCCACATAGACATACGCTACGGGGGAACTGGTTTTGGCCGCATTCTCTACGGCCGCATTGTTGGTGGTTTGAGCCAAGGCTGCTCCGGTGCACAGGGTAGCCACCAAAGTGACAATTAATTTGCGAAACATGGGGAACTCCATTCGGTTAGGTCTTGCGGGTTGAGGCGTAGGGCCTATTGACTCCGGTGTCAGGATGGTTCCTGTCAAATCGGACAGACCCGTTGTGTCTTGGCGAAGGGCCGTGACAATCCAATTGGCGGTTGCATCAAAGCCTCTCCTTCACTTCTTCGAGTGATTTTCGGCAGATGCTGAGTTGACCGGCTGTGCTGATGTGCAGATGCAACCCGTATTGCTGAAGCGCGCGATAAATGCTGTCCAGGTCAACAGGAACATCGCCATTCGCAGCGGCCGCCACTGTCACCCAGGGGCTTCCGCAAAGAGGGCAGAGTGCCGGCGTGGTCTGAGCATCCAATCCGGAGACCTGCCCCTCGCTCCTCGAGTTTGAAGCAAAGATTTTCAATTCCCGGTGCAGGAACTCGATCGAGAGGCGCGTTGTTCTTTTCATGTCGTCCTTGGTAACCATCGATGGTTCAGCGTTGTCTTTTCCGCTCGAAGAATGCAGCATTGCTATACTGGGCTCGTTTGGATTGCTTCGAAGTCCGGGTTTGCTTCCCGGCATCCCAGTTCTCCCACAATCGCCAAATTGATGTCTTCAATCCCGGCTCAATCGACTCTTAATTCCGGATCAATCGATATATGTCTCTTATTGCGAATCGCTTAATCAGGTTTGAGGAATATGAGATTGATCGCGCAAGGTGGCAGTTAAGCTGGCGCGATCAACCACTGTCGCTCAATCGCAAGACCTTCGACCTGCTCCTTTACCTGGTGGATCATGCCGACCGGGTGGTGGCGAAGGAAGAGCTATTGCGTGCCTTGTGGCCGGAGTCGTTCGTCGAGGAGAGCAACCTGACGCAACACATCTTCCTGCTGCGGAAGGCGCTCTCCCGGCATGGTTCGGGAGCCAAGATCATTGACACGGTTCCAGGGCGAGGCTACCGTTTTGTCGCCGCCATCACGCCTGCCAAGGGGGAACTGGAGCCCGATCAGGTGGTCATTCGCGCCACGGAGTCCATCACCCGCATCACCCTGGAAGAGGAAGAAGAGGACACCTCTCAGCTAACCAGCCAGCCAAGCAATGCCCAGCCGCTCGTGTCGCTTCGGTCTGGAAAGCTCCGTGCTTACCAGATAACAGGGGGACTGTTGGCAGCCGTGGCGCTTTGCGTTGCTGGCTGGTTCGGTTGGCAGCGGTGGCTGGACTATAGCGGCGGACGCCCCATTGACGTCGTCTTGGTGCCGATCGAGGGAAGTACCTGTGACCCTGTTTTAGATCGCGCACTCGTTGACGCTCTGCGCATCGATCTGTCGCAAAGCCCATTTGTCTCTGTGATCTCTCCCGCGCGGGTTCGCGCCACGCTTGCCGAGATGATGCACAAGCCGGACGAAGTCATGACCCTGGCCGTGTCCAGGGAGGTTTGCGAGCGTACCAACAGCCAGGCCGCCTTGCACGGCACGATTGCCCGCATAGGGCAGCACTTCCTCCTCACCGAAGAAGCGACAAGCTGCGTCAACGGCGCGGTCCTTGCCGAGTCCAAACGAGAAGCAGCAAACGCCGAGGAACTTCCTCGCAGCATCGACAAGCTTGCCGAAAGCCTGCGCCAGAAGCTAGGCGAATCCCGCCGCAGCATCGCACGTTTCGATACGCCGCTGTTCCCTGAGAACACGCCTTCGCTGGAAGCGCTCAAGTACTACAGCCAGGCTACTGTTCTGGGAGGTCAGGGAAAATACACTGACGCGGTCGACCTTTTGAAGAATGCCATCGCCGCCGACCCTAACTTTGCCGGCGCCTATTTCAGCCTTGCTGCCTATAACTACGACCGAAATGAATTTGCCGCGGAAAAGGATGCAATCGTCAAAGCCTATAACTTGCGGGGCCAAGCCAGCGAGCCTGTCCGGCTGGCGATTATCGCTCTCTATCACTCCACCGCGACCCAAAATCTCTACGAGGCGGAGAGAAACTACCGCAATTGGACTGAACTTTATCCCCGCTCCGGACAGGCATGGGCCGGCCTTTCCACGGTTCAGCGCGATCTCGGCCATCATGCTGACTCGTTGATGTCCGACCAACGTGCTCTGGAGCTTCGGTCTGACGTTCAGGGGATGTACACCAACTTGACGTTCGAGCAGCGAATGGCAGGCGATCCGAAAGGCGCAATTGCCACCTTGGATCGCGCTATCGCCAACGGACTCGACGGCGACAATGTGCGCGAGCATTATCTCGAATCCGCATACGCGCTTCATGACGCTGCGCTCATTCAGAAACAACTCGATTGGGCGGCAGCGCATCCAGACGCCGCTTTTTTCAGGATGGAGGAGTTGCAGATCGCTACGGCCGAGGGGCGTTTAGCCGATGCGCAGCGACTGCTCAGCCAAAGTGTGGAGTTGCTTCGCCATCAAGGTTCGGACGATCGGGCCAATGCTCTCTTATGGTCCGAAGGCGCCAACCTGATTGAAGCTGGAGATGTGGCGGACGGTACGCGCCTCATTCATAGTGTGCCTCCCGACCCCAGGGACGAAGACAGCGTGGTTGGACTCGCCAGGGTTGGCGATTTCACCGCAGCCGAGGCTGCAATCCACGCAATGCAGGCCGAGTTTCCGCAGGGAACCATCTGGAACGATTACCGAGGACCTGAGATCGAGGCGCTGGCCGCAATGGCCGTACACAAACCATACGACGCCATCGCCGCGCTTGAGAAGACCAAGCCTTTGGACGGTCGCGACCCGATCACACCCATGATGCGTGCCGGCGCCTATCTCGCCGCAGGCGAAAACGCTTTGGCGGAAAAGCAATACCATGAGGTTGTGGATAGTCCCATTCAGAATGCGGACACAGTAGAACTCCCGCTCTCCTGGCTGGGTCTGAGTCGTGCTCTCGCCAAGGAAGGAAAACGCTCCGCGGCGCTTGACGCCTATCAACATTTCTTGGCCATGTGGGCGCATGCGGATCCTGATGATCTACTTTTGAAACAAGCCAAGCAGGAGTTTGCCGACTTGCAGACGAAGCAGCCGACCAATTCGCAACGCCTTGCGAAGAACTAATGCCCCTGGTGCACTTAACCGAGACGGCGCGCGCGGCTTTCGTCTCCGGCAGATAAGGGAAAGTGCTCCCACGCTGCCCGGAACGGTCGAGTAACCCGGCTTCAGCGTTGTCGGTCCAGGCCTTGATCATCGCGATCCTCTTCCATGAGCTCTTCCAGCGTTGGGCGGCTGGCCGCTTCCTGAATCTTTAGTTCCAGACCAAGTGCCGATAGGAGTTTGATAATCTTGGTAGTGCCCAGCTCTCCAATGCGGCTATTTTCCAGCGCATCGAACGTTGAATGGCCAATCTTTGCCTGTTTAGAAAGCGCAGCCTGGCTTAAGCCCAATTGTTTGCGTCGGGCTGCAATCGCTTTCCCTATTGAGGTCAAGGTCTGCATTTACCCAACATATGAGGCAATAGACCACAGATCAAGCTATTTGCCTTGTATATTAGGCAATTTCAGTAGATCAATGCTTGATCGACAACGCGGGAAAGTTCTCAACGGTTGCACAGCCAGTATCACCGAATAGAGAGCGGCGATTCCATGCAACTCGACATACTGTTGGCCGCTCGATTCAAATCTACAATTCGCGAACCTTGGGTGCATAGAAGTCCGGCGTGCCTATTACCGAGGTACTTAGTTGCTCATCGATTGCGGACTTCGCCTTGTTGAGCGGAAGGACATCCCCCCAGCCCGCATAGCGACTCAGAAATTCGCCTGCGAGTTGTCCGCTGAACAGACGATCGTCGCGACGGTTAGCCCCGCCTATGCAGGTTGTTCTTCCTCGATCCGACGTTGCGACATCCTTCCCCTCTAACCAAAAGCCGGCTCCCGGCGTCGCTGGTGGAGGAGGCGCTGAGAACACTGAGTCCGAAGTGGTATATCTGGTCACAGCAGATTCCGGCATCCGCAAAGGCATTTCCTCATGCCTCGCTGCACAAAAGATCGATGTAATGAGTTTTGCCACTGCGGCTCAATGCCTCGATTGCACCTGGACGGAATCCTGTACGTGTTTAATTGTTGATGCCCACCTACCGGATCTTTGCGGTTTGGAGCTGCAACGCCAGGTTTCGGCAAAGGCGAATCTCCCGTCGATCGTAATCAGCGGGCCGTGCGACACCTGCTCGGTTGTTCGCGCGATGCGATCGGGAGCGATCGAATTCCTGCTCAAACCGGTCGACCAGGAGGCATTGCTGGCCGCGGTACACAGCGCCATTTGCCGGCATCGGCAATTGCGGGCGAGAAAAGCCGAACTCACGAAGCTGCAGCATAGACTTTCTCGCCTGACGCCTCGCGAACGAGAGGTCATGGAACTGGTCGTGAGCGGGCTTCAAAATAAACAGGTCGCTGCGATGCTCGGAATCGCCTACATCACGGTGCAGATTCATCGCGGCCAGGTGATGCGCAAGATGGAAGCAAAATCCTTCGCTGAACTTGTCCAGATGGCGATCCGGCTGCGCGCGCGAAGGCACTCAATTCAGAACTTCTGATTAGTCTCGCAAAGCAACAAAAATTTCCCAACCGCGCCTCATCTGAAAAGTATCTTCGCCATCATTCCCTTGTCTTCGTGACTTAGCAAATGACAATGGAACAGCGAGACTCCTCTGATGATGGGGTCCGTAAAGTCCATTATCAAATCGACGCTTCCTTGAACAGGGACATTCACTGTATCCAGCCACTCTGGGTGTGCGAGATGCTCGCCGTTCTGGGAATAGGCGAGAAAGTGAACCTGATGAATATGAAATGGATGCACTTCGCTCGTATTGTTTACAACGCGCCAATGGCGATAAGTTCCAGTGACCACTGTCGTCATGGGAGGATCGGCCATGCCGAACTTTTTTCCGTTGATGTAGAAGCCTCCTTTATCCTCGGTGAACGTAACAACAAATTCGGGGGAGCCATTCTCAACGCCCATAACCAGCTTGGCCGACAAGGGTTTGTAAATCGGATGTGCAGCGTGGTGCGAGGAGATCACTCTTGCAGGAGCAGCGCGCGTGGTATCCACGATATCCGCGAGTACCATGGCCGGATTGGGGTCTCCGTCTGGACCGGTATCAAAACAGAGTGTGCGCAGTGAAGCGTGTGCCCCCCGAATTGGTCCGGTGACGATTGCTTCCACTCTGCCGGCAGGAGGAATCAGGATGTGATCCGCCAACGCCCTACGGCGCCTGGGGTCGTGAAAGGCGAGTGGCATCCCATCCAACGCGATGATCTCGAGTTGCTCTGTGTCGACCTTCAAGTCTGCATACAGGTCTGGCGAAGCGTTGACGATGCGCCAGAATTGCCGCTCTCCAACAGCGATAGCGATCCGCGGTCGTAGAACTCCGTTCACTGTAAACACACGCTCCGGTACTTCAGTGTCCGCCCTGCAACCCTTTGCAGATAGCTGCACAATGCGCTTGATGTTAGGACCGGCCGGGTCGCTTTCTTCAACTACGCGATCACGCAGGATCAGAACACGTTCCCGTAATCGCGCAATTTCTGGAACGTAGCGATCCATACCATCAATCACGATCGCTCCTGACATGCCATCGAGCCCCTGTTGATAACTCTCGCCATGGGGATGCGTGTGATACCAGTACAAGCCGGGGGGCTGGTCGAGCGGAATATTGACGACGTATTGGAGCGATGCGCCCGGCATCGCCATCATCGACAGGACATCGTCCTGTGGAGTATTCGGCGACACATGCAGACCGTGAAAGTGCAGATTCGTCATGTTCATGCATGGTTCGCGGATGCAGAGTTCCCGCGAGTGCGCGGACATATTATTTACGTAGGTCAGGCGGATGTCCTCTCCAGGCCTGGCTCGAATCAATGGTGGAATCTCCTGCCCAGCGAATGAGAATGCCGCTTTGTCGATTTCAGAATCTGTAACCGCGTAAAGCACAAATGGCGATCGAACTTCGGGCGGATCAGGCAGTATCGAGCCGTGACTGACGTCTACGCTAAGTTTGGCGTCCTGGGCAATCATCCGCAGGCTGCAGAACAACCAGATCCCCAAGCTCCATCGCGAGAGGCTCTTTAGCCGTTGACGCACAAGCCGCGTTGCAGGCATTTTCGAAATCATTCCTGTACGCGGGACTGGGGTCATCGTGTTGCTCTCCCTCGCATCAGAGCCACGGCCTGGCCGGCTCGTGGGCAACAAACAGATTGGTGCTCCGCCTTTTGCCAGTCCCTGTCAAGCCGGCTTATGCCCTCGTAGAGTCGATCCAAAGAATTTGAACAGGTCCACGCAGGTGATCAGTACCAGCCGAACATAGCCACCCACTGCCTTTCGAGTAACGCTCGCGAATGTCTGTGGCTCACTTTTCCGCGGCGAAAGAATTGCCTCTATCCGATCCGGATCAACATCATTGATCAAGTTGCTGAAGATCAGAAGCAAACGCAGCGCCTTGATGGCTTGCTCTGAACTGATCACATCAGTAACGCGTTCCACAACCGTGTCGCTTGCACTCAAAAGACCGTTTGCAACATCAATCAGGCCTTTTTCATGCATTCGCTGCAACAGGTCGTATGAGGCGAGAATCGCTTCCGCATGCTGCTCCGGAGCCTGTTCAAGCCGCCGGAGTAAATCGTTTCGAGCATTTTTCGGTGTGAATTCTCGAAACTCCACGGCTTTAGCCATAGCTATACCTCCCCTTCTATTTGCTTGGTTCAATCTGAACGAGCACTTCCGTGCCCGGCATCCGATAGTCCTTGCGCTTCCACTTGCGCTCCACCTCCACACCGGTCTGCGGTGTCGGCTTGCCTGAGAAGCGGGGGTTGAGCGGATGCAGCGGATTTGTGCCTTGCTCTGGAAGAAGATTGATGCGCACCGCCGTCTCCTTGAATGCGGGGGTATTGGTTGCGGTGTCTGCGTGTGAACCGGTGAGGATATTGACCGGCCCTTCCTGCGACAATAGCGGCAAATATACCTGCTTTCCAAAGACCCGCCCGGTAACTACTACCTTGATCACCAGCGCGCCATGGCGACTCGTGACGCGCACCCAGCGTCCCGAGTCGATACCGCGGTCCTTCGCGAGCTCCTCTGAAATCTCCATGTAACGTTCGGGCGTCTCCTCCTTGATGCCCGCGATCCGGTGCGTCATGTTGCCTTCGTGGAAGTGTTCGAGAATGCGGCCATTGTTCAGGAACAGATCGAAGTCGCTATCCGGCGCTTCGTCGGGCTCGTTGAACGCCAGCGGATAGAGTCTTGCCTTCCCATCGGGGAAAGCGAATCCATTCAGATATAGAACCGGCTGATCGGTGCCGTCAGAGTCCACAGGCCACTGGAGCGTCTTGTACGCTTCTAGCCTCTCGAACGAGACTCCGGCATAAAGCGGCGTCAGCGAGGCCAGTTCTGCCATGATCTCCGACGGATGTTGATAGTTCCACTTCGCTCCCATCCGATTGGCGATTTCTTGGGTGATCTTCCAGTCGGCCTTGCTGTCTCCCAGCTCGGGCAGCGCTTGATAGAGCCTCTGGATGCGCCGTTCAGTGCTCGTGAAAGTGCCTTCCTTTTCAAGGGCGGGCGCGCCCGGCAGAACTACGTCGGCATAGCGGCAAGTTTCAGTGAAGAAGATATCTTGAACAACAAAGAAATCCAGCTTCTCGAATGCGCCCGCAACATGGTTGGCGTTCGAGTCGGCAGAGATCATATCCTCACCGGCCAGATACATGGCCCGCAACTTGCCTTCATGGATGGCGTCCACCATCTGGTGGTTATCCATGCCCCGCTCCGGTGACAACGCAACGCCCCAGCCCGCTTCAAACTTCCTGCGAATCTCCGCATCGGTCACACTTTGATATCCGGGATAAACATTCGGGGCTGCGCCGATATCGCCCGCGCCCTGCACGTTATTGTGTCCGCGAAGAGGATACGCGCCACCCTCGTCGCGCATGTAGTTTCCGGTGATGAGCAGCAGGTTGGAGATGGCCGTCGACTCATCCGACCCGTGCGTGTGCTGCGTGATGCCCATCGCCCAGAGAATGGCTACGCTCCTTGCGGAAGCAATCTCATTGGCCACCTGTTCGAGCGTTTCGATCGGTACTTCGCACATTTCTGCTGCGTACTCCATCGTAAACGGCTCCAGGCTCTGCCGGTATTCATTGAGGCCGTTCACCCACCGGTCTAAAAACTCTTGTGCGGCATGACCGTTGTCCAGCATGTAACGGCTCATCGCGGACAACCAGACGATATCCGTGCCGGGACGTGGACGAAAGTAAATATCGGCACGCCGCGCCATCTCGTGCTCCCGCGGATCTGCTACGATCAGCCGCTGGCCGAACAGTTTGTGCGCCCGTTTGACGCGCGTCGCCAGCACCGGGTGACTGTCTGCGGTATTGCTGCCGACGATCAGGACAAGCCCGGATTTCGCGATGTTCTCAATCGATCCCGAGTCCCCGCCATAGCCGACGGTCCGGAACAGTCCCGTCGTGGCCGGGGACTGGCAGTAGCGCGAGCAGTTGTCTACGTTATTCGTTCCAAGAACGGCACGAGCAAATTTCTGCATCAGATAGCCATCTTCGTTGGTGCACTTGGAGGAGACGATCACTGCCAGCACATCCGGACCATGTTGCTGCTTGATCTCGCCAAGCTTCGACGTCACCAGGGTCAACGCCTCTTCCCAGCTCGCCTCGCGAAAACCATTGCCTTCTCGAATCAGCGGAGTTTGCAGGCGGTCTTTGTGGTTAACATAGTCCCAACCAAATTTGCCTTTGACGCATGTCGATATTTGGTTGGCGTCGCCGTGCAACGGAGCGATCTTGAGAATCTTACGGTCCCGGGTCCAGACATCGTAACTGCACCCAACGCCGCAATAGGTGCACACCGTCTTAGTCTTCTTGATGCGCTCTTCCCGCATCTTGGCTTCGGTCTGTGAGACCTGCATGATTGCGCCGTAGCCCATTTCGGGCTCGATGGCCTTGACCACGTCAATCATCTTATCCAGCGCTGTCTTTGGCATGTTGGTTAAGAAACCGGCCTCGCCCAGCATGGACTTTTCCATCAACGCATTGCAGGGACAGACCGTGATGCAGTGTCCGCAAGAAACGCAGCTTGACCCGCCAATCTGGTGCCCGCCATCCCACAGCACACGCGGATGCTCCAACTCCCATCCGATTGAGAGTGTCTCATTCACCTGCACCGTCTGACACGCCTGAACACATTGGCCGCACAGAATGCACTGACTCGGATCGTAGCGATAGAAGGGATTGGACATGTCCACTTCGTAGGGCTTCGGCTTGAAAGGATGCGCCTGGTGCTGCACATTCAACGCCAGGGCCGTATTGTGGACTCTGCAGTTCTCGTTGTTGTTATCGCAGACCGTGCAGTAGAGCATGTGATTCCCAAGGATCACATCGAAGGCCTCGGAGCGGGCACTCTTGGCGCGATCCGATTCTGTTGTTACTTGCATGCCCTCCGCCACCTTCATGCCGCAAGCCCGCTCGAGCCTTCCGTCTACTTCGACAAGGCACGTGTCGCAGGTCTGGATCGGTCCCATCAACGCAGAGTGATAGCAGATGTGTGGGATGTCCTTCTCGCGAAGAATGGCCTCAACGAGCAACTCGCCTTCGGCAGCAACAACCTTCTTTCCATCGATCAGGAGTTCTATTGCAACAGCCTTCGCGCATTTGAGGGCGCCCAGGTCTTCTCGCTGGATGCTATTCGTCATACGGCTCCTTTCACGGATGCAATGTATGCGATCGCCTTGTCCCTTCTTTCTAATCCGTCCGGCGCTGGAATTCTATCAATACAATGCGCAGGCCTTGGGATTCGGGAAGGTGTCGATATGGTCTGCAACATTGAGATCCAGACCGGTATAATCCTTTTTCACAAGAATGTCCAGGATGTCGTGAGCGCCGAGATCGACTCGCGCATAGATTCCCAACTGATCATCGGTCTCCCTCCAGGATTTGAGTTCTGCCGTGGAAAGGACCTCATTAACTTCAGGCACATGATACTCGAGAGCGGTTCCAGTGGATGAGGGGCTGTGTTCAAGCACATACATCCCCTTGCGATGCTTGTCTCGGCCAGAGTAGATGGCCTTCTCGATGCACCCCGCATCAATCAAGCCCGCCAACTCAGATTGAGTGACACGAAATCCGAACAAGCTATCCTCGATGCGGAGCTACATACCCCCTCCCTACTCTGTATTGAAGGCGTCAAGCGCACGCGTGGAATATACCAGGGCAGCGCCTGCATTGATGCTGATGGCGATTGCGAGTGCCACGGCGACCTCTTCCCTGGTGGCGCCGTTCTTCCGCGCGGCAGCACTATGAACGGCAATGCATCCGTCACAGCGAAGGCTGATCGCTACCGCCAGAGCAATCAGTTCGCGGGTCTTGGAATCGATGTGTCCGGTTTTTTGAGAAGCGCCGCTCAGCGTCACGTACCCCCTGACGGCATCCGGGCTGAGCTTTGCTAGTCCTGACACTCCATCGGCGAGTTGTTGCCGATACGTGCTCCAATCCTGCATGTGCATCGAGATTCCTCCTCTCTAAGCAACAGGTTCTCATTGCAGTACGCTCGAATTCCAAACTGAGATTAGCCTCGGTGGTGTTAGAGGTCGACGCGCGAATGCACAGGACTGAGGTTAATTTCACCCCAGAAATCATCGGGCAGATTCACAACGATAGGTTCCGCGGTGCTTCTTACGACAACCCATCGAAAAGGGTCCTGGCTCGAAGGATTGATTTCCTGGTGAGGAAGCCAGGCCGGCACATAGAGGAAATCGCCTGCTTGAATTGTAGCGTCAAACTCGCCTCGCTCGCCCCACCGCACATAAGAACTGCCGCTCAATATATAGGCAATCGTATTTTGCTCTCCGTGGTGGTGGATGCCCGTGCGAGCCTCCGGCTCTACCACGAAGAGACCTCCCCACATGGGCGACTCGGTACAGTCTCCCGGACGGATAGCCGCAAGACGCTGTGATCCGGAAGTTTGCGCAGTCGCACAGTCGAACTGCGCGGGCCGGACTACACGAATGGATTGATACTGCATCCCATCCTCCTTGAATCGTAACTTCGATCAGGTTGAATATCGATTGTCATCCCCTCTTGATGGAGATTGTTCAACAACGGAAATCAATCGTCGGCGGAAGCAACAGGCGTCACAACATGCTTCTTCAGCGCCCACTTAGCAATGGCTGCGGATTTTTCCCGCAGAGATGGTCGATTGCATGACTTACAAGCTTCCGTGCCTCGCATGGCGTAACATCAAGAAGGCCCGCTACTTCTGCCAACGAAGATCGAATCACCATTCTCAACATGAAAGCCAGGCGAGCAGGATCGGGAAGTTCGCCAAGACCACTCGGCGGGGTCACGCGCTCCTCGTGGTCTTTTCTGCTTGTCGATTCCAACACTGCAAGCGCCTGGGTGATGCGAAGCTTGCGGACCTTTTCGCGAGCCTGAAATGGTGCGGGCGCATCGAAAGGTATCCTTTCCAGTTCCGTCATCGTCCGCGAAAATACTTCCTCGACGAGCTTGCCATCGGCCACCAAAAACCATGCCAGGGTGGTGAATTCTTCCAAGTCGTCCAGAAGAACAAGACACCATGCAGCAGTTGTTGGCGATGCCTCCATTGGTTCCGGAATTGGCGTTGCCCTAGCTGCCATTTGGACCTCCTAAGCAAACGTGCGTGAGTTGTGATCGGTTGCAGATATCGATGGCGTCAAGCGACGCGGCGGATTTGAATTAATACCGGCCCTAAAGCGACGGCATCTCCCTTTTCCGGATTAGAGCCGCTGAACAGCACAAGCGCATCGTTCATCGTATCGGCCAGCCGCGCGTGCGGCTTGTGCTGTGTGTGAGTTGCTTTTGCGACTTACTGTGAGAGTAAGAAGCAATTTGATTCATGCTTAAGTGCGGCGACAATTAGTTTTAAACGCATATCGTCTCCCCTTAGAAGCTCGTCTGACGGGTCTCGACACAGTCGATGCAACTCGCCGGGGCTGATTTCCAACTCTGTCCGTGACGATAGCAGTGCCCATTTGAGGGTCGCAATTATGTCTTGATATGAGTAGCTAACACCCTGCCAACCGGGAATCGAATAAGCTTGTGCGATCGCTTTGCATTTTACTTATTCACAGCCGTGCAGGCATCAGGACAGTGCAAGACTCCAAGAGGAAATGGCACCGGCGGTAGACAGCGATTTTGGTCGAGGTAGGGGATCGCGAATCTGGATTGAGTAATTGTGAAAAGGTACTCTATACCACCTGACATAGCGGAACGCGTCCGAAAACTGGGTGGAACTACGATCCGTCCAATCGGACCCATCGCCATCTGCAGCGTATCCCTTGATGCCCTGAGATCTTCGCTAACGTCGATCGAGGTCAAGGGTGTACAAGTTTCCAGTGCCGACTCGCGGCCGGACGAGCGGAAGATCTTCGGGCGTCAAACCGCCGAAGAAATATTCCGCCGGTTCCCCCGAGTGAAAATCTGTACTGCTCGCCACTACTTTCATTTCTCCGCCCGGTACCGCAATCCTGAGAATAGGTTGGTTCTCCGCCAGAAACGCGTGAACGAAGATAGCCTTCCCATCATTGCTCCAAACCGGATCAGAAGCACTTGTGGTTGCCAGCTCGCTCCAGTGTTGATTGGCAACATCGAATAGCATCACTTTGTCCTGCGCTAACGTTAGAGCTACAATCCATTTTCCATCAGGCGACCAGCGCGGGCTAAAGAGGCCTTCCGAGTGAGGCACAGTTGTTCTGGCTTGGTTTTGCAGGTTGAATAATTCGATCGCACGCGGTCCGTTCTCCTTGCCCATGGAGTCCGGCTCTCTGCCAAATACGATCTCTTGCCCATCCGGAGACCATCCCGGATCGGCGACGTTGCGGTCGTCTTTCATGAGTAGCTCCGGCTTTCCTCCATCCGCCCTCACAATATAGATCTGCCACGTCTCACCTGCGCGCCGGGCCATGATTGCCAGTTTGCCGCCGTCGGGAGACCATTGCGCTGAGAAAACCTCGAAATCGTTCGGAGTAAGCTGTATTTTGTCCGAACCATCTGCCGATCGCGCACGCCACAATCTTCCAGGAAAATCCGCCCAGGCTACCCATTTGCGGTCGCGTGAATAGGCCACACGGTTGGCATCGGCAAGGAAGGTGCGCTCCGGCCGAAAACCAAGGTGGGCTCCGTCGAATCGCTGCAATCCTGAGGGTTGGTCAGAACCATAGAAGAAAATGCGGCGGCCCGACCGTGCCGGGATGGGAGAGAAATAACTGAGGGGCCCGTTGGTTAGTTGAGCCAAAGATGATCGTGCGCCATCCCCTTTTAGCTCCCAAAGGTTGCTGCTTGAATTGTCACTAGCCTGGAAGACATACGACCGGCCGTCAGCCGTCCAGGCTCCACAACAATCGATAACCTGACTTATTCGGGTCTTGAGCAGGGGGTGTGCGACTTTGCTGCCTCGCTTCAATTCCCATAAGGAGCCGGTATGCGTCAAAGGATCCATGACAGTGAAGCGCAGCCGCGCTCCGTCGGGAGACCACCGGAGCCAAAAAGCTCTTCCTGGCAATACGGCAACGGGTGTGATCGTTCCACCATCCAGGCGAATCTGTCTCAACTCGTTTCCGCTGGCAAACAGGATGCTTGCACCATCCGGCATCCAAGTGGCGTCCTGGGCTTGGATACTCCCGACTCGTAATGCGCTTCCGCCGACCGTCGGAACGATCCAGAGGGGCTGTTCCGATTGAGATGACAATTGGCTGCGCAACAATAAATGCGATCCATCCTTGGAGATGTCGGCGACCCTGGCAGCATTAAGCACAGATGGTATGGTGAGGGGCTGCACTCCGCCAGTGCTGATGTCAATTGCAGCAAGTTGAGGTCTTCCGCCCTCCAAGACCGCGGTGAAAACACGCTGGCCATCCGTAGCGAGCGTCAGCAGATTCTCCATGCTGGGAGGGCCTGCTGTAACCGGGCTGTCGTGGGTTAGTTGTTCTACGCGCAACGGTGGCAGTGCGGGGGGGTGTCCCTGCATCCAAAGCACCGCCGCCAATCCCACTAGGATCGACAAAACCAGGGCAGCCATTATTGACCGCCAGTTCCAAATCTGTCTCCTCCGAACGACGTTCTTCGCCACAGGAGATGCATGCTCTGCGTCCGGTTCCGGGTTCGTTACCGGAATTGCAGGGGCCGTGAACAGAGTTGGACTTGGCGCCTGTTCCATCGGCGGAAAAAATGCTTGCGAACCAGTTTCCAGGTTGTTGCGATCGGCATCGGTTCCGTTGCCGGGAACGGACGGAAGTGCAACTGGAGTTATAGCCACCGGCGCTATGAACCGGTATCCGCGTTTAGCGAGGGTCTCAACAAACCTGGGATTTTCGGCGGAGTCTGAAAGAGCCTCCCGAATCTTTTTTATCGCGACCGCAAGAGCGCGCTCAAAGTCGACATTCGTGTCAGGGCCCCAAACCTGCAATTGCAATTCACTATGAGTCACCACTTGGCCAGGTTTCGCTAACAGAGCTACCAAAACTCTGAAGGGCTGATCCTGCAATCTGACCCTGTGGCCGGATTTCCAGATTTCCCCGCTCTGGAGATCCACTTCAAATAGGCCAAAGGTGACCCGTCCAGTTCTTTCGAGATTCTCCACTCCCAGCCACCCAACAATATTTCAATATTGACCACAGGTTAGCACACCGTTCCAGCCCACCCGAACAACCTTAGCCTACTGCATTTGCGGATACAACTTATTGATAATACGATGGTTAATAGTTAATAGCGAGTAAATAGAGAATTGATGGCCCGTCCATTGCGCGGCATCGTGCCCGACGCCGATGGTTATCACCGCCTCATAAATCAAAGCCCACGATGGCGGCTGTTTGGAACGATGATGCTCCCCAGCCCCTTGCGGAAACTTTTGAAGGACGAGGCATTTCTATTTGGAGTAACGCAAAACTATGGAGGACCGCGATATGACTCAGTTTTCAAGCACGGACTCGCTCTTCAGAGAAGTCTGGCAAGCAGTTCGAACAACGGCTCTTGTATTTCTGGTTGCTTTTGGTGTGTGTCTTCAAGCGCACGCCCAATCCGACTCAGGCAAAGTGATAGGGACAATCACGGATCAAACCGGTGCCGTTGTCTCGGGAGCCACTCTTACCCTCACAAACAACGAAAACGGCCTGGTGCTGACAGCCGCCTCGAATGACGTTGGAGAAATCAATCTCCCCGCTGTACCGCGTGGCGTTTATACGGCCAAAGTATCGGCCCCTGGGTTCCAGTCTCAGGCCCAATCCATCACGGTAAGCGTCACCCAGGTGCAAGACTTGCTTTTCAGGTTAACACCGGGAGCGGTCACGACTTCGATTGAAGTCACAAGCGCCGCGGCATTGGTGAATACGTCGAATGCAACTCTCGGAGAGACGATTGAGTCAAAGCAGATCACCGAGTTGCCCTTGAACGGCCGTAACATTCTCAATCTGACATTGCTCACCCCCGGCGTGACGACAGGAGCCAATGTCGAGTACGGCCAGGATACAATCAACCGCTACAGCGATACGGGCGGCGGCCAGCTCTCGGCCAACGGCACCCGCTCCCAGGCGAATAATTTCATCCTGGACGGCATAGACAACAACGATGGTCTGCAGAACGTCATCGTATTCTTCCCGCCCGTCGACGCCACTGAGGAATTCAAAGTCAACACGAGCATAGCGCCTGCGCAGTATGGCCGCGCCGGTGGCGTCTTTTTGGTGAGTTCCATCAAGTCCGGAACCAACCAGTACCACGGGTCGGCCTTCAACTTCAACCGCAGCGGCAAATGGGCGGGAAATCCCAACTATCAATTCCTCGACGCCTCTCCTAGCCCAAATCCTCCTTTCCGCCGCGACCAGTTCGGAGGCTCTGTGGGTGGACCTATCCTCAAGAACAAGCTCTTCGGGTTCGGCGATTATCAGGCCACTCGCTCCGCCAATCCCAACGGCACCGGCTTTAACACCGTACCGACGGCGCTCATGCGCCAAGGAGATTTCTCCGAATTGCTCTCCGCCCAGGCCTCCCCCGCCGGCATCGGGTATACCACGGGAGACTACACGGCATTTCCCCATTGTGTGGCCAATGCCGGCACACTGAACGGCAATCTTCCCCAGTACAGCAAGGGCCAGATTTATGACCCGGAGACCTGCGCACCTTTCGCGGGGAATATAGTCCCGGCCAACCGCCAAAATCCAGCGGCATTGAACTATTTCAATGCTTTTCCGCTGCCAACCCGGAGCGATCGCATTCTCAACAACTATCAATTTGCGACCCAGACGGGCTACAACTTCAACACCTTCGATGTTCGCCTCGACTGGAACCGCACGGACCACGATCTCTACTTCGCGCGCATGTCCTATGACAATTCCGCTAACTACAATACATCGGGCTTTCCGCAGCAGCCCAACGAACCTGAGTTGTCAAACAACGGCAACAAGAACTACACCCACGCCCGCGGTTGGGATCTGGGAAACACGCACACCTTCTCGTCCAACATCGTCAACGAGGCGCGTATCGGCTACATCCGTGACAACTACGGCTTCCAACCAAGCAACATCGGGGATAATGTCGCCAAGGATCTGGGAATGATTTATGCACCCGGCTTGGCGGGATCCACGGGCGGCCCAATCATCGGCGCCTCTGGCAGCGAAATAACCTACACCGGCGATTATGGCTTGTTTGCAACTCCTCAAAATACCTACGAAGTGACCGATAGCCTCAGCATCAACAAAGGTACTCATTCGATCAGTCTGGGCGGTACGTTCCTTCGCCGTCAGGTGGAATTCTTTCGCCCCATTTCCGGAAAGGGCTTCTTTGGCTATGCTGGATCGGGAGAGGATTTCACCGGATATGAGGTAAGCGAAATGCTCGCAGGTTTCGCGGACTACTATTCGATCGGTGCCCAGAACGGATACTTCGCGGAGATCAGTCAGGAAGATGGCCTTTTTGTTCAAGACGATTGGCGCATCAATAACCGGCTCACCCTCAACCTCGGTTTCCGCTGGGATTTGATGACGTGGCCCTACGAAGCGCACAACCAAAATGCCGCGTTCAATGTCCAAACCGGCCATGTAATGTTGGCTGGCCAGAACGGCATACCTAAGAGCATCATCAACCAGAATTACGACAACTTCGCGCCTCGTGTGGGATTTGCCTATGATCTGCTTGGAGATGGCAAGAGCTCTCTGCACGGCGGGTATGGCATCTTCTACTTTCCCGATTACGGAGGCATCAGCAACCAGTTAGGTCAGCAGCAACCGTTTGGCGGAAGCGTTGGCTACAACACATACTCGGGCTATTGCATCGCCTTAACCGGAGTGGCAAATCCAGGCGGAACGCCGAGCGGCTCCTACGACTGTCCCTACAATGCAGATGCGGCAGCCCCATACAACGGGCAGCCCCAGCCGGGTTTCCCAAACTTCGATATAAACAATCCCCCCAGTACGTATAACGGTCTTGCCGTCAACCAGAACGATAACCACAGCATGATGCAGGAATGGAATCTCCAACTCGAACATCAGCTCAAGTCGCGTGACGTGATTAGTCTGGCGTATGTAGGCACTCATGGCAGCCGGCTGTCGACCTACTACACCTACAACACCTACTTGCCCAACGTAACGACGAAGCCGTTTCCAAACATCGGTGGCATCTCGCTCGACGCCTATGACGGCAGTTCCAATTACAACGGGCTGCAGGCGCACATCGAGCACAGAGGCACCTACTTCACAGCCACTGGATCCTACGCATGGTCGCACACGCTCGACAATACTGTGAGCGCATACGGCGGCACGCCAGAGTCCTTCCTTGTCTATGGCGACCAGCAGGTCAACTATGGCAATTCGACTCAAGATGAACGGCACGTCTTCAGTGGATCGTTTGTAGGATTTTTGCCCTTCGGCCGCGGCAAACTATTCGCCTCAAACGCCCCGCGCGCCTTGGACGCGGTGATCGGCGGATGGCAGTTCAACAACATTCTCCTACTCTCGACCGGCCAGCCAGTCGATCTCACTTCGGCAGGCAGTGCTAACCCAGGTGGCAACCGCCCTGACGTCATCGCTCCGATTAGCTATCCGAAGAGCATAAGCGGGTATTGGTTTAACCCCAATTCCTTTTCCAGTGCCCTTCCCACCATCCAGGCGACCGATGGATCGGGAAACAGCGTATTCACGCGCATGGGAACACTCGCCCGGAACCAGGTCTACGGTCCCGGCTATCGGGTTGACAACTTCGGCTTGCAGAAGAACTTCGAGATTTTCGAAGGCAAGATTTTGGAACTGCATGGCGACGCCTTCAACATAACCAACACGCCAAACTTCCAGAACCCAGGCAACAGCCAGGGTAACCTCGGCTCCTTTGGCAAGATTACATCCCTCCATGGATCGCCCCGCCAGATTCAATTAGCGGCGCGCTTCACCTTCTAAAAAAGCACAACCAAAGACAGCGCCGGTCACAATGGCAGGCGCTGTCTTTATTTCAAGCCTTATTCGGCATTCAGTTCGCCACCATTGAAGAAAGCTGCATGTCGCTTCATTGACTAAAGTGTCCAAACGGGCAGGGTCAGCCGTTCTAAAGCTCAGCCAGCCAAGTCGAGATAGATTGTGAAACTACGCCTTGCAAAACATTTCCCGATCAACTTACTGCTAACGGCAACCTTGATAGTGACAACGGGCAATCTGATCGCCCGCGCACAAGAGCCAGCCTCACCAGCCTCCATATCTGACCAAACTAGCTCGTCGCAGCCCCGCAGCGCTCCGGACTGGCTTCATTCCGGACTGATCTATGAAGTTTTCCCGCGCGCCTTCTCCGCACAAGGAAATTTGAATGGAGTCAACGCCGGGCTAGACCGATTGAAAGCTCTCGGCGTCACGGTTGTGTGGCTTATGCCCATTCATCCGGTAGGGCAACTCAAGAAACTTGGCACCAACGGCAGCCCCTATGCGGTCAAGGATTATTACGCGATCACTCCGGATTACGGCAGTAAAGAAGATTTGCGTCACCTGGTCGATGAAGCTCATCGGCGAGGAATGAAGGTGATCCTGGACATGGTCGCCGACCACACCGCGTTCGACAGTGTGATGATGGCTCATCCCGATTTTTATAAGCACGACAAGGATGGTCACCTCATCTCCCCTCACGGCTGGAATGACGTTGCCGCACTCGATTACTCCAATCCCGCTCTGCGGCAATACATGATCGACGTGCTCACGTATTGGGTGAAAGGTTTCGGCGTCGATGGGTATCGCTGCGATGCGGCAGGAGAAGTGCCGACGGACTTCTGGGAGCAGGCGCGCCGCGCGTTGAACCAAATGAATCCCGACATTCTCATGCTCGCCGAGGCCGCAAAGCCAGAGCTTCTTCGCAGCGCCTTTCAGGTCGATTATGCATGGCCGTTGATGTCAAAGCTTGATGACGTGCTCATGCATGGCGCCCCGGCCAGCGACCTGCGCGCGACCATCGAGCAGCAGCGGGCGATATTCCCTAAAGAGGCCTTGCACATGACGATTTCCGACGATCACGACGAAGAGCGGGCAATCGTGCGTTATGGAATTCCCGGCGCGCTGGCCGCATCTGCCTTGATGTTCACCACAGAGGGAGTTCCCTTACTCTACAACGGCATGGAAGCAGCAGATGCCACTCCATCGACCGGGCCTGCATTGTTCGAGACACTCAAAATCTATTGGCAAGGATCGCAGGTACGCCCGGAGTTTCGTCAGTTCTACGATTTTATGGTTCCGTTTCGCAAGCAACACCCTGCATTCTGGAACGGGCAGATCGTATGGGTACACAATTCCGACGAACAACATGTACTCAGTTACGTGCGTCGCGCCGGAGACCAGGAATTCCTGATCATAATCAACCTGTCCAATACGCCTTTTCGCGGAACGGTAGAGGTAGATACCGGCGTGTGGCAAGAGGTAAAGGAGCCCCTCTTCCACGATTCCCAAGTGGCTATCCCATCGGTCTCTTTAGACGCGTTTGAGTTCCGCATTTTTGAGAAGAAGTAGATATCAATGGATGATGAACGAGCAGACATCCAGCTACATGAAAGTGATAAAGAGTATCTGTGAAAGGATCGGTTTCACCAGGATGAGCATGTCGACAACAAGACGCCGTTGGATTCACCCCGCAATTTTATTGGTAATAACCCTATCGGGAGTGAGCACACGCGCACAGCAGTTAAGCGCAGTTCCCGGCGGCGTAACCGCGACAGCCGAAGACACGACGTTACAAGTGACGGCACTACGCGACGATGTTCTTCGCGTGCGCGTATGGAAGGGCAATGCTGTTCCGGAAGACGCCTCGTGGGCTGTCCTTCCTTCTGCCCGGTCCAGCAGCGTGCAGGTTGTCGCCGAGCCGCATGGCTTTGCGACCAGGCAATTGCGCGTCAAGCTCGATGGCCAGCTTCGCCTTACCGTGGCGGACCTTGCGGGCAATGTGCTGCAGGAAGATGGTGCACCAGTGCAATGGGAAGGAACCAGGTTCACCATCAGCAAAAAGCGAACATCCAATGATCACTTCTTCGGTCTCGGAGACAAGCCCGGGCCGCTCGATCGCGCTGGCGAAGCATTTACCATGTGGAACACCGACTCCTTTGGCTGGCAGGAGTCGACTGATCCAACCTACAAGAGCATTCCATTCTTCCTGGATATGAGCCACGGACGAGACCTTGGCGTTTTTCTCGACAATACCTGGCGTACCGATTTTGATTTCGGTCGTGCGAACCCGGCCGAATACACTTTCGGCGCGATCAATGGACCAGTCGACTATTACCTCATCTATGGTCCGGAGCCGAAGCAGGTGATTAAGGATTGGGCGTGGTTGACCGGTCCCACACCGCTGCCTCCTCTGTGGTCTCTCGGTTTTCAACAGTCGCGGTACACTTACTTCCCTGGTTCTCAGTTGCGCGAGATCGCTGATCGACTACGCAACGACCGTATCCCCTGCGACGTGCTTTGGCTGGATATCGATTTCCAACATGACAACTGGCCGTTTACGGTCAATCAGCAGGCTTTTCCTGATTTCGGCGGGATGGTGCAAGATCTCGGGCGCAAGGACTTCAAGCTGGTGGTTATCACCGATCTTCACATCGCCAAGCAGCCGAACTCGGCCTACGCGCCGTATGACTCGGGCATAGCCGGCGATCACTTTGTCAAGAATCCTGACGGCTCGACTTACATTGGAAAGGTGTGGCCGGGCCCGGCGGTGTTTCCCGACTTTACGCATTCGCAAACCAGGCAGTGGTGGGGAACGCTCTACAAGACCTTCGTCGAGGACGGGGTAGCAGGATTCTGGAACGACATGAATGAGCCGTCCGTATTCGATGGTCCCGATAAAACCATGCCCGACGATGTGCAGCATCGCATCGACGAGCCAGGCTTCCGCAAGCGTACCGCGACCCACCTTGAAATCCATAACATCTATGGTATGCAGAACTCGCGCGGTACTTACGAAGGTGAACTTGCGTTGCGGCCGAATGAGCGGCCCTTTGTCATGACGCGTGCCAGCTTTGCGGGCGGACAACGGTACAGCGCCACGTGGACCGGAGACAACAGTGCTACGTGGAACCACATGCGCATGAGCGTTCCGCAAATCGTCAACCTGGGGCTGAGCGGGTTTTCACTTACGGGTGCGGATGTAGGCGGATTTGCAGGCTCGCCATCGGCCGATCTGCTGACTAAGTGGATCGAGCTTTCCACTTTTCAGCCGATTGACCGCGATCACTCTGCCAAGGGAACCCGCATGCACGAAGTGTGGGTAGACGGCCCCGAGCAGGAATCCATCCGCCGTCACTATATCGAGGAGCGTTACCGGCTTATGCCGTATCTCTATACCGTGGCCGAAGAAACATCGCACGATGGTCTGCCCATCGATCGGCCGCTTTTCCTCGAGTTCCCGCACACCATCGAAGATGGCACACCTTTCGACATGACCACCGGCGGAAGCGAATTCCTATTCGGCAGCCGCATCCTCGTGGCGCCCAATCCCTCTCCTGAAGAGGTCGCCCCGTACACCGTCAGTCTTCCGCCGGGTACATGGTATGACTACTGGACTGGAGAGAAGTTTACTCGCGGCAAATCGGGGGAGCTGCTTGACTTGGAACAGCGCGACGCCGTCATTGCCCAAAAGACATTAAGCATCATGCCTAAGCTGGAACAACTACCAGTCTATGTGCGCGGCGGGAGTATTCTGCCTATCGCACCATTGACCCAAAGCACCACGGAGGTTCCGCGTGGGCCTCTCACTCTTCGCGTCTATCCTCTGGCTCCGGGGCTGAATATGCCCGGCGAATCGTGTGCGGGCGAGGTGTACACGGATGACGGCCACAGTTTCGATTTCCGCAATGGCGTCTTTGCCCGTATTCACTTTACCTGCTCGATGGAAGCTAACGGCAGCATAACCGTGACTATTGGTAAGCAGGAAGGTACATGGAATCCCTGGTGGCATGAGTATCGGATAGATGTTGTGGATTGGACGCCAACGAGCAGACGTGGACTGATAAACGGGAACAGTACTTCGCTAACACAGGAGGCCGGGCATTGGGGAGTTACGGTTCCTGCTAACCCCCGTGGCGCGCAGATTGAGCTGCATTGAAAGCGGTGCTCCCGGCTGCTTCAGCATGAATCCAAAATACAAAAGGCCCTCGCCAAAGCGAGAGCCTGAATTGATACCTTTGTCAGCAACCTAAAATGAACCCCGCCAAAATGGCGGGGTTCATTCGTTGGGTTGAAATGCATAACCTGTCTGGCTAACGCTGTAAGGAGTGCCTCCCTCATAATCGAGGATGCCACCGATTTGCCATCCGCCGACGATCGCATTAGCGATGCCCTTCCTATTGAGCAAGAGCTTACCCGAGCCGATTGGCAGCTCGTATGTGCCGCTGAGTTTGGTGTTGTATACCTGGTCACTGCTGGCTACGCCATACTCCTGTGACTGACGATACTTGTTCATCGCAGCTGCGCCAAATCCTGACTGGTTTCCGAAGTCATTATTGGATTCCGTTTTGGCCAGGGTCAAAGAATAGAGAAATGCCAATCCGTTCGTGTAGCGCTTCTCGAGCTCTGCCTGAAATCCGTTATAGAAAACAGTTCCAGAACCCTCGAAATTATTCGTGACATTGGCATACTGCGGGAACGGCTTGAGAGATTGGTAGACCGTAGTGTTGCTCCCAAAGTCCGCTACAAAGTTGGGATAGGGCGATACGAAGCCGTCGGCCTGCGCTGTCCCGTTAGCGAAGCTGTCGTTTAGCTTGCTGCCGTATTGCAGTCTCCGCCACCATTTCTATGTTAAAAACCAAGTCCTTTGGGCATGCAGGGGGTCTCAGAGGGCGGCGATTGCGCACTTCTGGAACAACAGTGCGAATTTCGACATAGAAAGGCAAAAAATCATGGCATGATCGTGCCGAAGCAGAGACGGCGGTGCGTTACCGCAAGAGCAAAATGTATGCCGAGGGATTCCTGTCGGCCTGACGACGGGAGCTTCCGCGACGGGCTCAGTCCTGAATTCCAGTTAGATTGGCACACAGGAGGCCTTCTTCCATTTTAAGCCGCCTTTTTTGCTGCTTTCGGCCGAGGGTTCCGGATACCAACATGAAAGGTCTAGACTAAGGAATTCAGGGTCCAGCCAGCTATCGGGGGTCGCGCCCTTCTGGTGAACGTCCCGCGGCTCTGGCGCTCTGGGGCCCACGATCCCCGCTTCCGGTCTGGGTTCCGGAGGTCTATCGTCTGTACGAACGCATGGTGGACGTGGAAGGCTATGTCACGGTAAACAGCAACCGCTACTCGGTGCCGGTTGACTGGATCGGCCGCCGCGTCGAAGTGCGCGAGACCAGCAGCAAGATCGAAATCCAACTCGATGCCCGTCATCTGGCAACTCATCCGCGTGTGGCGGAGGCGGAGCGCCGGCACGTCGTACTCGCCGAACACCGGCCGCCGCGGGGCGTCAAGCGCCCCGACCCTCGTCCCGAGGAAGCGCTGATCCTCAAGGCCGTGCCTGAAATCACCGGCTATGTGGCGGCTCTGAAACAACACAGCCGCAAGCTTGTCGTTCTTGCCCTGCGCCAACTGCTGCGCATGGTGCGCGAGTATCCCAGGGAACCGCTGAAGGCCGCAGTTGCCGAAGCCGCGCGCTACGGACTCTACGACCTGGATCGTGTCGAACGCATGATCCTGCGGAAGGTCGCGCGCGACTACTTCCTGTTGAACAACGATCCGGAGAGTGAGTAATGAAACCGAGTGACGAGTTGGAACAACTGCTGAAGAACCTGCACCTGAATCGCATCCTGGATATCTGCAGCGAGCAACTGGACGCCGCCGAGAAGGAGGATGTCTCCTACTCCGAGTTATTAACTCGCCTGCGGCGTGCACAGTGGCATCATCGTCAGGAAACTGCGCTGGCGTGGAGAATCAAGCGTGCCGCTCTCCCCGAGAACTGGTCACTGACCAGCTTCCCGTTTGCTCGACAGCCCGGCGTCAGCCGCAAGCAGATCCACACTCTGGCCGAGTTGGACTTCATCGCCAAAGCGGAGAACCTGGTGCTGGTCGGGCCGCCCGGTGTGGGCAAGACAGGACTGGCCTCGGGCCTGCTGTTGAAAGCGCTGGAGAATGGATACCGCTGTCAGTTCATCCGCGCCCAGGACTTGTTCGATCAGATGTATGCCTCGCTGGCCGACCGCTCGTCGCGTCAACTGCTGAACCGCCTGAGCAGGCTTGACGTCCTTTTGGTTGACGAGCTTGGATACCTGACGCTAAAGCCTGAACAGTCCAACATCTTCTTCAAGCTGATGGAGGAGCGCTATCACCGGCACTCCACGATTATTACAACGAACTTGAGTTACGACGAATGGGGCAATTTCCTCGGCAACCCCACCATGGTCGATGCGTTGTTGAGCCGCGTCCGCCATTACTGCCACACCATACGCATCGATGGACCATCGCTGCGCGATCCGCAAGGCTGAGATGACGGCCATGGATCAACAACCATCGGGCCGGGAAGACTACGTGCGCAAGGTTCTCGAAGCCTACCGCAATACACCGGGAACCTGCGGCCATCTACGCCGGCCTGACCGCATGCTCGCCATCCAGCTCTATCAACGCGGCGTTCCCTTGCACGCAGTCGAGAACGCACTCGTGCTGGCTGCGGTGCGCCGCCTGATCCGCCCCGCCGATGCTCCGCCGCTGGCTACCGTGCGCTCACTGGCATACTTCATACCGATTATCGAGGAAGTACTCGAAACGGATGTTGGAGAAGAGTACTTCCAATACGCACGGCAAAAACTCCAGAGGCTCCGCCCATCCTGAAAATGCATGCAGAGCGTATGCCGCAGCCACGCCTTCGGCGTGGGATGACACTGAAAAGCAAAACCAAGCCGCACCTGCGGTGCGGGATGATGCTCTATATATCTCTACCTCTCCAAATGCTGTTCCTGCCCTGGGTCACTTCTGACAAGTACAGGTGGATCACTCTTGCATAGCGCCGAAGGGAGCGGGGCTATCAGTACTTTCGGCAAGGGCGAGTACGCATCGAGCACGGTTCAAGTTCGGAGCTTAGCGCCGAGGTTCGTTGATCGGAATCCTATCAAGTCATGCTCCGATGGACGGGAAGCCAACTCGCGGTTTTGTGCGACTGCCTCTTTTTCATTGATCAGGACCAGCCATGCAAGCACCTTTGGGCCGCGATTCTGGCCGCAGATGCAAAAAACTTTCTGTCCGATGCAGGCTCTGCGCGCATCGTGACTCTAGATACCAACACACTTCTCGAGCAATCTGCCGAGCAGGTCGGCGAACCCGCAGAAGTTAATGCCGCTCCTCCGGGTCAGCCGATTTCATTCTTCAAGCCACCAGCAAAACCACTTGAGCCCAAGCCTCCTGAATGGAAAGCGCAGCTAGGCAGCATCTTCCACGCCCCGGCCACGCCGCCTGCATGGGAAGGCCGGTGGCCGACTAAAGCGGAGATTCTCTACATCCTCGATATTGCCAGAACTCAAGCGTCGAACAAGCTAGTGCTCTCCCTGGAATCGCGCGCGCCGAAAAAGGACGGGAGTTGGAAGGTAGCGAAAGCGCTATCTCTGCGGCGTTCCCTGGTTTCGTCGCTACCTGTGGCCGAGGATCGTGAGATTCTGTCGATGCTCATCGGCGCAGCAAGGGATTACGGATATGGAGCCTACGACTCCTATGACCAACTTGCCATTTCCTATTCTTTGACACCGATCCTGGCAAATACACTCATGCCCCGGGTGGTGGGCACCGGCCGCTGCTTCATGCCTCACGCACCGGATGCTACGGATCTGTCGCCTCTTTCATGGGATGACGGCGATCCTTGGAGATTCATCCTGGAGATGAAAGAAGTGTCGCGGCAAAACTGGGCATTAATGGGGCGATTTCACCGCGACGTGGAGAGCATGGATGTGACATCACCGCTACTGGTGACTTCCGCCGGCTTTCTTGTCTCATCCGATCGCGTGGCGCGCCTTGCCGAAGATGCTTCAATTCCATGGATCGTGAACCTTCGCAAGAGTAAATCGATTACGGTTCCCACGGGAGAGAGAGACGAGTTTCTCGCCGAACTGCTTAGTTCTCCTGTCTTGCCAGCGTTGGAACTTCCTGCGGAATTGCAATTTGAGGAAGTGACGTCTCGTCCGCGGCCGTGTCTGAAGATATCGAGACCTAAGTTGAGAATGGGCGCCGACCATTTGATGGCGGAGTTGAGCTTCGATTACGAAGGCAGAACCGTCGCCGAGAATACCACTTCGCAGGGCTTCTTTGAGAATTCGACACGGCGCTACGTTCGTCGCGATCTTGTCGCTGAGAAAGCTGCATCCACGCTGCTGTTTGAACTCGGACTACGCTTCGTCGCCGCGTCGTGGAACGCTGAGGCGGGCTGGAAACTGGCGCCAACGAAGCTGCCGCGCGTGGTGCGCAGCCTCGTTGAATCCAACTGGCACATCATTGCGGAAGGTAAAGTGTTTCGCAGCCCGGGTGCCACGCGCACCGAGGTGAAGAGCGGCATTGACTGGTTTGAACTCCATGGCGAGGTCGACTACGGCGGTGCCAAGGCGCAGTTGCCCCAACTGTTGCAAGCTCTCAAACGCGGAGAGACGATGGTCACCCTGGACGACGGCTCCTACGGACTGTTGCCGGAAGAGTTGTTGCATCGGTTTGGTGTCGTAGCCGGCATGGGTGCGGCAGAGGACGGCCACATTCGTTTCAGTCCCGGTCAGGCGGGGCTGCTCGATGCCCTGCTCGCCGCGCAACCGGCAATCGACTGCGATGAGGCCTTCCTCCGCGTTCGCCAACAGCTTGACCGGTTTCAGGTCATTGAACCTGCCGAGCAACCCCGTGGATTCATCGGGCAACTGCGCGGCTATCAACTCGACGGTATGGGCTGGATGCACTTCCTGCGGCAGTTCTCCTTTGGAGGATGCCTGGCGGATGACATGTCGCCAACGAAGCGGCATTAAGAAGTTGCCTTCCGATGGCTATAGGTGCTCGGGAAAACAAGGATTGGACTTTACTCTTCGTTTGAGCGTCTAATGTCGGTAGTAAGCGGACGATTGGAGACAATCATGAGCTTAAGTTTTGGAAATAAGTCCCCGGTTCACAACCATCTATCCTCGAAACATCGTAGGCATCTGAACGAAACGGTCGAAGATGCTCAAGACAAAAAGATAGCTGCCCCGATGAATGACGAAGAGCATCCTGAGGAACTACAAGCTCAGGGCAGAGAAGAACAACCTCGAGATAAATAGTTCATTAGCAAGAGAGATCCCCCGGCGCTCGACAAACCGCGCCGGGGGATTCGCATTTTAAGTGGCGCGAGTTATTAGTAACTCGCATCGGCGAGGCCCGCTCAAATCGCGCATAGGCCTATTTTGAACCGGCGGCCTGAAGACTCATCGCGCAGCCAGGATGCGGTCACGCGCTCACCTTGACATTCTACCGGAAGCCTGCCTATGATCACCTAGAATGTCTACCGGAGAACAGGACGAACGGATCGAACTCCTCCAGGGCACGCTGGATCTTCTGATTTTGCGCACCTTGCAACGAGAACGAGGACCCATGCACGGACATGCCATCGCCAAGGCGATTGAATTCCGATCCGACGACGTGCTCCAGGTCGAACAGGGATCGCTCTATCCGGCTCTGCATCGACTCATCAAGCGACGGTGGATCTCGGCCGAGGCTGGGACTTCGGAAAATAATCGTCGGGCCAAGTTCTACTCGTTGACGGCAAAGGGCAGGCGGCAGTTGGCGGTCGAGACCGGCAAATGGGACAAATTGGCGCGGGCCATTGCGCAAATCCTCAGGCCCGGAGAGCGGGAGGAAGTATGACACGGCGCAAACGCATGTTGGCCGATCTTGAGCAGGACATTCGCGACCATCTGGAGAGAGAAACTCAGGACAATATCGACCGCGGAATGTCTGCGGAAGACGCACGCTATGCGGCGCTGCGCAAGTTTGGAAACGTCGCGCGGGTGAAAGAGGAAACCTGGGAAGTCTGGAACGTGGTGTGGCTTCAACAACTCATTCAGGATGTTCGCTTCGGTATTCGCACGTTGTTGCGAAGCCCGGGTCTTACCGTGGCAGCCATCATGGCCATTGCGCTGGGCATCGGCATCAACGTTGGGATTTTCTCGGTGTTGAACGGAGTGGCTCTGCGGCTGTTGCCTGTTCCGCGCGCGCAGGAAATGGTAAGTGTGAACCAGATTTTCCGTTACCAGGGGCGAGCATATCGTCAGATCCACAATGACGGGAGCTGGTTTTCCTATCCGGAATATCAGGATTACCGCGATCACAATCACGTCTTCTCAGGGCTGGTGGCCTATGAGCCCTACGTGGAAGCAACGCTGCGGGAAGGTGATGTTCGACAAGTCCTGGGAACTGCGGCTTCCTGCAATTACTTCGATGTCCTGATTGAGCATCCAGCGCGAGGACGAGGATTTGTCGACGCCGACTGTGCCTCTCGCGGAGCAAATGCGGTGGTCGTGGTGAGTGACGATTTGTGGCGAGGAAAGTTCGCTGCAGATCCTTCACTTATCGGCAAGAAAATCGTCCTCAATCAGACCGCCTATACCGTCGTTGGGATTGCACGACCGGGGTTCACGGGCACGGAACCAATTCCGAGCGCATTCTGGGTGCCTGTGACGATGCAACCGGCTCTGGAACCGGGGACCAACCGGCTCCCAGAGGACGACATGAGCTGGCTCGCATTGCTTGGTCGAACCCAGCCGGGCGTGACGATGCAAGAGGCCCGCCCAGATCTTTCCGTAATTGCAGGACGCATCGATCAGCGCCACCCAGGGCGCACCACATTGCTCGCCATCCGTGCCGCGACGTTCTTCTCGAGTCCCGAACAGCGCAGCTTCGTGATTCCGGCAGCCTCCGTTGTTCTCGCGGCTTTCGCACTTGTCCTGCTCATTGCTTGCGCGAACGTCGCTAATCTTTTGCTTGCGCGCGCCTCAGTACGACAAAGAGAGATCGCGCTTCGCCTCTCGCTCGGCGCCGGCCGGTGGCGCCTGGTGCGGCAGTTGTTGACCGAGAGCCTTTTACTATCCCTTATGGGCGGCGCACTTGGTTCTGTCCTTGCATTCTGGTCCTTCGCTCGGATCATGCAACTTGTTACTTCTCACTTGCCGCATGATTTTCCACCTTTCGCGTTGAATGTTGCTCCCGATCTCCGGGTTCTGGCGTACGCCCTGGTGCTTTCATTACTAGCAGGAATCGTATTCGGCCTTGTCCCGGCATTGCGGAGTTCGCGTCCTGATCTGAATGGTTTGATCAAAGGAGACGGCACATCGTTGGGCGCGGGCAGGAAGAGCGGGCGACTGCGTTGGGGGCACTGGCGTTGCTGCTCTGTTCCATTGGCATCTATGGAATGGTGTCTTTCAGCGTAAGCCGGTCTGTGCGCGATATTGGCATCCGCATGGCTCTGGGCGCTGATGGCTCAAAGGTGATGCGCCATGTGCTTTGGCAAACCATGCTTCCGGTTCTGATAGGTGTGGCTGTCGGCATGGCTTTGTGTGCCTCCGTGTCGGGGGTGCTTTCGGGCATGATGTTTGGGCTGGGCACTCACGATCCGTTCGCATTCGTCGCCGTGCCGCTCTTCTTCCTGGCGGTGGCCTTCTTCGCGACGCTCATTCCGGGCCGTCGAGCAATGCAGGTGGATCCGATCGTTGCGCTGCGATGTGAATAGAGTGAAGAGGGGGTCAGAAGGCGACTCCGAGAACACAGTGATCGAGCAGCGTTGGAACCTAATCTCGCGGAATGACTCCCGACAAACGATAGATCCGCCCAGGGATCGGGCTGAGCCGACACTTTACTGGAACCGTGGACGCTGGCGGACATATGGTGACCTATCGGATCTCGGTGAGTGCATTCGATCATGCACTCACCGAGATCCGCTGATATCAGATGGCCGACAAGCCGCCGTCGACGGACAACTCCACCCCATTCACGAAGCTCGAATCGTCTGAAGCAAGAAACAGCGCTACCGTCGCGATTTCCTCAGGTTGACCCATCGTTCCCCGCGGGATCAGGGATTCGAACATCTCCTTCGCCTCCTTGGTGAGAACTTCTTCCTGCATCGGTGTGGCAATCGGCCCCGGACTCAGCACATTCACCCGGATCTTCCTGCCCTTCAGTTCGTTGAGCCACGTGCGTGCGAATGAGCGCAACGCTGCCTTGCTCGCCGCATACACGCCGAAACCAGGAAAGCCTTTCACCGAAGCGACTGACCCGGTCATGATGATCGATCCGCCGTCGTTGAACAGCGGCAGCGCCTTCTGAACCGTAAACAGCGTTCCGCGCGCATTCAAGCCGAAGGCCGCATCGAAGTGTTGCTCGGTAATCTCGCCCAGTTTGGCGGCTTCGCCCGTGCCCGCGCTCGCGAACAGAACGTCGATCTTGCCCTTTTCTCGCTTGACTGTATCGAACAGACGGTCGAGGTCGTCGAGATTGGCCGCGTCACCGCGCACGCCTGTCACGTTCCGGCCAATCAGCTTGACGGCCTCTTCGAGCTGCTTCTGCCTCCTACCCGTGATGAAAACGTAGGCGCCCTCTTCAACGAAGCGCTTGGCACTCGCCAGCGCCAGGCCGCTCGATCCACCCGTAATGACTGCAACCTTACCTTCGAGCTTTCCCATAATTACTCCCTTCGGAATGTGTGTAGCATTCGGTACACTTGAGTAGATTCTTTAGCGTTGGACGAGAACTGCTAGGGAGTCCAAATATTTTGTCTATTCGTCCAAGATATGGAGGCTAAGTTGGACCCGATAACAGACATCTTCAGAACGATGCACGTAACCGCTTTCGGTCTGCACAGGCTCGAAGCCACAGCCCCGTGGGGCGTAAAGCAGGAAAAGCAGACCGAAGAGAAAGTCACGCCGTCCGGCAAGACGACTTCTCCCACAGATTTGGCGCACTTCGCCATGCTTTCGCGCGGCAACTGCTGGCTGAGTGTGGAAGGCATTGCGGAGCCGATTCCCCTCACCGGTGGTGATTGCTTTTTGCTGGCCCGGGGGACTTCGATTGTATTGCGCGACAACCCACGAACACGTCCGAGATGGAGTTTCAGCGAGATCGGGGCCAGGGCCAACGGCAATGTCGCGCTTTATGGAGGTGGCGGCGCACCGACGACAATCGTCTGTGGTTCCTTGAGTTTTGATCGCGCCAGCCTGAAGCCGATCACGCAGTTATTGCCGAGCTTCATTCTGATGAAGGCCGATGAGGCACGCACGCTTGCTCTTCACAACACTGTGCAGGCGCTGGCGTCAGAAATGGCAGAACAGGCGCCGGGCTCTGAAGTAGTCGCGACTCGGCTAGCCGAGGTCCTGTTTATCCAGGTACTCCGGGCGCATATCGCGTCGGGACCGGAACGCAACAAAGGATGGCTTCGGGCGATTTTCGATCCTCAAATGGGCGCTGCCCTGACTGCCATTCACGACAGTGTGAAAACACCCTGGACGGTCGAATCCCTGGCCGAAGCGGCGGGCATGTCTCGCTCCGCATTCGCAGCACGTTTTAAAGAACTACTCGGACAAACACCGCTGGAATATGTAACCGAGTGGCGGATGCAGAAGGCGATGCAGTTACTCGAGCAGCGTGACAAAAAGCTCATAGATGTCGCCCGGTTGGTCGGTTACGAGTCCGACGCCGCGTTCAGTAAGGCGTTCAAGCGAGTTGTTGGGGCCAACCCTGGTGAATACCTCAAACGTGGTTTTGAAGGCCACGGTCATGCCGCAATGGCAAAAGATTTTTGAAGCGGAGGATTCTGACTTTGGCGACAGGTCTTCGTCGCTGGGGTGGAGATGCCTCGCATTTGGGAATGGGAGACCACGGACCCAAAGCCGTCCTAAGCAGACCACGAATAAGTCGCCACTAAACGCGGATGGCGACTCCGATTTATCGAGCCTCGCTGGTTCACGAGATCCCACACATTTTATCTTTCGAGAACAAGCGTCATCACTCCGCGCGCAGCGCCTGCATCGGGTCAACCCGTGAGGCCCGCCATGCGGGAACCACGCATGCCACCACCGCCGTAAAAAGCAGGCAACCGACCATTCCGGCGATGACCAGCGGATCGTAAGGGCTCGCTCCGAAGAGCATCGATCGAATCAGCGATCCGGCCACGGCTGCTCCGGCCAGGCCAGCCGCAGCGCCATAGAGGACCGGCATCAGTCCGTCGACGAGCACTACACGAAGCACCTCAGGCCGCTGCGCCCCCAGTGCGATGCGGATGGCGATCTCGACGGAGCGTTGCGCCACCAGGTACGACAGCACTCCATAAAGCCCGACACCGGCCAACAGCAACGAAATCCCTGCGAAGGCCAGCACCAGGTTTGCGGCGAATCCCTGGCTCGCCGTGGTCTTGTTGAGGATCTGGTCCATGGTGAGCGCGTTGTATACCGGCAACTCCGGTTCAAGCGCCGAGATCTGCTGCTGAACGGGTGTCGATATCCAGAGCGGATCGATCGAGGAGTGCACCACGATCGTTGCCTCGCTGGTGCGGTCGGGGATGCCGGACAGGATCGGGAAATATATGCTCGCCGACGCCGGCTTGGTGACGTCGTAGAGTGTGTCGCCGACTTCGCCGATGACCTCGTAGGTTTCCACTTTGGTGTCCCACCAGATGCGAACATGCTTTCCGATGGGGTCGTCGCCAGCGAGGTACTGATTCACGAATTGCTTACTCACAACGATGTAATGGTCATTATGGAGGCGTTCGTTCTCACTAAAGACACGGCCACGCAACAGTGGAATCTGCATGACACTGAAGTATTGTGGGTCCGCGGTGAGCGTCAGGGCAACATATTGAATGCTGTAACTGGGCGCCGGTCGCTCCAGGATGGTAAAGACTCGATCGCCCTGGGGGCCTGCTGCGGGAGCTGTCGAGACAAGCGCAGCGCCGCTTACGCCAGGCAGCCGCCGAACGCGTTCGAGCAGCGACTCGTGGAAGCGCAGCACCTTCTCGCGTGTATCGTATTGAATTTCGGGCAGGCCAAATTTCATGGTCAGCACATGGTCAATGCGACAGCCGAGATCTGCTGTACGCAGGCGCACGAAGCTGTGAAAGAGCAGGCCGGCGGCGGCGAGAAGCGTCACCGTCAGCGCGATCTCAACGGTCAACATCGCCTTGCGCAGACGGGCTCGCGAGGCGCTTCCACCAATCGACCGCGAAGACTCCCGCAGCGCAGTGAGTGATTCTCTGCCAGTGGAGGAAATGGCGGGAAACAGACCCGCCAGCATCGCAGTCGCCGCGACCAGCCCAAGTGCGAAGGCGAAGACCCACCCATCCACATGAACGGTATTGGCACGCGGCAGGTTGCGCCAGTGAGCGGCCAGCCATTGCGTGGAAGCCAGTGAAAGCAGCAGTCCCAGTACGCCGGCGACAACACAGATCAGCAGGCTCTCGGTCATCTGCTCGCGAATAAGAGAGAGACGGCTGCCGCCCAGTGCTGCGCGGATTGCGACCTCTTTGCGGCGGGCTGCCGCGCGCGCGACCAACAAGTTGGAGACATTGAGGCAGGCAATCAGCAGCATGCAGACAACTGAGCAAAGCAGCACCAGCAGAGACTTCTTAACGTCTTTGACCACGTCGTCGATCATCGGTCGTGACCAGACATCTTCGGCGACAGGCTTCGAAGCATTGGCCAAGTGAATCTGGTATTGGAGCGTGCTCACTTCGCGTGTTGCTGTGCCAACATTCACGCCGGGTTTGAGCCGCGCCACCACCATGCTCTGGTGGCCATCGTGGATGCCATAGTCCTGTGGAGTGAAGGTCTGAGCATACGGCATCCAGAACTGTATCCGCGCATCGGGATAGTTAAACCAGTCCGGCAGCACGCCAACTACGGTCGTCGGGATGGTGTCCAAGTGAATTTGCTTGCCGATGATGGAGGGATCACCGGCAAAGCGACGCTTAAAAAAGCTCCAGGTCAGCAGGACCACGGGCTCGGCCTTCGGCTGGTCCTCGGCTTCCGTGAAGAGTCGGCCGTAAACCGGTGTCACGCCCAGCAGCGGAAAGAGGTTGGCCGAGCCGCCTGCGCTCTGGACGACCTCAGGCAGTTCGGAATGCACGCCGGAAACGATGCCCCCGTAACCGCGCATGGCCGCCATATCTTCAAAGCCGTGGGTCTGGCTGCGCCAGTCGCGATAATCTCCCGGCGCAACTGCGTTGAATCCGTAGCCGCTCTTCGCTTCCCGAAAGTGCTCATAGAGCATCACCAGCTTGCCAGAATCGCGAAACGGGAGCGGCCGCAGCAGCACCGCGCGCACCATGGTGAAAAGCGATGTGGTCGCACCGATGCCCAGCGCCATCACCAATACAGGAACGATGGCAAAGCCGGGCGAACGCAGCAAGGTGCGAGCTCCATATTTCAGGTCGCGGTTGAGGTTGTCGAGGCTGTACCAGTTCCATGTGGCTCTGACTTGGTCGCGTACCAACCCTGGATTGCCGAAGGTGCGCATCGCTGCTTTACGCGCGTCATTAGGGCTCATGCCGGCAGCGATGTTTTCGGCTGTCTGCTGATCGAGGTGAAACCTGAGTTCGTCCTGCAAACGCTGAGCAGCGCGGTTGCGGCCAAAGAGCATCCGGATTTGCATGTACAGCTTGTGTATGGACGGCATGGCTTGCTCCTTTTGGAAGCGGGTATAATCTGAGGTCTCGTACTCAGGCTTCGGCTCTAACCCTGCTGTTCGAGCCGATGCAAGGCGTGGTGAAGTGAGCCCTCCTGGACCTGCAGAACTTCGTTGGAGATCTGCTGAATGCGTTTGGCGATGGCCCAGCCGTGCTTGGGCTCCAGCGAGATGGTCTTGAGCATGAGCAGGTCGAACGGGCTTTGGACGAGATCACTTTGTTTTCCCATACTGTGTTTATCTACAATACAGTTGTGTAGATAGTCAAGGCATCATTTTCAGAATTCGATGAGGCTTGGGACACGCCAGGAATTATCAGTGAGACTGTACGCTGCTGCGTATGCCACTTCCGGGAATCTTGGCGTTTCGCCTGCTCCTGTCGGAATACTGTTGAGGGGTTTAGGGCGCCAGATGATGCGACGCTCGATGCGCAGCTTAAGGCGGTTGTCGCAGCTCACCATGGCAAGAGCGCGCGTTTTGCGCACAACCTCAGGACCGGTGAAGACGGCTAGTGATTGACAATCCCGTTAAAGCATATTTACTCTAGGCATAGAGATAACAGGCTTTATGCGCACCGATAACAATTCGTCCCGCAGTCTGTTCCCCGGCGCGCTTGAGATGATGATCCTCGAGTCGCTTCGCCGTCAACCAGCTCATGGCTATGCTCTCGTCCAGCACATTCAGCAGCGATCGAATCAGTTGCTCCAGGTAGAAGAAGGGTCGCTATACCCCGCTCTCCAACGCCTCCTGAAGGAAAAACTGGTGAAGGCCGAGTGGACCATTTCCCCGTCGACTAATCGCCGGGTGCGTGTGTACAAGATTACCCGTACCGGCCTGCGCCATCTCGAACAGGAGCTTTCGCGCTTTGAACATATGCTGCAAGGCATTGCGCTGGTGCTCGGTCCGGGGCGATTCGCAGCAGAGTAGGAGGCCTTCACAATGAACTGGTTTCTACAGATCTTCCGCAGACGCCGCATCTACGACGATTTGGCCGAGGAGATGCGTGAACACCTCTTAGAGAGAACTGAACAGATCATGCGCATGGAGGGCTTGACACGCGCTGAGGCCGCTGTGGCTGCCAGGAAGGCTTTTGGCAATAAGGCAGTCATCGAGCAGCGCAGCCGCGAAGTTTGGCAATGGCCTACGCTTGAATCGATCTGGGGCGATCTGCGCTTTGCCATGCGTCAGATGCGCAAAGCTCCAGCTTTCGCGCTTACGATTGTGCTTCTTCTTGGCCTGGGCATTGGTTCGGTTACTGCTGTCTTTTCTCTTGTGGATGCTGTGCTGCTCAGGCCGGTGCCTTATCCCGATCCGTCCTCTCTGGTCATTCCGTGGGATATTGCGCCCGCAGACATGAACATTGACGGCTTCACGGAATACCCGTGGAACCCGATCCACTATCACGCGCTCATGCGGGAAACGAAGTCTTTTCGTTACCTTGGCGCCTTTTTGGGAAGTAACTTCAACCTCACCGGTTTAGGCGATCCAGCGATGCTGGAAGGCGCATCGGTATCATGGGGATTCTTTCCGGCTCTCGGCGTTCAGCCCGAGCTAGGGCGCTTCTTCACACGCGATGAAGACGCTCCCGGCCACGAACGTGAAGTGATTCTCAGCGACGCTCTGTGGCGAAGCCGGTTTCATGCCGACTCTTCATTGCTGAATCACGACATTCATTTGAATGGAGCAGCGTATACGGTCGTGGGCATCATGCCGCGCGGATTCGGTTTTCCACGCGCCAACGAAATGCCGGGCGACTTCACCTTTGCCACTGAAACCGAGTTGTGGGTGCCGATGGCGCTGCCCACAGTTACGGCGCCATTTACATCGTCGGAACTGGCATTCATCGGTCGGTTGCAACCGGGCACCACGCTAGCGCAGGCGCAGGGTGGAATGGATCTGTTTGCCCAGCGCATGGACCGCGAGTGGCCGGCCTCAAAGGGATGGAATCGTTCGCATATCACGCCGCTGCAGAAGCAGGTCGCAGGCGACTCGGGAAAGCCTGTACTGCTGATATTGAGCGCTGTGGCGGTTGTGCTGTTGATCGTCTGCTTCAATGTTGCCGGGCTGCTGCTCACTCGTTCGCTTGCGCGCCAGAGGGAATTCACGGTCCGAGCCGCGCTGGGCGCCGGGCGCGTGCGGGTTCTGCGACAGCTGCTTACGGAAAGCTTGCTGCTGGCATTCGCCGGCGGCGCGGCAGGAATTGGAATCGCAGTGGCGGGCGTTCAATTGGTCAAGGTCCTGGGTCCCAAGAGTCTTCCGCGCTTGCAAGAAGCCAGCACCGATCTCCGCGTCTTCGCGTTCGCCTTTCTCATCACGCTTGTAACCGGAATCCTGTTCGGACTGGCCCCGGCCCTGGGAGCTGTGCGCACGAATCTGGTTGAGTCACTCAAGGAGGGCGGACAAAAGCTGGGAACCGGCACAAGCCATCCTCGCCTGCGCAGTGCGCTTGTGGTTTCGCAGATTGCGCTGGCACTCACGCTGGTTGTCGCTTCAGGTCTGCTCGTTCGCACATTTTATCAACTGCTCGCATCCGATGGCGGTTTCCGCTCTGACCACGTACTCACATTCCAGGTATCGCTGCCGAGCACACAGTACCCCGATCGGGAATCCATTGCCCGCTTTTACCAGCGTGCTCTGCCAGGCATGCGATCGATTGCTGGAGTTGAATCGGCCGGCATCACCGAGGCGGTTCCAATGGGTGGTCCCACCGAGGCTGGCGTGATGCGCGTCGTAGGGCGTACCTACCACAAGGGCGATCCGCCTCCTATGGTGAATTACACGGTGACCTCACCGGGGCTATTCTCCGCTTTGGGAACGCCAATTTTGAGAGGTCGAGACTTTCTGGATTCCGACGTGCTCTCTGCACCGGCAGTTGCCATAATCAATCGTGCTTTGGCGAAGCAATACTGGCCGCATGAGGATCCCCTCGGCAAGCAGGTTCTTGTGCCCTCGCAGAAAGTTCCGGCCACCATCGTAGGCATCGTCGCCGACATCAAGCACTCTTCGCTGCGTGAGGTTCCCGGGCCCGAGATGTTCGAGCCTTATACCCAGAACGTGTGGCCGTCGCTAGCCCTGATGCAGGTTGTCCTCCGCACCAAAGCCGCGCCGGACACAGTCATCGCGGCCGCGCGCCAGGCAATCCATCAAATCGATCCGGGAGTTCCGGTGGCGAAGGTCTCAACCCTCGCGACCCTCACCGGCACTGCCATGGCGGGTGAGCGATTCTCGATGTTGCTGGTCGGCTCATTCGGGCTGCTCGCCGTGCTTCTGGCCGCAGTGGGAATCTATGGTGTCATCTCGTACTCCGTGGCCCAGCGTACCCGTGAAATCGGCATCCGTGTTGCCCTCGGTGCGCAACGCGGGCAGGTGTTCGGCCTGATCATTCGTCATGGGCTCAGGCTGTCAGGGCTTGGCATCCTCATCGGCCTTGCCGCAGCGCTTGCGATGGGGAGGCTTCTGACCAGCTTTCTGTACGGTGTAACCGCAACAGACCCACTGACGTTTGTTACTGTTTCTTTGTTCATTGCAGCCATCGCTGTGGGAGCCAGTTTGCTTCCCGCTCGCCGCGCCGCCTCCATAAACCCTGCAGAGGCGCTTCGTGCGGAATAGGGTATCTTGCTCGACAACGACCACTCCAAGGAAAATCGCCCATTCAATCAACGTCCCAATCGAGCTGAGAACTGCCTGCATCGCGTTCCTTCTTTCACGGTTTATCCGGTGAAGCCGCTTCTTCCTTTTTATCGGCGCCTACATTCAATTCAAGAAAAAGCGGCATAGATTCGGCGCCAGGTAGCGACATGGATCACCTCGAAGGGCCGGTCAGGATCGCAGTTCCTCACGCGGTGATGTGCAGTCCTCTAGATTGTTTTCTTGCTGCCGCAGCTTGTAAAAGTTCCATCCAGTTCCCACGACCATGAGCAGTAGCGCCAGGAAATATCCCACCTGATAATTGTTCTGCGCCATTCCCATAGCGTGCTTGTGGAGTTGGTAATCGAGCTGGACTTTCATCGCGGCTAAGCTTGCAGTGCCGATCGCTCCCGAAATCGCAACACCTCTGATCATTCGCTTTCCGAAGAAGCTCAATATCAATCCGGAAATCGCACTCAAGGCCGCAATGGCTGCAAACGGATTCGGACTTATTTGCTGCTTTGCTTGACCGCCAAATCCACCAGGCCGGCTTATTGTTGATCCAGTTGCCAATTGACGGCCGGTTGCGGTGAAGATATCCCTGCCGTGGCATGACACAGTCACGAATGGCAGAAAGAAGCAAAGTACGGTTCCGAGAAAGACGAGTTTTGAGCCGAGCGATTTACGATTTTCCATTGGTCCTCCTGAAGACCAGACATTTGAACGATTCGTGGCTGCGCGATGACTCGCTGAGGTACATCGGGTTCAAGCACATCCGTTCCGCAATTCATGTATAGCGAACCGCGAGTCGATGCCGGCGCAATGCAAGCTTGCAACGTCAGAGAACCCGCGCCGCAAGGTTCATGTCTGATGCGCGCGATTCCCGTTTCCATCCCTGCAAGCTTGCATGAACCGGACCTGTCCGCGATTCGATATAGATTGGAGATGAAGTATCGCAATCAGGACATGATGAAGAAACCATCGGAATACTCAAAACGGATCTTGCTTGCCGTCTCCGGGCTCACTCCGCAGATTGTGACGGAAACGATCTATGCCTTGGCTATGCGGACAGAAGACCCATTCGTACCAACTGAAATACATTTGCTGTCGACAAACGAAGGCGCCAAGCGCGCGAGGCTGCTGCTCTTGTCTGACAATCCAGGCTGGTTTCACCGCTTGTGCGAGGACTATGATCTGCACGGAATCGAATTCCCCGAGCACAACATCCATGTGGTCTGCGGACGCGATGGCAAGCCGATGGATGATATTCGAACGGCCGAGGACAATCAATGTGCCGCCGACTGTATCACCGAACATGTACGCTTGCTGACGGGCGATCGAGACAGCGCGCTGCATGTCTCTTTAGCCGGCGGGCGCAAGACGATGGGTTTCTATGCCGGATACGCATTGTCGCTCTTTGGAAGATCACAGGATCGTTTGTCGCACGTGCTGGCGCCAAGCGATTATGAATTCGCCACCGATTTCTTCTATCCCTCGGCTACTCGGCGAGTCATCGAAGGCAAGGACAAGAAGCCGCTCGATGCGGCTGAGGCCAAGCTGATGTTGGCAGAGATCCCTGTCGTCAGCATGCGCCACGGCCTGCCGAATTCTCTCCTCGAAGGATCGAGCAGCTATAGCGACGTGGTGCAAGCTGCGAACGAGGCCATCGGGCCCATCGAACTGGTTATCGACCTGGCAGGCTGCCGGATTCGTGCAGCAGGGAAGGTGTACGCCATGCGCAAGTCAGCCATCGCCATGCTCAGCGTTTTCGCCCGGCGCGCTCTTGAGGGAAAAGGATCAATCGCGGCACCAATCAAAGGCGTGGAAGACCAGGAGTGGGCAAAGCTCTATATCAATGAATTGCGGCAGTGCGTGCACGACGAAGAAGATCTCAATGAACTGACCCGAATGTCGCTTAGAAAAGGAATGGACGGCGACCAGTTTTCAATGCAACTCAGCCGCCTGCAAAACACACTGCGCAAGATTCTCGGACCGAGGGCGTTACCGTATCTGATTGACAATGGCGCTACGCGACCAGGAAAGTTTCAAACCAAATTGCCGCCGGATGCGATTCATTTTGGTGTACTGCCCGACCCGAAGGATGAATCGACAATTAATACTCCAGCCACGGCTTGATTATTCTGTGGCGGCACAACTTCTGGACGCCTCAGCGTGCTTCAATGCGCCAGCGCCCTACCTACCGAGGACTCTATGGCTGATCTCTGGCTGGCAATCGTAGTTTCAAGTGCAATCTGTGCTTACATCGGATACTTGTTTGCAATCAGGACAGGGCGCAACCCGGCATTGTGGACATGGCTTGGTGTGGCCTTGAATATTCTTGGATTGTCTCTATATTCGAGAAAGAAAATGCGGCGTTGAAGGGACTTTTTTCTATCGCCGCACGCCGGTATCACTTTGGGATAGCGGCCACGAAACAACGAAGTGGTGTCAACACGAATTCATTCTGCCTCATCTCCTTGCCAGCGCAATTAGATCGCCGGATGCACGTTGCGCAGCTTGTTCCAGCGCATCGGCCTGATTGAATCCAGCGCCGGTTCCCCGAGCTAGTACTGAGCCTGCAGGGTTTCCGCGGCCATCAAACTTACGTGCGTTGGCCGTCATATCGCATGACAAGAGGTCAGAATCGAGCGAGCTTCTCTTTTCGCATCTAGCTGTTACCTCCGCGACCACCAGAGAACTCAGACGGGTCACGGACATCGCTTCTCGAATGAGTTTTGGGTCTCCTGCGTAGAGACGAGGGCCAAAGCCTTGGTGCTCCATCGTCTCTTCGCGCACTGCAGTGGTATTCACGCCTGGAAGGTGCCGCGACAATGCGTCAATGCTGCCTCGATCTGTTCCGGCTTCGTGGACCAGAAGGAGACCTGGTGCGCCCCCGCCCGCGCCGGCGTTCAATCCTTTGCGAAACGCGTCCATTTGCGTCTGACCGTTTGTGCCATTGGGGCCTTGAATCTTGCCGCCGTTGCCTACTTCTGCATCTTGCGCGCTGTGCCATCTCAGATAAAGTTCCTTGGTAACGGGCAAAAGGGCGTCGCCGGTCTGAGGGTTCATGCCGGGCTTGTTGTAAAACGCAAGCTCGCCATTCGGGAAGCAGTAATACCAGAGCACTGGCTTACCCGTGTAAGCATTAAACCAGTCGACCTTGGCAGGATCGACCTTCGCAAACGAGCCGCCCATCTGAATGCGTATCGTACGCGCGATCTGCGGAGTTACTGGAAGCAGGGGTTGCCCCGTGGAGGGATCGTGGCCCGGACGGTCATAGAGCACAATCCCCTGGTCGGTTACCGTGTAGTACTTGATGCTAAGTCCATTACCGAGCCAGAAGGCAATATCCTTGGTCGCATAGTAAAACATCAAGTTGTAGCCCACGGCCATGGCAATGAGCAGCACGGCGCCTTGCTGGTTCTTCCGATGGTTCAGCGGCGAAAGGAACATCTTTGCCGCGTAAAGAAAAGGCATCAGGAAAATCAGCACCAGCGATTGAATCAGATATCGATTCCAGCTTAGCTTTGCAGACAGCGAGTCTACGAAGTAGCTATACACACTCCAAATCGTCATGCCGTGCGCAAGAACCAGCACCGGCAGCAGCAGCAATGCGAGAATGACGACGATGATCGCGCTGCGAGCGACCTTGCCCAGTGCGAAGTCCCAGCGGTGTTCTGGATCTTGGTAGAGTTCCCATAGCCACATCAGACCGAGCGCCGCAGCCACGCCCGCGATCCAGCGCTTCAAGGGCGTGTCGAGGTGCTTCCCGGTTCCATTATCACCTGGAGTTGTCGGGCCAGCATTTTCCTCGGGAAGTACAAACTCGGGAATACTTTCCTCCCGACCCTTGTAGTCACGAACAAACCACACGGCGATGCGATGCGCCGCGCGGAGAGCATCTTCTGCGTCCTCCACAGTAACGCCCTCTGCGCAAGAATGGCTACCATCATTGCCCTTCATGCGGACCTCATGAAAGTCCTTGATGATGCCGGCTGGAACCAATGCGCTGCGTTGCAATGCATTCAAGTTGTCGAAAAAAGTCGGATTGCCATTCCTGGAACCAGGGGCCTGAGGAACAACGATTCGTTTCTCCCTGACAATCCTGGAAGCGAGCACCCCGCAGAGAGTGCGAAGCTTATTCAGGCAGCTATTCGGATCGCTGTAGAGATACTGTTCGGCCTGACTCCCTGTCGTCTCTAAGTCTCGACCAAATCTCTTCAAAAGGGAAAAATTCGACATCACTTCATCCCGATTCTTTCTGTGGAAGGTCCCGAGGCCGAGCCAGGGGATGTTATGAAAAGAGTCGTCCGGTGCGGCTGTCGCTCTGAGTGCGCATCGAGCTCAGTAACGTCTCGCGAGAATTGGCACCTTGCGGAACTGAACCTTGAACCACTTGTTGTCCACCTCGCACGCAACATCGAGCAACGCGATTGAAGTAATATCGGAAGGAACCTTGTCAAAGCGCAACTCTGCTCCTGTCGGAACCTCTGCCACCAGAGTTGCCACTACATCGCCGCCGTCTGATTCCTTGGAACCGATCCTTCTGTCATTGGAATTAACCTCACGTCCGATTGCGTCGATTAGTCTTGAACTTCTTCCAATTGCAAAATCTCGGTCATCGCTCAAGTTGGTCAACGTCAAACGGCAGGTAACGGAAGCACCGGAGAGAATGCAGGACTTGAGCGCAAAGCTGATCTTTTGCTCCTCGTCCACCTGTGCTCTCGGGGCTGTGGGACTCGCCGAAGCGACGGGACCGGTCCCCGGCACAATAGGTGCTGGTGCGTTGTTCATTGCAGAGGTTCCAGCGGTAGCCTGACCTAGGAGTTGCATGACGTCTCGTGTCTTCAAAATGTCTCTAGATGTCGAGGCGACGATGCGCGCGTCCTCCGTGTCCAGCGCTTTGACAGAAAATCGAACAGTGTCGCTCAGTGGAGTCAGCGTCCCGGTAATCAACACCTGCACGCCCGCAATCTTGCCCAACTGACGCGCTGTTGCAGGGTCGATGATGCCCGTGCTGGCGAGCTTATTCTCCTGCATCAGAAGCTGCAGTCGCGTCCGATCGACCAGGTCAATGCCGCTGCTGGAGTTTGCAAGCGCGCTCTCTAGTTCCTCTGCCATGAATCGTCCCAGGGCGGTGACATTGCCCTGTAGATCGGTGAAGTCGACCACTGCGACCGTGCGCCTGGGCGGCTTGCTGAGCGATCGAGAAAGGGTCTCCGCTACATTCCTGATCTCGATTTCCTGAGCGGAAAGAGGGCCGGAGACTGAAACTAGCACAACGAATACCATCAGCGGCTTCAAAGCACGAATATGCATGGCGAGCACTTTCTCCTCGGCGACTTGAGCTCTTCCAGACCACCGCCCGATGGACCGAGCCGGCAACTGTAGATTCCGCAGTCAGCCGTACGCACTGAAAAGACATCATCGGCACATCGGCGCCAAAAGTTCAGCAAAACCCGCTCACAGGAAACTTGCGCCGCCATGGTTTCTGCCCGATGCTGATGCCTGTTTCTTGATCGAGCGAACAGTTCCGAAGGCTGCCATCCGGCCTTGAAGACATCCAGTGCTTTAAAGAAAAAGCTGGCCCACGGCTCACGCAATGGGCCAGCTACCGATAAGTGATTATTGGCCGGCGGGTGGTGCGCCTTCAGCCGTCACTTCCTTCTCTGCTTGATCGGCCTGTTGCGCCTGCTGCTGAATCTCAACGGCAGCGTTTGGGTCTTCCGGCGGCGCGATGGCGGCATACTGCGCCTGCGTGGGCTGGCCCAGCGCAGAGGCTGGCGCGCTGGGGATTCCGTCTTTTCCCTGCTTGGACTGAAGTTCCTGCAGCCCCTTATCCACGCTCTCCCGCATGTGGTTCTGCATCTCCTGAAGATCGTCCAGAGTCACCATCACCCGCGCGTGGATCTGGCATTCTCGCCCGCCCTTGCTGGCCAGCACCACCAAGTTCACGGTCGTTGCACCGGCGGGTGTGGGCGACTGCAAAGACAGAACGTCGCCATCGCTCAAGACGCACTCGTTCTTCGCGGCATCTTCCGCATCAAGCGCAGCGCCGACCACATACACATGCGAGCGACCATCGTTCAACATGCGATCAATGCCGCTGGAGCCGGGATTGATATCCTGCTGTGCAGCGTTCTGTTGCGATTCCTGATTTTCAAGCGCGAGTTGGTTGCGAACCTCATCGGCGATCTGCTGCTTCACATCCGGGGTGAGCAAGGGCGCGCTGCCCGCGGCAGGAGCCGCTATGTCCGCTTCGCCGCCTTCTGTATGTGCCGCATACGCCTGCTGCAGATCAGAAGAGATCATGTAATCGGCCAACCAGAGTGACGCCGACGGATAGACCGGGGCGGGGGCGAAGAAGTAGCCATAGTGGCCGTACCACGGGTTCACAGCAAATCCCCACTGATAGGCGACAGGAACGGCCCACGGGTTATACGCCCATCCATAGTAGGCGGGATGATAGTAGAACCCTGGCGCGTATACGTTCATGTACATCCCGCGATAGGCATAGCCATGATAAAAGTGGCTATATTCCCGACCGTGATAGAAGTAGGTGCGACGCGCGAAGTCATGACCGTGAAATGCGTACGGCCGCTGTACATAGCCCGGCCGACCTCGTTCAAACATTGTGCGGCCGTGGTCCGCACGTTCCACCATCACCCGGCTGCCGCCGTTCAGGCCATGATGGATGTCCATACCGCGCGCGGCATTATGAACGTCTGCGGGCCTGCCATCGGAACGCGCGCGCATGGCATTGCCATTCGGCCGCACAACCTCTCTGCTGCCATTAGGCACAGGGCGCTGAACAGCTTGGCCGCCCGTTGCAGTGGGGCGAGTTGTCGTCGCTGGCGCGCCGTTCGCGGTGGGATGATTGGCGGATGGCGCGCTGGAGCTTCCATGCGCGGCTGTGGCGCCTGTGGAACTTGGGCCTGGCTTGCCGGCCGGCGCGGGTTTGGCTGCGGACGCCGGCTTTGCGGGTGCAGGAGCGGGAGCTTTCTTACTGTCAGCGTGAGCCGACACGCCGGCGCTAAAGATCGCCGCAAAAATCAATGCAGATAAACTCGTTCTCACAGTTTTGCGAAGGATGGTCGTCCTCATGTTGTCCTCGTCTTCCTTGGTTTTTCCTGATTGCGCGTAAGGGTTCGCTGCAAATCACTAATCGATGTTGCTGATTTTCCCGCTCGTGAATGTGATCTTCATCTTCATATCCGAATAGAAATAAATCTCTCTGGTTCCGACAACAGCCTTCCGCGCAGGTTCTCCGAAGGCAGCAAGCACCTGATCCTTGCTCATGCCGACCGATATCGTTGGCGCCGGCGCAGGTGGAGCGGGAGGGGGCGCAATTTCCCCATAGGAAGGGGTCACCGCCACAGGCTCAGGTTGAGTTGCGGGCTGCACTGCAGGCGGCACTGAAGCCGCTTGCTCTTGCGCAGGAACCACCGTCAGAACCTCTGCTACCAAGGCCATCATTTGGTCTACGCTGGGGACTTCCTTCTTGTTCGGAAATAGAATCTTCAGGTTGGCATCGAACCGGAAATTGTTGTAGGGGTCGCTGTAGAGCCTGAACTCCACGCCATCATTCTTCATTGCGATCGCCGAGACCCAGAAGTTCTCCCCATGAACGAACGAGCGCAAGGGGTTACCTTCGGCAAGCAGGTTGTTATCCGGCTGGCCAGGAAGCCGGAGTCGCTTATACAGGAATCCCTGCGAGATCTTTCCGTCCTTATAGTTATTGGCCGGCACCACGGGCGAATTCACGCTATACATCAGCAACCCGTCCTGGCGCAGTTGCACCACTGATCCCGGCGTAACAATGTCGGAACGGTCGGCCATGACGGTTGTCAATTTGAACTGCGACAGGAGTCTTTGCTGAATGACGTCGGCGCCGACGGACTGCGCCAGCGTCGTCAGATTGAGCATCCATCCGATCATGACCAACACAAATATGCGAAAGTAGCGAGAGTGATTCATATTCCCCTTTTCGTTTCGGTTCGTTCATCCCACAACGGCGTATTGAATGGCCTCATCGCCGCAACTCATGTATAGCGGAGCGATGAGATGTTTCCACGAATTGCAAGCTTGCATGAGCAGGTTCGTCGTGAGGCTTTGTTGCGTTTTTAAGGGGAAGTGATCTAGGTCACAACAAGAATTGAGATATAGGATGGCTGCGCAAATCGATTCAACAATGCCATCAGTTACAGGCATGAACCCGCCTCCGAAGCCTCTTCGCAAGAGGGTTGCCTCCCGCTGCTGCGACGCTCGCGCATAGAGTGTCTGCTCGATTTATTGGCCGCACTCATTTCAGATTGACGCTGCTGTTGCGCCGTGGGTACGAGAGGCAGCGAAGTCGTCCCCAACAGAATCCTTTGCACTTGAGTTCCGCGGAGATGCGCATAGGGATCCTTCTCATCCAATTCGCCCTGGCATGACCGATTCCAACCTCGGTCATCCGGCCCGCGCCTGGCGTTCGTTTCGTACATTCTTCAGACTCTCTGTGTATTCCGATCGAGCGCAGCGAACACGGAAAGGGTATACACGGCAGTACGCGGTATATCGGCAGATTCCTGAAAAAGTTTAGCCGTTACATTCATCGGCAGCCTGCGTTTGAGAAGCCGCAGGAATCCGTTCTGAGATCATGACCGAATTGAAGCGGAGAATCGGGCCCCGTCGATGCCGCGGCGGAAGTATGACAATCGACGAAAGCGACCTCATATTTCCGCTGCCACAGACACTACCAAGTAAACCAACCGGGTTAAACCAACTTGCTCCTGGATACGCATGCAGAAGTCAAACCACACAGCGGATTCAAAAACCGGATTCCCGGACTTGCAGCAGAGACGTACTTTGGGCATACAGTTTGACGGTACTTTGAAACGACTCCAATACAAAGGTTCCATCTCCATCGCTTCCATTGCTAGCCATGGAGTCTGAGCCCAGATCATAAATACCGCAGGCATTTGGGGAAAAGATACCCAAGGACTGTTCCGTGGTCGTGGCATCGCAATGGATCGTCGATTTCCCGGCTACATATTCCGAATCGGCTAGTCGAGCGAACGGTCCCAACTTGCGGTTGTATCCACGATGGTTCCATTAGGAGAGAGAATCGTGGTATCGATCGGCGAAAACCGGCTTCCACCAATGAGCATCCTTGTGCCGGTTGAATCGGTCTCGTCGCGGAAATCAAGGATATTCGCCGAATGGGAAGCCACTGCTCCAGAGATCGCACGTACAAATACGCAGATAGGCCTTACCGGCCCGCCCCCCGCGATTTTGTCGAAGTGTATCGAAAGGATTGAGGGTTTCCGAATGGCGTGAGGCGCGGGATCAGGAACGAAAGCGGTCGATTGGACGACATGGCCGGTGAGTGTGATTCCTTTAGGAAGAATCCTATCGGGAAGCTGAATCGCTTGAATCGTTTTCGCTATAACAATATCTCCCGGCAGTTACGCAATTACGGTTAAGAATTGAACGGCATCAACATGCGCGCTTACACCACATTTAGTAACGGTCAGAACACAAATTGAATTTGTCACCATCGGAGGAAGCTCCGAGCAAGGCTCATGCGCGCGGCTTCAATTTGTTACAGTGAAGCGGCCGGGCTCGATGTGTCGCGAATCGGTAACGGCCTGTTCGTATGGAAATACTTTTTGTACGCGGCAATCCAATCGGTAGCGATGTCGCGTTGCGCTGTGCCCATATCTAATTCTCCCGCACAAACCATCTGATGCAGATGCTCTTCCAAGGAATCTTTGACATGCGCATTCCAGGTTCGAGAGCTATAAGGTTGAGGCCAGAGATTGCGAATATCTTCAGCGCCACCCAATCCTGGAGCGATAAGGTAATCGATTTCGTAATCGTTCGAGCGAGAGTTCACGATTCCGTATTCGCGAAGCACCTCCTGCCTCAACGACGCAGGGACTTCGACCGCTACCTCCTCATGCGCCATCGAACAGGCCGAACTCATGGCAATGGAACGCGCGGCGCCTGGCGTAAGGTTGCGATTCGGAATCGTCCCGCGCTCAAATTGCGCCGCCATCGAAGCTATGATGCGGTCAACGGAGGGACGCATCACGCCATGTGCGAAGAGCACCACGATCATCACTACTGCGCATGCACCTGCTGCCAAAGTGGCGACTGGAACCAATCCTCTTGACCTGAATTTTGCGCTGGATTTCGAGTGGACGGCCAATCCGGCCAACTGCGCCCCCAGCATTGCTCGCGGGCCGGCAATCGGCGGGAGTTGAGCATCGACAGACTGCCGTTGAACTTGCATGAATTCTGCGACCGTCGCATCGAACTGCGTCATTTGAGCACGGCATTCCCAACATGCCTCAAGATGCGCGTGAATGCGTGCGGCGCGACGATGGGAGAGTTCACCATCGGCTGAAAGTAGCAACTCTTCCTTGGTCGGATGCCAGTTCTCCTTATGCATAAAATCAACTCCTCTCCGCGCGCGTCAGGCGTGCGATCGATCGTGTCAGAGAGATAGATACTGAACCCAGTGAGATTCCGAGGACAGCGGAAATCTCCCGATAACGAAGCCCTTCTGCGCGGAGTTGGAGACATCTCTGATCTGTTTCCGGTAGCGCGTTGACCACTGCCAGTAGGCGGCTCTGCCTCTGGGCAATGTGGACCAGTTGCTCCGGATTGGGCGACGTATCCCGGTGCAGTTCCGCTGAATCGACGTATTCGACCTTGTCGCGCATTCGTTGGTTCTCGCGCCGTTGCTTTAATGCCAAATGATGTGTCACCGTGAAGATCCATCCGCGGAGATTGCGTCTCGATCCGTGGGCTTGGAGATGCCGAAACAAGGATAAAAACACTTCCTGCACTACTTCTTCTGCATCGTGAACGGATATACCGAATGAGAGCGCATAGCGCATAAGTGGACTGCGAAATTCTTCAAAGAGGCTCATCACCTCAGCCTCGGCGGCCGAAGCCTTCGTCGACGGGTCGGCGGCCGCATAAGGTAAAGCGCCGGTTAGCTCTCTGAAGGGCACTCGCATTTATCCTTACCTCTATATATGTTCTCTTTGTCATCTTTGTTCAAGGTTTTTCGCAGATGAGGAAAATATTTCGCAGAAAGGCTGAACGAAACTCCTCGCATCTACATATACAAAGTGGCAGACGCGAACTTGCGCGCTCCAACGATTCCCCTGATATGACGGAAGACTCTCTTGTGGACAGAACGATCCAAATGGAGAGCATTGAGTGGCATAGAACCAGCGAGTGCGTATGATTTTTAGACCGCACATAGACAGCAACACTCAGAGGTCAACTTTTCATGAAAGCAGTTTCCTTGTTGTTGTTCCTTGGTGCCATGCCGATTCTATCGCAGACCAACCAGGGCGAGTTGCGACTTAAGGTGCTCGATCCCTCCGGCCAGGGAATCAAGTCAAGCGTTCAGATTGTCAGCAAGGCTAACCAATATCAAAACACTCTGACGACGGGGTCGCAGGGAGACCTTGACGTACACCGGCTCCCCTTCGGGATTTATCAACTCACAGTAGACCGGAGCGGGTTTGCGCCTAAGTTGGAATCAATCGAGATTCGATCTGCAGTACCGACCGCGGTGAAGGTGCAAATGGAATTGCCGCGAGTGAATGAGACGGTCACGGTAAGTACAGCAAACACGCTGATCGACCCTGATGATGCGGGATCGGTAAATCAGATTGGAACAGAATTTGTACAGAATCGACTAACGTCAGTACCGGGCCGCGACGTGCAAGATCTGGTGAATTCGCAGCCCGGATGGCTGTATGAAGGCAACGCTGTTTTGCATCCCCGCGGGTCGGAGTACCAGACACAGTTTGTGATTGATGGGATTCCATTGACCGATAATCGCTCGCCCAGTTTTGGGCCGGAGATTGAGGCGGACGATATCGAATCCATGAGCATTTACACAGCCGGCATACCCGCAGAATATGGACGCAAGATGGGCGGCGTTGTGGAGATGAATACGCAGCATGATGCGCAGGCCGGATTTCACGGGGACGTGGTGCTGTCGGGCGGAAGCTTTGATTCGGCGGGAGCGTTTGGGAAGGGGCAGTACGTGTGGGGCAAGAACACGCTGGGAGGAAACGCCAGCGGAAGCAGGACCGACCACTACTTGAACCCGGTAGTTCCGCAAAACTATTCGAACACCGGCACGGTGGGCGATTTTTCGCTGGACTATGCGCGGGACCTGACCGAAAACGATCGCGTCAAGTTCATTGTCCGGCATGAGGTGGCGCGCTATGACATTCCCAACGAAATGGTGCAGCAGGCCGCCGGGCAGCGGCAAAACGCAGACAATTTCGAGACGATGGGAACGGCATCTTACGAGCACATTTTCTCCCCGACGGCGATGGGCGATGTGCGGGGGATGGTTCGCGATAACTCTAACGACTTTTATTCGAATCCAGGATCGACGCCCATCGTGTTGATGCAGCACAACTGGTTTCGCGAAGGATATTTCAAAGCCAGCACGACGATCGATCACGGCCATCATGAATTCAAAATGGGAGTGGAAGCGGACAACACTTTCCTGAATGAGATGTTGAACTACAACATCACCGATCCCACGCAGTTCGACCCCGGTTCGCCGCAGACGTTCGCATATCAGGAGAATCGTCCGGATTTGGAGCAATCGGTTTTTGTGCAGGACTTGATTCGGCTGCACCATTGGACGATCAATGCGGGCCTGCGCTGGGACCACTATCAGTTGCTTGTGAACCAGAAGTCGCTGCAGCCGCGCCTGGCAATTTCGCGTTACTTTGCACATGCGGATACGGTGCTGCATTTCTCCTACGATCGCGTGTTCCAAACGTCTTCGTCTGAAAACATTCTGTTGTCGAGCGCGGGTGCAGCGGCATCGATCGATCCTGATGGCTTTCTGAATCTTCCCGTGCGGCCGTCACGGGGTGACTACTATGAAGCCGGGTTGACCAAGGTCTGGCTGGGACACGTAAAACTGGGCACGAATTACTTTCGCCGCGTGGTGAGCAACTATGCCGACGACAGCCAGATTTTCAACACGACGATCAGTTTCCCGATCTCGTTCCGGAAGGCGATTCTGTACGGCGCGGAAGGAAAGGTAGAGGTTTCGGATTGGCATCATTTTTCCGGCTTCGGAAGCTACTCCTACATCGTCGGCAACGCCTGGTTTCCAGTGACCGGGGGACTCTTCTTCGGCTCCGACGCGAGCCAAGCCGCGTCGCAGTTGAATGGTCACTTTCCCGATTCGCAGGATCAGCGCAACACGGTTCGCGGACGAGTGCGCTATCAAATCACTCCGCGGATGTGGACAGCGTTTGGAGTGCAATTTGACTCGGGCCTGCCGTTCGACTTTGACGGCGATCCGGCGACAGTACTGGCGCAGTATGGCCAGCAAGTTCTGGACCGCATCAACTTCGATCGAGGGCGAATCGATCCTGCGTTCCAGGCCAACGCATCGGCGGGTGCGGATCTCTATAAGTCAGATCGCGTGAAGATGACGCTCGAGGCCGATGGACAGAATCTAAACAATGTGCTGAATGTTATCGATTTTGGCGGACTGTTTTCAGGTAATGCGATCGGGCCGGCACGCAGTTATTTTCTTCGCTTGAACACACGGTTCTGAGGCTGGTCAGACGAGGCACGGCAGTTGCGGAAAGTTAGAGTACCTCAAAGGCGACATGCGCGCCAGATCAACAAATTTGCGCGTCTTTGGCACCTACCGTTAGACTTCTTCCCGTGCCGTGCGACGCCTTTCGTGCGTCGCCGTTTCGCACCGAAGGAGATTTCCCTTGCGCCTCCATCCGTCATCGCTCATCGTCTGTGGTGTACTTGCATTCGCCGCATTTTGCCAGGGAACATTGCGTGGGCAGACAGCCGTCGGCCAACTGCAACCGCCCGTCCCCCATGCCAAGCAGACCCATCTGAAGCACGTGCTGGTCATTGGCCAGACCAAGGGATTCGAACACGATTCGGTTTCCGCGACCATGGCAGCAGTCTATAACCTGGGCAAGGAAACTGGCCTGTGGGATACGATGATGCGCACCGACACGGAGCTGCTCACCAAGAAAGACCTGGGCAGGAATGCGAAGAATCTGAATTACTTTGACCTTATCGTCTTCGCCAGCACGACTGCGGAGTTGGACATGGATGCCAGCCAGAAGCAGGACATGATCTCGTTCATCAAGGACGATGGCAAGGGCTTTGTGGGCGTTCATGCGGCGCTCGACACGAACTACAATTGGCCCGAGTACGGCGAAATGATCGGCGGCTACTTCGATCAACATCCGTGGATGACATTTAATGCGCCCATCATTAACGAGGATCCTGATTTTCCGGCGGTGCGGCATTTCCCGAAATCGTTTGTGAAGTATGACGAGATTTACCAGCCCAAGGAGTGGTCGCGCGACAAGGTCAATGTGCTCCTGAGTCTCGATCCGAGCCGGCTAGACTACTCGAATAATCCGCGCATTCACCGCACAGATCATGATTTCCCGGTGGCGTGGAGCAAGATGTACGGCAAAGGTAGAGTGTTCTATTCCACGCTCGGCCATACGGAGGAATCGTGGGATGACCCTGATATTCGCAAGATGTACTTTGAGGCTATCCGCTGGGCACTGGGCATGACCGATGGCAGCACCATGAGCCATCCCCGGCCGGCGCCGCAGTCTCACTAATACAGGACGAATAGGGCTTGCGCGAGGTCGGGTCTTAGATGAAAGATGCGAAGATGAGCCTAAGTGAACGGTGGAGTTGATCACAAGATGAATCGTAGAAGCTTCCTCTCTTCTGCGGGGATCGTACTTGCCTCGCAGTCGTTCGAGCGATGGTTGCCAGCGCAGGTCAAGCAGGCCGCTGCTCTCACGAGTGGCAAGGCGGACCACTCCCTGCGCATCGAGCCTTGCACACTCGAGATCGGCCCGGGCGTGAGCATCAAGACGCTGGCCTACAACGGCCAGGTGCCAGGGCCTCTGCTGCGCGTGCGCGAGGGCGTGCCGGTGACGATCGACGTGACCAACGCCGGCCCCGATCCTGACCTGACGCACTGGCATGGGCTGGCCATCGATTCGCTCAACGACGGCGCGATGGAAGAAGGATCGCCCATGATCGCGCCGGGCAAGACGCAACGGTATACCTTCACGCCCAAGCCGTCGGGAACGCGCTGGTATCACACCCACGCCGGGGCTTATGGCAATCTTGCGGCCGGGACTTACAGCGGGCAGTTCGGATTTCTGTTGGTCGAAGGCAAAAAACAACCGGCGCATTACGACCAGGAGATCAATCTCGCCATTCATCATTGGGAGCCGTCGTTTGTGCCGATGGTCGAGACCATGCGCGAGCAGTCGTCCAACATGCCGCTGACCACCGGCTCCGACGTGGGTTATAAGTACGCCACGATCAACGGCCACATGTTAGGTGCGGGCGAACCCATTCGCGTGAAGCAAGGGCAACGCGTATTGATGCGCCTGCTCAATGCCAGCGCCACTGAGAATGTGGTGCTCGCACTGCCCGGCCATCGATTCAAGATCATTGCGATGGATGGAAACGCGGTGCCCAATCCGCACACGGTTGAAGTGCTGTCGCTAGCGGTTGCCGAGCGCGTCGATGCGATTGTCGAGATGAATGCACCAGGGGTTTGGGTGCTTGGTTCTACGCTTGAGAAATCGCGCGCCATGGGCCTGGGCATTGTCGTCGAATATGCGGGGAAGACCGGGAAGCCAGTGTGGAATGACCCTGCGCCGGCGGAGTGGGATTACACGCAGTTCGGCAACGCCGCGGCAGCTCCTGCGCCCGATGAGACGTTTGTGTTGACGTTCCGCGATATCGGTCCGCAAAAGGATTCGCAGTTCGATACCTGGACCATCAACAACACGTCCTGGCCAGAGATCCAGCCTCTTGTGGTGCATGCAGGCAAACGCTATCGCATGGTCTTCCGCAATGGCAGCGGCGATCAGCATCCCATTCATCTGCATCGCCACACGTTTGAAGTAACGCGCATCGGCGACAAGGAGATGAGCGGCCTGAGGAAAGATGTGATCAACGTGATGCCGCTGGGAAGCGTGGCCGTGGATTTTTTGGCCGACAATCCTGGCGATACACTGCTGCACTGTCATCAACAACTGCACATGGATTATGGATTCATGCAGCTCATCAAGTATGCCGGTTGAACCTTACGGCGCTTGGAGAGTTCTGTTCATTCATCGGATTTATTCATCAGAGCATTCTGGAGTTTGAAACAGGGTGAAGAAATTCAGAGTTGTCATTTCCATTGCTGCGGTTGCGCTTGTGGTTTTCCTATCGGAAAGCGCCAACGGGTCTATTGATGCGGCCGCGCAAGTCGCGAGTTCGGGCGCTGAAACTGCGCAACACGGTGTCGGTCAGCCTACGGACAAGGCAGGCGCGGCAGCTTATGCAAAGCACTGCGCGGTGTGTCACGGCGATCAGCGTGAGGGGAATCTGCCAGCGTTCCCACCGCTGATGGGAATCAAGCGCCGGATGACGAACGACAAGATCGCCGATCTCATTCACAAGGGCAAAGATCGCATGCCGGGCTTTCCCAATCTGAAGGACGGAGAACTCGAAGCGCTGTTGACTTATCTCACGACAGATGCGCCGCCATCGTCTTTCGCCAACGGTAACGCGCCTGCCGCTCATGCCTCGGGGCTTGAGGAGGCAGGCGGTGCGTTGTTCCAACAGAACTGCGCCTTCTGCCACGGACGCGATGCGATGGGTGGCGAGACTGGCCCTGATCTGACGCGATCGAAACTGGTATTGGCCGACAAGAACGGCGAAGAGATTTCGAAAGTGGTGCGCGAAGGACGGCCGGACAACAAGATGCCTGCGTTCAACTTTTCGAGCCAGGAGCTACTCAGCCTCGTGGCATTTATTCACGAGCGAGTGAAGACCGCATCGTCAGGTAAGGGCGGGCGCCGCGGAGTCGACGTTGCCGATTTGCAAACGGGCAATGTTGATGCAGGTAAGCAGTACTTCAACGGCGCGGGCGGATGTTCAAAGTGCCACTCTCCTACGGGCGACCTGGCCGGAATCGCAAAACGATTTCAAGGACTGCAACTCGAAGAGCGCATGTTATACCCGCGAGGTGCGAAGAGCACTGTGAGTGTCACTTTGCCTACGGGTATGAAGGTTGAAGGAACGCTGGCCTATCTCGATGAGTTCACCGTGGCACTTCGCGATGCCGACGGATCTTATCGGTCATGGGCAACGAACCGGGTAAAGTACAAGGTAAACTCCCCTGTTGACGCGCACATTGAGCAATTCCCCAAATACACTGACGACGACATTCACAACCTGATGGCTTATCTGCAAACGTTGCGCTAAAGCTACCGTTGCCCTATCGAGGTCGTTCCGCTATGAAGAGTTTTAAAGTCGCGTTCGTTATCGCTGCCGGCTCTCTCGCGCTGCTGACTGCAGTTGCTCCGATGATCGCCGCACAGAACCTTAGCAATGACGATCTTCTCAAGCCGAAGGCAGAAAGCTGGCCTCTCTATCACGGCGATTACTCGGGCAGGCGCCACGTCCATCTGACGCAGATCACTCCGCGAAACATCGGAAGCCTGACGCTGGCATGGGCCTTTCAAACCAATCAGAGCGCGCAGATCAAGTCTTCGCCGCTGCTTGTCGATGGGGTTTTGTACTTTACCGTGCCCGATAACGTGTGGGCTGTCGACGCGCGATCGGGCCACATGATCTGGCGTTACAACCGGATATCGACCACAGGCGATCACATTGGACACCGCGGCGTCGCCATGTACAAAGGATGGCTCTATTTCACGACGCCCGATGCTCACTTGATCTCACTCAATGCCAAAGATGGCACGGTACGCTGGGACAAGGCTGTTGCCGACGTGAACAAAGGTTACTGGACAACGATGGCTCCGCTGGTGGTGCGCGGCCATGTGATTGTTGGCGTTTCAGGAGACCTGGATAACCTTCAAGGCTATCTGCGCGCCGTCGATCCTGAGACTGGTGCGACCCAGTGGCAATGGGATGCAACACCGCCGGCAGGCACGCCCAACGCGGCGACCGGCGGCATGACCTGGATGACAGGCACTTACGATCCAGAGTTGGACCTGGTTTATTGGGGCACCGGAAACCCCACGCCAGTATTGAACGGAACGACGCGGCCGGGCGACAATACTTGGACCTGCGCCATTGTCGCCATCCATCCCGATACCGGCAAACTGGTATGGGGATTTCAAGCATCGCCCCACGATACGCACGATTGGGATGCGGTCGAAACGCCGGTGCTGGTCGATGCCGACTTTCATGGGCAACCGCGCAAAATGCTGATGCAGAGTTCGCGCAATGGCTACTTCTTTGTTCTCGATCGCACCAACGGCAAGAGCCTGCTCACGGTTCCTTTCGGCCCTGTGAATTGGGCGCTGGGTATCGATGCGCAAGGGCGGCCCATTCCGAATCCAGCGAAGGAACCTGCGCCCGATGGCCGCCTGATTGCTCCCGATGAAGGCGGCATGACGAACTATCGCGCGCCGAGCTTCGATCCGCAGACAGGCTTGTTTATTGTGGATGCGCATCCGAGTTTCAGCATCTATTTTGCCAAGCCGGCCGATGGCACTTATGGCTGGGCCGGCGCTGATTACGGGCTGTGGGGCAAAGGCGTCATTGAAGCAATCGATTATCAGACCGGCAAGATTCGCTGGAGCCACCAGGTGGGTGCGAGCGGTTCGGGCGCAGGCGTGATGACGACAGATTCCGGGCTGACGATCACGGGCGACGGTTATGGAAACGTGCTTGCGCTCGATACCCGCGATGGAAAGACACTGTGGCATGCAGGCATGGGTTCGCCAATGGCGAGTTCGCCGATCTCGTATGAACTCGATGGCCGCCAATACATCATGACCAGCAGCGGCGGAGTCTTGTTCGCATGGGCGCTGCCCCAATCAGCCAGCGTTGAAAATCAAGCTGGCAACGGTACGCGATAGACTCTTGATTGGAGATTTGCGATGCCGTAAAGTCGGCGGCAACCACTATCTCAAGAAGCTTCGATTGCGGCGATTTTTTTCGAGACTTCGAAGCTTAACGTTTCAACATCGGTATGAAACAAATTTCGCTCGCGCGCTGGGAGCTCTTCGACCAGTTCCGAAAATGGTGCCGAGTAGCAGGCGGGAAATGCTGCATAGCCGGCGGCGTCCGCCATTCTGCAACTCAGGTTCAGCAACTCCGGCATGCCCCATTGCCCATTGAACAGTGGCTGATCGTGATGCCGCCCCATGATAGGTATGAAGTCTTCAGGCAGCTTCCATTGCTCCACCAATAGTTCACCGATCTGGCAGTGATCCATGCCAAAAACTTCGCGCTCGCGATCAAGAATGCTGGCGGAGTTGCCGACGTGACGACCAAGCAGGTCAACGTATTCTGCCGGCCGGACCACCGCCAGGGCCAGTCGTCCAATGTCGTGCAGGATGCCGGTTGTGTATGCTACATCTCGCGCCATCGTACCGGCCGAGGCGACTTGTTCTGCAATCAAGGCGCAGGCCAGGTTATGTCGCCAGAGTGTGCGCATGGCGGGATAACGAAGCGACCTTCCCAGGTAGGACCGCACGCCGACGGTCAGGCACAGACCCTGCAGGTGTTCGACGCCAAGCACTTCAATGGCTTGCATAACGGTCTTGATGGGATAGCGCGGCGCATAAAGAAACGAGTTCGCGATGGTGAGGATTTCAGAGGCAAACCCGGGATCGGTCCCGACCAGATCGCTCAGCCTCTTGAATTGGACGTTCTCATTTCCAGCCAGTTGAACGACCTTGAGAGCGACCTGCGGAAACGGGGGCATTTTGAAGTTTTCCCACGGAACCGCGACGGGGGGTTGGTTGTCTAAAACAAGACTGATTGCCGATGCCATCTGCGCTCCCTGGTTCGTTGAGGGAATTCATGGATGCCACTCTCTGAGGCGTCAGGAGCGGGGGTTGAAGCTGCTTGTTATGACTCTTCGGCAACATTTGCAAAGGCGTGAATCCTGCCGGTGATTCGGCATCGCACCTTGTCGCTCATCGACATACTGGGTGGCCGAAAGCGGTACGATAAAAGTTTGGAGCGTGGAATGCCGAAGATACTCGACGGCGCGGCCATTGCCGCCGCCATCAAGCACGAAGTCGCAAAAGATGTGGGTCTGCTGGCGGCCCAGGGCGTTCGGCCGGGCCTGGCCGCAGTGCTGGTTGGCAACGTGGCTGCTTCGGAGATTTATGTGCGCAGCAAGGTGCAGACTTGCGCCGAACTCGGCCTCTATAGCGACCTGATTACCCCGCTCGACTCTGTAACCACCGAGGAGATGCTCGACGTGGTCGCGAGCCTCAATGATCGCGACGACATTGACGGAATCCTGATTCAGTTGCCGCTGCCAAAGCAGGTTGACACCAAGCTGCTGCTGGACGCCGTCTCTCCGGCCAAAGATGTAGATGGCTTTCACCCCGTGAACGCCGGAAAACTGCAGGCGGGCAGGCCGGCGCTGGCTCCCTGCACACCCGCCGGCGTCATTGAAGTCCTCAAGCGGAGCGGCATTGCGATGGCCGGCGCCCATGCTGTCGTGGTGGGGAGAAGCGACATTGTCGGCAAGCCGGCCGCCATGCTGCTGTTGCACAACAATGCGACAGTTACTATTTGCCACTCAAAAACTCGCGATCTGGGCGCGATCACACGCCAGGCCGACATTCTCGTGGCCGCCATCGGACGGCCGGGCTTCATTACGGCAGAGATGGTCAAACCGGGCGCGACCATTATCGACGTGGGCATAAACCGCATCACCACGCGCGAAAAGTTCGACCTCTACTTCGCCGGCAACGCCAAGCGCGAGGCGACCTTTGCCAAGCGCGGCTCGACGATTGTCGGCGACGTGCACCCGGCGGCGTTTGAGGTGGCGGGCGCTTATACGCCTGTGCCGGGCGGCGTGGGACCGCTGACGATCGCCATGCTGATGGCCAACACCGTGCGGGCGGCCAAAATGCGCCGCGGGCTTTAAGCCGTGTTGCGGGTTGGGCTTACCGGCGGTCTCGGCAGCGGGAAAAGCACGGTGGCTGCCGCTCTGCGCCAGTTGGGCGCTCACGTGATTGAGGCCGACGAGTTGGGCCGGCAGATGATGGAGCCCGGTCAACGTGTCTATGCGGAGATAGTGCGCGTCTTTGGGCCGGAAGTCGTAGGCGCCGATGGCCGGCTGATTCGCCCGCGGCTGGCGGAGCTGGCCTTCAAAGAAGGACGGCTGGCTGAGCTGAATGCCATCGTTCATCCTGCGGTAATTCACGCCCAAATGACCTGGATGGACGGCATTTTTGCCAACGATCCTGGTGCAGTCGCAGTCGTCGAGTCGGCGTTAATCTTTGAGGTAGAACGAGATGCGCGCAAGCAAGACGAGCAGAGAGCGAATCAGGGAGTACGGGGGGTGCTCTCCGATTGGCGACGGCGCTTCGATCGTGTCATCATTGTAACCGCCCCGGACGAGCTGAAAATCGCCCGCTATGTGGCCCGGATTGGCGGCTCGGATAAAGCGGTGAAAGAGCGCGCGGCAACCGATGCGCGCGCCAGGCTCGCTCTGCAGATGCCGGACGAAGAAAAAGCCCGTCGCGCCGATTTTGTCCTCGAAAACACGGGAGACCTTGCCGGTCTTCAGGCCCAGGTTAGATTACTGTGGGACAGACTTAAGGCAGAGGGCAACAATTCCCCATCCCGCGGTTCATTAGAATAGGTACAACAGACTTTTGTGGCTTTTTCGCATGGCGGTTTGCGAGCCAAAAGCGCATTCCGCAGCATCCAGAAAGAGAAAGGCAAGCCTGGTTCACTAACTATGAAACTGCGCCGCATTTTATTGATTGTGTTGCTGGTAGGTGGATTCTGGTATGTCACCTCGCACGTGTCCAGGAATTTGGGACACTGGTCGCTGACCGGTTCGCATGGCGGCAATTCGCCGCTGCAGCTTACCGAGGCCGACGCTGCCCCCGCCTATGATGCCGAGGAGCAGAACAACATCGGCATCTATAAGCGGGTGCTGCCATCGGTGGTGAACATCACCTCGACCACGCTGGTCTTCAACTTCTTTTATGGCACCGTGCCGCAGCAGGGTCAGGGGTCGGGATTCATCCTCGACAAGGCCGGGCACGTGCTGACCAATTTTCACGTGGTCGAGGGCGCCAATCGCGGCATCGAGGTGATGCTCAGCAACAAGCATCGCTACAAGGCGACCGTGGTGGGCACCGACAAAACGCACGATCTGGCACTGTTGCAGATCGATGCGCCCAATCTGCAATCGGTCACGCTGGCCGACTCGTCTGAACTGGCGGTGGGGCAGAAGGTCTATGCGATTGGAAATCCCTTCGGTCTGAGCGGCACCATGACCCGAGGCATTATCAGCTCGATTCGGTCGATTCGCGGATCGGAAGGCGCGCCCATCGAGGACGCAATCCAGACCGATGCAGCCATTAATCCCGGTAATTCCGGCGGGCCGCTGCTCAATTCCAAGGGCGAAGTGATTGGAATCAACACCATGATCGCTTCAAACGGTGCGGAGCAGAGTTCCGGCATTGGATTTGCGATCCCTATCAACACGGCCAAGGCGGTGCTGGCCGATCTGACCCGCTATGGGCGCGTAAAGCGGCCGTCGCTGGGCATCGTTTCCTACGCGATCGGACCCGACTTGGCCGAGCAGATGGGATTGGCAGCGGATTATGGCGTGTTGATTCAAAAGGTGATTCCTGGGGGAGCGGCGGAACGGGCCGGACTGCATGGAGGCAATCAGCAAGCCTATGTGGGCAACACGCCCGTCATGCTAGGCGGCGACCTGATCGTGGCCATCGACGGACAGCAAATTACCGATCCGCAGGACATTAACGCGGTGATGGATAAGCATCAGGCCGGAGATACGATCACCGTGACGTTCCTGCGAGCCCGACGGCAGATGACATTGAAGCTGATTCTGGGAGAAGCGCACGGGGCGAACACGTAATTGAACGCGACAAACCGGCCTGAGAACGACGCAGAACCGTAGTTACTTGGCGGTGGCTGCGTTGGTGCGGGGACCATTCGAATCGGCGCCCGGATCTTTGGCAAGCAGTCCGAGAATTGCCGAAGCGAGGGCAGCCAGCAGGGTCACCACGCTGCCCGATCCGGCTTTGCCGAGGGTGATCCCCTGCTGTGAAAGGACTCCCGCAATAGTGGCTACCGCGATCAGAAGGCCCGAAGCGGACGTTTTAGGATGCAGCCAGATATTCGATAAAGTATTCATTCAAAAGCTCCTTCTATGTAAAACGGCTGAGGAGGCGACCGCCTGGGTTGAGCCGGTCGCCTCTCAAATCGATTGCCGTGGTTAGTAACTAAAACTTGACGCCGAGCGAGGTCATGAATGCCACGAGCTCGGGCCATGCAGTTTTCAGATCAGTCACCGTCTGAATGTCGAGTGGGATATTCAGGGGGTTGGCGGCGACGCCTGCAATGTCCCCGAGGGGCTTTTCAACGGCCCCTAAGAGGGTCGCCAGTGCAGCAACGACCGTGGGTGCTGCATGGAATGATTTTTCGGCGCCGGTGAGCCACTTCAGGGCGTCCGCGGCTCCAATTTGAATGCCTTTTTCGATATTTACAAGAATATTTGCCATCGCGATGATTCCTCTTCTAGCTCCGCCGTTTTGAGAACGGCGCAAGCGATAATTTCGTCGGCCTTTGCTCGGCGCACCGTGGTTGCAGTGGGCGAGAGCATTGAACTGACAGCGCAGACAAGCGCGATTGAGCATCGCCTAAGCTTGTCTGGCTAACTCTAAGGCTAGGGATTTCAGAGGGTATCTTCGGCAACCGGATGGCGCCTGTAACCTGAATATTATGAAATAGATAGGATTTCGCACCGAGTTAGATGGGTTGACAGCGGAGTTTTCAGATATTTTCAGATGGCGATGCGAAACGGCTAGACGCTCTTTTCATAACGACGACCGCGAATCTCGTACTCACCTGAAGCCACACGGGCGATGGCTTCGGAGTAAGCAATGTGTTCCTCCGCAAGAATGCGAGCGGCGAGCGAATGGGCATCGTCCGAATCGAGAACCGGTATCGCACGCTGCAGGATGATCGCACCGTGGTCGAGGTGCTCATCGACGAAGTGAACAGTGCAGCCAGCAATTTTGACGCCGTAATCGAAGGCTTGCGTCTGCGCTTCAAGGCCGGGAAACGCGGGCAGCAGCGATGGATGGATGTTGATGATTCGATTGGGGAAGGCGGCGATGAACTGGGGCGAAAGCAGGCGCATGTAACCGGCCAGGCAGACCAGATCGACACCGTGTTCGACGAGGCAGGACGTAACGTCAGCGTCGTGTTCGGCGCGGGGACGGCCCTTCGAAACAAAGAGTTTATGCTGCAAACCCAGGTCGCGGGCGACTGCCAGTCCAGGTGCATCCGCGACGTTCGAAATGACGAGCGCTATCTCAACGCCCCGTAGCCGGCCTTCGCGAATCGACCTGGCAATGGCGAGGAAATTCGATCCTCGGCCGGAGAGCAGGATGCCCAGGCGCAGACTGGTACTCATGTGTAATGCACCCGGCGGTCGCCCTTGATGACGCGGCCAATGACGTAAAACTTCTCCTCGGCGCGGTCGAGCAAGTTCTTGGCGCGCGCGAACTTAGCTGCCGGAACTGCGGCGATCAGGCCGACGCCCATGTTGAAAGTGCGCATCATTTCTTCCTGAGAGACCTGGCCGAGATCGCGAAGATGCTCGAAAATGGGCAGGACTGGCCACGAACCCAATTCAACTTGCGCCGCCGTGCTTTTGGGCAATATGCGGGGCAGGTTTTCAGTGATGCCGCCGCCCGTGATGTGAGCCATGCCGGTGGTCATACCGGCGGCCACAAGCTTTTGAATCACATGGAGATAGCTGCGGTGCGTCTTCATCAGCGCGGCACCCGCTTTCTCCTTAATGGCGGTTACATATTGCGTGGCTTTGTAGCCGCCAACCTCGAATAGCAGCTTGCGGGCGAGCGAGTAACCGTTGGTATGAAGGCCGGTGGAAGGCAGCCCGATGAGTACGTCGCCGGGCTTGATGCCGGCGCCAGTGACCATTTTGTCGCGATCGACGGCGCCCACGATAAAGCCGGCCAGATCGTATTCTCCATCGGTGTAGAAGCCGGGCATTTGCGCGGTTTCGCCGCCTATCAGCGCGCAGCCATTGGCTTTACAGGCTTCAGCGAGGCCGGTGATGACGGCTTCAGTGACCTCGGGATCGAGCTTGCCGCTGGCCAGGTAATCCAGGAAAAACAAAGGAGTTGCGCCCTGGACGGCGATGTCGTTGACACAGTGGTTGACGAGATCGATGCCGACCGTCTGATGGAGACCTAACTCGAATGCCACCTTGAGCTTAGTGCCAACGCCATCGGCGGAGCTGACGAGGATTGGCGTCTTCCAGCGCTGCAAATCGAGGCGAAAAAGCGCGCCAAAACCGCCAATGCCACCGAGAACGTTGCGGTTAAATGTCTTTTGCGCCAGATATTTAATGCGTTCCTTGGCACGATCGCCGCTGGGGATATCGACGCCCGCGTCTGCGTAGGTTACGGATTTTGTTTTGGTTTCGTCAGGCACGATAAAAGGGCTTTCTTTTTGAAGGATTCAGAGTAAAAGGGCGGGCCGAAAGCATGATTTTAGCAGGATTCCAAGCCGTAGAACCGCGAGCCTGTGAAGCGAAAACTGACGGACCGATCGTGGGGTCGGGACGAGCACCCAGAAGAAGGTGAAGACGGGCTGCACGACGTTTCATCGGGCGCTTCGCCCTCGGACGCGGTGAAACGGCGCCGAGGGCAGCTTCCGGAGAGCCGACGCTAATGAAAAGAAGAAGCCGGGAAACGGCTTTACTTGGCGTGTTCGAAGGTAAGGGACGCCGAATTAATGCAATAGCGCAGGCCTGTTGGCTTGGG
>Ga0302140_10000061_pt1 | contig 107787 bp, 80 predicted proteins | sample I_Bog_E1_1_FD_202095 | JGI IMG/M metagenome (GOLD analysis project Ga0302140, IMG submission 202095) | Peat permafrost microbial communities from Stordalen Mire near Abisko, Sweden - I_Bog_E1_1 | ecosystem: Environmental > Terrestrial > Soil > Wetlands > Peat | place: Sweden: Abisko, Stordalen... | reverse complement strand
TTGCCAAGAAATCCAATTCCTGGCGGATTATGCTGGTAGCCCGTGTAGACACTTGTCGTAAGGAAGTCGTAAGCCGGCGAAAGATGTACATCGGCGCGGGAGGTATAAAGCAGAGCGATGTTTTTCGCGTGGCAGTCGGCATTTCGCAAAGCGTAGGTGAGCAATAGGATTGCGGTCATGTGCCGAAAGGTTTCGTATTGGCGACCACCAGGTACCTGATCTCGCACAGCACGCGCAATGCGTTCCCATGTTGTCTCGTACTTCGCCGCCGGACGGAGGCCCAACAAGGCGCAGAAGTCCTCCATGCCCCAAAGGAGTTGTCCTTCATCGTCGACGTCGAAGCGATACACCACCAGAGCATTTCCATCACGCGATACTTCCGTTCTGGCAGTAGGAAGAACCTTGGCCAGAACCTGCATACAGAGGTGTTCATTAAGCGAAGCAAACGGTAGCCTCCCCGATGAGCCTTTGATGATATGGCGACGAGTCAGCAAAGTGGCCTTTTGATGGGGGCCAAATTCCTTCGCCGGAGCCGCCGTATCGTTGGTCCCTTCTTCTACATCCAGGAACTTTGGCAAAACGCCCGACACACCGCTCGTCGCGTGTTGGCGAACCAGCTCGGCAAACGCCTCTTCCGAGTTGTCGCCTTGTAGAAGCTCGGCTACTTCGATTGGTTTGGCTGGCTCATCCAGTGTGGCGCCGGCTGCGGCCACTTGAACGCGACCAACCATATTGCGACCAATGACCGATAGAAGCGCAATTGGATCTGCTCCGATATGCGGCCCAAACTGCTCTTGAAGAACCTGAAGCAGATAGCCCTCGGGTAAATTCATTTGAAGAACAGGGGGAAGCTGGTCGTCCCAGATGTAAGACTCAGTGCGTACCGGCATAGTGAGAGAGACGAAATCGTCTGTGGCGGTATCGGGGATATAGTTAAGCACACTCTTGAAGTCACCCACTGATTCCACGACTGCAACCTCGCGGCCAAGAACATACACTGAGAGTTTCATGCGCCACCCCGTTCACGCCTTAGCTCATCGAGGGAGCCGGATGTACCAACTTTTGTGATGGTCAATTCCATGCCGAGGACTGCGAGAACAGCTAGGAGTTTCCTCGTACCGAATTCAATGGCCTGTCCACGTTCGAAGCGCAGGAGAGATTCCGGAGTGATTCCGGCTTGGGCTGCAACGTCCTTTTGCTTGAGTCGGAGTGCTCGCCGGGTGGTCGCCACAGCCTCACCGAGTTCCTGAAGGGTTCGCATAATTGATTTATACATCAGTTTAATTGTAAAACAAGAGTAAAAGTGATATATATGTCAATTTATGGCACCTGGGCCGGCTAGTTATATTGGTTTGAGCCAAGTGTGAGGCTCAGGTGGGCGCTAAACTTGTCCATCGTTTTTGAGGAAGGCCTCTGCCCGTGTACGGCAAAGTCTTGCCCGGGAACCCAAAAATGATTCTGGTCGAGGGCGCTGAAAAGGGTGCTGAGACAGCTCGGCATCACTTTTCTGTGGATCGTACCCTGGCTTTGCCCCATATGGACAAGGCGCGAGAAAAAAGCCCAGTTGCTCAGGCGCGTGGGCACCCCGACACTATTCCATTCACTTCCAGGAAGTTGCTAGCCTCGCGTGGAACAGGCAGAGATAATAGAGCTCGAGTTTTCTTGAGATGCAGAATATCCCCATTCCGGTGCTTTTTCCGATTCCAACGGATGAAGACGATTTCGAGGATTTGTGTGTCGAAGTCCTCAGACGTTATTGGAGTCGAGGCTCACCTGTTTGCTGCGGATCTCGCTTCATCCACACATGGATGCATTCTAGTCGCGGCCCCATATTATGCAGAACAACTTCTGTCTATGAATGACCCAGGATCCGGTCGTTTTGAGATTAAATATCCGCCCTCAAAAATGTAGTCAATTTTGTCGTCAGCCTATTTCAAAATCGGTCATAATCGGGGATGTACCGATAGCAATCCGCGAAAGGGAGGGGGAGAGGGAAGAGCAACCGCTCAGATCGTGGGCGATGCCGAAAGTCCTTCATTTTTAAGCTCTTAATTGACCGATTCAACTGTCTTTGCAATGAAAGGGTTAGCGAAGCGCGTTCCTGAAAACGTGCTCCAGCAGGCGATCCTCAGTAGCTCAATGGCAGAGCATTCGGCTGTTAACCGAAGGGTTGTAGGTTCGAGTCCTACCTGAGGAGCCAGAATTTACACCAGCATAAATACTGCACTTCCTTGACTTCCCCTACAAACTGTCCCTACGATAGTCCTAAACCTGCTTTGAGGGGTCACCAGAACCCAACATCCGGCAGGGGGAGGACAGCCCCCATGACCTTCACCGTTTTTCGGCGTCACAACCAGGACAATTGCGAAAGCGCCAACCGTTATGAGCTTGGGTGCGGATGTCATGACATTCGCGAAGACATGCCCGTGGTCGAGGTAGGAGAAAGCATCCAGAAATGAACCTGTGGCCGTGAGAAGCATCGCCACTGCTAACGAGTTGAATATTGTCTCCGGTTCACCGCCGATAGGCGCGCCGATGGGATGCCTTGCATGCCGGCGATTGACCAACGGCCTTGATTTCGCCACGTCTAGAATCATGGCGATCTAGCACGAGCTTTGATCGCATCATGAAACCAAAATATGCGAGCGGCAATTTCCCCTAGCCATGCCGATCCCGCTTTGCCAAATTGGGGTCGAAGACTTCCGTTGCCGCTTCTAGACCGCTATATAGGCCATTTTGCGAGAGGTATTAAAACGACCCTAGGGTCGTTTTAGCGAATCGCAAGGCGATGAAGTGCGGGTTTAGCTTTTGGTGGGTCAGGATCGCTCCGGCTTTCTCCTCGGCCGAAATCCACGGAGATGGGTTGCCAGTCCCGTTCACAGAACACCGGACAAATCCTGGCTAGTTTGACATCTCTGATGAGGGAGCATTTGGTAAGGGGCTGACCCGCGATTCAGACGCCATCGGGAAAATCTTTCAAGATCGCTGCAATGGGACAGCATTTCAGCCAGCCATTGCCGAAACGTCTTCACCAATCGTATTTCGTTAATAATGGGAATATAAATGCTCAAAAGTACCTGTATGTGGGTATAATAATTCTCGTTATGCCAAAGGTGATTCCAGTCTTACTTCCGCGAGTCTCGCGTTTGCTCGAAGGTTTCGGCGAGAATCTGAAGCTGGCCCGGCTTCGGAGAAAATACTCTGCTGACTCGGTAGCGCAGCGCGCCGGCATTACGAGACGAACTCTCTCCAAAGTAGAGCGTGGCGATCCTGGGGTTGCGTTGGGCGTTTACGCTCGCGTGATGCAGGCTCTGCGACTGGAAGATGATCTCTCTCGCTTGGCTATTGACGATGTCCTCGGTCGAAAATTGCAGGACGCTGGAATCACTCCGAAACGCCGTGCTCCCAAGAAAGAGTCTCCGACTTCTGATTCCGCAGTGCTCCCCGGAAGCGAAGCGGGGAAGGCATGAGTCACTTCGATACTGCCTATGTCTACGCCGATCTCGAACGCTTTCATGCACCTTTTCCGATGGGCGAATTGCACCGACAAAAGAGCCGGTCCGGTGACATTTTCTCTTTCCACTACGAGAAAGCGTGGCTTGCAAGTGAAGCGGCGTTTGCATTCGACCCTGATCTCGCTCTGGTTACAGGCCATCAATATCCCGTGCCCGATCGCGCAAATTTTGGGATATTTCTAGACTCTTCGCCAGATCGCTGGGGCAGAGTGTTGATGCAACGCCGTGAGAACCTGCGCGCTCGGCAGGAAGGCCAAAGGCCCCGAACCCTGACGGAGTGGGATTGTCTGTTGGGAGTGCATGACGAAACTCGCCTTGGAGCACTACGTTTTCGCGTATCGCCTGATGGCCCCTTTGTTGATAGTGACGCGCGGCTCGCGGCTCCGCCGATCACGTCGCTTCGTGAACTCCAGTCTGCCAGCCTTCAATTTGAAGAGCATATCAACGAGGAGGAGCACCCAGAGTATGCGAGATGGCTTGCGCAGCTTTTTGCTCCGGGAACCTCTCTGGGTGGTGCGAGACCCAAGGCTTCTGTACGAGATGAACAGGGCGTGCTCTGCATCGCCAAATTTCCAAGCCGCCAGGACACACGCGATATGGGTGGATGGGAACTGGTGGCAAACAGCCTTGCAGCGAAGGCCGGTATTGTTGTGCCGGAAGCACGTCCACTCCGACTTGAGGGCAGCCCGTACACAACGTTTCTTGCGAAGCGATTTGACCGCAATGCTGACGGAAGGCGGTTGGCCTTCGTTTCTGCCATGACTCTCACGCAGCATAAAGATGGAGAGCCTGGTGCCAGCTATCTAGAGCTTGTCGATCTTCTGCAATCACGAGGCATGAATACCGCAGCGGATTGTGAGCAGCTATTCCGACGTGTCCTCTTCAATATCCTGATCCACAACACGGACGACCATCTCCGCAATCACGGTTTCTTCGTCGATGAGCAGGGTATACGGCTATCACCGGCTTACGATATGAACCCCTCTACAGATAGGACCGAATTGACACTGGCTATCAATGAAGTCGAAACCGCCTGCGATGTTTCCGTTGCAATGGAAGCGAGCCGGGATTATGGACTGGCAGCGCAACAGGCTTCCAGAGTTCTTGACGACGTTCGAAGGGCAGTTCAGAATTGGCGTAATGAAGCCAATCAATTTCATATCCCCAAAGCAGAGCAGGACCTGATGGGATCGGCTTTCGATTCGTAAGCCAATTTGCATGTAGCCCAAAAGGCTCCCTTACCTGCAAAGGCGCAATCGCCCCATCGCAGCGAGCGACAACTGTGGCACCACCGTACACGGCGATCAATACGTCAGTTACGGGCCAGTGGGAGCGATTGGACAAAATGCTGTTGGCACCGTGAACACGTTTCATCAATGTTGGCAACGAATGGAGTCCGACGTTGACCTTGCAAAACTCGCCACTGAATTAGGTGCGCTACGATCCGAAATAGTGAAGTCTGCCATTACACGTGAAGACTATGTACAAGTGGGAATATTGGCGCAGGCAGGATGCGAAGCTGAATCGAGTAATGGACCTGGAATGGTGAAAACTTTATCGAAAGTGGCGAAGGCAGTTTTCGATACCGCAGAGAGAATCGGCACAGACCTTGCCGCAAAGGTCATCGTTGAAGCCGCAAAAGGCCAAGCAGTTGTCGATTCTTCGCATTGAACTGTCCATCGTTGTCCACCTATGTATATAAAACGAAAAAACTTGTACTTTGCTCACATGTGCGCTAAAGTTTTTCATGCCCAGTCGGGCAAGCGCAACATGTAACACCTTCCCAGTCGGGAACGAAGGCGAACCAGTTCGGCAAGCCCGGATCAAAGAACTCCACTTTGAAACGAGGAATGCCACATGGCACAGGTTCAAATCACTGACGTTGTAGTTCCCGCCGAATTCACGGCCTATCAAGTTGAAAACTCCATGCTAAGCACTGCGCTGTTTCAATCTGGCGTAGCTTTGCTGAATGGTGAAATGTCTGCACAGCTTACCGCGGGTGCGGAGCAATTCACCGTGCCGTTCTGGAGTGACATCCCCGACATTGAAGCAGACATCGCAACAGACGATGCAACGATCCTTTCCACGCCGCAAAAGATCACCGTAGCGGCACAGGTTGTAAAGAAGAGTTTTCTTCGGGAATCAACCTATCGACACGATCAAGCCTGTTGACGTTCGCAAGCTAATCCTTCGCATTGAACAGGAACGAGGAGCAAGGGACGTTGCGCAACGCCAGCATGGAACGATTAGCCAGATTTTCCGATATGCGGTCACTCACGATCTTGAAGAGAACAATCCCGCTGCTGCGTTCAAGCCGTCTGACGTTCTGGCACCACGCAGGCCGCAGAACAGAGCACACATTGCGCCTTCGCAACTTCCGGGATTGCTCGTAGCGATAGACGATTACAAGCACATCGAGAGATCCGCAGGATTGCTGGCAGCCGATGTACAAATTCGGACCGAGCGGGACAAGAACGTACTTGCCGGAACGTTTTTTTCGGAGGCGACGCACCGGCCCCCGACTCAAATATTGCACCCGAAACAATAGTTTGCTCATGCTGCAGGAGAAATCTCAAAACGCTCCAGGTGCAAATAAAATGCGTTGGTTCATAAGCTTAACCGTCCGCATCCGCTCGTGTTTCTGGGCTTGAATCACAATTCTCCACTCGATAGACCTCATCTTGGCAGTGTTCGTGCATTGGGAAGGGATATGCACTACAGGAACAGCGGCGCACAGGCCCAACCAAACCACATTGGGGAGAAGACAAATGACTAGTATGAATCTAGCGGGAGCGATGATCCTTGCCGTTGCAGAAGCGGCCGGAGCCTACTGGTTTTTCAAGACGAAAAGCGCCAGCCTGCGAATGCTGATGACCAGTTTCGGGTTCGGATTCGCGTTTGCCATCGTGATGTTCGATCTTCTTCCCGACGCGACAGAACACTACGCGATGGGCTATCCGCTCTTCGCTCTGGGTGCCGCCGTAATGTTCGGCGTATGGCGCATCGGCAAACGGACTTCGCGGAACGTCTCGGTGAATGGGACTGGATCTGTGGCCGTTACCGGGATGGCTTTGCACAATCTTGGTGAAGGCATATTGCTTGCGGCGATGACCGGGCCTGGATCGTTCCTGCTCGTTGCCGGCGCCCTCTTGCACAAATTGCCGGAGGGGATGGCGACCTTCGCCCTGCTTGAGGGAGTCAAGGAGAAGACTCGCTTCGTCCTCGCGGCGCTGGTTGGCCTGATGATTCCGCTGGGCGTTGTCTTGCGCATCTCCAATGGTCTTCAACAGCCGGTGATGGCCGTGCTGTCGGGAATGATTCTGGTTGCTGTGTCTACTGCAATTGTCGAGCATTCCGTCAGGAGTCTTGTTTTGGCTGCGCGGTGGAAAGTCGCGATGCCGTATGTGATGGGGGCCCTGATTGGCGGAGTGTCGTGCCTGATTGCGTAGAGCGATGAGCCTGTCGGGAAGATAGAACTGATTAAGAAGGTGGAAGGCGATGGGATGCTTTGAGATAGCATGCAGATTCAATTCAAGCCGTCTTCTGCGAAGCGTCTTCCTGTTGTGCGGTTTTGCAATGATCTCAATTCTAATTGCTTCTGCGAACGACATTGGGGGCAGTTTGTCCGGGGAGGTAAGAGACCCGAGCGGTGCCGTGATTACAAATGCTACTGTGACGTTGACTAACCCCGGCACAGGAGAGTCGCTCAAAGCGGTCACGAACAATGCTGGGAGCTATTTGTTCGCCAGCGCTCCGGTGGGCACTTATGAGCTGGTGATCGTTGCACCTGGATTCCGCACTTATCGCCGTAACGGACTTGCAGTGAACGTTGCGGCGAATGTTCGCACGGACGCAGTTCTCGAAGTGGGCCAGAACGAGGAAACCGTCCTGGTCAAAGGGCCGAGTGACGTCGTGGAATTGGTGAACACCCAGATGGGCGAAGTGATGGTTGCTTCCACGGTCGATTCGCTGCCGTTAAATGGGCGCAGTTACTCCGACCTGCTGGCTCTGCAGCCTGGAGTCGCGCCAGTGACGACAATGACCTCTTCAACTGTCCAGGGACTAGGGCAGAGTGTGTTTTCGCCCTCGGGCGATCTCAACCCTGGAGTTCTGTCGATCAATGGTCAGCGCGAATCCGCCAACGGATATATCGTGAATGGCGCAAATGCTGAAGAAAACGGCAGCATGACGGCAGCGATTATTCCAAACCTCGATTCGATTGCCGAGTTTCGAATCCTGGTTAACAACCTCGATGCGGAGTACGGACGCTATAGTGGCGGGCAGATCAACGTGGTCACCAAGTCCGGGAGCAACACAACCCATGGCGACGTCTTTGAGTTTTTTCGCAATACGGCATTGGACGCGAGAAACTATTATTCCTTGGAGCGGAGCACGTTCGAGCAGAATCAGTTTGGCGCAACATTGGGCGGACCTGTTGTGCGGAGCAAGGTTTTTTATTTCGTCGACTATCAGGGCACTCGACAAATCGAGGGCATGGATACAGGTCTGATCCCGGTTCCGTCTCTGCCGGATCTCGCGGGCAACCTGACCGACCATGCGGCGTCTCTGACCGGATCGGTCGGGGGCGCGTACTGGGCGAATCAACTGTCGGGCAAGTTGGGTTATCCGGTCACCCAAGGGGAGCCGTACTATCAGTCCGGCTGCGTGAGTAATGCGCAGTGCGTGTTTCCCAATGCTCAAATTCCCACGCAGGCCTGGTCGGCTCCAGCCAAGGCTCTTCTGCAATATATCCCCAAGCCCAACGTTTCAGATAATGAGTATTCGACTTCGGCGTTTAACCAGCAACTTCACGACAACAAAGGCGCAGTGCGTGTGGATGGCAACACGCGCTGGGGAAGATTGAGTGGCTACTATTCCCTCGACAACTACATCGAGGACAACCCCTACCCGACCTCGCAGGGTGGCGCAAACGTTCCAGGATTCGATGCGGTCTCGGTCGGCCGTTCGCAACTCATGGTTGTCGCACACGACAAAGCGATTGGGAATTCCGCCTTTAACCAAATCCACCTCAGTTATACGAGGGTCGCCAACGATCTGGGCAAGCCGGTCGGTGGAATGAACGTCAGCCTTGCCTCCCAGGGCTTCGATACAGGAGTTGGCACGCTCGGCATCGTTGCGGGTCAGCCGGATAGTGAGGGTGTCGAGAACGCGGTATTCAACAACTTCACGATCGGCAGCGATCCTAATCAGTATCGCCAGATCAATAATACTTATGAGGTAGCCGACGACTTCTCAAAGATGTGGAAGACGCACACCTTCAAATTTGGGATGCACGCAGATTACGATCAGATCAACACGTACCCTTACGCGCAGCTCAACGGCAGTTTCCAGTTCTACGGAACTGAAACAGGCGTGGATTTTGCGGATTTTCTGTTGGGTATCGCGAGCCAATACAACCAGAATGGTTTGAGATCTTTTTACGAGCGCGAGACTTACTGGGGAGCTTATGCGCAGGACAGTTGGCGGGTGAGATCCAATCTCACGTTTAACGCGGGTCTTCGCTGGGAGAGGATTGAACCGTGGTGGGAGAAGTACAACAACAGCATGACCCCGGTTGCCGGCGAGCAGTCGGTCGTCTTTCCTACGGCGCCAATGGGGATTGTTTTCCCAGGTGACCCCGGCATTGCGCGCACGCTTGCGCCGGCTCAGGACTATAACTTCGCTCCGCGGATCGGATTGGCGTACTCGCCGTCGTTTGTGAAGGATTCTCTCCTGAGAAAGATCATTGGCGGGCCGGGGACAACCAGCATTCATGCGGGATTTGGAATGTTTTATTCTGGAGTTCCCGGTGAGAGCCTCGGCTTGATCAGTGACAATGCTCCGTACGGGTTCACCTATACGAGCCCGGCTCCTCCCCTGTTCACAACGCCGTTCATGGATGCCGCATCAGGGCATTCGGAAGGACAGCGGTTCCCTGCACAATTCGCACCGTTGACGGTCAGCAGAGAGCACCCCGATGCAAATATAGATTGGTCTCAATTCGAGCCGATCAGTGCGATTCCCGGTTACTCTCCCGGCAACAAGACAGCAAATACGGAAGAATATATGCTCTCCTGGCAGCGGGAGATTGCGGCTCAGACACTGGTCAGTCTTACATATGCCGGCAACCAGTCCCATAGGCTTCTTGTGCTCAAGGCGGCCAATCCTGGCAACCCCGCGGTGTGCCTTGGATTAAGCCAAGCCGACGAGGTCGCCGCGGACAGTTCCACCTGCGGGCCTTTCGGCGAGAGCACCAGCTATACCAGCGCCTCAGGCGAGACGATCGATGGCACGCGCGGGCCCCTAGGGTCCGCTTTTGGAAGTGTGAGCAACCAGAGAGGCATTGGGAACTCGACCTACAATTCGCTGAAGGCCAGTGTGCGCCATACCAGTGGGCAATTGGAGATATATGCCGGCTACACTTACAGCAAGTCTATCGATCAGGCCTCGAATCTGGGCGATCAAGTGAACCCGATCGATCCAAGCCTGAGCCGCAGCCTTTCCTCGTTCGATATGCGGCAGGACTTCGTGGTGAGTTATACGGCACATCTTTCGGTCGCTCGCCTTCTGAACACTCCGAACCGCTGGGGCAACGGCTGGGATCTTTCAGGAATCACTCGGTTCAGCACTGGGTTTCCCATAACTCTCACCAACTTCGGCGATACATCGTTGTGGGGAACACAATCAAACGGCATCAACAATCTTCCGGTTGACGAGCCAAGCTACCAGGCCGGTCCGCTTGAGTTGAACCGCGACCCGCGCAACGGAAAGCCTTACTTCAATACGGGCCTGTTCAGCGTTCCATCGCTAGGCGACCCAGGGAACGCGCGGCGGCGATTCTTCTCCGGACCCGGAATCGACAACTACGACATGAGTTTGCAGAAGAGTGTCAGCTTGTCGGAATCTCATTCTCTTGTGCTGCGCGCAGAGGCATTCAATGTCTTCAACCATGCCCAGTTCTATGGTCCTTCGGCGGTCAACGGGGATATCACCGACACCAGCGAGTTCGGAGATGTGGTGAGCGCCGCCGCGCCGAGGCTTCTCCAGTTGGCCGCCAAACTGGTCTTCTGAAATAAGAATCCGGGCAATCGAAAATAAGAACCTCCTGCCTTCGCCTGCCATGGAAGTCCTGGGCCAGGGCGTTCTGCAGGCAATAATCGAGCATTTGGCGCGGGGGCACCGTGTGCTCTTGCTGAGGACATTTTTGTACGAAATAGCTCGCGACAGACGTGAACGTACATTTGCCGTCTACTCACTTTCCTGCAGCGCGTGTTCCCTCGCACTCGAAATCTGCAAAGTGTTCGTCCAAGGCAGCATTGCTGCGAAGGGCGATTGAATGCGGTTAAACGCGCATAGTGAGGGCATTGCGGCAGTGCTTTCCATTCAAGATCGTCACGAAGGGTTGCGCGGTGCAATGAGTTGAGGATTTGAATTGTTGCCGCCACGTTTTCGAAGCCAAATGGAAGCGCAATTGCTTCATAGGGAAGCAGCAGTCTCCCTATCCTTGCTTTCGATGTCCGCGGCCAGAGCAGTTCTTTTATTCAGGAAACCACAACGTGGAGCCCAAAGGAGGTCACATGAACCCTATCCTTTCAGGCGCAACAGGACAAAGCGCCCCCAATCTGGGGACCCATCCATGTTTCAATCAGGAATCGCGGCACACCCATGCGCGCATCCATCTTCCGGTGGCCCCACGATGCAACATGCAGTGCAACTACTGCAATCGCAAGTACAGTTGCGTGAATGAAAGCAGGCCGGGGGTAACCTGCGCCATTCTCAATCCGCGGCAAGCGTTGGAGTATCTGCGGCGTTATACGGAGAAGTTAAAGAACTTGAGTGTCGTAGGTATTGCCGGACCTGGCGACCCTTTTGCCTGTCCCAACGAGACGCTGGAGACGCTGCGGCTGGTCAAGGCCGAGTTTCCTCATCTACTGCTCTGCGTGGCCTCGAATGGATTGAATCTGTTCCCGTATGTTGAGGACCTGGCCGCGCTCGGTCTCTCGCACATCACGGTCACAGTCAATGCCGTCGACCCCGCGGTTGGAGCGAAGTTCTACGAATGGATGGTGGTGGATGGGCATCGTTATGAGGGCGTCGAAGCTGCTGCGTTGCTTTGGGAGCGACAGCGGCAATCGATCTCGGCCCTCGCGGCCAAAGGCGTCATCATCAAAATAAACACAATCTATACACCGGGCGTCAACGATACCCACATCGAGCAGGTAGCCGAGACGGTAGCCGGTCTCGGGGCAACGATTCTTAATATCATGCCTTTGCTTCCCACAGCGAACACGCCTTTTGCGAACATCGCGGAGCCGGAGAGAAGTGCGGTTCATGCAGCGAGAAGCAAGGCGGTTCGCTATTTGAAACAGATGACACACTGTTCGCGGTGCCGTGCCGATGCAGTAGGGCTACTGGGAGAAGCGGACACGCAGGAGAAGTTTGAACTACTCCAGATATCGGCGCGGTCATCGGAATCGAGTACCACATCGATTACCGCTCCGATCACCACTCCCGTCTTGGCCGCGGGCAATGAATTGCCCATGACGCTTTCTCCGCAGGTGCGGCTGATGGCGACGGCGGAGCGACCCTATGTCGCCGTCGCGAGCAAGGACGGATTGTTTGTCAATCAGCATCTTGGGGAAGCCTCCCAGTTAAGAATTTACAAGCCATCGGAACGACGCTCCACGCTTGTCGATATTCGCAACGTCGCTACCGAGACCGGAGGCTCTGCTCGTTGGCTGAGCATGATCGACAAGCTCAAGGATTGTTGCGGCATTCTGGTCAGCGGAGCCGGAGCCGTTCCGAGAAAGATTTTTGCTCACCATGGAATCACGGTCGCCATTGTGGGAGGTGTTATCGACGAAGCGCTCGGCGCCACGGCGGCGGGGAGCGATTTGGCCTTCATGGTGAAGCCGAAGTTTCAATGTGGATCGTCGTGCAGCGGAGATGCCGGCGGCTGCGCATAAGTTGAACAACCTGGCTTGCTCAAGAAAGGAAACGTATGTCGAACATTGAACAGGATCGACTGGCGATTGAGGAAGTCATTGAAGCGATACGGCCTGGGGTCGAGAGCGATGGTGGCGATTTGCAATTGCTCAGCTTTGAGAATGACATTGCGCGCGTTCAACTGGGGGGAAACTGTGCCGGCTGCCACATGGCCGGGCAGACGCTGGGTGGAATTCGCAGGCATCTGACGGAAACACTTGGCAGGCCCATTCGCGTTTTTCCAGCCTGGAAGGACTGACTCAGGAGTGCACATAGTCATCGCATGAGCGAACAGAACCACGGAGGTAGCCCGTATGAAAGCTCAAGCACTGAATCGAGTGGTCATCAACGACACAACACTACGCGATGGCGAGCAGACGGCCGGAGTGGCTTTCATGCTGGAAGAGCGCCTGCAGATCGCATCGGCACTTGCAAGCGCGGGAGTCCCTGAGATTGAAGTTGGAATCCCGGCAATGGGTTTGCGCGAGCAGGACGAAATACGCGCGGTAGCATCGTTGGGCCTGCCTGCCAGACTGATCGCATGGTGCCGCATGCACCGGGACGACTTACAGGCCGCACTTGCCTGTCATGTTTCGATGGTCAATCTATCGATCTCTGTTTCCGATCAGCAGATCACTCGAAAGCTGCAGCGCGACAGAAACTGGGTGCTGCAACAGACAGAGCGGCTCATTAAAAGTGCATGCGAAAGCGGACTGATTGTGTCTCTCGGTGGAGAAGACAGCTCGCGTGCGGATATGGATTTTCTGCTTGAGGTACTGGAGGTTGCAGAAAAGGCCGGCGCAACGCGTTTTCGCTTCGCCGACACTCTGGGCGTGTTGGATCCGTTCGTGACCTTGGAGAAATTCAAGCGCCTGCGGCAGGCCACAGATATGGATTTGGAGATTCACGCACACAACGATCTCGGGCTGGCCACGGCGAATTCGCTGGCTGCAGTGCGCGGCGGCGCCACACATGTGAGCACCACGGTCAATGGCCTGGGTGAGCGAGCCGGAAACGCACCTCTTGAAGAAGTTGTGATGGCGATGCGAATGCTCGAAGGCAGGGAGACGGGGATCGTATCCGGTGATCTCAAGATGCTATCGACGTTGGTGGCTAATGCGTCTGGCCGGCCGATTGCGGTGAACAAGGCGGTGGTCGGTTCCGCGATCTTTACACATGAATCGGGCATTCACGTGAGCGGCTTGTTGCGTGACCCGAAGAATTATCAATTTCTGGACCCTGCGGATGTTGGACGATCGAACGAGATTGTGCTCGGGAAGCACTCCGGAGCTGCGACAGTGCTGTGGGCTTTCAAGAATCTTGGGATTACGCTCGAACATGAGGATGCCAAACGAATTCTTTCGTACGTTCGGGAGCATTACGTGACCAACAAGGTGCCTCCGTCGCACGAAGAATTGTGGCGATTCCACGGCATGGCAAAGAGTAGATCGAAGCCGGTGTCCATCGATCAAGTATCCGCGCTGGGCCTTGCGTCCTGAGGGGAAATTTCAACAGACTTCCTTGGACACGACCGTTGTCGCGATGCGGAGCAGAGAAATGAAAATCAGATCCGACTACGTAACCAATAGCAGCTCAGTCAGCTACATCGTGACTCTCAATCTGGCCATGGCGGAATTTGCAAAAAAGAAGAACGGAAACTACTGCGACCGCATCAAGCAAGGCCGGATCTACGACCTCCTGGTAGGCGACTTGAAGCAGAGGGGCCAACCGATTGAACTGAACGGAGCCGATCTTGTTGTGCGCACCTATGACTTTGAAAAGAAGACTGACTGCCGGTATGAGTCAGAAGCCGCCGCATCGGGAACGGAGATCAATTTCTCAACACTGACCGATGCGGAAGTATGGGCCTTCATTTATGGAGAGTATTTTGTGAAGGCGAAACTGGCTTCAGAGCTAAAGGGATTCGGAGCCGTCCAAGTGCCCCGCGACAAGGTGCAGTTCGCGCGCAAGGCGGCGGCCCTCAATCCTTGCGACGCATGTGGAATGTGTCAGAAAGGGGTTTAGTCACAGATGCTCATGCGCAGGCACAGCAGTGATTACAATTTCGTTGGAGACACGGAGACGGGCGTGACGATGCGATGGGGCTCCTCTCTCGATCGGGATCCAGTGCTCGCTCCGTGGCCGGAGTTGGCTGACATCTCGATCAGCAATCACTGCTCGAAGCACTGCGATTTCTGCTACCGAGACAGCGTGCCAGACAACTCATTCATCTCCATTCAAGACTACGAGCGTATTTTGGACAGCCTCACGAGTCCTCGCTGGAGAAGCGTATTTCAAGTGGCCCTTGGCGGTGGAGAACCATTGGAGCATCCGGGTTTTCTCGAGATCATTCGCCGCACCTGGGACAGAGGCATCGTCGCCAACTTCACGACCAACGGGCTGGCGATAACGAAGACGCTTGCCGCTGGAATTGCGGGGAAGGTTGGAGCTGTTGCGATCTCCGTTTCGAACATGGAAGAACTGCGCCTCGACCGCGTGAAGATACTGGCCGGCGCGGGTATCAAAACCAATCTTCACTTCATACTCGACAGCGATTCGATTGATCAGGCGACAGAGGTTCTCGAAGGGCGCTTCAACCACTTGCTTGACGACGTAAATGCCGTAATCTTTCTTACCTTTAAACCCAAGGGGCGCGGCACTGAGAGCCGCTGCCTGAAAGCGGGAGCTTCCCTGGATCGCTTCGTCGCGCGGATCGATTCAAGCGGCTGCTCCACGCACATAGGATTCGACGCCTGCTTCGTCCCAATCTTGATGCACCGAACTGAAGTGGATGTGGATTATGTTGACTCCTGTGAATGCGCATTCTTTTCCGTCTATATCGATGAACAGATGAATGTGAAGCCGTGCTCATTCGCAACCGGCAACCACGATAGCTTCAGCCTCCGGCAATATTCGATGGACGAAATCTGGACGAGATGCTTCGCCGATTACAGAAGGAGGCAACTCGATTTTCCGTGCCAGCAGGATTGCGCGCATTCGTCATCCTGCCATGGGAAGTGCGCTTATTTTGGAAGCCTTGCATTCTGCTACCAACCAGAGCGTATTGAGTTGATTGGGGAGGCTTGAACCAACCGTGGCGACTGCACAATGGCCGTCCTTCGAGCGTGGTTTAGTCGTTGACGATTATGCTCATTTCGTGTTAAGGTGCGATATGTCACCACATGGAGTTGCATGTTTGCAACCCGATATGCGGCAGAGTGCCGCGAGCCGAGGCGCAAGGCCTACAGGCGATGTTTCAGGGTGCAATTCACGTCCCGCTTCGATCTTCAAGTACAGGCTTCTAAACCCTCAGGAGCTTCGCCGATTCGATGCCTCTTCCCAGATTCACTCGTGGACAATACGGACATCTTTACAGAGGAACCGGCTAGACTTTTCCGACAGGAAACGAACTACGCGACGCTGGTCATCGCACAGTCTTGCACCCTTAACAGAAATGCAGGCGTAATCAAAAAGCCAAACTGGTTCTTCCAGTCGAACCGTTGAATCGCCATCACAGACTCATTTGGACGATGCTTCTTTCGAATAGAGGGTTAAGGAATGGGAAGCCCAGGAAATGACAATTGGACTTGTCTCGCCGGGGAGTGCCGCATTCAGGCATGGCCTTCTCTGCATGAGATGAGCCTTGTGATCGCCGAGAGCGCCGACCTTTCCCATACTGTCCAAATCCTTCTACGCATCATGGAACAATACATGAGCGTGGTACGGGGCACAGTGAGCCTGTGCGACCGCCAAGCCGGAACAATTTATATCCACGAGAGCTTCGGTCTTTCGGAAGAGGAAGAAGCGCGCGGCATTTACCGTTTCGGAGAAGGAATCACCGGGAAAGTTGTCGAGACTGGTAAAGCGATCATCGTTCCCCGGATTGGGGACGACAAAGACTTCCTCAACATGACACGCACTCGCAGCGCAGAGGACAACGATCTGTCGTTTTTGTGCGTCCCTATCAAGCGTGGAAACAAGGTACTCGGAACAATCAGCGCGGAGCGCATCTACGACAACGACATACTGCTCAAACTGGATGCGGAGCTGATGGGCATTGTCGCGGCGATGATGGCCCAGGCAGTAGAAATCTACCTTATCGAGAATGTCGAGAAAGTGTCATTGATCAATGAGAACCGGCGCCTGCAAAACGCGCTCAAGGACCGGTACCGGCCGTCGAACATAATCGGGAATAGCAAGGGGATGCACGAGGTCTACAGCCTTATCGAGAAGGTTTCCAAGACCAAAACTACGGTGCTGATCCTGGGCGAAAGCGGGGTAGGAAAGGAACTGGTGGCCAGCGCCATTCACTTCTCGGGGTTAGGGCCACAAGCTCCGCTTGTTCAGTTCAATTGCGCTGCCATTCCCGAGAGCCTCGTTGAGAGTGAACTGTTTGGTCACGAGAAAGGATCATTCACGGGCGCGACCAGCTTTCGCAAAGGCCGCTTCGAAGAGGCCGATGGGGGAACTGTCTTTCTGGACGAGGTGGGCGACCTTCCGTTGCCTGCGCAGGCAAAGCTGCTGCGCGTACTTCAGGAAAAAACTCTTGAAAGAGTTGGCAGCAACCGGCCCATCAAAGTCGACATCAGAATCGTGGCGGCTACGAATCGCGATCTTTCCGAGATGGTCAAAAACCGCGAGTTCCGGGAGGATCTCTACTACCGGCTCAACGTGTTTCCGATCGAGATCCCGCCTCTTCGTGACCGTGACAGCGATGTTATCGCGCTGGCCGACTACTTTGTTGTGCGGTATGCAAGGGAGTTCCAAAAGGATGTCAAGAGGATCTCAACTCCCGCACTGAATATGCTGATGAGTTATCATTGGCCCGGCAATGTCCGCGAGCTCGAAAACGTCATTGAACGTGCGACGATTCTCTCTGAAGGCGGCGTGATCCACGGCTACGATCTTCCTCCTTCTCTGCAGACGCCTGTCTTGTCCGGAACCGTGCAAAAGGGTGGACTAAACGCCAGGCTGGGCGCTATCGAATACGAAATGATCGTGGATGCATTGAAGACGCAGGACGGGAACATGACGGAGGCGGCCAGAGAGCTGGGCCTCACGCGGAGGATACTCACCCTCCGCATGCAAAAATATGGAATCAGCTATAAAGACTACAGAATTATTGAAAAGAAATCACAATCTGCCAGTCCCCTCGATAGTGCCACGGCATAGCCTATCCCCACCAAGTACAGCTTGAGATTCCAGGCGTAAGACATCGATCATTCGGTCTTCAACCCCTTCCTATCAGAGTCTCACCGTGGTCCGCATGGAACATGCCGTCGGCGCATTCTGAGTTGAGGCGGTGCGTGTGCATTCGACTTCGTCCAGTGACATCGTCCACATTACTTATTGGTACAGAGAGAGTCGGCGAGTTGTGTTCCAGATCGTTCAATGATGAACGGAAATGCACATTCGCCGAATTTCTCGTACAACTTCGAACGGTTTCTGCGCGATCATTTCCCGAAAGTCAATGAAGCATGGCTTCAAATAGACCGGCCCATTCCACGCCCTAAATACTTTGGAGGAATTACTGCACCAGTATCACTCTCAAATCGCAAGGTTTAGTGGGCGTACGAGTGCGAATGCATAAAAGCAGTCTCGGCCCCTGAAATTCTCTTCTTCCGTTTGGCAGACATCGTGCATTATCCAAAGCGTTCGGCAAGCTCAACATCATGCAAATTCCGTTTCGTCTTCCTGAGCCGGCAGCACCGTAACAAGCGCAGGTTGGACACGATAAGCCAGGAGCCCTGCACGACGGATAGGGTGCACATCCAATTCCGAAGGAGGAGTCACGATGACAAGGAAAGTTGCTTTTTACGGCAAAGGTGGAATCGGTAAATCCACAACGCAACAGAATACCGCAGGAGCAATGGCGCACCGTTTCGGCAAGAAGGTTTTCATTCACGGCTGCGATCCGAAGGCCGATTCAACCCGCTTGATTCTGGGCGGGAAACCGCAGGATACAGTGATGGATATGCTTCGCGATGAGGGCGAAGAAAACGTGACTGTTGAAAAGGTCGTCAAGACCGGATACTCGGGCATTCGTTGCGTCGAGTCGGGCGGACCTGAGCCCGGCGTAGGCTGCGCGGGCCGCGGTGTCATTACCGCCATCAATATGATGGAAGAATTGGGAGCCTACGGCCCCGATCTGGATTTCACCTTCTTCGATGTTCTCGGCGACGTGGTCTGCGGCGGCTTTGCAATGCCGATGCGCGAGGGCAAGGCCCAGGAGATTTATATCGTCGCGTCGGGCGAGATGATGGCCATGTATGCGGCCAACAACATCTCCCGCGGTCTGCTCAAGTATGCCGATCAGAGCGGTGTCCGGCTTGGCGGAATCATCTGCAATAGCCGTAAAGTGGATGGCGAGTTGGAGCTGATGGCTGAGTTCACCAAAAGGCTCGGGACAAAGATGATTCATTTCGTCCCACGCGACAATATCGTGCAGAAGGCGGAGTTCAACAAGAAAACGGTCATGGAGTATGACTCGACTTGCAATCAGGCCAGTGAGTATTCCGAGCTCGCACGCAAGATCATTGAGAACAAAGATTTCGTGGTGCCAACTCCGATGGCGATGGCGGAGTTGGAAGAGATGGTCGTGAGCTACGGCATTCCAGACTAGGGATCGCCGACCTTGAACTCATCTCCGCAAATGCACTCTGAGAACGTCTGCTACCGGTGGGCTTGCTTTCGGACTGTGATCGGTTGACCGAAAGCGCCCGTTTGATTCATCACGCTGTCGATCCTTCGTAGCCCCACGCAACGCTACGACCGCGGAGACAAGACTATGCCAATGAAGCTTCTCGATTGCGACACGTTAATCCCGGAACGGGAGCAGCACGTCTACATCAAGGAGGCGGGAGAGGACACAACACAGTTTCTGCCTGTCTCGAATGCCGCCACCATTCCCGGCAGCCTGTCGGAGCGCGGATGCGCGTTCTGCGGCGCCAAGCTCGTCATCGGCGGTGTGCTCAAAGACACCATTCAAATGATTCATGGGCCGTTCGGCTGTGCCTACGATACATGGCACACGAAGCGCTATCCCAGCGATAACGATAACTTCCAATTGAAGTATGCGTGGTCGACGAACGTCAAGGAAAAGAACGTTGTCTTTGGGGCTGAGAAGCTTCTCAAGAAAGCGATTCTTGAGGCATTCGACGCGATGCCCACCATCAAGCGGATGTTTCTCTATACCACCTGCACAACGGCCCTGATTGGCGATGACCCCAAAGCTGTCGCAAAGGTTGTGATGACGGAACGCCCGGACGTAGACATCTTCGTTGTTGAGTGCCCCGGCTTTGCCGGCGTGAGCCAGTCGAAAGGGCATCACGTTCTGAACATGGGCTGGATTCACGAGAAGGTTGGACAGGTTGAGCCAGTAATTACCAGCGAGCACACAATCAACTTTATCGGTGACTACAACATTCAGGGCGACTCGGAAGTGCTGCAACGGTACTGGCACAAGCTCGGCATTCAAGTTATCGCCCACTTTACCGGCAATGCAACGTATGACGAATGCCGAGGCATGCACCGCGCGCAACTGAACGTTGTGAACTGCGCCCGGTCGGCCGGATACATCGCCAACGAATTAAAAAAGCAATATGGCATTCCCCGCCTGGACATCGATTCGTGGGGATTCAGCTACATGGCGACGGGCCTGCGGAAGATCGGAGACTTCTTCGGCATTCAAGACAAAGTCGAAGCGCTTATTGAGGAAGAGACGGCCAAATGGAAGCCGAAGCTCGACTGGTACAAGGAGCGCCTGAGGGGCAAGAAGATGGCGATCTGGACTGGCGGTCCGCGCTTATGGCATTGGACCCGCGCGGTCGAAGACGATCTGGGTGTCAGGGTGGTGGCAATGGCCTCGAAGTTCGGCCATCAGGAAGACTTTGAGAAGGTCATCGCACGCGGGCGCGCGGGCACTGTCTACATTGACGACGGCAATGAGCTTGAGTTCTTCGAGGTCATCGATATGGTCAAGCCCGATGTTATCTTCACCGGTCCCCGCGTTGGCGAGTTAGTCAAGAAACTCCATATCCCCTATGTCAACGGTCATGCGTATCACAATGGGCCGTACATGGGCTTCGAGGGATTTGTGAACCTGGCCAGAGATATGTACAACGCCGTCAACTCACCATTGTGGGCCCTGGCAGGCCACAACATACAAGGAGGAGTGCAGCCATGACCAGGAAAGCCGACGAACTCGTTGCCTACATTCAGGAGCGCTGCCTGTGGCAGTTCGCCTCACGCGCCTTTGACCGGGAAGAGAACATTGATGGCGTTCTCACCCTGATGGGCATCATTCTGAGCGGCGGCTCGCCCGTACTCAAGACTCCGATGGACCGATTGCATTTTGCGAATGCAAATCATCTTGCTTCAGAAGTGAAGTCGGCGTTTCCGTGGCTCAAAGAGCTTCACAAGGAGGATCTGTTGAGTGTTATCTCAGGCGTTATTGCGCGCATTCATGTGCTTACCGTAAAGCAATCGATGAATGCGGAACTGCATCAGCAAGCTTACTGACCGAAGAAGCATTCGCACCCCGCGGCGCAAGCGCTCATGAGATGAGGAGGATTCTATGGCATGCTCAGTGATTCAGAAGGAACGGTCCGGCATCATCAATCCCATTTTCAACTGCCAACCCTGCGGCGCACAGTATGCGGGAATTGGAGTAAAGGACTGCATTCCCCTGGTTCACGGCGGCCAGGGTTGCAGTATGTTTGTGCGGCTGCTTTTTGCTCAGCACTTCAAGGAAAACTTTGACATAGCATCCTCCTCCTTGCATGAGGAAGCGGCCGTCTTTGGCGGCATCAAGCGCCTCGAGCAAGGCGTCATAACCATGGTTCAGCGTTATCCGGAGCTTCGTGTCATTCCGATCATCACCACGTGTTCGACCGAGACAATCGGAGACGATATTGAAGGGGCGATTCGGAAACTCGACCGGAAGCTGAAGAGCGACTACCCTGACCGTCAAGTCCATCTGGTGCCCGTTCACACGCCCAGCTACACGGGCAGTCATGTCAGCGGGTACAACGTCGCCGTTCAGGCACTGGTAACAACGATTGCTCAGAAGGGCGAGCCAAACGGGAAACTGAATGTCTTTACGGGATGGGTGAATCCAGGCGACGTTACAGAGCTGAAACACTACCTCAGTGAGATGGGAGTTGATGCGACCATCCTATTGGACATTGAGTCGTTCGACTCTCCGATCATGCCGACAAAGGACTCGTTCACTAAGGGCAGCACGACGGTGGAAGATATTGCCGGCTCCGCCAATGCAGCGGCGTCAATCGCTCTGAGCCGCTACGAGGGATACAGCGCGGCACAAGTTCTTGAGAAGAAGTTCAATGTTCCCGCTACGATCACGCCAACACCTGTAGGCATCCGGAATACAGACATTCTCCTCCAGCAGATTCAGCAGATCACCGGCAAGTCCATCCCCGATTCACTGGTGCGGGAACGCGGAGTTGCAATCGACGCGTTGGCCGACCTGGCGCACATGTTCTTCGCCGACAAAAAGGTGGCAATCTACGGGAATCCCGATCTCGTGATTGCCTTGGCGGAGTTCTGCCGCGAGGTCGAGTTGAAGCCGGTTCTACTTTTGCTGGGCGACGAAAACGGCGGGTATGTCAAGGATCCGAGAATTCTGAATCTGCAGCAAACCGTGGACCATGAGATGGAGATCGTCTGCAACGCCGACCTCTGGGAACTGGAGCGCCGGATCAAGTCCAAAGAGATCGAACTGGACCTGATTATGGGTCATTCGAAGGGACGCTACATAGCCATCGATGCTGGGATACCAATGGTGCGCGTCGGTTTTCCGACTTTTGATCGGGCCGGCCTTTATCGCAATCCAGTGATTGGTTACAAAGGCGCAATGTGGCTTGGCGAAACCATTGCCAACACCCTGTTCGCGCAGATGGAGTTCAAGAAAGATCGCGAGTGGTTGCTCAATACGTGGTAGTTGAATCCCTTGTAGCTAATTGCTCAGGGCCACCGCCGGTCGGTTGTCGTGATTCTCTATCTCTTGGCCCCTAGCTTATCGCCGGGATGAGAGAGCAAGTAAGTGTAGCGCGGTCGTACCCACATAGCTCCATCAGGAGACGCCCATGCCGAAGTCCGAAATCGTCGCTGCAAGAGGCATTGCCGATAGCATCGTATTTCACGGACCGCTGAGCGAGTTGTACCGCTTGGCGAAGGAAGGCAAGATTCCTACGTCGCTCCAGGGAAGCCACACCCGTCCCTGCAAGTTCTGGACGGCATCGAAGATTCTGAGCGGAATCCGCAATTCCATCCTGCTCACACACGGACCGAGCGGCTGCGCGTTCGGCGTCAAGCAAGCCTATAAACTGACCAACAGCAGGAACAGCGCCGCGCCCTACGAGCCAGTGGTCAGCACCAACCTTAAACAAGGTGAGATCATCTATGGCGGTGAGCGGGAACTTCGATCCGCAATCCTGGAAGTGGATGCGAAATACAAGCCAGCCATCATCTTCGTAGCCACCAGTTGTGCAACCGGGATTATCGGGGACAACGTAGATGCGGTGGCCACCAAGATAGCTCCTGAAATCAATGCACGGATCATGCCGATTCACTGCGAAGGCTTCGCAGGAGAGTATCGCAGCGGCTTCGATCTTGTTTTTCGCGAGATTACCAAGCTGATGGATGTTCCTACCGAAGCCAGCAAGGCCGAGCTTGCCGGATATGTGAATATAGTGGGCGCGAAGATGGGTCCCGAACGCACAGAGGTTGACACCGATGTCAAAGAGCTGGTGCGGTTGATCGAGGGCGTAGGCGGTAAGGTTCATGCCGTGATCGCCGGCAATTGTTCCCTTGAGGAGTTGCGCCGCGCTCCGAGTGCAGCGGTGAACTGTGCTTTGTGTCTGGATCTCGGTTACGCTATTGGTTCGGCGATGCGAGATGCCTTCGGGACACCTCTCAACTCTACGATTCTTCCCTATGGAATTGCCGCTACCGAACGATGGATTCTGGGGGCGGCCCAGTACATCGGCAAGACCGCCGAAGCAAAAGCGCTGATGCAGCGCGAGTACGAAGAGATCAAGGACGAATATGAGCAGGTTCTGAGCCATTTAGTGGGCAAGACGGCCATCATCGAAGGCCATGACGCGATCAAGTCGCTTTCAATCGCCCACATGCTGGAGCGCGACTTCAATATGCGCGCCATCGTGTATAACTTTCACCCGTGGAGCGCAGAGGCGCGGGAAACCAGTATCGACTACCTGCTCGAAACAGGACTCGATCCGGAGATTCTCATCACCAAAGGAACGTTGGCTCTTGGGAAGTACGAGTCCATGCAACAGACCGAGGCCGAGCTGTTAGAACTTCTGGGCAACCTCAATCCCATGGAGACGGTTTACTTCGGCTCGTCTTTGAGTTTTCCCAACATTCCTCTTGTAGATCTGAACGCTATCCTGAACAGACCGAGGTTCGGCTACCGTGGCGCGTTGAAGGTGGCCAAGTGCATCAAGACATCTCTTGACTATGCCTTCAGGCCGCGCAGCGAAATGAGCAAGCGGATCGTCTTTCCGAAGAATTCCGGGCTTGTTTCGGTGCAATCTCTCACCGGAAAGCTGGCGCAGGACGTGCCGGACTGCACGATGTATGCCGGGCAGAGAAGGAAGGGAACATGCTTGATGAGCTAGTCTTTCAGGATTGCACGCACTCACACGATCCGGTCGTGGGTTGCGCTCTTGAGGGCGTCAGCAACATCATTGCCGGTGTCCGGGATATCAGCATTGTTCTGCACTCGCCACAAGGCTGCGCGTCGACCGTTGCCCTGGGCTTTGACAACCACGAGTGCGACTTTACGCAGCGCAAGGTGGCATGTACCCGTCTCTTTGAGACAGACATCATCATGGGGGCGTCAGAAAAGCTTCGGGACTTGATTCTCAAGGCGGATGCGACCTACAAGACGAAGGTAATGTTTGTCGTGGGGACCTGCTCGGCTGACATCATCGGCGAGGACATTGAAGGTCTCTGCCGGTCGTTGCAGCCCAGGGTCGGGGCGCGTCTTATCCCGATGCACTCGGGCGGCTTCCGAGGTGACTTGTATGCGGGGATGGACATTGGTCTCCGCACTCTCCTCTCATTCGTGCAGCCATGGGATGGGCCGAAGCTGCCGAGAACCGTCAACCTGATTGCCCCGCAGGCGAGCCTAAACCCAACGTGGTGGGCCGACCTGAAATGGACGAAAGGCGTATTGACCGCGATGGGCGTCGAGACGCACTGCGTTTTTCCCAGCGACGTCTCCATCGAAGAGATTTCTTTGGCTTCGGCAGCCTCGGCAAACATTCTGCTCACTCACGACATGGGATATACGTTCCTTCGCGAGATGGAAGACAAGCACGATGTGCCTACGATTCTTAGCGACCTGCCTTTGCCCATCGGCTTGAAGAATACATCGAACTGGCTCAGAGCGTTGGGAGAGTATTTCGACGCCAGCGCTGTCGCTGAACAATTGATTGAAACCGGCGAGGCCCTGGTGACCAGTACTCTTCGCAGACGCGGACTAATGATCATCCCGCGCTATCGCAACGCGAAGGTCGCCGTGTCTGCCGATGCGTCCATGACCATCGGCCTTGTGCGTATGCTCTTCGAGGAACTAGAGATGATTCCCGATCTGCTGCTGGTGCGCTCCAATTCGAAGCAGGCGCGATCTGTTTTGGATGCGGAACTGAGTCGCCTGGGGATTTCGCCTCGCGTGGCTTTCGGTGTGGACGGCTACAAGGTCAAGCAGGCTCTGGCCTCCAGCGACCTGGACGCGGTTTTCGGCTCAGCTTGGGAAAAGTATCTGGCCGAGGAGGTTGGCACGAAAGTAGCGTTTGATCTTCTGCAGCCGACCAACCGGACCTTCTATCGGGACAGTGCCTATTTTGGATACGAAGGAATGATCAATATGCTCGAGATTGTCGCAAACGACTGGGAAGCGGCCTTCCGTTCCAAAGAAATTCGGTGGGAACAATATCAGTAGGCGTGAACTAACCCGCGTACAGCGCCTTAATCGGGAAGCGACGCGGCATCAGGTGTTTTAGGGAGGAGCATGTGTTCAAAAGCAGGTGGGTGAGGGTCGCATTTGCGACACGCAACAGGACGCAAGTGAATGTCGGTTTCGAACACGCGACTGAGATCGCCGTTTACGAGGTTAGTTCGACGGAAGCGCGAGAAGTCGATGTCCTTACCTTCCGAGTCTCCGCGGCAGACGCCTCGGGTGCTGCAGCAGGCCAGGGAAGGGGCGGCAAATGCGGACAAGGATGCGGCGGAGGCAAGAGACACGAAGAGTCGATCAATGAGCCGGAGATTATCGAAAAGGTCGACAGCCTCGTCGGCGTCTCGGTGCTCATTGTCAACGAGACATTACATGCGTTCTCAGCTCTGGAGTTGAATCATGCGAGAGTATTTACGATCAAGGTCGACAATCCGGAAAATATCTGCGATGTCATTGCACGGCTACAGGAAATGCTCAGAGGAGAGCCGCCTCTCTGGTTGCGCCGCGTCCTGATTGGCACCGATGCCGTGGTCGAAGTCTAGTCTGCATATACAGGAACAGAAGCGGCACTGTTGGTTGCGCTCATGCCCTGGCGAGTGCGTACGCTCCTGGGAAATGGGGTTCGGGTGTGACGAGGGCTCGGCGACGAAGGTTCGTGATTGGGAATGGAGGCTTGAAGCGAAGAGCGATGAAGCAAAGGAGAGCATGACCAGTTTCGAGCTGTCTCTTGCTGCAAATCAGGGACCACAAAGTCCTGTAGTGACCAAGGAAGATCTGGATGCACTTGTTGCCCGAGTCAAAACTGCTCAACAGAAATTTGTCAGCTTTTCGCAAAAGCGGGTTGACCACATATTCCGGAGTGCTGCCCTGACGCGGCTGATACCCATCTATAACCTGATGGAAGACGCCGCCACGGCGGAGATATACCGCGCGCAGTTATGGCAATGGATTCATTACGGAGCCAAACTGGACGATGGGCGTGCGATTACATTGTCGCTTTGTGAAGCTGAACTGCTAAGCATCGTGCAGGAGATAGGAGAAGTGATGGGCGCCACCAAGTTCCGCGAGAGCAAATTCCGTCGCGCGGTCGAAATTCTGAGGGAGTTCAGCGAAGGTGAGTTTCATGAACTTCTGACAACGACTGCTTATCGCGATCTTGATTGACTTACTCGTGCTCGATAGTTATGGCTGCGCGGCCGGAGTAGCAACGGTCGTGCAGCCATTTCACATTTTCAGCGTCGAGGAACGGATGTTGGACTACTTGTAGATCAAGTGGATAGAGACCTCAGTGCTCGGGCAAGATACCGGCGTTGCGGCTGTATCGAAGCCGGGCGCAGTCAAGCGGACCTTGGGATTGTTGGAGAATCCGAACCCTTCTTTGGGGTAGCCTACGAAGTTGCGGTCGAGTTTGTGGTTGGAGTTTTCGTCGTGCAGGATCGCAATTGCATATCGACCTTCAGGCAGAGTCAGGCGAGCCGCAGTTTGATCACCGGCGATTGGAAAGCTGTCGTGGAAGAATGCCTTCTCATTGTTTTCAGGCCAACCGTTGGGAGTGCGAAACACAGTCACTCCGAGGCGGCCGGTATGGTTGCGGAAACCGTCGACGGTGACAGTGACTTGGCAGGCTTCAGAGTGTGCGAATCGAGTGAGCCCGGTTATTGCAATCAAAATTAGAAGTGGAGCGCGTAGCGAAAATTGCTTCACGGGTAGTTCCTCCGGCAAGGCAGTGAGGGGCCGCCGATCGCGCCTCGCTGCCTTGCTGTCATGCCATTATTTCAAAGCCTTGTTGATGTTGCGCCCGAAGTGGAACGATGGCCCAATAGAAAAGCGATAGATCCATCCGCCGTTTGCCAGAATGTCGTTCACCGGATGGCACCAGGCAGCGTCCAACTGCAGCCGCGCACTCATGTGCTTGGTCAGGTGAAGATCGGTTCCTCCACCGATTCCATATCCGCCCGCAGTGTCTGTCTTTTTGCCTGCAGGGACAAGCACATGTATGACTGCTGCAGCGATCGGATCACCGGGCTTGGGAGTTGCGTCAATATGAAAGGCGCTGAGAACCGGGTGAATGAAGACCGGAGCTGGAATAAAATGCCGGAGAGTTAGCTGGGTACCCACGGAGTACGTCTGGATGGTGATGTCGGTCGGCACTCGCAAGTTATAACCTGGCGGCAGAAACGCACCAAGCTCTGTTTGTAGATTGGCCGGCAGCAGGTTAGCGGTCAATGGAGTGTTTCCGCTCTGGGTACTGTAGTCGAAGCCGCTTGCCAGCCAGCGGTTATGCACTATACCAACCTGGGTATCGACTCCAACCTGGTTGAGATTATTCACGAAGGGCGCGTTGATGTCGGAGAAGCCTACAGAAAGATCGTACCTGCCGATGTACTCGTGCTGTGCGGAACAACGAGTGCCGGCGAATAAGCTGACGAACACGAGGAGGAAAAGAATGCCTCTGTCGAGGCGGGTGCGAAAGTACAGAATCACAGTTGCTCCTTATCTGAGACTGACGGGTGAGCGGTTGACTGTTGAGTGGATGCGCGCTGGTGCACAGGAAAGTCCAACTGTTCAACGAACCGTGCGACTCGGGCCAGCAGGAGATCGGTGTTCTCCCGGTGGGGAAGGTGCCCGCTGTCGGGAAACAGTTCGAAGTCCAGCAATGGAATCGAGTCATGCAGCGCCTGAAGATGGGCGGTTGTTCCAAAATCATCGTTTGCCCCCTGCAGTACAAGAACCGGGCATTCGATGGCGGAGAGCAGATCCTCGGGAAAGTAATTACCGTGGGGACTAGAAGTGGCCCAATGAATCCATGAATGAAAAACCGCATCCGCATCGCGGTGATAGAGCGTTAGCCGCTCCTGCATCTTGCTGCCGGGATAAGCTGCAGCGAGCCGCTGGATGTGGTGAAATGCGCTGACATCCGGCACAACGTACGGACTCTCGAGAACGATAGCTTTCACATCGCGCGAACAGGCGGCATAGAGCATCGCAATCCCCGCACCCTCACTATGGCCATAGATGACAGGATGATCGAGCCCAAAAGCTTTCAGAAGCGAAGGAATGACTACCTCGATCTGATGAAGGTAATGATCACGATCCCGTGTTTCCAGTGGACCTTCGGAGTAACCGTGGCCGGGCCGCGAATAGCACAAGACGTCCGACTCCGTTGCGGAGGCAAGCTTCTCAGGAAAATTGCGCCAATAGCTCACGGAGCCCAGCGCTTCATGCAGCAGCAGAATCGTATTTCGCGGGCGAGGGGCGAGACAGATCCCGACTTCGACTAACTTGTCATCGATTGATACGTTGGTAGTTTCCAGATGCAGGCGAGTGCTCATCGTCATTCCACCCACACAATTTCGCGCTTCTTGTTTTCCCAGTTTTTGAAACGCTCGCCGAAGGCCTTTTCCAACGCAGCCCTCCGCACCTTCAACGTGGGTGTCAAGAATCCGTTGTCTACCGACCATGGATCCTGACAGACAGCAATGAAGCGCAAGTGCTCGTGATGTTCGAGATGGGCGTTGGTGATGCGAATCAAGGATATTAGCTCGTCTTCAATGCCTGCGCGATTTTCCGGATGCGTGGCATGTTCCCGTTTGTTCGGGGGCATCACCACGATTGCGAAGGGTAGCGTCATTCCAGCGCCGAAGATGGCCGCGGATTCGATGAGAGTCGAGGCGCAAAGCAGTAATTCGATCCGTGAAGGGACCACGTACTTTCCCTTCGACGTTTTGAACTCCTCGCGCAATCTGCCAAAGAGGCGCAGTCGGCCTTGAGCGTCAATTTCGCCGCGATCGCCGGTGCGAAAAAATCCATCTTCGGTCATCACCTGCCGAGTGAGTTCTGGGTTGCGGAAGTAACCGAGCATGTTCATTGGGCCTTTGATCTGAACTTCGCCTTCCCGCGAGATTCGTGTCTGCGCGTAGGAACTCGCGCTTCCGACAAAGCCAAGTCTGTACGCGCCCGGAAGCGGAACATGCGTGATGCCGGTCTCGGTCATTCCATACCCCTCGATAAAATTGCGCCCGAGCTTGCGATACCACTCGATCAGTTCAACGGGTGTAGCCGCCCCGCCTCCTGCGACAATCCGCGCATGCCCGAGACCGAGCTTGGCCAGCAGTTTTCTGCGAACCAGCCAGCCTACGATTGGAATCGCGAGAAGCAGCGATAACTTCTTTTCGGGCATGGCTTCGAAAACCTTTTGCTGGAAGCGGGCATAAAGCCGCGGTACGGAAAAGAACACGGTGGCTCGCGCTCTTTTCAGATCGTCGAGAAACGTCTCCTGCGTATCTGCGAAGAAGACTTCCAACGGCGAAAACAAGGCATTCATTTCCACGATGGCGCGTTCCGCAATATGCGCCAGCGGCAAATAGGAAAGAATGCGATCGTTGCCTCGCGAGGGTTTTCCAAGCGCGGGAGCCATCGACTTGGCCATCAAGCTGAGTCCCTGAAAACTGTGCATGGCCCCCTTCGGCTCGCCCGTGGTTCCCGAGGTGTAGATGATCGTTCCGATATCCAGAGCATCGCGCACAGGATCGTCATGGAGTGGCTGCTGGTCGCGGACAATGTCGGCCCAACCGGTTGCGCGAGGAGGGGCGTCCCCTGTGAAACTCGGAAAGGTAATGCAATGCACGCTCGAAAACAGGATCCCCACTGAGTGCGAGGATTCGTTGAATGGACCAAGAAAACAAGCGACCGGCTCGCAATGGCGAATCAAGGAATCGAGCGTCGCGTTGCTTGCGGCCGGGTACAGCGGCACACTCACATGACCGGCCATCCACACGGCGAAATCAGCCATGAGCCACCAGGCAGAATTCCTTGAGAGGATGACCATGTGGCTGCCGGGCGGCCAATTCTGCGCCTTGATCCAGGCGGCGATTTGCCGCACCTCCCGCATGGCGCTTGCCCAGGTCCATTCAATGACCGTACCGTGGAGCGGTTGGGTGAATAAGAGTTCGGCCGCGCGGGAGTGTTCGCAGGTGTATAGCCTCTGCATGGGGAGATCCGCATTATCGATGCACTGCAATGTGACAGGATGCTGCTCAAAACAAACCGATTTTGGGGATGCCAAGGGGAGACCTCCGACCTCTTTTACTGTCCGATGGGTAAAATAAGCAAATTAGTATAGATTTGTCACGTGTTTTTTTACCTAATGGTCATAAATCGATTTCTCAATCCAGATTTTTGGCGGAAAATCAAGGTTTTAGAGCCGTCCATGAAGAAAAACGACCAGTAAAAAATGGAGAGGTGAAAGTGAAAAGCCTGAAAGAAAAGACGCTGTTCATTACCGGGGCGAGCCGCGGCATTGGCCTGGCCATAGCCCTGAAAGCGGCCCGGGAAGGGGCAAACATCATTGTCGCCGCAAAAACGACGGCGCCGCACCCGAAGCTGCCGGGCACAATCTTCTCCGCCGCCGAGGAGATTGAACGGGCCGGCGGCCAGGCGCTGCCGGTGGAAGTGGACATACGATCAGAAGATCAGGTGAGGGAAGCTGTCCGCTTGGGAGTGGAGCGATTTGGAGGGATCGATGTCCTGGTCAACAACGCCAGCGCGATCAGTCTGTCCGGGACCTTGGATACGCCCATGAAGCGTTTCGACCTGATGATGGGCGTAAATGTGCGGGGTACATTCTTGTGCAGCCAGGCTTGTTTGCCTCAACTTCTCCGTGCCGAGAACCCTCACATCCTGGTTCTTTCGCCGCCACTCGACATGCGGGCAAAATGGTTTGCGCCCCACCTTGGCTATACCATGGCCAAGTACGGAATGAGCATGTGCGTGCTGGGCATGGCCGAGGAATTTCGTTCGGCGGGGGTCGCGGTGAATGCCCTCTGGCCTCGCACCCTGATCGCGACTTCGGCACTGCAGGCGATTCCTGGCGCACCATGGCAGAATGGCCGCACACCGCAAATCGTGGCCGATGCGGCCATCCACATCGTGAAGCAGGAGAGCCGAGCCACGACCGGCCAATTCCTGATCGACGAAGACGTTTTGGCCAGTGCCGGCGTGACCAACCTGGATCATTTCTCAGCGGTTCCCGGCAATACTCTGATGACGGATCTTTTCATCGAATAGGCTCGAATACTTTTTATTGGGCGAATTACCGGGTTCCCAGTAGAATGCAGTGAAAGTGCCGAGCTACGGCAAATCTCACGAAGCTAAGCAGGCAACACATGGCGACATCAGAGGACAATCTCGCACTACATGAGCCATGGAAGGCCTTTCGCGTCCGAGAGCAGCGTAGCCTTGACATCAAGCGCGACGCTGTGCTGCAGACGGCGGCACAGATGTTCCTCGAGGTGGGATATCGCAAGACATCGATGAGTCAGCTTGCGGGACGTCTGAACATCACCAAACCCGCGCTCTACTACTATTTCCGAAACAAGGAAGAACTCCTGGTGGAGTGTTACCGAGCCGGAATCGACTCTATCGAAGGCGTACTCAAGGGCGCGTTGGAGTGCGAAGGCAATGGTCTTGAAAAAGTCCGGTCTTACATTCAATCCTATGCAACCGCAATCGCAACCTTTGATTTTGGCCGTTGCGTTGCCACTCTCGACGACTCTGAACTTTCCGACCAGGCGCGTCGCCAGGTGAGAAACCTGAAGCGGCGCATCGATGCAGCGATTCGCGGCTATATCGAAGATGGCATCGCCGATGGTTCTGTCGCGCCATGCAATGCGAAGATGGCCTCGTTCGCGATTGCCGGCGCGATCAACTGGATAGGGAACTGGTATCGGCCCAACGGCGCACTCGGCGCTGAAGAAATTGTCGCGGAGTTTACCAGATTATTAACTTGCGGCCTCCATCCCGCGCGTCCTCTGCTTGCGGCCCCTAAACAGCTTCACAATTCCGCTCCAGCTCGCACGCGAAAATCTCGCGACTAATTGCTTCGTAGTCTGATTCGCTCTTTGCAGACTCAGGCTCTCAGGTCTACGATGCTCTCGTGAAGACTGTCGAAAGCGGGCGGTCCGCATCGCGCAAGGCCATGCAAGTATGCCCATTTTGCGCGTCTTCAAATTTGAATTTGACTTTCTGACCGCGCGTTCAGTATTCTTTCGCTCGTCGCTCGATTTCGGTGTTGTATGACCCGAGGTTCAGCAAGAATTCGTTCGATTACGGAGCTTCCCCTCCAGCTTGAAAACAGGAGTTTGTCCCATGGCATCTCTGACCACAGAGCAGTTTGCGCAGCAATCCTTTATGCCGCGAGTTACCGAACAAGATCGTTCTGAATACCAGATTCGCCGAGTAGCCGTACTCGGCGCTGGCACGATGGGCGCTCGAATCGCCGCACACATCGCCAATGCAGGGCACCCGGTGTTGCTGCTTGATTTACCGTCCTCAGAAGGTGCCCGCAACGGCATAGCCGCCAAAGCGCTCGAAGGGCTGAAGAGCAGCAAACCCGCGGCTCTTGCCGATCCTTCCTTTGCATCCCACATCTCCATCGGCAACTTCGAAGACGATTTGCAGAGTCTGAAGGGATACGACTGGATTATCGAAGCGGTCGCGGAGAATCTGGAGATCAAGCGCGGACTGCTCGACAAGGTGATTCCCCATCTTCACTCGTCGGCGCTGCTGACTACCAACACCAGCGGTCTGCCCGTCGCAAAGATCGCCGAAGGATTCACGCCCGAGATTCGACGCCGTTGGTTCGGTACGCATTTCTTCAATCCCCCGCGCTACATGCGGCTCTTCGAGATCATTGCGACACCCGCTACCGATCGAAAAGCGCTAGCTGCGGTTGCAGAATTCGCCGACTTGAAGCTGGGCAAGACCGTGGTGGCGGCCAAGGATGTTCCTAATTTTATCGCTAACCGAATTGGGACGTTTGCGCTGCTCAATACATTCCGCATCATGCAGGAGCAGGGGCTCACAATCGAGGAAATCGACGCGTTGACCGGTTCCATCATCGGTTGGCCAAAGACAGGCACATTCCGGCTTGCAGACATGGTCGGCATCGATGTGCTGGCGAGTGTTGCCAGGAATTTTGCGCGGCTGGAACTGGACGAGCGTTCGGACCTGAAGATACCGGCAGCCATTGAAGGACTTATCGAGCGGAAGTGGCTGGGTGATAAGTCGAAGCAAGGCTTTTACAAGAAACAGCGCTTGAGCGACGGCAAAGAGACGCGCATGGTGCTCGATCCTGAGAGCTTTGAGTACAAGCCGTCTGCGCGCGTTGCGCTTCCCGAATTGGAGATGGCGAAGACCAACGATTCAGTTCCCGCGCGGATTCGCACGCTGCTAAACGGCAATCCGAAAAAGGACAAAGCCGCTCGATTTTACTGGCAGATGTTGCCGGAGCTTTGGTCGTATGCAGCGAACAGAATTGGCGAAGTCGCGGACTCGATTGTCGACATCGATCAGGCCATGAAAGCCGGTTTCAACTGGACTCTGGGCCCATTCGAGATGTGGGATGCAGCGGGATTTCAAAACGTAATCGACAAGATGCGCGAACTGGGAATGACTATTCCGCCCGCGGCGCAGGCGTTGCTGGAATCGGGTGGTACTTCCTGGTATCGCGGCGAGGGAAATGAGTACTTCGATCCTGCTTCGCAGAAGTATGTGGCGACGTCTATCGATATTGAGAAGCAGCCAGTATCCTCCTACAAGAAATCGCGTGGAGTGTTCGCGGAGAATGTCTCTGTATCGATCGTCGATATCGGCGAGGGTATCGCGTGCTTCGAGTTTCATTCGAAGATGAACAGCATCGGACAGGACATCGTGGAGTTCGTGCGCAAGCAACTGGCGCCCGACAGCGCCGCCGTGAAAAATTTCGATGGATTTATTTTCACCAACGATGCTGACAATTTCTCTGCCGGTGCAAATCTGATGCAGATGCTGCTGGCCATCCAGGACGGGGAGTGGGATGAACTCGACCTCTCGATCCGGGCGTTCCAGGCCATGACGCAGGCCATCAAATTCTGTCCCAAGCCGGTTGTGGCCGCACCGTTTGGGCTGTGCCTGGGCGGAGGAACAGAGATTGCCATGCATTCGGCTTTGCGCCAGGCGCATCTAGAGCTTTATACCGGCCTCGTCGAAACGGGAGTGGGATTGCTTCCCGCCGGCGGCGGTTGTAAAGAGATGTTGCTGCATGCGCTGGATGCGGCGGGTGCGGTGCGGACCGATCCCCGTGGCGAATCTGTCGAAGTATATGACGCACTGCGGCAGATTTTCGAAATCATCGCGATGGCCAAAGTTTCTACTTCGGCCTATGAGGCGCGTAACTTGGGAATTCTTCAGAAGCAAGATGGAATCACGATGAATCGCGAAAGGCTGGTGGCCGATGCGAAGGCACAAGTGATCGGCCTGGCACGAAGTGGATATGCGCCGCCGATTCCGAGAAACGACATTCCAGCGCCGGGCCTGGCGGTGCTCGCCTCGATGAAGGCTGGTGTCTACGTGATGCGCCAGGGAGAGTTCATCAGCGACCACGATGCGAAGATCGCAACCCATGTAGCCCATGTGCTGACAGGGGGTGCTGTCCCCGCAGGGACTCTAGTGAGTGAGCAGTATCTTCTTGATCTCGAGAGAGAAGGATTCCTGTCGCTATGCGGGGAAAAGAAGACCGCCGAACGCATCGGACACACACTCAAGACCGGCAAACCGCTGAGGAACTAACGCGCAACCATTTTGTAGACATTGAGCGAGTGAAGGAGTTGGTATGAAACAGGCAGTAATCGTGAGCGCGGTCAGAACGCCGGTAGGCAAGGCCCCGAAAGGCACGCTGCGGAACACGCGCCCTGACGATCTGGGAGCGATTGCCGTGAAGTCGGCGTTAGAGCGCGTACCGTCGTTGGATCAAAGCCGGATTGACGATGTAATTATCGGTTGCGCGATGCCAGAGGCTGAGCAGGGCATGAACCTGGCGCGCATCATCTCTCTTCGTGCCGGACTGCCTGTGGGAGCTTCCGCTATGACCATCAATAGGTTTTGTGCTTCGGGCTTGCAGGCGATTGCTCTGGCCAGCGAACGCATCCAAGGCGGAGGAGCCGATGTAGTCGTCGCAGGCGGCGCAGAATCGATGTCGTATGTACCGATGGGCGGGAACAAAGTTTCCTTCAACCCGTGGCTCGTGGATAATTACCCCGGTTCGTATCTATCGATGGGATTGACGGCGGAGCGTGTGGCCAAGCGGTACGACATCTCCCGCGAAGAATCGGATGCGTTTGCTTTGAGGAGTCATACCAAGGCGCTGAATGCGCTAGAAACCGGAAAGTTTGCCGAAGAGACAGTGCCGGTTCCAGTCGTGACCGCGGTACTAAACGGCGGCACCAAGCCGAAGATGCAAGAGAAGCAATTCACTGTGGACGAAGGTCCGCGCGCCGACACAAATCTTGAAGCCCTCGCGAAGCTTCGTCCCGCATTTCATGCCAATGGTGTGGTAACGGCCGGCAACAGTTCGCAAATGTCAGATGGAGCCGCTGCCGTGGTGGTGATGGATGAAGAGTTGGCCCACGCAATGGGAATCAAACCATTGGCGAGACTGATCGCATTTTCGAGTGCTGGGTGCGATCCGGAGGAGATGGGCATTGGTCCGGTTCACGCGATTCCGAAAGCGCTGAAAATCGCGGGACTTCAGCTTGATCAGATCGAAATCATCGAACTCAACGAAGCGTTTGCAGCGCAGTCCCTGGCGGTTATCAAGAAGCTTGGTATCGACCCGACGCGCGTCAATGTCAATGGTGGCGCGATCGCCTTGGGCCATCCTCTGGGCTGCACAGGAGCGAAGTTGACGGCAACGCTGATGAGCGAGTTCAAGCGCAGCAAAGCTAAATACGGAATGGTCACCATGTGCGTCGGCGGTGGAATGGGCGCCGCAGGCATCTTCGAAAACCTGCAGAATTGAAGGAGAATTCATTGAGCACAGCAGTCGCATCGTTCATCGCCAAGCGGACAACGGGAGGCAGTTTTCTCATAGAGGACTTGCGCCCGGAAGATGTGTTCACGCCCGAAGACCTCAACGCGGAGCAGCAGCAAATTGCGCAAACGACTAGCCAGTTTGCCGACGAACAGATCCTCCCTGCGATCGCGGAGATCGAGGCCAAGAATTTCGATGTTACACGGAAGCTGATGAAGCAGGCCGGCGATCTTGGATTCATGAGTGTCGATGTTCCCGAGGAGTATGGCGGCCTGGAACTCGATAAGATCACCTCCGCGTTGATCACCGACAAGATCAGTGTGTCGGGAAGCTTCTCTGTTACCTACAGCGCGCACGTGGGCATTGGCATGTTGCCTCTCGTTTGGTACGGCACGCCGCAGCAGAAGGAGAAGTATCTTAGCAAGCTTGCCTCCGGTGAATGGATCGCATCTTATGCTCTTTCCGAAGCGTCTGCCGGATCCGATGCGATGAATATCCGCACACGCGCGACTCTTTCTGCAGATGGCGCTCACTATCTCTTGAACGGCGAGAAAATGTGGATCTCGAACGCGGGAATGGCGAGCCTCTTTACGGTATTTGCCAAGATCGACGGCGAGAAATTTACCGCATTTCTGATTGAAGCCGGAACTCCCGGATTGACGGTTGGTAAAGAAGAGCACAAGCTCGGCATTCGCGGATCTTCGACCTGCCCACTCATCCTCGAAAACTGCCAGGTGCCAGTTGAGAACGTGCTGGGCGAAATCGGCAAAGGCCATCAGATCGCTTTCAACATTCTCAACGTCGGCCGGTACAAGCTGGGAGCCGCTGCCATTGGCGGGGCTCGCAACTCGCTGCGCGATGGAGTTCGCTATGCGAAGGAGCGGGTAGCTTTCGGAAAGCCAATCACGGCATTCGGATTGGTGCAGGAGAAAATCGCCGAGAGCGCTGCGGGAATCTATGCCGCCGAAGCAGTGGTGTATCGCGTCGTGGGTGCTATCGATGCTGCGCTGAGCGCGCTTGATAAGTCCGCGCCCGACTACACCCAGCAGGTGCAAAAGTCCATCGAGGAATTCGCGGTCGAATGTTCGATCCTTAAGTTCTGGGCGTCGGAGATGCTGGAACGCGTGGTCGACCACACGCTGCAATTGCACGGCGGTTATGGATACGTAGAGGAGTTCCCGGCCGAGCGTGCGTATCGCGATGCCCGCATCAATAAGATCTTCGAAGGCACCAACGAAATCAATCGCATGATCACAACCGGGTGGATGATCAAACGCGCGCTTCAAGGGCGTCTGGCGTTGCTGCCCGCGATCAAGAAGGTCATGGATGAAGTGATGGCCGGCCCCGGTGAGCGCAATACCGCTGACGGTCCGCTGGCGGAGGAACGTGCGATCCTTGCCAGCGCCAAAAAGCTGGGATTGTTTTGTGCCGGCGCAGCCTCACAAAAGTTCGGCATGGAGTTGGGCGAGCAGCAAGAGGTCATGGGAATGCTCGCCGATATGCTTGCCGAAATCCTGGTTTTCGAATCGGTCGTATTGCGCACCGAAAAGATGCAAGGCCGCAATGGGCTTGCAGTCAAGATGGCCAAGTATTATGCGGTGCGATCTTTTCAAGTGATCACAGCAGCGGCGGAGTCCTTACTGGGTGCGGTGGCGGAAGGCGACATGCTGAGGACGCAACTGACAATCTTCCGCAGGTTGACAAAACATGAACCTACCAATAAAGTTGCGCTCGGGCGTGCCATCGCAGCGGCTATCGTGGATGCCGGACGCTATACAACGCAGGGAAGCGCCACCTAGAACGGCGCCGTGGTGCGTATGGATCAACTGGAGAGATTAAGTGCGAATACTGACGTTGGTTCGGCAGGTAATGGATGCGCAAGAGAGTGTTCGCATCGCCAACAATGCCGTCGAACTCGATGGCCGCAAGTTGGTCATGGATACGATGGACGAGTATGGCGTGGAGGAAGCTTTGCGGCTGCGCGAAAGCGGGCTGCAGGTCGACGTCATAGCAGTTGGAATAGGTCCTGCTCGCGTTGAAGACGTACTTCGCACGGCGCTCGCCATGGGTGCCGATCGCGCCATCCACGTGGAGACAGACACAGCTCTCGATCCGATTGCCCTGAGTGCTGTAATTGCGAAGATCGCCCAGTCCGAAACCGCCGACTTGATTCTGTGTGGCGGTCAGCAGTCCGATTGGGATAGTCAGGGCCTGGGTGCGGCGGTCGCCGAGCGCCTCGGCTGGCCCCAGGCAACGTGGACTCGGGCATTGAAAGTAGAAGCGAACATCGCGACCGGGCAGCACGATACAGATGATGGAGTAGAGTCGTTTCAAGTGCAGTTGCCAGTCGTGATCACAACGCAACAGGGCCTGAATGAGCCGCGCTACCCCACGCTGCCCAATATCATGAAGGCGAAACGGAAAGAGATTCGCAAAGACTCGCTTGATTCTTACGCGGTAACGCCCAAAGTCAAAACGACAGGGGTTGCAGCGCAATCGCGGCAGCGATTGAAGAAGATCATGGATGGCAAAGATGCGTCGGCGGCGGCAGCGCAATTGGTCCATTCTCTGAGGAACGAGGCGCAGGTAATCCAATGATCCTTCTGGTAACATCGCACGCGAATGGAAAACTGACCAAGGCTACCTATGAACTCGCAGGCGCCGCGCGCGCCATCGGCAGAGAAGGCCCAATCACGGCGCTCGTGCTTGGCAGCGGAGTATCGCAGGTGGCTGCGGAAGCAGCGAAGATTGCAGAACAGGTACTGGTTGCGGATCGGCCGGAACTCGCGCACTATGATCCCGAAGTATGGAGCGCCGCTGTCGCGCAGGTCGCGCAAGAGGGTGAAGCTCATACGATTTTGATTGCGGCCAGTCGTGGCGGGCGCGAGTATAGTCCGCGTGTTGCCGTGAAGCTGGACGCACCGCTTCTCGAAGATGTAGTAAGTCTTCATGACTCGGCGGGTAAACTGATCGCCGAACGTTATAGTTTCCTCAACAGGGTTTCAGAAACGATCGAGGCCAACGGTCCGGTAGTCGTGGTCAGCGTCAAGCCGGGCGTCTTCGCGCCTGCCGCGCCTGCAAGTGAAGTAGCCGAGCAATTCGATGTTGATCTGGATCTTCCTCAGCCAAGAGTGAAAGTTCTTCAACAGGTCAAGGAAGCAAGTGACCGTGTTCCTCTCGCTGAAGCCGATGTTGTCGTCGCCGGTGGACGCGGCGTGGGTAGCCCGCAGGGATTCACGAACCTCATTGTCGGGCTCGCAGATCAGTTAGGTGCAGCTGTGGGCGCGACTCGTGCTGTCGTCGATGCGGGATGGCGTCCCTACGCAGAACAGGTGGGGCAGACGGGGAAAACCGTCCAGCCAAAGGCGTATATTGCAGTTGGTATCTCGGGAGCGGTGCAGCATTTATCGGGGATGAATAGAAGCAAGTGCATCGTGGCCATCAACAAGGATCCGGACGCGCCCATTTTCAAAATAGCCGACTATGGCATTGTCGGTGACGTGCAGGAGATCGTTCCTGCGCTGATTGAACAGTTGCGAAAGTAAAGAACCAAGCAGAAAGTCAGGATGCTTCCTCTCGCGCACAAAATCGCGTTTCTCATATTTGCAGTGATTGCTCTTGGAGTCGGCGCGAAGGGGTTCTATGGCGTCTATCGCCGCATCCGCGCAGGACGGCCTGATCCTGAGCCACGATTCGATCGCATCTTGTCGCGCGCGCTGTATGCGGTCCGGACTACGCTACTTCAGCAACGAACATTTCGCAAGCGTCCCGCTGTCAGTTTCTTTCACGCTCTGATCTTTTATGGATTTGTCTATTACCTGCTCGTCAACGTCGTCGATTCTGTCGAAGGCTACCTGCGCGTTTCGATCGCTTCTGATCAGTGGCCGGGAGCGGCATATAACCTATCCGCCGATATCCTGAGCGCGTGTGTGTTGTTGGGCGTTGTGGCGCTCGTCGCGCGCAGGTTTTTGCTTCCCGCGCGACGCGACTTCCAATTCAATTCCAAAATTCTGCTTCACGAGAGAGTGCGTGCAAACGCGATCACGCGCGATTCCGCCATTGTCTCCTGCTTCATTCTCTTTCATGTCGGAAGCCGCGCAGTGGGTGCCGGCGCCAAGCTTGCCATTGAAGGGCGAGATCCGTTCCAACCATTTGCCTGTGCCTTGTCGCACTTGTTTACTCCGGCGAATGCGGAAACCTGGCGCATCTTCGGATTTTGGGGAGCATTGGGAAGCGTTCTCGCATTTCTAGCTTATTTCCCCTACACAAAGCACATTCACCTATTCATGGCGCCGATCAAATACATGACGGCGCGGCGCGAGCCCAGCGGAGTTCTTCCGCCACTCGACTTAAACCTCAATGCCTCGACCTCAGAAGCAGAACAAACACTGGGCGCGAGCAGGCTCGAGCAACTGGCATGGCCGCGTTTGCTTGACGCCTATGCCTGCATTCAATGCAATCGATGCCAGGATGTGTGTCCTGCCACAGCGACTGGGAAATCGTTAAGCCCCGCGGCGCTTGAGATCAACAAGCGAATGGAGCTGAATCAGCTCGCTGCATCTCTGCCTGGATTCGAACGAGGAGAAAAAAGTCCGCGCCCGCTGCTCGAGTTTGCTCTTTCGCCGGAAGCTGCGTGGGCGTGCACCACGTGCGGCGCGTGCATGCAAGCGTGCCCGGTTCAAAACGAGCAGATGCTCGACATCATCGACATTCGCCGTCACCAGGTAATGATGCAGGGAGAGTTTCCGGTTCAGCTTCAAAGCGCATTCAGAGGCATGGAGCGCGCCAGCAATCCCTGGGGCATCAACCACGAACAACGCATGGCCTGGGCTGAGGGACTCGATGTGCCGACCATCGACGAAAGGCCCGACGCCGAGATACTTTACTGGGTCGGCTGCGCCCCCAGTTACGATCCCCAGTCGCAGAAGACAGCGCGCGCCTTTGTGCAGTTATTAAATCACGCAGGTGTGAGCTTCGCTGTACTGGGAAAGAAGGAGTGCTGCACCGGAGACAGCGCGCGCAGGGCAGGGAATGAATACTTATACCAGCAACTCGCGGAACGGAATGTTGCCACGCTCAAGGCCGCATGTCCCAAGGTGATCGTGACCACGTGCCCTCATTGCATGAATTCAATTGGTCATGAGTACAAGCAACTGGGCGGCGACTTCAAAGTTTTACATCACACCGAATTGCTGGCTTCGTTGGTCGCAGAAGGAAAACTGATTCCCACCGCGACCGATCAACACATCACCTATCACGATCCCTGCTATCTCGGCCGCCATAACGGCGTCTACGATGAACCACGGAATCTGTTGCGCGTGCTGAGCAACGATTTTGTTGAGCTTCCGCGTAATCGCGAAAACGCCTTTTGTTGCGGAGCAGGAGGCGCGCAGTTCTGGAAAGAAGAGGATCCGGGACCGGAAAAAATTGCCGGAAACCGCATCAGCGAAGTGCAAAAAACATTGGCTCAAACTGATGGGCAAAAGGTTCTTGCAGTGGGGTGTCCATTTTGCAAAAGCATGCTCAGTAGTACGCCTTTGCAAGGACGTGACGATTTCGAGATACGCGATGTAGCCGAACTACTATTCGAAAACATACTGCCTTCATCCCGCCGCACTGAACCGCCCACCAAGGCTCCTGAGATTGTTGTCGAGGCAACTACTCCGTCGGTAGATTTGCCGGAAGCGCCGGTACTCCAGTCGGGGCCCGCTCGAGAGATCGTTGCTGTCGCAGAAGCGGAGCCCGACTTGGCAACTCCGCCCAATCAGGATCAGCAAGACGTCGCAACGGCTCCAGCACCTAGCCGTAAAAAATGGAGTCCCAAGCGCGTCATTATCGAACCACCTCCGTCCGATCGACCAGAAAGCTCTCCTGATCAGAATCGGCAGCAAGTTGATTCGATCACCGCGCCGAGTCGCAAGAAGTGGACTCCCAAGCGCGGATCTGAAGCAGAACAATCGCCGGACCCCCAAGAAAGCCCGCCTAAACCTGACTTGTCGGGGGAGTAAGTTTGGCCGATATGCGCCTGTAATCAGAATGCTCCAGATGCTTCAACGCAAAATGTCATCCACCGTTGTGCGCAGCCAAACATCAGTCGCCCAGCACATGCGACTGCCCTCCCGTTCTGGCCAACTCCGGCCCGAGCCCTTTGATGGGATCGAGTTGGTAGTACACCAGTGCCTTGTTCTCAATGGCTTCACGCAGGACGCAGATTCCGGAGTTCGACCGCGAGCAACTGAACTCCGTAATGTTGCCCGGTACGAAGACCTGCTCCGGTTCGCCTCCGGCCGCGGGCATACGCTCGAACGAGAGCACCCGTTCCTGGCCGCCGCTGAATCGCTCAAACAATATCCATTTTCCGTCGGGCGAGAATTGCCCCATGGCATCGCGGTCTATATGGGCCAGCACATTGATGCCCCCACCACTCAGCCGTTTGGCTGCGATAACGGATAAGCCCAAATCTCCGTTGTCAAACAAGACCTCTTCGCCGTCGGGACTCCACGCCGTGGGGTAGCTGCTGCCGGTGTGGTTGGTGAGTCGGGCCACATGCTCCAGGGCAGGCCTCGATTTGGGCGAACCATAGTTCACATCGGCGATAAAGACGTCAGTCGACGGGCGATCGAGAATCGCCGCCAGGTGCCTGCCGTCTGTTGAAACGCCGATACTGGTGGTGGAAGTGACCAGCACGCTCCAGAAATAGCCGGCAACGGCGAGAAACTTCTCATTGCCCGTGGGTGCACCAGTGCGTGGATCGGTATGACGGACAGCCACGTTGGTCGGCCTTTGCTCATGATTCACGGGGTAGATGAGTCGACCGTCGGCGAGCAGGGCTGCCGACTCGAACTGCAGGTCGTCGATCACTGCGGTGCGCTCGCCGTTCTTGGCGCGATAGGACTCAAATACCCAATGACGCTTGACCTTGAGCTGGTTCTCGGGCGTATCGGACAGGTTTACAGTTTCGCTGCCTGCATTTTGCGACTTTGCGACAAAACGGTCGACAACGACTCTACGGCTGTCGGGCGACCAAAGGAGGCAACCAAACGTATCGCCGGTGTTGCTTGGACCAGTCTGCTTTGCTGCTGACCGTCCACATCGGCGAGCCAGATTTCCGGTTTGCTGACACTGACAAACGCGATACGTTGGCCATCGGGAGAAACAGCGGCCAAAGCCGCATCCTCGAGGGGCGGCGCCGGGCATCGCCATTCAGCGAGACCATCCATACCTCAGGCTTCGAATCGGGCGACGAAAAGCCGCTCACGAGGGGGCTCAACTCGTTCGGAAACCAGGAGATATGGCTGATCGCGAAAGCTGGAGGGATGGCAACCAGGTGTTCGGTGTGGTCGGCGACAATCTGCACCGACAAGCCGGCGTGATCGACATTTGCCAGGCGCGTGCCTGAAGGGGCCAAAGCCTCCATGGTGAGCAGATCTTCCGGCTCGTCAAATATCCTCTGTGTCACATCGCGCGTAATATTGTCCGGCCAGTGATCCCCATCCACCTCGAGCGGTTGCGGTCTCATGAAAAAATGCCACCAGCCGGCGATGCCGACGACCAGCAATGCCAATCCGCACATCGTAAAGACAGCAACCCGTGCCGAATGTAGTCGGAGACACGCAGGCTGCGGCTTCGAGCGCCATCACCGGTGCTGGACTTGTTGTCGGCACCGTGACTACGACATCCAGCAATACCATGCCTTCCGGTGAAGTCATTAGCCAAACTCCGACGGCTGCGACTTTGGTAAATGTGGGTTCAGCCGTCAACCTGGTCATTTCAACCGGTCCGTCACAGTATCTGCTTACTACGATCGCGAACCCCGTCGGCGGCGGAACGATCAGCCCTCCAGGCGGTTCCTACGCGCTCAATCAAGTGGTGACGTTGACGGCGACACCTGCAGCCGGTTTTGTCTTTGCGGGGTGGTCAGGGGCCCGGTGAGCAGCACCACAGCCAATCCCACCAAGGTCACCATGAGCGGCGCGGAGACGGTTTCGGCGAACTTCGTCTCGCAGATCAGCGTAAGTCCCACGAGCGTGAACTTCGGCACCGTTTATCTCGGTTCGATCACCACCAAGACCCTCACTGTGACGAACAATGGGAGCAACTCTGTTTCCATCACAAACCCTTTGATTTCGCTTGTGAGTAACGGAGACTCAAAGGAGCTTGTTGCTACCAACCTCTGCCTCTTGCCATTGGCTCCGCACGCCAGTTGCCCTATTGAAGTGACCTTTATTGCGGGTCCTTACTATCAACAGCAGTCCGCAACGTTGAGCGTGAAGGACAACACATCCGCGCCTGCGTTGTCGGTAAGCCTGACCGCACTCACCATCGACCCTCAGGTCCAACTCAATCCCGCGAGCTTGAACTTCGGCGTACAAAAGGTTGGTGTCAGCGCAATGAAGTCAGTTACACTGACCAACTCCGGGGCCTCGTCACTGACCATCACTGCCATAAGCTTGACCGGAGCGAACGCAACCGATTTCAAGCAGACAAACAATTGCCCCAATTCGCTGACGGCCGGCTCGAACTGCATCATCAGCGTCACCTTTACGCCGTCGGCGAGAGGTTCGCGGGCTGCCAGTCTCGTGATCAATGACAATACCCTGTTTGGCCAGCAGTCCTTGCCTCTCGCGGGCGATGGCGACTAGCACGTTCAACAGAGCTCGAGAAAGCAGGGTAATTTTTGGCGGCCTCAGCAATCAGGCCAAATCGTAACAAGAGATCGGTGACCGTAGACTTCTCTCCCTCCGGAGCGGCGCTTCAAGTAATGTGCAGTACTTGTTGCGCCGTAATTCCGGCCGAGATCCTTTATTACTAATCACTTATTCCTCCCAGCCGCCTTCGTTACGAAAAGTTCATCCTTCCCCGCTTAAAGTGTGCATCCAAGATAACAGGACACCAAAAAACAGGGGATATTCTTGTCCAACGCACAATTGACATCTGTTCTTTTCGTAATTTTGCTTTTGCTAGGTTTCTCTCAACTTCTGGGCCACCTTTTTGTAAAATTGCGGCAGCCCAAAGTTGTTGGAGAGATCCTGGCGGGCGTGCTCCTTGGCCCCGCTTTGCTCGGTCGTGCGCCATTTATTTCAGATCTAATCAAGGCTGCGCAACATCAGGGAAACATCCTTGATTTTGTCTATTGGCTCGGACTGTTGCTGCTGATGTTCTTGTCTGGCGCAGAGATGCAGGAGATGTTTCGGCGCGATGAACGACGCGAAGTAACCTGGCTCGCCGTGGTGGGAACCGGCATTCCGTTTTTGTTGGGACTGGTACTCGGACCTTGGCTTATTCGCCCTGAACTCGCTGGTCCTAATGGCAATCGCGTCTCGTTGATCGTCATTTTGGCAGTCGGCGTAGCGGTCACATCGGTTCCAGTCGTCTCTAAGATTTTTGCCGATCTCAAGATACTTAACACTCGTTTCGCGCGACTGGTATTGGGCGTTGCCGTACTCGAGGATATCGTTCTTTGGCTCGCACTAGCCCTGGCAACAGCCATGGCAGGCACGGCGGTCTTGAATCCACGTGCAATGTCGTACCATCTCGCCGCCACGATTGGTTTCTTTCTACTGGGTCTGACCATCGTTCCGCGGGCCATCAAGCGGATCAATAAGTCGCGCTTTAATTTCGTAGCTCAGCAGTCTCCCGCAGGCTATGCCATTGCAGTGCTTCTCGCCTATTGCGCGGTCGCGGGAGCTCTCGATGTGAGCCTGGTCTTTGCGGCCTTTCTCGCCGGCTTTGCGGTTGTTCATAAGAAGCGCAGGCTGTTCGCTGAATCGCTCGACGCAATCGGAAAAGTCGCCTTTGCGTTTTTCGTTCCTGTCTACTTCGCGATCGTAGGATTGAAACTCGATTTAATCCATGGCGTATCGCTGCCCATGATCGGCGTATTCCTCTTGGGAAGCTGCCTCGTCAAGATCCTGTCCGTTTCACTGGCCGGCAGGCTAGCCGGGTTTCGCGGTCTTGATTTGATCAATCTCGCGATTACTACCAATGCACGCGGTGGTCCCGGAATCGTGTTGGCCAGCGTGGCGTTTGAAGCGGGAATCATCAGTTCCAAGTTCTATACGACACTCGTGGTGGCTGCGGTCCTCACTTCGCAATTTGCCGGCGCGTGGCTGGACTATGTGTTGCGCAAGGGATGGCCATTGCTCGCGCCGATGACGACGGGCGAATTGGCTGAGGTCTCCGGCGAGAATGCTTCAGCAGCATAGGTGAAACATGTTCCTCGTTTAAGCGCCGAATTGGGACAGCGATCTTTTTGGCTTCGAAAGTTGCATAACAACTTGCTCAAGACTTGGATAAGATAAAACAATGGCGACTTTTACTTCAATTCCGGCGCAACCGATCTCTCGGCGTCAGTTCTTCAAGACGAGCATGTGCGGCGCTGCAGGCGTCGCACTCTACTCGGGTGAGATCGAGCGCCATTGGATTGATGTAACTCGACGAGACTTCAAGCTACGAAATCTGCCGGGTGCTTTCGAAGGATTAAAGATCGCACAACTCAGCGACATTCATCTGGACGAATTCACAGAACCATTCTTGCTTCACGACGCGATCGACCATATCAATCGGCTGCAACCAGATATAGTCCTGCTGACGGGCGATTACGTTACGTACCAGTTGGCATCGAGGGACTATGCAGTGAAATCCTCATGGCAATGCGCGGAGATGTTAAACACTCTGAAATGCAAAGAGCGTTATGCCATCCTCGGTAACCATGATGCCTTTCTGGGAGAAAACGAAGTTGCCGCGGCGCTGACAGCCAATCAGATAACGGTGCTGAAGAACTCGTATTTGCCCATTGAGAGGCGTGGAAGCAGAATCTGGCTGGCAGGTTTGGACGATACCATTGGTGGCGAACCAGACTTGGGCGTGACAATCCCCGAGTCGATTCGCAGCATAGCCGGCGAACCCATAGTTCTCATGTGTCATGAGCCGGATTTCGTCGATACAATACTTGCTCACCCAGCGGGTAAGTCAGTCGATCTGATGCTGAGCGGTCACACTCACGGCGGGCAAGTTCGGTTGCCGTTTGTAGGCGCCCTTGAACTACCTATCATGGGCAAGAAATACGTAAAGGGAAGGTTCGAATTCGGAGGACTGCAACTTTATGTCAATCGCGGCTTGGGCACCATCGGCGTACCTTTTCGGTTCGATTGTCCTCCCGAGATCACATCAATCACTTTGCGCAGGGCTTGATTGAAAAGGCAATGCAGAATGTTGTTTGCCCTTCACCTGACAACATTCGATCTGTCCTGATCGTTCTCCTGTAGGTCATGTTGCGCTCGCTTAACATGAAATGACGCAAAGCGTTAAAGAGGCGTAAAATCTAGTAGCTGGATTCGACAGATTGAATATGCGTTTAATGGTTTCCTTGGAATCGCGCACTTACCTCCGGCCCACGCCTTTCGTGGTAGCCCTGATGCTGCTTGGCTGTGCAGGGCCAAACCTTTTTTCTCAGGCGCCGGCGGCACAAACCCCGCAAACACAATCTTCGGCTCCCTCGATCACTTATGACCCGACGCGCCCCGAGCTTCAGCCAAGCCTTGAGCTTGATCGCGATCCCATCGTTTCGCCGGACGCTGAAGACAACGCAGGTGTGAATCCTTCGACGCCGGTAATCGGTGACAAAGCGGGCGCGATTCAGAAGCGCCAGGACGGCATCTTCACGATGCACGAAGACGTCGATGAAGTGCTCCAGTACTGCACGGTTGTGGATGAGAAAGGTAAGCTGGTTTCAGATCTCACACTCAATGACTTCCGTATCTGGGAAGACGGCGTACTGCAGACTCCGAAGTCGTTTCAGCACCAGGATGTTCCTGTGTCGATTGGCATTCTTGTCGATAACTCGGGTTCCATGCGCGATAAGCGCGTCGCCGTCAACCAGGCTGCTCTCAATCTTGTGAAGGCTTCCAATCCCCACGACGCGGCATTTGTGGTGAACTTTTCCGACAGAGCATTCCTCGACCAGGGATTTACTTCTGACGTCGCAGCCCTCAATCGCGGTCTTGCGCATTACGACGCCAAGGGCCCCACGGCGCTGTACGATGCGGTTGCAGCTTCAGCAGACGAGTTAGCTAAACATGCGACTCAGCCCAAGCAAGCGCTGCTCATCATCACCGATGGAGCGGATAACGCATCGCGACTGAACCTTGAACAAGCGATTCGTCGCGTGCAAAACCTGGGCGGGCCGGTGGTCTATACGATCGGTCTTCTCTTTGACACGGATAAAGCTGAGGCACAGAAAGCCAGAAGCGATCTGCAGGCATTGTCAGAGGAGACGGGCGGCATTGCTTACTTTCCCGCGTCATTGCAGGATGTAGATGCCATCGCTTCGGAGGTCGCCCACGATATCCGAAACCAATACACCATCGGATATCACTCCACCAAACCATCGAGTCAAGAGGGCTATCGTACCGTGCGTGTAGAGGCCAAGGCGCCGAAGCATGGCAAGCTGATTGTCCGGACTCGTAAGGGATATTACGCGAAGAAGCCGGTCACTCCTCCTCGCACTCAGACGGCACAGGAACTAAAGCCGTAGTTTGATTTGGCGCTAATTCCAATACAATCGATTCGCGCTAAACAAGGCTGCGGAAGTTAGGACATCTTCCGCGGCCACGTTGTTGCGCTGACAATTTATAGACACATATGGATGTGGTTTGAGAAGTTTCGATAATGACTTCACGCTGTTCAAATAAACACGGCGGTTGTGGTCAAGCAGTAACTCGCGGTTATCTTAAGCTGCAGAGTTCGGGTAGCGGAGGTGCAGAGCAGCACTCTCTATATATGGTCCTATCAAGACTTCCGTCTCTTCTTTAGGCTTATACAATCAGCTTCAGAACGACGTGCGTGATTGCTATCGCCCACAAGGACGAGACTGAAAGTTGAAGGCAAATAACAAACCCCACCAAAGTTGATGGGGTTCGAAAGTGGTTCGAGGAGCGGATGCTCGATGTTGTTTTTCGATAGCTGCTTGTGTATCAATGCAGGTGGAAGTCGACGTCGATCACAATCTGGACGGCAACTGGATGACCCTGGTAGAGAGCCGGCCGGAACTTATATTGCCGCACCGCCTCGATGGCCTTTTCGTCCAAGCCCATGCCAGCGTGACGAGTGACGCGAATAGCTTGAGGGTTGCCCTGTGAGTCGACCACGAGCTGAATTGAAACACTACCTTGATAGTTAGACTGGCGAGCCGCTTCTGTGAATTCCGGCTCAACGGAGCGGATGACGGTTGGAGCGCTAACACCACCGCCGACGCTCATGAGACCGCCGCCGTACCCACCGCCGCTTCCCGCGCCTGCTCCAGCACCATGTCCGACGCCGATACCGCCGCCAAGTCCAGAACCAAAGCCGGAACCGCTGCCCTTGCCCTGCGAAGCCAAAGCGATCTGAGGCGACTGGGACATGCCAAGGTTGGGCAAGGTTGTGCTATCTGGAATTTTGATCTGCTCCGTAGGTTCCATTGCCAGCTTCGGTCTTTCAAGCCTTGCAATTTGCGGAGGCAAAAACTGGACGGGTGCTACTTGCGGAACACGCCCCTTGGTCGGTTCAATGATCTGATGCGCACCGCCGCCACCACCACCGCCCAATACCTTGGCTACCGGCATGATTACCGGCGGCGGAGTGAAGAGTTTGAAATCAACATGCGTCACCATGGCTTCAGGGGGAAGTATGGCGGCTGAGTGAACGCGAACTGCGAGCCACAGCACGAGCGTGATGACGAGAGTATGAATGACTGCCGAGACTACACTCGAAGTTCGATCTCGCTTGAATGAGAGGGGATCTATGCTGAACACAGGCCGAGAACCAAGCTCCGAGGGCGGTAACCTCTTCGACGAATGGCTATCATCAGAGGGCAAAGCGGGCCATGTTGAAATATTTGTATCGTGATCGTGCAGCTTGCGACCCAAGCCAGGTCGCGTGCCGCCAGAGAGTAATTCGGGAGTCGTTGTTAGATTGCCCATATTGTTTTTTTGCCGGATAGGGAAAATCCGGCTTCTCCTCACTTGGTCGAATCCAAATTGATTACCAACGAGAACAGCCTCGTTACCCGGCTATCTATTAAGATGCCGAGATTTGAACTTTCGTCGGCATTACCAGATACCTTTATCGCTTCCGGTAATCTTTTGACCAACCAGTGCAGCAGTGGCTAGCCAAGGCAATAGACTCAGGCGTGCGCCGCTTTGCAATTCGCGTTTCCGCAGCAAACCGGCAAGTTGTGAACCGTACAGCTTTGCAGACTGCGGCATGATCGGGACCCTTATGAATTCCTTGCGATAGTAGACTTGGTCTCCGCCGAACCGCGCTGTTTCGATGACAAACTTTGGCAGATCAATTCCAGACCCACGGTACTGTCTCACATAATCAGAGACAATTACGAGGTAAGTCGCGACACCCTCCCAGATTCCTGCGCTGGTTGCTGCAGAACGCAGATCCTGGAAGTCGATGCCGATTGTTTCCGACAGAACGACATTGTCGACAATGTCGCAAAGTCGAAAATAGAAATGCCTGTACATGCGCTGCAGGGTCGAGATCATGAGCCGATCCGACACGGATGCCACATGGAAGGCAAGATCATTTACAACAATCTCTCGGGCGCGTGTTGCGATGCGCGAGGCAATAACAGTCTGTTCTCCGGTCTGCCCCAGGCGACCGACGTGAATCTCAACTGCTTCAGGCAAGCCGGGAATCTCAAAGTTCCACTTACCCGCCAGACGGTCTCCCCAACTACGTTCCATGGTCTTGGCATTGAAGCGTCTCTGCATCAATTCGATGACATCTTTGGAACTTGCATTGGAATACATATCCAGATCGCTGCCAAGATCGGGAAGATGATCGAGCGACTTGATCACGGTGGCATCGTGTTTCTCTTCTGCAAATGCCGCGCAGATCTGATGCAGGAACGTTACCGCATTGTTGATCCGTGCACGCTCGGCGGCCAGAGCAGTTTCCGCCCATTCAGCGCGTGTGTAGTCCTTGGTTTCGCGCATCATGTTGAGAAATAGTTCCATGCCCCGGACGATGACGTGGTTTGAGTGAGCCAAGGAAAGTAGCTCGTCGAACTCCTCGCGGCTGATGTTTCGAATTTCCGACTTTAACGCCGTCATCTTCGAGGAATACGCAGGATCGCTATTCTTCGGCAGAAGCAGAAGGCGAGAAAGAAGGGTCATCGATTTGCCTGAAGGCCAAGGTGTTGTTGACATAGACATGTGTTCAGTTTCCTTGCTCGATTATTGAGGTCCGTTGGTCAAAGGTCCCTGCGGAGGGACCGGGTTAGTCGGCTGACCTTGTGGCGAAGAGTTGTCGCGAGGCGTCAATTCAATAGGGCCGGTCTCTTTGCGGCGTTGCTGCGCATACTTATCGATCTCGCTGTCGACCTTAGTGTTGCTGTCGACCGCTACCGTGACGAGTTTTTTCCCTTCCGCAGAGCTCTGCGTTGCCAGTCCGACGGTGGCCTGTGCATTTCCAGCCCTGCGCGCCTTCTCATAAAAGAACTGTGCGGTTTCAAGGTCGCCCTCTCGCTCAGCGACATATCCTCGATTGTTCAACGAGAAGGCACTGTTCGGGTCGAGGGTGTAGGCTTCCAGAAAGTTCTGCTTTGCCGCGGCCCAATTATTCTGGTTTTCAGCAGCAACACCGCGCCAGGCGAACATGACAGCTTGCATCTCTGCCGTTTGCGTCTGCTGCAGGCGGCTTTGGAGTCGCTTCTCGCTGTCGGCCGCCATTTGATTCACGGGCTTCCCTCGCCAGGCCCGATCGAGCGTAACCACAACTGGTTCAGTTGAACCAGACTGGGCGGCGGAGGCGTAATTTGCGAGCGCTCCCTGGTAATCTCCGATTGCCTCGTCTGCTACGCCCAGATTGTTTTGCGTAAACGGATTCCGTGGGTCCAGAGCAAGTGCTTTCTGCAACAACTGAGAAGCTTCAAGACCGCGATTGTCGGCTAAAAGCTGAATGGCGTTCACATTCATGCGATTTACACGCATGGGAACGTCCTGTAGCGTTTCAAATGCGGCTCGCATCGGCTTGCCAACCAGGGCTTTGCTATTGCTGCGGTCAATATTGGCGTTGCTACCTTGCTGAGTCGCTAACAGATAGAACTTATTCGCGCGGTCTAACTGCCCCTGAAGCTCATAGATATAGCCCAGGTTGTTCAGGGTAAACGGATCGGCCGGATCGTATAGATAAGCCTTGTAGAAAATCGCTTCGGCCTTCTCATACTGATTCTTGTTTACAGCTTCTACCCCTTCGCGATTGAGGCGCTGCACGGTCGTCAACTCACTTCGCTTGGGCAAAGTGATCGCGAGATCCTTAGCTTGTGATCTAAGGGATGCGAAGGCGCCGACGACCGCAATGACTGCGATCATATTCTTAAAAGTCCCAGCCATTGTGGTGATTGTGCCCTTCCCACCGGCCCCAGGCGGTGGATTGGATTAATGGGGTATAGAGGTTTTGATGCGATCTATCTGGCTGTGTTGCCAGTGGTTGAGATTTTACTTGGGGAATTTTTTCTACAGGCCACCGGCGCTTGGTAACTGCCATCTAAACTTAAGTCTAACCAGAATAAATCTCTCCTCGGGTGTGCTGAATGAAACGTTTTTTGTGGTTTTTGTTGCTTGCTAGCGTGGGTTTCGTGCCGGCGGCGGGCGCCCAGTCTCAACCCACACAAACAGTGGGGGATACGCCTGTCGTAGATGCGACTTTGCCGGCGCCGCCGCATGGAAAAAGCACTGTAATCGGGGGCGAAATCAGGCAAATTGACGTTGTTTTAGATGAAATTACGCTAAAAGCATACGGAGAAAAAGCTTTCAAGATATTTTTTGACGCGCGGACCGAGGTCTATCGTGACGGAAAGCGCATTTCGGTTCTCGATCTGCGTCCGGCGGATCATGCTTCCGTACAGACGGTTCTCGATGGCACAAAGATTTTTGCTCTCAGCATGCACATTTTATCGAAGTCTCCCGAAGGCGATTTCCAGGGAAGAGTGCTGAGCTTTAATGCCGCCACCGGTGAGTTGAATATGAGCGGCGTTTTATCAAAGCAGCCGATCAAGCTTCATGTAACCCCGAGTACCGCGATCACGCGCCAGGGGCAGTCGTCGTTTGCTTCTGCGAGTGGGGGACAGTCGGACCTGGTGAGCGGGGCTCTGGTCTCAGTCAAGTTCGAGTCGGACAAAGAGGGGCGAGGCGTCGTCACGCAGATCGGCGTGTTGGCTACGCCCGGTGCCACGTTCGTATTCAGCGGCAATATCTCCGCGTTCGACATGCATGACGGATTGTTAGTGATTGTCGATCCGCGCGACGATAAGAGCTACTCCATCACGTTTAATCCCGCGAGCTTTCCGGTAAGCCAGCATTTCAGTGTTGGGCAAAGTCTTCGGGTAACTGCGAATTTCGACGGTACGCGGTATGTGGCAAACGAGATCACGGTAAACCAGGCTTCGCAATAAGATGGCGTTCTAATGTGGTGCCTCGGATGTTCGTGGCATAAGTCGCAAAGAGCAACTGCGGATCCATCGCTACGCTCAGGATGACACCCTGATTTGGGTAGCGATTCGAGTTCGCCAAGCTTTGATCGAGGATAAATGGGTCCGAAAAACAGGCGCGAATTTCTGAGGTTATGTGCGGCGTCCACATCTGCAATAGCGCTCTCGAACCGTATCAATGCCGGCGGAATGTTAACCGGTGAGGGAGCGCAAGCTGCGCACCGGTCGACCGATTCGTTAGCCCGTTATATCGATCCGCTGCCCATTCCCAAAAAGTTGATGCCGTACGGCACCCGCAAAGGCACAAGCTTATATCGTGTGCGAATGCAGCAATTCGAAAGGAAGCTGCATTCGCAGTTGCCTCTCGCTACGCTATGGGGATATGAGGGGCAGTATCCTGGGCCAATGATCGAGGCCGAACGCGGTGCGGCGATTGAAGTGGAGTGGGTGAATCAGCTTCCGTCGACGCCGCTGTTCCCGTCCGATCCTCATATACATGGGGCGATGCCGCCCACGCCGGCGGTGAGAACCGTGCCTCATCTTCATGGTGCGCGCACCCGGTCAGAGAGCGATGGGCTGCCGGAGAAGTGGTTTACTCCTGGGCACTCAGCGCGCTATTTGTATGAAAACGAGCAGGCGGCCACGACGCTTTGGTACCACGATCATGCGGTGGGTATCACGCGGCTGAATGTTTATTCGGGGCTCTCGGGTTTCTATCTTCTGCGCGATGCTGAGGAACGGCGCATGGGCTTGCCGTCGGGCGATTGTGAGATTCCGATACTGCTGCAGGATCGGAGTGTTGATGAAGCTGGGCAACTTGTCTATGCTCCGTCCTTCGACGATGGTCAGAAGGCCGCCGAAGGCCAATGGGCGCCGCAGATATTTGGCGAGCTTCCGGTCATCAATGGGGCAGCGTATCCCTATCTCGAAGTGGAACCCCGAGCGTATCGCCTGAGGCTTTTGAACGGCTCGAATTCGCGGTTTTACAACGTGTTTTTTAATTTGGCTAAGCGTCCCACCGATATTCCCTCGATCGTGTCTTTCCAGCAAATTGGCTCCGACGGCGGATTCCTGCCCAAGCCTGCAACGTTAAGCAGACTATTGCTGGCGCCCGCAGAGCGCGCGGATGTGATCATCGATTTTTCCGGGCTAGCGGGGAAGGTGATTACCGTTTCAAATAGTGCCATGGCTCCTTACCCAGGCTGGGGCATGTTGAAGCCGTTGTATGAGGCTCTTCCGGAACTGATGCAGATTCGGGTAACACTGCCCGTTCGCAGCAATGCGAAGTCATTCATCATGCCGGCGATGCCCGCGTTCACGCGGCTCGACCAAAAGCAATCGATCGCCACACGTGACTTTGTGCTGTCGGAGACGATGGATGCTCAAGGCCGCTCGCTGGGCGTGCGCATCAATAACAAGGGATACGACGACCCGGTCACGGAGAATGTGAAGTTAGGTTCGACGGAGAAGTGGCGCTTCATCAATACGACTGAAGATGCGCACCCCATGCATCTGCACCTGGTTCAGTTTCAGATCGTTGAGCGGCAGGGGTATGATTCCGCGCAATATCACCAGGGGATTTTGCATCTGGTTGGAGTTCCCAGGCTGCCTGCGCCGAATGAGGCTGGATGGAAGGACACGGTGGTGGTGAATCCGGGTGAGGTCGCTACGATCATCGCCAAATTCGAGGGTTATACGGGGCGCTATGTGTTCCATTGCCACATGCTGGAGCACGAAGATAACGACATGATGCGACCATATGCAGTGGTTGACTGATTAAGAAACAAGAAAGAACCGATGGTCGAAGATCGGCCTTTGTGGTCTCCCACCCATCGAGCAAAAGACGCTCGATGGATGGGGCACCCTGCGACCGTTTGAAGTGGTGTCGTAGACAAGAAGCAAGAACACAGGAACGAAAGACTCGATGGTCGAGGATGGTCTTTTGTGGTCTCCCACCCATTGGGCAAAAAGACGCTCGATGGATGGGCACCCGGCACGCCGCCCCAATCTCGCATAAAGAGAATCGCCGCAACGAAGAGGCCTTCGCTGCGGCGAAATTGTTTGGCAAGTGCAGTTCAGATTCAGCTGTTTCTATTGCGGATACAGCTGGCCAAAGGTTTCGGGTGTACACGGGTTGTATCCCAATGAGCTCTGGGACACGGGAGTAGGTAGATTCGTCGGCGGTGTGGACCACGGGATGTTGTTGAAGTCGAAGAAATCAGTGAGATCGGGCTGCGCGGCATCGTGGGGTGTCAAGCTGGGCGAGCCCTTGATAAAGCGGTTCTCGACAAATTTGATGACTGCCGTGTGGTCCATGGGTACGTGCGAAACGTAGTGCTTGCGAGTGAAGGGTGAAATGACGATGTTGGGCAACCGGAAACCGAGTTGAGCGGCGAATCCATTGACGGCGGGGTCGTCGGTTGTGGCAGCACCGGGCCAACCGGACGGCAGGTCGCAATGAGTGGTTGCGGGATATGTCGTTGTTCCGTCGGTACCGACGACGGCCGGCGGCACGCAGGGGTAGTAACTGTCAGCATTGACAGCGATCTTGGAGATGTCGGTGGGATAGTTTGCCTTGGCCGCCGCATCGGTATTGTCGTTGGTATGGCCGGGCACCGGAGGAACGTGATCGAACGGGCCACCGCCTTCATCGTAAGAGAAGAAGAAGACCGAGTCGCTCCAGGAAGTGCTTTTCATCAGAGCATTGACAACGTTTGCCACTTCGGCTTGTCCGTTGAGTACAGATTGGCCCGACCCTGGATGCTCGTCGTTGTTGGCGTATCCGGCCTCAATGAAGGCAAAGCTAGGCAGCGTGCCGTTTTCCAGATCCTTGTAGTACTGCGTGAGCGGAGCAATCCTGGTGGGATCGACGCAATAGGTGTTGGCCGTATCGCCCCACACGCTGGATGGCACCGTTGTACCGGTGCATGTCCCGGGGGTGGTGGGAATGTACAGGTAGTTGAAGGAGTAGGAGATCGTACCGAAATCGGTTGCCGGCATGTTGTTGTAGGCGGTGGCGGTAGTGGACCCTTTTGGAATGCACTCTTCGTCGGTTGAGCTCTCAAGGCAGAAACCCTGTGTGACCGTGTAGTAGATCTTCCATGAGACACCGGCTTTATCGAGTTCCTCGAAGATGTTGTTGATGGCGAGCTGGTTGAGTTTGTCCTGACCGCCGGGATCGAGGACGAGGCCCTGGGTGGTGCCGCCGGTGAAGGTGGCGATGCGATTGTCGATGCTCTTGTCAGACATGGGCGAGAACCAGCGATCGGACACCGCGAATTGAGACGCCATGTAGTAGTAGTAGTTGAGGAAGTTTTCGTCATAGTAGCCCATGGACCGCTCGCCGTCGGTATCAGTGAAGACTCCTGAACACTTTCCACTGTTGGCGCAGCTTGTGGCATACCCTGAAGCGTTGTGAACGAAACCGTCCATGGAGATAGCGCGTGCTGTGTCGAAGTGATAACGATCAACATCTCCATAACTCGACAGCCAATCGGAGCTCATGTCGTCCAGGCAAGTGCTGGTCAGCTTGAACAGATGGATACTGTTTCCGCCATTCACAGTGGGATCGTCAGGGTTGGCGAATTTAGAGAGCTTATCGTCGATACCGTCCACGGTATAGGTGACGCCATCGTCACCAACGCTAAAGCCGTTTTTGGCGCGGTAGGGGTTGAGCATACCGAAGTAGTTGTCGAAGCTATGGTTTTCCTGCAGCTCGAAGATGACGTGGTTGATCTGCAGGGTAGAGCCAGGCGGGTTGACGGTTACGGTCGTGGCGGCCGTGACGCTGCCGCCGGGTCCGGTTGCAGTGACGGTGTAGCTGGTGGTCGCGGTGGGCGTGACTGCCTGCGTTCCACCTGCGGCTGGCAGGCTATAAGAACTGTTGTCAGTACCGGCGATGGTCACCGTTGCGGCGTTGGTTGCAGCCACAGTCAGGGTTGAGGCGCTCCCCGAAACGATGGTGGAGGGGTTGGCCGTGATGGTAACGGTGGGCGCAGGATTCAGAGTTACGGTCACGACCGCTGTCGCCGTCGTTATTCCACCGGGCCCGGTGGCAGTCGCCGTGTATGTGGTGTTGGCCGCCGGACTGACGGATTGGAGGCCGCCAGTGGGTGTCATGTTGGTGGGATAACTGCTGCCATCACTTCCCGTCAACGTGACAGTAGTCGCGTAGTCGGCGGTCACCGTTAAGGACGAACTGCTTCCCGCCGTGATTGACGGAGGAGCGGCGACGATGGTCACGGTCGGCACGGGATTGGCGGAGACCGTTACCGTAGCCGTTGCCGCTGTTTTGCCGCCGGGCCCGACTGCCGTCGCTGTATAAGTAGTGGTCGTCTTGGGTGTGACGGATTGTGTTCCGCCGGTGGCCGTGAGCGTGTACGAACTGCCGTCGGTCCCGGTAATGGTCACGCCAGTGGCATTGGTCGCCGTAACGGACAGAAGCGATGACGTGCCAGCCGTAACCGCTGTCGGATTCGCGTTGATGGTTACCGTGGGCGCGGGAGTGGATGAGGCTGCGACCGTCACGGTCGCTGTCGCTGTGATCGTTCCGCCAGCGCCGGTAGCGGTCGCTGTATAGGTGGTCGTCGCTGCGGGAGTCACGGACTGAGTGCCGCCCGTAGCTGCCAGCGAGTAGGAAGTGCCATCGGAGCCGGAAATGGTGACTTGAGTGGCGTTGGTGGCGGCTACCGTCAAAGTAGAAGAACCACCGGCGGCGATCGTGGTGGGGCTGGCGGCGATCGTCACAGTTGGCGCGGGTGGCGGCGTTGCGGCTACGGTCACGGTGGCAGTAGCGGTATTCTTGCCGCCGTCTCCAACCGCGGTCGCAGTATAGGTCGTCGTCGTCGTGGGAGTGACAGCCTGGGTGCCGCCTGTCGCGGTGAGGTTATAGGAGCTGCCATCGGAGCCGGTTATCGTAACCGTCGTTGCGTTGGTCGCTGTAGAGGTGAGGGTCGACGATGCTCCGGCACTGATTGAAGAAGGGCTGGCGCTGAGCGTTATGGTCGGCTCGGCCGTCGTGCTGAGGTGAGTACCGCCGCCGCCGCATCCGGTGACCAGGATCGCAAGCAGTAAGCAGGGAATCGTCCAAAACACGATGCGGCAGAAATGGGTGTAAACACGCGCCTGTACCAAGTTGGTCTCCTTCAATCTTTCCCTTTTGCGGGCGAGCATACGGCTAGGCCCAGGCACACTGGGTCGCGCGGACGAATACTCGTCAGAAGGGTTTGCGGTTACATGCTGTAAATCGAGGCAAATACCGAACTAAGGTGTGGACTTTAGTGCGGAACGCATATTCGTTGCAAGCCCGCCAACAGTCCGGCGTCCCCCGCCGCAAGAACATGTAATTGATTGGATGGTGAGATGGCTGTAAAGGGATGCTTCGGGTGTAATTTAACTCACAAAATGAAGGGGAACAAATGATTGGGGTAAATGAATGGAGGAAGGTGATTTAAATCGCAACTGAGGGAAGGGAAGTAGTCGCGAATGGCGCAAAAGCGGCCGCCCTGGAGAGGAAACATCGAAGGCGGCCGATTCAAATCTTCAAACGCTCGAGCTTGAGGCGGACGTTATTGCTCGAGCTTTCGGTTGGGAGCGAGGTCATTTGCATCGGTCTTCAAATGACCATTGGAGGGTCGTGGCTGACGGCGGGCAAAGGGTTCCGCAAATTCCTCGAGATGGGCAAAGTTGGCGGGGACCTCGATGGCGTCGTGATTGCGTGCGCCGCCGGAGGTTTGGCCTAACAGAATCGTCTGGACACTCCAGTCGGGAGCTACTTCTCGGGTGCGAAGACCGCGCAGCCAGGAACGTCGGCCGCCGTTGACGGAACCGGATTTGCGAATCTCGCGCTTGCAGCGATTGAGTTCAAACCAGCGGAGATAATTGCCGACGACGCGGGTCATGGTCATTTCGACGCCGGCTTCGAAGTTGTGCTCGGCCATCTGGTGCTGCAAATCCTGCGACTCGAGAATGGCGACAAGTTCGTCGGCGAGACTGGCTGCATTGCCGATTTCGTAGAAGCGGACTGCCATGTCTTCGTCGGTGACCATGCCGCGAAAATCGTCTATGTCAGCGCAGACGATGGGAACGCCGTATTCGCAGGCTTGATGAGCCGGGCCGCTTGAACCGGTGGCCGAGTCATAGGGCAAAACCAGCACGGAGGTTGATTGAAACAGATCGGGGATGTCGTCTTCAGCAACGTAGCCGCGGAACTCGATGGGCAGGTGCGGGGGCTGGGCCTCGCGGATCGACTCCCAATAGCCGGCGCGGGTGTGATGGTTGGCGCCGGCCACCACGAGCTTGGCATTGGGGATTTTCTTGAGTACCAGAGGGAAGGCTTCCATGAGGGTTTCGAGGCGCTTGTAGGTGCCCCAGTGGCCGATGGCGAGAATGCGCAGGTCGGGGTTGCCACGCTTGGAGAAATCGGGCGGAGTGGGAACTTTGGCGAAGGTTCCGTGAGTGCCCAGGAGCACGTTCTGAGCCGAGTATTTGTCAATCAGGGTGCGATGGTAGCCGGGCAGCATGACCGAAACCGAGTTAGCCCGGAGAAGCGCCTTGGTGGCGAGATTGGTGCCGATGCGGAAGAGCCTTTCGCGACGAACGCCGGCTGCGGCAAAGTCGACGTGCTCGATGATGTGGTGCAGGGTAATGTGGGTAAAGAATCCGGCGGCGCGTGTGAGTGCAGGCGCGGAAAGGCCGGCAAATGCGGCGAAGGGATTTTCGGGCGTGGCGAAGCTCGAGAACACGAGGTTATACCAGACCACATCGGGCTTGAGCTGGCGAATCGTCTTCAACAGGCGGACGGGTGTTTTAATGTCGCCGAACTTCCAGCAGCGGACCACGTTGAAGCCGGGTAATTCCTTCATCTGATCGGCCTTGAGCGTGTTGCCATTTTCATCTGTGGCAAACTCATAGTCGGTCAGCTCGTCGGCGAGAATGGTCAGCTCGACGTCGGGATTATTTTGAAGCTCGCGGGCAATATGAAATGCATACTCATTCAACTGGCGCCCGCTTGGTGGAAATGTGGCAACTAAACAAATTCTCATAGGACCCGCCTTCAAAATAGACTGATGTTCACGTACGGCCGGAATTGACTACTCTTGCCCCCCGGAGAATTGAAGAAAGTTTCTTGCTGGAAGCCGGCTGAAAACCGGATTGGATATTCCAGAACCAGGGCGCCGGATTCGTCATTGAACTTGCGATGGAACGGCCGCGCATAGGTCACAGCAATGCCGTTTTGCGTTGCGTCATACAAGTGGTAAGTGCGCACGCTGGAGTAGGCTGACGAAAAGCGTACATCCCAACTGTGGTTGGGTGCGAAGTCGATTGTGCCGGCCGGCCGCAGGTTTTGGGCCCAACCGTAGCAAGTGGAGCCGGGGCACACAATGGGTCCTGTATTCCCAATCGAGGCGGCATCCACAATCTGCGAGGCGGGCACGATTCGGTAGGAGCGAACATATTCGGCCAAAGCTCGGATACTCAGCTTTTGGGAGAAGCGGCGGTCGAGTCCAATATACGATGCGGTGTAGTAATTCTGATAGGGCTGAGGGGTGAATGTTTGTTTGTTCGCTCCCCATCCGGTGATCAGGGCGGTCTTGCCCCATGGCGCTCCGACTCGAAAATCGATGGCGCCCGACAGCGATGAGGAGTTCTCGCTGGGATGCCTGTCGGTGAACGGTCCGGCCTCGTGAATCACATATCCGCTGGCCGAGATGACGTCGAAGAAAGAACTCGTGGATGCGTAGAGGAATTCGCGAACCAGGTTCTGGTTCATCGCGTAGGCAGATTCAGCAGATGCCGAGTCGCGGCGGATTGTAGCTTGAACGCCACCATCGAAAGTAACCACGTTTCGCGCAACACTTAGCGTGGGATTCAAACCATAGTTGAAGTTGTAATCCGTCGTATTGCGGTCGACTATGTTGAAGGGCCGAGGGAGGCTAGGCACAGAAATCGTTCCACGGGCATTGCGGATCTGGAAGAAACCGCTCGAGACCGGCAGATGGTTCAAGTGCAGATGGAACGCGGTGAGCCATTGCGTCTGGATGGATGACCGGGGCGGCGGCAGAGTCGTCAAATCCGTCGCGTTTTCAGTGGGAAGCAAAGGTTGCGGGCCGTCCAATAGTGAATCGAGGACGTAGACGGTCGAATCTTCAAAGATCGGATCGACGGAGAAATCGGAAAGCAAGCTGAGCGTCGGGGTAACCCTCAGGCCTTCATCGGCACCGGCTTGAAGCAGGCCTTGTTCCGCTGTTTCATCTTCGCCCTCAGCATTCGAGGCCTGTGCGAAGGAAGTGAGCGCCTGTTCGTTGTGGTGCTGCTGACGATGGAGGTTAGCCTCAGCAAGCAGGTATTGGTAATCAGGTCCGCTATCGGCATCGACGCTCACAGCATTGAGTTCCGCTTCGGCTCTTGTCGAATCTCCCAGCGCCAGGTAGTTATTGGCGAGTCCGATGCGCACGGTAGCGTCGGGCGCGCCGGCGGCTTTGGCTTTCTCAAGATAAGACTGGGAGAGATCGTAGTTATGCATGGAGCGAAAAACGTCAGCGGCGGCGATGAGCTGATTTCCGGAAAAGGGTTCGGTATCTCCGGCTTCCGACTCCATGAGAGCTAAGGCAATCTCTCTTTCAGCGTCTTCGGTGTTGCCGCGCTGGGCCATGAGTTGAGCAATTGCCAGTCGCACGCTCACACGGTCGCTATGGGGAAACGCAATCGCCTTTTTGAAGCGATCCATGGCACCCTTTGTATCTCCTAAAGTGATGAGCGTTTCGCCGGTTTCCACATAGATTTCGCTGACGGCCGAGCCTAAATTGACTTCCGATCCTTCGGCGAGAACGCGGTCTTCGGGAGTTTTTGCGGCGGGTGTGCTTTCGGCATGTTGCTCGGCCAACTGTACGTTTTGAAGTGCAGCAGATCGATCCTGCAGATTGGCGTACGAGCGCGCGAGCAGGGCATAGATGGAGGCGTTGTCGGGCGAATATTTCAAAGCAATCTGTAACTGGTCAATCGCATCGTGATAGTGCCTGCCGGAAAAATATGTGTTTCCCAATCCGAGGTAGAGAGCGCCATCGGACGGATCGAATTTGAGAGCAGCCCTGTATTCATTGGCAGACTTGGTGAGCAGTCCTTCGCGGCCATAGGCAGTGGCGCGGATGACGTGGATGACTTTGGAATCCCCCATGACCTTCTCAGCCAGATCGACCTGGCGTAGCGCTCCCTGCGGCCTGCGCAGGTCAAGGTTGGAGTAGGCGAGACCGAGGTGTGCCTCACCATTGTTGGGCTCTCGCTTGAGAGCCGCTTCAAAGTCGGCTGCGGCATCTTTGGCATGGTGCAGGTCGTTTAGCGTGTATCCACGATTCACATACGCTGTTACTACATTAGGGTCGCGATTGAGCGCTTCGGTAAAGTCCTTGGTCGCCTTCTCTTGTTGGCCGGCATGTTTGTCGACATAGCCCATCAACAGCGGAAGATCGGCGTCCTTGGGAAAGATATCTACATACTGGGTAGCCAACGACGAGAGCTCGTCGTATTTTTCGAGACGGAGCAGATCGTATCCCATGTAGACGACGACATCTCGGTCGTGGGGCAGCTTCTTGATGGCTTGCTGTGCAATTTCCAGAGACTTCTGGTTGTCACCCTTGAAGCTGTAATACCGCTCTTCTTCGCGCAGGAGCGTAGGCTCGCTGGACATGTCGCTGGTGACGCGATTCATCCAGGTTCCGGCCAAGGGGATGTCATGGGCTTCAATAGCGGCATTCATGGCGCCGGCAACGATCAGAGGCTTGCGCGGGTCGAGAGCGAAGGCTTTGTCGTAAGCGGCTTCTGCTTTTTTGAACTCGTGACGAGCGGTGTAAAGATCGCCGAGCGCCAGGTGAGGAATATAGAGTGTGGGATCGACCTGGGCAAGATGAAGAAAGTACTTCTCCGCCTCCTGGTCGCGACCGGCCACGCGCGAGGCATAACCGAGCGAAGTGAGCGCGAAGCGGTTGTTAGCGTCGATGGCCAGAATCTGCTTATAGACCGCGATCGCATCTTCGGTGCGGCCGATTTTCATGAGAATGTCGCCGTTGAGTTGCAGGTCGTCACGATCGCGAGGACTGATAGCGAGCGCTTCTTTGACATCGCTGAGGGCGCCGTCATTGTCGCCCGCATTGAGCTTGATGACCGCTCTGAGGCGAAGATACTGCGGTTTTCCAACGGCATTTGGATCGATTGCATTGATCTTGGTTTGCGCAATATTGAGTTGGCTGCGGGCATCGCCGTCGTCGCCAACGCTTTTGTAGGTTTCCATCAAGTCGAGGTTTAGCTGGATCCCGTACAAGCGACCTTCGCTGGGGTCTGCGGGAAGATTGGCCAGGGCCGCGCTGTACTCCTTGATCGCATCTTGACCGCGATCCTCGATGCGCGCGATGGAGCCGCGAATGGCATGGAGCCGATAATGGTTGGCATTGATTTTCTCGGCGCGCAGCAGGAACGAATCTGCTTCCTTGAACAGACCGGCTCCGACCTGGGCTTGTGCAGCCGAAAGCTGGAGGTTGAGGTCCTTGGGCGTGGCGTTCGCGGCTTGGGCATACAGCTTGGCCGCATCTCGCATATTGCCGTTGAGCTGGAAGGTGTAAGCCAGTTCCGCCACAACGTCGGGGGTCGGATTCTTGATGGTTTTGAGGGCCGCTATGGCTTCGGGATAGTTCCCACTTTCGCGGTAATAGCCGGCCATGGTTCTTTCGACTTCTGGATTGTCAGGGGAGTGCTTTTTGGCCAGTTCGAGATAGTGGTTCGCGAGGTCCATCTGTTTGGTTCGCTGATAAGAGAGAGCCATCAGTAATTCGGAGCGCACGCCGGGCTGGACGTGCTCGGCTTTGCCAAGCCAATCGATTGCCTCGGTATAGTCGCCCGCTCTCATATAGAGCTCTCCCAGCAAGACTTCATCGTCTTTGCGCCGCGGGTCTGAGGAAACGACTTGCTTGAGGAGACGCTCAGCTTCCTCGGTGCGGCCCGACATGCTGTAGGTTTGCGCAAGGCCGGAAAGTCCTTCAAGGGAAGAGGGGAGCAGGCGAAGACCGTGCGAATAAGCGTCTACGGCGCGCTGTAGTTTGCCGTTCAGCCTGGCTGCATATCCTAGCAGAAACCACAACTGCGGGTCGTTTGGAGCATTTTTCGCGGCCCGCTCGGCGTAGTCGAGTGCCAGCGCTTTGTCGCCGTGCTGTAGGGCCAGGGCGGCTGCGCGCGCAAGGCGTGCATTCTGAATATTCGAACCCCACCCGAGAGATTGGTCGGTCGACTGCGCCTGCTTAGGATTCTGGGGAGTTTTTGACGAATCCGATCCCACGCTGTAATCTTGCGCGTGGCCTTGGTGGCAGAGCGCAAACAACACAAACACCAACGCAGTCTTCAGGAGGCCAAGTCTAACAATCAAAGGGAATCACCGTGTCTCGGAATTTAGTTATGTTATTTGATTCCAAAAAACCTCCTAGTGTTGGCCGTACAAAGACGTCGATGACTCTATTCGTGTAAATTTTGCTTCAAAAGACAGGTTTTAGGCCCAAGAAAAGCAGATGACAAAGCAACCAGAATTGGTGCTTTTGGAATCGAATGAATAGCGCCTAAGAGAGACCTGCTTACGGCCGCCAAATGGGGACTCGCCTTCAGTTATACCTTTGCAACTCAATGTATTGTTAGCAGGTGCGGCTTGACGCGCCATAAATCGAATGCCCAGGCATAACCGAATCCCAGGGAAGTTTTGAGAGGCAAAAGTGCCGAGAGTTGATTCAGTTTCACCATCACGACGACCGATCCCTATGAGCCTGATTCTAATGGCGGTTGTCGTGATTCATTTGCCGCTTCTTCTGCTCCGATTGCCGTTGAAATCGTACGATACGAATTTTCACATTCTGTTCGCTTCGCAGTATGCGCACCACTGGTTTGACCCTTGGAATCCCAAGTGGTATGCAGGATTTTCACAGACGACCTATCCGCCACTTCCTCAGCAATGGGTGGCATTGATATCGCATGTAATCGGTCTGGATATGGCCTACATGGCGGTTCAGCTGGCGGCCATGCTGCTGCTTGCGGTTGGAGTCTATCGTTTTTCGCTGCTATGGGTTAGCCCGCGGGCTGCGTCGTTTGCGGCATTGGGAAGTGCATTTCTTGGGTCGCAGAGCTTTCTGGTGTATTCGGCGGGGCAGTTGGGCACGACGTCGGCGGCTCCGATTTATCTGAATGCGCTGCCGTTCCTCTATGAATGGGTGCGATTCGGCAAAGGGAAGTCGTTTTTGAAGGCTGCGGTTCTCTGCGCTGCGGCTGCGGCCGCGCATCATGCCACACTGCTGTTTGGAGCGGTTTTCTTCGCTGTGCCGGTCTTGATCCTGGCGTTTTTTGATCGCGAAGGCGGGGAACGCGTGTCGACGCCGGCGTTTGTGACGCGCACGGTGGCGAGCGTGATTGTGATTGGTGCTGCGGTTGTGCTGGTAATTCTGCCGTTTTGGATCGCGCTGGTCAAGTACCCGGTTACGCAATTGCCGATTCCGCACGCCAGCCGCGCGAACTATATATTGAGCCCGTTCTGGGGATTGAACTATTTTTTGGTTCCGTGGGGAGCATTGGCGCTGGCCTTGCCGTTCATTTTCTGGCGAGGATCGGTGGTTCCGCGGCTGCGACCGCTACTGTTTGGGTTCTGGCTGGCTTTCATGATTGGTTTGGGGGGCACAACTCCGGTGGCGTCGATTTTTCTACGGCGCGCCTTTGAAGTGCTGACGATGGAGCGCTTCTCCTATTGGGCGACCCTGCTCGCGCTGCCGATTGTGGGGGCACTGGCTGCGGACCTGATCGATAAGTACCGACTTCGCGCGGCTGCGGGGTTGACGATTCTGGCGGCGGTGACCTGCGCGGTCGGAGTGGGCTGGGTTACGTTCAGGGGGGCTGAAGGGGACTTTAGTGTGGAATCCAGCGCCGCGTGGTTGAATCGCGACGGTCACGACAAGTACCGGTATATCACGCTGGGATTTGGCGACAAGATCGCCCGCCTGGCAGCGATGACAGACGCCAGCAGCGTAGACGGCGAATGGAACTCGGGCCGCATGCTGCCGGAGCTGACCCAGCACGGAGCGGGCGCGCTGACCAGTTCAAAGGGATTTGGCACGAACGGTCTTGATGCACTGCGGGCGATGCTGATGCATGCGGATCATTACGGGCTGAAGTGGATTTTCGTGCGTGATCCATACTATGACGCCCTGCTATCGTTTGCGGGATGGCGGCCGGTTGATGATCTGGAAGACAAGACGATCATTGTCTGGAGCAAGGATGGTGTGCCGCCTGCGACGCCCTTGAATGCGGCCCAGATTCCCCCTCACTGGCAGGGCATCATGTGGGGTATCCTGCCCTTCGGCAGCAGCCTGTTCGCGATCCTGGTGATACTAATTCCCGACAAAAAACGCGATCTGAGTGAGACGGAAGATCAGTTGGCCACCGATAACGACAACTACGTGCAGGGGAGGTTGGTCTCGTGAGCAAGGGAGGACTTCTCGCTGTATCACTCGGAGTTGTAACCATCGCGCTGGTAGCCATTGGAACTATCTGGCCTGTGCCGGCGGCGCAGTTTTATGCGGGCAAACAGGGATTCATTCGTTCGTCATCGACTCCGGAAGAAGCTGTACGAAACGTCGGCGAAGATATTCGTGAGAGGCATTTGGCCGCGGCCTATTCCGGCTTCGCCAACAAGGCCCAATTCACGGAGCAGCAGTTCGAACACGACTTGTGGGGGTCGTATCTAGGGCTGCGCACATACTCTGTGTTGGATCACTTCGACGTGAGGCCAATTCGTGCATCAAACAATGAAGCGGAGATGCAACTAAAGTTGTACTGGTCAACAGTGGTCGGCATTTCGACTGACTCCAGGAACTTGCATCTATTAAGGAATGGAGATCGCTGGGATGTGGAATGGCCCTTTGTCAAAGAAGCAACGGTGGCGCCCCAGGTTATCCCGGTGAACTATCTTCGTTGGGACGTGATTTACCCCGGTGGGGGGGATGATTGGGGAGTGCAGGATGTCGAGGCACCCCATGTCAAGATCGTGGACATGCATCCGATTGAGCGAGCCGATGGTGTCGTGATCATGGGTGAGCTGCTGAACGAAGACGTCGTACCGGCGTACGTGTCGGTTTCTGCAACGCTGGAGTCAAAGAATCAGGGCACGATCGCAACGGAAGGGGCCTTCGACCGAATTTCTCATCTGCTGTTACCGAAGCAAGTTACTCCGTTTTTCATCAACTTCCCGAAGGTGGCCTTGTCCGACGTGGGCAAAATTCACATGACGCCGTTTTCGACGCTCGTAGCAGCGTCAGCCGACCCCGTGATCGAGATTCAGGACGAGAAGCTCAATCCGGCGCCGGATGCCTCCGTAACAGGGGAACTGGTGAACCAGAGCGGACAGATAGTTAACGTGGCGCATGTGCTGGCTACTTTCTACGACAAGACGGGGCAATTGGTGTGGGTTTCGGATGCATACGTCGATCACGCCCTGTTGCCGCAAACGCCGGCTGCTTTTCTGGTTCATATTCCTGAGGACCTGGCGAGAAAAATCAGCACTGAGCGGACAGTAGTGGCTACATTCAGCGTAGGGAGTGCCCGATGAATTTGCGAACGGCATTCCTCATTGGCGGGCTCATAAGTGCGGCGACGCAAGTGGTTTTCGCGCAGAGCGGCAGTTTGACGTTGCCAAAAACCGTTGAAGCCGGGAGCGCATTTTCGATTTCGACCAGTGGAAATGGAAAATCTACTCTTTACATAGTAGGTCCGAGTCAGGTATTAAAACGTGATGTGCAACTGGGGGAGACCGTAACGTTTCCCAACGGAACGCTGTACAACTCAGGGCACTACCTGGCAATTCTCTCTGGACCTTCCTCTGCAGAGAACGATTCGTTTGATGTTGTGTCGGCCGGAAAGCCGGCGAACTTGAATTTCTTCGCGAAACCGTCTCGTCTTCAAGTTGGTTTGCGCGGTGGCATTACCGGTGCAGCTTACGTCTTCGACGCCTATCGCAATTTGATCACCGCGCCTACGGCGGTATCGTTTGAGTTGTCGGGACCTTCTGGAACTGTGCAAAGACGCACAGCGACAACCAAGGAGGGCGCTGCCTGGACACAGATGGATTCCACGCCGCAGCAAGGCACGGATAAGTTTGTGGCTCGCGTTGAAGACCTTACGAGTACGCGCATCATCGGGCAAGTTCCAGGTGATCCGTGCGCGTTGAAGATGAGCGCTTCGCCTTCGGGTAAGCGAGTGAAATTGTCGACCGAACCAGTACGTGATTGCAGCGGCAACGCAGTACCGGATGGAACGATCGTCACTTTCACGGAAGCATATAGCGGCGAGCAGTCGACCGTGGACGTACCGCTCAAGCGCGGCGTTGCTGAAGTGGAAATGCCTGCTCATAATGGCGCAATGATCACCGTTGCGAGCGGAGTGGTACTCGGTAATCAGATTCGTTGGACAGGGAAGTGACCATGTTGAAGTCTCTCCTGATTCTTTTCGTCGCGGTTGCATCGACTCCGGTCTTCGGGGCAGACTTGGCGACGGTGCGCGTGGAGACGACGAATCTGCAGGGTCCTCGAGTGCTCGAGGAGCAGACCAGCAAGGCCGTCATTCGCGATTATCTGCAGGCCTGGCAGACTTTGGGAACGGCACTTCAACAAAATCGCACGGATTTGCTGGGTTCAAGTTTTGTTGGAAATGCAAAAGACAAGTTGACAGAAACGATTCAACAACAAGTGTCACTAGGTCTCAGCACTCGTTATCAGGATCGGTCACACGATCTCAAGATAGTGTTCTACTCCCCTGAAGGACTCTCGATCGAATTGCAAGATACGGTTGAATACGACGTGCAGGTCCTCGACCATGACAAGGTGCAAGCGACGAAGCGAGTAAGCGCGCATTACATCGTTGTTATGACTCCTGCCGAAGTGCGATGGAGAGTAAGGGTTTTTCAAACTGAACTCGAGTAATCCATTAACAGACTGCGAGTAATGGAACCGGGAGTACGCAGCAACAACGGGCACTACCAAAGCAAGAGACCCGAAAAAATGCTTAATTGAGGAGCCAACAACATGATCTCAGTGGTCGTCCCCATTTATAACGAAGAGGAACTGATTCTCAGGTTCCATGAAGCCCTGGCGAATTCCTTGGAGGGCACTGGCGCAGAGTGGGAAGTTGTGTACGTAAACGACGGTTCAAAGGATTCATCTCTTGAACTGTTGAAGGCTCTGCAGGCCAATGATTCACACGTGGTGGTCGTTGAACTGTCTCGCAACTGGGGACACATGGGGGCAATCACTGCCGGCTTGCAGACGGCTCGCGGTCGCGCAGTTATTCTCATGGATGGCGATTTTCAGGATCCGCCGGAGGTCTTGCCGCAGCTGATCGACGCATGGCGCGAGGGCGCAGAGGTTGTGGTCGCGGTGCGACGCAGCCGTCAGGAGAGCCGCAAGGTTCTTGCCAAGCTCTTTCCGTTGTTCTATCGCGTGATGGGGGCTCTTTCGGATTATCCGATTCCGCTCAACGCTGGAATTTTCAGCCTCATGGATCGCAAGGCTGTCGACTCAGTCAATGCGATGGGCGAACGTAATCGCTATCTCCCCGGCCTGCGCGCCTGGGTTGGTTATAAGAATGCGATTGTCTACTACGATCGGCAAGATCGGTTGGCCGGCGACGGCAAGCTCTCGTTTATCAGCCGCATCAAGTATGCCATGGATGCGATCACCAGCTTTAGTTACAAGCCGCTGCGTCTCAGCTTCGGGTTGTTCTCTTTCACGAGCTGCATCTCGGCCATTCTGGCTTTCTCGATGATCTTCTCGAAAGGAACGGTAGCGACCGCGGCCTTAGGCGTCGCTGCAGCTGTGTTTTTCGTCGGTGGCCTCTTGCTGCTGTCTCTCGGAGTATTGGGAGAGTACATCGGCCGCATCTATGATGAAGTGCGGAGTCGGCCGCTATCGATCATCAGCCAGGTTCACACGTCAGCAGTCGGTGCGGGGCGCATGTCGCCTCAGGTCGGCATGATGGCGATGCAAAACGGAACCTATCGCGAGGAAGAAGTAACCGAGGCGGCGTAGTTAGTACAGCCGGTTCCGGGTTACAAATAGGCTCCCGTGTTTTCGACTCCTTTGGAGCCCCACCACACACGGTGGGGCTTGCTTTTTGTCTATAGAAAGATATACGGATGGAGCTGGGTTAGTGTTGGTCCTTTGAAGCAGTTGAGGCGACGGGGCCTGTCGTCAGCGGGTTTTGTACCGGTTGGTTATCGCAACGTGGCGGCAGGCCATCTTCAATCGCGGTGCCTTCTTCGTGATCGTTCCATGTTTCAACCATCACGTAGGGCAGCAGATCGTTCGCGGGAAAATACTTGCGCCACAAATTGAAAGTGTCAGCGAGTGTCTGTCCGCAGCGCGCGGAGATATGCCGATTGAGTCCCCATGAGGCTTTGCTGTCGTCGAAGCCTGCCCATGCAGCACCGACTATGATTTTGTCGGCAAATTTAGAGTGCATCTTTTCGTAAAATTCACGCAAGTATGGCTCGCCCCAATTGCTGCCATCCGCGGCCCAGCCTTTCGGCCCAGGCTGGATCCATGCGTAGAATCCGTCGAATGCATTGGCGTCCGTGCCGGGAAGATTTTCCTCGATGAGCCATGGTGGGTTGCTCCACTTGGCAACCGACTGACGAACCCTTTCCCAATCAGTGTGACGACCTTTAGGGAAGATGAAAATAACCGGACGACCCTGGTAAGTGAGATAGGCGCTACGACCTGTTGCCGAAGAGGAAAGATACGTGTCGTGGAAGAATTTGAAATCCGCGATCGCCTCGTCGGTGGCTCCGTCGTCTGCGTCTGTTTCGTCGTACATCATCGCAACGTGAAATTTCTTTTCCGCAGCGATCTTTTGAATTACCGCATAGCTGCGATCGATAAATGGTTCTCGATCGCCATACCAATCGACAACGAATGCAGAAATGCCCATGCTCTTGGCTTTCTCTATTTGACTGCCGATTTTTACGGGATCCTGCGTCGAGTAGCCAACGGAAATATGTTTGGGATGTCCAAACCACGCCTCATAGAGAGCAATCACCTCAGGCGATTGTCCTGCTGCCTTATACTTCAGCGGTTGAGGTTGATATGGGTTGGAATGATGGCATCCGAGAGGGAAAAGAAGAAGACAGGAAAGGGCACAGCTTAATCGAATAGACATTGTCTAATGGATTAGAAGCCGTTGAATTCTTTTCGGTTGTCGCATGTTCAAGAAACACGGCCCAAATTTGCTCGAACTGAGCAGCATGAATGTTAAATTTCGCATCATATAAGTGTCGCCGCAAAATAAAGCCCAAAATTTGTTAGGTTCGATAATCGATCGGTCCTACGTGTGATTTGGAGTTGCCAAGAGGTGAATGTTCTGACCAAGACGAAGAGTCTCCATTCGCGGATCGTTTCCGGAAGTGTTGTGTTGCTTTCGGGGTCGGGTCTGACGACGGCGATCAACCTTACCTATAACATTATGGTGGCGCGGTTCCTTGGGCCCAAGGGATTCGGTCATGCGACGGTTGTCTACACGATTCTGACGCTGATTTCGGCGGTGACTCTTTCGTTTCAGATCGTCTCCGCAAAGGTTGTGGCTCAGCAGGATCTACTGTCCAGAAAAGGTGCAGTCTATCGCATGTTTCATCGCAGCGCGTGGGCATGCGGGATTTTGGTCGCGCTGTTGCTCCTGGTCTTTCAGAAGTCAATTGCAGATTATTTGAATTTGCCTGATTCCACGCTTGTCGCTTTGCTTGCGATCGGCGCTGCGTTTTATGTGCCGTTGGGTACCCGCCGCGGTTACATCCAGGGGACGTTGGGATTTCGCCGCCTGGCTACTAACCTCGTGCTCGAAGGCGCGGTTCGTCTCGGTGGATCGTTCCTGTTAATTGAGTTGGGATATGGAGCTCAAGGAGTCATTGCTGCGAATTCAGTTGCCGTCGCGGTGGCCTACTTCGCAGTGCAGCCGAAACTCGGTGCGCGGGTCCCAAATCCACTGGCGTTTTCATACGCGGTGCGCGAGACATTTCAAGCATTGGTCTTCTTTTCCGGCCAAGTGCTGATCAATAATTGCGATATTGTTTTGGTGAAGCACTTCTTTGATGCGAAGGAGGCTGGGCTCTACGCTGCCGTTGCGATGGTGGGTCGCGTGATCTTTGCTTTTTCGTCGGCGGTAGTGAACAGTATGTTCCCGCTTGTGGCGGGCACTGGCGAAGAGGAGCGGAAAGACTTCAAGGTTATTGCAACATCGCTGGCGTTGGTGCTGGGAACCGGTTCGATCCTGGCGCTTGGTCTTGCGGTCGCGCCGGCTGCGGTTTGGACTAGATTCTTCGGGGCAGGATTCGAGATCGCGGGCAAGTATGATCTTCCCTACTTGCTTGCGTTGTATGCGATCACGACGGTTGTTTATTCGCTGAGTGTGGTGATCATTACCTTCGAGATGTCTTATAAGATCGCCAATACGAGCTACGTTCAATTGGCGTTCAGCGGCGTTCTCATCGGAGCGCTCTGCATCTTCCACTCCTCGTTGCGAGAGGTGATCCTGGTACAGCTTGTCCTCATGGCTGTTCTTCTCGTATTCGTGGCCATGCCGTTTCTTGTGGATTCGCTGAGTAACCCGAAGCAATTGCTTGCTGGGGGAATGTGCTCGCCTGTCAGGTTACTTCGTCGAGTATCGGAAGACGAGGTTATTGCAGAGTTTTTGAAGAGCGACTTCTACTATCCTGCGTTTCGCGAGTACCAGGAAAGTCTTCGCGAAATTGTTGTCAATCCAAACCTCGATGACAAGGCTGAGAATGCAAAGCGCAGGGCCTTGTTCTTTATTCGGCAACTCTCCTTGTGGAAGGAACTTCCCACGAGCACAGAGTGGTACGAGGTTGAAGTGAACGAGGAAGACATCGACCACGTGAGGGTGTTTCCTCGCGCGCAGTGGAGGAAATTGGCACGTGGTAATTTCTCCATACCTGAGGTGGTCGAGAGCCTGCGTACACGCCGTCACCTGGTTGACGCTTCATTTTTATCCAAGGTCGATGCAATTCGTGATCGTCTTGTTCGAGAAGAATCCGGTGTTGGCGCCGTGATTATGATTGGCGTCAACGAAAACGAACCACTCACGGTGCTGGACGGGAATCATCGCTTTGTCTCTGCAATGCTGGCGTCGCCGCCGCGTCTGGACAGGTGTCGATTCTTTTGCGGATTGTCTCCGCGCATGGCGGAGTGCTGCTGGTATAACACCAATCTGGTGACGCTATTTCGCTACGGAAGGAACGTTCTCGCGCACGTATTGCGCAATCCCGAAGCGGAGTTGGCGCGACTTCTGCAGAGTCCAGGTTGATGAAGACAAAGCGACTGTTCCAGGGCATCGGCGAATGGCCGCCCATCTAATAACGTCGTGTGGCCAGGTAGAAAAGTACAAAATCCAGAATAGGACGTGCATATGACGAATCGAATGCGTACGGCCGCAGTGAAGCAGTTGCCGGAGAAACTAACTGCGAGACAAGTGCGTTTATTCTTGAGTGAATTGAAGAATTGTCTCGCTGTTGACCGGCCTTGCATCGTTTTGGATTGTTCCAAGATTCAGGAGATGAACGCAACAATCATGGATCTGCTGCTGTGCTGCCTTGAAGAAACGCTGAAGCGCAACGGAGACGCTAAGCTGGCTGCGGTTCCGCCGGAGTTGGAAGCTTTTCTCAAGCATGCCGGAGCTAGCCGGCTTTTCGAGATTTATGGCACAGTTGGCGAGGCAGTAAGCAGCTTCCGTCGACTTCGGACGGGTTCGGTTTCGTATTCATATGCAACGGTCGGCTCGCACCACATTTCAGAGAGTGTCGCGTAGGTGTTTGGGATAATAATCCCGGATGGCATTCGCGCAAAGTGGAGCGAGGGAGGCACGGTGAAAGTTTTGGATACTTGGTTGAAGAAGTTGATTGCAGGTTGCCTTGCAATGGTACTTGCGGTTCCGGCGGCGAACGCGGCGGCTCCGCCACAAAAGCCGGTCGATAGCCAGCGGGAGCAGAGTACTTCGAGTAGCACGGCCCAGGTCGACCAGTCGGGGAAGTCAAGTGCGGATGGCGCGGAGACCTACCCTGATAGCCCAGACGTGGCTAGTTTGCAGGCCCAGGCGACACCTTCCACGCCTTCGCAATCTAGTCCTGAGACGCAGCAAGGCGATGCTCAGAAGCCAGTTGGTACGGCTGCGGCACCTTACGAAAAACCTACTGGTGTTGCGGCATCGCGTCCGGCCGGGGCAGTGGTCGCACCGGCAAAGCAACGTCGCGCGCGCCGCATATTGATCAGCGTAGGTATAGTCGTCGGCGCTGCTGTAGCGGTTGGAATCGTAGCGGGGCTTTCTAAATCGAATTCCGGCAGGCCGTAAGCGGAAAAGTCTGGATGTTCGATCTGAACTGCGGAGCATAACAATGGATGCACACAAAAGCAACCGTACCAAGTTCGTGAGTTTCTCCGGCATTGACGGGTCGGGAAAAAGTACCCAGATCGAAGGTCTTCGAGCATGCGCGGAGCAGGCTGGAATGCGCGTCGTAATGATCAGGTTCTGGGATGACGTGGCACGGCTGAAGAATCTGCGCGAGACGACGGGGCACAAGGTTTTCAAAGGCGAAAAGGGTGTTGGAAGCCCGGAAGCGCCTGTCAATCGGCGCGACAAGAATGTGCGGTCATGGTATATGACGTGGGTGCGCCTGGTTCTCTACTTTGTAGACGCCTGGTCGATCCGCAAAATGGTCAAGAAGACTCTGCGCTCTGACGCCGATCTCGCCATATTCGATCGCTACACCTACGACGAGCTAGCCAACCTGACACTGAGTAACCCTTTCATTCGAGCCTATGTCCGGCTGGTAATGGCATTCGTACCGCGACCGCATATCAGCTATGTTCTCGATGCTGATCCGGTGCTGGCACGCGCACGAAAGCCTGAGTACCCGTTGGACTTTTTACATTTCAATCGTCAAGCCTATTTGACGCTGAGCCGGCTTATTGGAGGAATGACCATTATTCCTCCTAATCCGGTTGAAGACGTAAAGCGAGACGTGCTTGGCCATGCAGAGAGAGTGTTGGCGATCGGAGTTGTTCGCAATGACGCTGGCATGGGGTTGAGCGAGGTCGGAGCGAAGACAGCGAACCTTGAGAGAGCGCATGCAGGATCGGCGACGCGCTGAAGTTCGTCCGTCGTTATTGAGGCGGGGTGCTTAGATCTGGACGCAATTTCTGCAAACTTCTCTGCATGCGTGTATTTTCGTCTTCTGACTCCGGCGGTGGAGGCGGAGTACCGGTCGGAGCATCCGGTGGCGGCAATACGACCGCATTCGGATCGGGCCCATCCAACTCGGGTCCATCATCGTCAGATTTGACCTGGTTTTGTGGAGCAGGATTAAATGCGGCGCCCTTCTGTGCGGTAAGTAAAAGCTTGCGTGGCGTACCGCTGGCTTCGCCGCCCACCATAATGAAGTTGTAACCGGAACCCACGAGGAGAGCAGTCAATACGTCGCGCGAATTTCCAGGACCATAAATCCCGAATACGCGCGGTCCTTGATTGAGCCCTTCGATGGTCATGCCGCTGATGTCGGCCAGGTTTTGCAGGATTTGGGTGAGATCGGAATTATTGGCCTCAACCGTGAGTTTTCCATCGCGGAGGCTGATCGCTGCGGGACGGACTGGTATTTCAGTCGAGGCCGACTGTTGAGTATCCTTCTGTTCGCCTGTGGTACCGGGCAGTGCGGGCGCGGAGGGATGGGTGCTCGAATCAGTATCTCGCGGAGATGCCGTTACAGGGAATTTGGGATCTTTATTCGAAGGGGCGCCAGGAGTCATCACTCCCTGCGAATAGCACACGGACGCAATGAGGAGCATCGATGCAATGCTGGCATGTATCAACGTTTTCAAGTTTGCCGGTATGGTCTTGCTTATGCTGAAAAACACCAAGAAAGCGACCTCGTAGCTAGGCGCTGCCATGCCTGAACTACTTGTATTATAGTGTCAGGTTGGCTATGGCCACCAAAAGCGGGTAGTACTTCAGTGCATCATATTCAAATCAGTTCTAACGGAAGGCTTCAGCGATGCGATTGAGAAATGTCTGCAAACACCTTGCGCTGCCGCTCTTGGTGGCCAGCGTTGGCGCACTGATGGCTACGAGCGCCGAAGCCGCATCGTGCAAAACCGAATCCCAAATGATTGCCGCGGAGCGCGACGCGCTATCGCTCGCAGCCCGCATGGTTGCGACCGAGGTGCAGACGGGCGATGTACAAGGGATGAAGACAAACACGATTCCGGCCGTAGCCGCAGACTTTAGCGGCATCGCTTCGTCTGTGGAGGGATTAAAGCCGCTCGTTCAGAAGGCAACGGTCACGGTATTTGACCTCTATGCTTTGGACGCATCTACGGAGGCCCCCAACACTCCGCGAACCGATTTCTACTGCGGCACGCCGGTAGTCGTTTTGAACTTTACCGATCTGCCTCCTGGAAGTTATGCCCTTGCGATCCTTCACGCAACCGGTGTGCCTCAACCGCAGCAAATCAGCTTGATCTTGTCCAAGACCGCCGATCGTAAGTGGATGCTTGCAGGTCTTTTCAGCAAGCCGATGACGGAGGCAGGTCACGATGGGCTTTGGTATTGGGTGTCGGCGCGCAAATATGCACAAAAGAGCATGAACTGGTCGGCATGGTTCTATTATCGGACCGCCGCCAACCTTCTCAATCCTGTGCCGTTCCTGTCGAGTTCAAACCTCGATAAGCTGCAGCATGAAGAAGACAAGGTCCATCCTGAGAATCTTCCCGGCACTAACCCGCTGACACTCGACGCAAAGGGGTCAAGCTTCAAGGTTACGGCAGTCGATATCACTTCAGAACTTGGGGCGCTCGATCTCGATGTTCACTACACCCCTGACGCAACTCAAGCGGCGAAGTTACGCGATCCTCCATCGGCGCGACAGCAGGTTATCGACGTTATGACAGGGTTATTGGCACTTCATCCTGATTTGCATGAAGCCTTCCATGGAATTTGGGTTCATGCAGACCAGGGGGACGCCTCCATCTTCTCCTTGGAACTGCCGATGGATCAGATCACGGGCACCCAGCCGACCGCGATGAATCTGAGTCCGAATATCAGACCGTAGAATTCTCACCAACAAGTGATTTGATCGAAAGGCCGAAACCTCCGCTTGTGGCGGAGGTTTCGGTTTTTTCGGGTGGATGGGTGAGGGAGTTCCAAATGCTTCCGATGATGCAAACTGCTGGCGGCAGGGTAGCACTTGGCCAGGTGCGACACGCTCGCACAGCGTAAACTATAGGTAATCGTTACACCCTATATATGCCATCTAATCTTGACCTAATCTATCAATGTCACTCATCGATTTAGTTTCCTATAATCTCAGCCTATTTTCGATGCAGAATCCAAAGCCGCCTCTCCTTCCAGCAAGGCTGGCTTTGCAGTCAATGAACAGGCTTTAACGCTTTCCTCAGGGTTGATGACCGAATCCTAGCAGGATAAATTGGTTACGCAATGTGACGGAAGTCACGATCAATAGCTCTAAAGTGTTACTAATGTTTTAAATCAGGCCGGTAGGATATTGGTTTCAGTATTTTGCATCTGGCCCGCTTCTTATGCAACAAGACTGGCGTGCATATTTGCTCAAATAGCTGAATAAATTTAAGTTAATACGAAATGGCAATTTGAGATTAAAGAAATCTGCTAGCGAATAAAGGCGGAAGCGGCGATTGGCAGCGAGTTTTCGGTTGGCACTTTGGTAATATGCCGGTCCCAATTTCGCCCCAGGCTTGTCCAAAAGCGAGTCAGTGCCACATGCTCGCCGAAGTGCGCGGATTGTACCCCAGGGAAGTCCTGGTTGCCTGTCATCTAACGGATCACGCACAATTCCATCTCCTGTCAAACTGACCAGGGTCCAGTAACTAGAAATTCCTGTTTGGGATAAGTTTTATGCGCATGTAACTTGGCCCGTAGCTCACGGACCGGCTGAGGAAGATCGGGAGGGGCGAATCAAGACCACATGAATAATACATCCAAATATGCGATTTGAATTAAAAATCATCACTTACTTTTACTTTGTTAGAGTAGCTTCTCGATGGAGTTACTCTAACAGCCAAGTAACTGTCCGCCGATGAAAGGGCAAGCTAGGCAGGCGCGAAAAAATCGGCAAAATTCACTTGCGTTTTCGCTGATATTTGGGCGACAATCCTCCTGCATTACGAACGTGTGCTTCAGCGACGGTCTACTGGTTCCCATTCCCGACTTGCCACGGATGACTTCCCCATTCCTTGTAGCTTCAAACATTTCCAGAGCTAACCCGTAGACCCAGGTGTCTGGTTAGGACTTAACAACAAATTCATGTCAGCGCGAGAGCACAGGCGTGTGCTCCAACGTGGAGGTGTGCGTGAAAACATGGGCTCGAGTGAGCATTAGTGTTTGTGGAATCGTCATTGCAACGGCAGCGACATTTGGCTTTTATTCAGGAAACGTGAATAGCATTCTCTCTGCAGATTCGGAGCTTCGCCGCTTTCCTTCGAACCTGGAGGCATCCTCCAGATTGCCCTACGATGTCGATGAAGAGCGGGTGAAAGAACTGGTAGCGCAAGATCACCGGAAGAATGGTGTTTTCTCTCCCGATGACAGCGCGGGGCTGGTCGCCGCGCAGCGAGAGTTCGATATATTGACGTGGCAAGCGTTTCTGGCTCTCAATTGGCCGCAAAAAACCTATGGTGAACCTGAACCGGACATCAACGATACTCACGGCGAGCCTCTGTGGCGTTACTGGATTCCGAGTCAAAAGATCTTCCTTCCAGGCGGAGCGACTCCATCCTCATGGAATGCGGAGAAACAAGTAACTGAGGCCACGGCAAAGGACTTTGTCTTATTTAAGACGAAGGCTGCATGGCGGCAAAACGCATCGGCGGACGATAACTTCCAGGCTTTCTCGGGTCCACTTGTCGATCAGAATGGCAAATGGGCACGCTATGAGGCATTGGTCGACGAAGAGGAATTTAACTACATTCTCGAAAACAAACTATATAACTTGGACGGCCAGATAGAGTTCAGCCAGCGAAGAGACAACAACGAAGTAAACCTGCCGGTAAACGAAGGCACGAGAAAGCATGGCGCGATCGAGATCAAGCTGGCATGGAAGGAACTTGGCGCCAACGATGATCCAAAGCGTTTTTACACCAAACAGATCAACGTGAAAGTATCCGGGCCTGATGTCGGCGGTAAGCCGCAGACGCGTACGATCAACGCTGGCCTGGTTGGAATGCACATCGCGATGCGCACACAGTCTTCGCCGGAGTGGATATGGGCGACGTTTGAACAGGTGGATAATGAGCGCCAAAACAAGACAGACCACGGCTTAAGTCATGCGAACTTCATGAATCCGCACTTGAAGAACGTTCCGGTTAATATACTGCCGGCGAAGAACGCTGATTGCACTCCGCCGGGAAGCAAGACCAATTGCACAACATGGTACGAGAGCCTGACAAAGACACCCGTGCAGGTGGAGCGCGTGGTGGTGCCAATTCAACCGGGTCTCAATCCGGTAGATGACGTCTTAAAGAAGGAGACTGACGCCCTCAATCGCGAGGTGCAGGATCTGCTTCGTGAAAATCATTCGGTCTTGCAATTCTATGAACTGATCGGAACACAATGGCCTGTTCGTTCCAATGCTCCTGCGTTTGCAGGTGGACAGGGAAGCGCGCCCGAAAGCATTACCAATAAAACGCCGGGTGATATGGTTCCTGTCTTTCTCGTGAATACGACGATGGAGACTTACTTTCAAAAAGGCAAGCAAGCTGCAGGCGCGCTGGAACAGGACGATCGTTTGCCCGACAACAGCGCGGCTGATAGCACATCAGTCATAGGTACGGAAAGCTGCATCGGGTGCCATTATTCGGCGGGCATTTGCACCGGATACAAGCGCAATGTTGATGGGTCACCGGCATTGGCATCGAATGGCGGCAAGATTCCTGTCTTCGGTGAAAACGGCCACTTCGGTCGCACGGCGCATGGGAACTTTAGCTGGATGCTGCAGATCGAAGCGAGCTCGCCTAACCTGTCTCCACCGAGCGCCACGCCGCGCCTGCACCGTTCGGGAATCAAGCCAAACGTTCAGCCCTGATCATCAACCTGGCCCTCAACCGCCTTTGCCGGCAAGGAGTCCCATGAGCGTTGATTCGCAGTACTCTTCTTATCGCTATGTGCGCGTAGATGAATTTAACCCCAACAGTGCGGAAGGATGGACGCAGTTCGGCAATGTATCAGAGTGCCTGTTCGATAAGGCCGATAGCATATTCACGCTTACCGGCGTATCGACAGGTGGCAATGCTGCGCCGGTGCTCAAGATATACATACTTGGGCCGGCGGCGTTTCGCGTTCGCTTCAATCCAACAGGCGATTACAGCATGGATGGCTCGTTTGCCGTGGTGAGCAAGGATCTTGGCACGGCGAATGTAAATGTCTTGCAAAACGACACTCAGAAGCTCTCCGTGGACTTGGGCGCGGTTCGTCTCGATGTGCTGTTTCAACCGTTCACAGTGCAGGCTTATTGGAAGAACCAACTTATAAGCACAGACACGGCACAGGGGCTTATCTATGTGGCGCAACCAGCGGGGCAGGCTGTGGCTAACTTCAAGGCTTATCCGGCTAACGCCAACTACTTTGGCGCCGGAGAAAAGGGCGGCAATGATTTGCTCTTGAACGAGGCAGCGCTTACCTTCTTTAACTACGATAACTTCAAGTACAGCGGCCAGAATTCTGACTTCGGCGGATTTGACGCTGTTATTCCTTCTACTTTCGCCCCCGGTCCACTCGATTGGACTGAGCCTCTCTATAACTCCATTCCATTTCTGATCGAAGACAATCCCAATCCGTTGACGAGCGGCGGCGTGCCGACTGGCGTTCCTTATGCTTACGGCATCCTTCTCGATAATGAGTCGCAAACGTACTTTAACTTCGGCGCTAGTTCTTCGTTCAACGGAAACATGTATGGGAAGTATTTCTTCGGCGCGCTTTATGGGGAGATCGACTACTACTTCATGGCCGGCGATTCTACTCCCGATGTTCTCGCGCAGTATTCAACCTTGGTTGGGCGTGCGGCTCTTGCGCCGATGTGGGCGCTTGGCAATCACCAGGGCTGTTACGGTTATTACAATCAGGCCAAAGTTATCAATGCAATTCAGCAGTACCGTGCTGCCAGTATTCCCCTTGATGGCATGCACATCGATGTAGATTTTCAAGATAACTATCGTACTTTCACGGCCAGCGAGATGAAGTTCCCCAATGGAGGCGCAGATTGTTTCTCGCAGGCCGCGGCGCTCGGGGTCAAGTGCAGCACCAACATCACGGGCATCGTCACCATTCAACCACTCGACGAAGACGGCAACGCGACTCCGTATTCGGTGCTTAATTCAGGTTTAGCGACTAATGCATTTGTACAGGACAATCGTGCAGAAGGTCCGGGGCCCGCATTTCCCAAGCCTTTCGTGACCAATGAGAGTTATGGAGTGAACTTAGGATCGAATCCCTACCCGTCGCCGGGAGCTCCTTTCAATCCTGGCCCTGGCGTCGGTCTCGGCACCTATGGTTACTATGCAGATCTTGGTCAGCAGGCTATTCGCGATTGGTGGGGGCAGCTTTATAAACCGCTTCTCGATGCGGGATTGGAGATGGTGTGGCAGGACATGACCGATCCAGCTACGCAGCCTAGTGTCTGTGATTCAGCACCGTTCAAGACACTGCCTCTCAATGTGCTCATGTTTGACTACACGCAAAACAAGATGGTGCCTTCTGCCGAGATACACAATGTCTTCGCTCTGAACCTCATTAGCGCTACGCATACCGGTTTAGTGAATTTGCGTCAGGCGGCCGGAGTGGACAAACGGCCTTTTATTATTGCTCGAGGCGGATTCACGGGTGTGCAGAGATATGCGGCGAGTTGGACGGGCGATTCTGCGTCTGATTGGAACTTTCTGTCGATTTTGATTCCGGAAGTTGTGAATTTCGGTCTATCTGGTCAGCCGATGGCCGGAGCAGATGTGGGAGGATTTGCGACCAGCTCCGCAGGAGGATTTGCCAACGGTACCACTGGGCCTACTTATGTGAACGCACAGACAAACACTGTCTACGGCGGAGTAACCGATCCGGAATTGATGGCGCGCTGGACTACCTTGAGCGCCTTTATCGGCTGGTGCCGAAACCACTATGACGGCTACAATAAGCAATTTCAGGAGCCTTACGCATATAGCGACCCATGCCTCTCTGCCTGCCGAAAGTATCTCCAGATTCGCTATAAGTTGCTGCAACTGTTTTACGACTTACTCTATCAATGCACGCAGACTGGATTGCCAATCTGTCGTCCGCTGTTCGTCACCGATCGCGGCGATTCAAATGTATATCAACCTGCAAACCTGAATACGCAGTTCATGGTTGGCAATGACCTCCTCATTGCTCCGATCATTGAACATGGCAGCGTCAATCGCGATGTGTACCTGCCGTGTGGAAGTAATTGGTTCGCTTACCAGGATGAGCAGGCTCCGCTGCCCGGTCAGAATGCGGGTGGACAGAGTTTTAGCTGGTATGCTCCATTGGATGTTGTTCCTATCTATGTGCGCGCCGGAGCGATCCTGCCGCGGCGCGAGTTAGAGCAGTATGTTGGACAGTTGCCGCAATGCCCGCTTACTTTCGAGTGCTATCCAGGTCCCGATAACACTTACACGCTCTATCTCGATGACAGGGTCGGATTCGGTTATCAGCAGGGTAAGTACCGACTGACGACCATCGCGCATCAGACCATCTCCGGTGCAACAGTAAGCCGTATCGTAACCGTTACGCGTACCTATGACCAGTTCACGCCGAATGAAACGTTCTTTTGCATTTCGCTGCTTCAGGAGGGTACGCCTTCGAGCGTGACTATTGGCGGAACAGCCATTCCAAACCTCACCAGCGGAGGCGACCAGGCTTCCGCAGCCGCATTGGCAGCATCGGCCGTGAATGCCTTCTATGTCAGCTCAACTTTGCAGACGGTATTCATCAAGGTGTTTGACTCCGCTGCTGTTCTTGTCGCGCAGGCTACGTTCTAGTCCAGTTCCTTCATCAGCGGACCGCGCAAATTGCCTGGTATATGTCCGCTGGTATCGGAGCCCGCATCAGGAGCAAGGCCGAGCGAGTCGAACACCGGACCGAGCGCAACGACCGACATGAGAAGGATGGCCATGTGAAAATCATGGAGTTGGGGCGTGGCTGCCGAGTGGCCGTGGGCGTGGGCTACGAGCCGCAGTGTGATCGCGCCGACGGCTATCCCCATCCCGGAACTGAGTTGCATGATGGTGCTGAGAAAGGCATTGGCGCGACTCATCCGGCTCAACTCAATATCGGAGTAGGCGATCGTCGTCATGCAAGTAAACTCCATCGATCGACAAGCGCCATGAAAGAACAAAATGGCGAGAATGAGAATAGGCGGGGTTGCCGGGTTCAAGGTAGCACAGAGGGCCATTGAAGCTGCGGTAATCACTCCGTTGACAATGAGGATTCGGCGAAAACCGAATCGGCGCAGTGTTTGAATAATGAACGCCTTCATGGAAAGATCGCCGGCAAAGAGCGCGAGCAGATAGAGTCCCGATTGAAACGCTGTTAGTCCAAAGGCAATCTGAAACATGAGCGGAAGCAGAAACGGCAGCACGGCGACGGCGATGCGGAAGGCGCTGGCTCCATAGATTGAGAGCGAGAAGGTTTTCAATTTGAGACACTCAAAATCGATGAGTGACGTATCAGGATTGCGGCGCGCGGCCACGACCGTCACAATGCCACTGACTATGCTGAGTGCGAGGATCGAGCAAGGTAGTTGCCAGTGCACGTGATCGCCGCCCAGTTCCTCCATCGCATAAACGGTGCCTGCAGAAGCGAAGCCGCCGAGTAAAAAAGTAGTCCAGTCGAAGGGATGTATCTCTTCGCCGCGAATGTTCTCGATCCAGACCATGGTGAGAATCAAAGCGACGATGCCGATGGGCAGATTGAGAAAGAAGATCCAATGCCAGCTCGCATAGGTGGTGATGAAACCGCCTAGGGGCGGGCCAATGACGAGAGCCGATAGTCCAGGCCAGGTGATGTAGGCGAGGGCCTGTGTCAGTTTTTCCTTCGGTGCCGTGCGCAAAACGATAAGCCTGCCGACGGGGACCATCATGGCTCCGCCGACGCCCTGCAGAATGCGCATGAAAATGAACTCGGGCAGCGTGCTCGATGTGCCGCACAGCACCGAAGCCAGCGTAAAAACGCCGATCGCCGTAGCGAAAATCGAGCGTGCGCCAAACCGATCCGTCATCCAGCCACTGATGGGGATGAAGATGGCCAGTGTCAGCATGTAGGCCGTCATGCCGATGTTGAGGCTTACCGCGCCAACGTGGAAGCTGCGCGCCATCTGGGGCAGGGCAGTGGCGATGATCGTGCCGTCCAGCATTTCCATGAAGAAGGCCCCGGCGATCAGCGTCGTCACATAAAAGGAATTGCGATCCTTCTTCATTTTTCTAGTTTACGAAGGCCGGGCGGTGGTTACTTCAGGAAACGGCCGACTTGCCGGTGTTAGATGGTTTAAGCAACACTATTGCGAGAATAGGTATATTAAGTTATGATTTCCCCATGGCGAAGAACCCAGAACATCGCGATCTGTTTCCCGGCGCGCTCGAGATCATGATTCTGCAATCGCTGCGCCTCAAACCCATGCACGGCTATGCACTGGTCAAGCACATCAAGCAGGTCTCCGATAACCTGCTGCAAGTTGAGGAAGGCTCGCTCTATCCCGCGCTGCAGCGGATGCTGAAAGAAGGATGGCTGGAATCGGAGGCTGGGACCTCGGCCAAGGGACGCCCCACACGCATCTACAAGCTCACTGAGGCAGGAATCCGGCATCTGGACCAGGAAGTCATCAGCTTCGAAAAAATGTTTGCAGGCATCACGCGGGTTTTGGCAGTGACCACAGCTTAGGAGGTACGCGATGGGCTGGTTCCAGCAATTGATATCTCGCCGTCGGCGTTATGACGATCTTGCCGTGTCAATTCAAGAGCACATCGCGGAGCGCGCTGAAGAGCTGATGGAAGAGGGAATGCCGCGCCGGCAAGCGGAGCAGATGGCGCGCCGTGAATTTGGCAATGTGGCATTGATCGAGCACCGCAGCCGCGAAGTTTGGCAATGGCCTGCCGTGGAATCACTCATTGCGGACCTGAAGCTTGTTTTTCGCAGGCTCGGGAAATCGCCTGGGTTTGCGGGAACAGTCCTCTTGACTCTTGCCATCGGCATCGGAGCCAACACGGCGGTCTTCAGCGTGGTCAATGGCGTGTTATTGAAGCCGCTGCCTTATCCGGAATCGGAGCGAATTGTGGCACTGTGGCTCAATGCACCGGGCGGAGGCCTGTCGAATTTTTCCAAGGGCCTTCAACTTTCTTCATCGATGTATTTCACTTTCGGTGATCACAATCGAAGTTTCCAATCGATTGGAGTATGGACAACCGGTACGGCCAATGTAACGGGGCTCGCACAACCTGAAGAGGTTCAATGCAACCTGGTCAGTGACGGCGTACTGCAGACGCTCGGAGTTCCTGCCGTCGCGGGCCGATGGTTCTCGACGGCCGATCAGGATCCGCATGGCGCAAAAGCGGTGATGTTGAGTTATGGATACTGGCAACGCCACTTTGGCGGAGACCGCACTGTCATTGGGCGCAGCCTGCAAGTCGATTCTGAGACGCGGGAGATTGTCGGCGTCATGCCGCGTCGATTCCGGGTAGTTGATCGCGATTTCGATCTGCTTATCCCGTTGGCGCTGGATCGAGCCAATCAGAAGCTGTCCGGGTTTGGCTTTAACGGTATTGCTCGCCTCAAGCCGGGTGTTTCGCTCGCTCAGTCCAGCGCCGATGTTGCGCACTTGATTCCGGTATGGATGGATTCATGGTCGAACGGTCCCGGCACGAATCCGCACTATTACGAGACATGGAAGATCTTGCCTGCATTTCGCTTGCTTAAAGAGCAGGTCATCGGCAATGTTGGCGGCGTGCTATGGGTGGTGATGGCGACGGTGGGGCTGGTGATGTTGATTGGCTGCACGAATATTGTTAACCTCCTGCTGGTGCGAGCCGAGTCGCGGCAACAGGAGCTTTCCATTCGAGCTGCATTGGGAGCGGGTCGCTTGCGGATTGTCCGGGAGTTACTGATCGAGAGCACCACACTGAGTCTCATTGGCGGAGCAATCGCTGTCGGGGTGGCATATGCCGGTTTGCGACTTCTCGTGCACATGGGGCCCGCGGATCTTCCTCGCTTAAGTGAAGTATCCCTCGACGCCCGCTCTCTCGGATTTACATTGTTGCTCTCGGTGTTTTCAGGGCTACTGTTTGGCTCTATTCCGGCATTCAAGTATGCGCGATCGACAGTATCGGCGGCACTTTCAGGCACCAATCGCACCGTAAGCGCAAGCCGGTCACGCAATCGCTCCCGCAATGTATTAGTAGTGGCGCAAGTGGCCATGGCGCTTGTGCTGTTGGTGAGTGCCGTGCTCATGATTCGCACTTTTGCGGCATTGCGCAATGTCGATCCAGGCTTCTCTGATGCCGCGCACATTCAGACCATGCGTATTTGGATACCAGATTTATTGGTGTCCGATCCGGTTACCGTAACGCAAATGCAAAACAATATTGCCGACCACTTGGCACGGATTCCTGGCGTTGCATCGGTCGGCTTCGTGGGCGCCGTGCCCATGGCAGGTTTCGATCAAAACTGGGATGAGATTCGCGTCGAGGGCAAGAATTACGAAGGCGGCGAACCGCCGATGCAGCTCTTCAATTACGTGTCTCCCGGCTACTTCAGCACCATGGGGACTCGACTTGTGGCCGGCCGCGACTTTACCTGGACGGACCTCTATGGTCTCAGACCGGCCGTGATGGTGTCGGAGAACTTCGCTCGCGACTCGTGGGGTTCGCCCTCGGCGGCGGTTGGCAAGCGAGTCAGGCAGTTCTCAAATATGCCATGGCAGGAAGTGATCGGCGTGGTCCAGGACGTTCGGCAGCATGGGGTTGACGAAAAAGCGCCGGCCATCATTTATTGGCCGGCCATGCTTAACGACCCTTACACGTCGCATCCCACGATTGCCGCTCCGCGCTACGTGACGTTCGCAATTCGAAGCGACCGTGCCGGGAGCCAAACGTTCCTCAATCAGATGCAACAGGCGGTTTGGGGCGTCAATGGAAGTTTGCCACTAGCATCAGTCGAAACCATGCAGCAAATCTACGGTCAATCCATGGCGCGCACCTCGTTCACACTGGTGATGCTGGCCATCGCCGGTTCGATGGCGCTGGTGCTCGGTATCATCGGCATCTACGGTGTCATTTCGTACGCCGTGTCGCAGCGTACGCGCGAGATCGGGATTCGCCTCGCACTGGGTGCTCACCGAACCGAACTGAGGTGGATGTTCGTGCGGTCGGCGCTTGCCTTGACCGGCGTGGGCCTCGCCATAGGAATTGCTACCGCAGCCACTCTCATGCAAGGCATGAAGTCCCTGCTGTTCGGTATCAGTCCGCTCGACCCTTTAACCTACATTGCGGTGCCACTCGTATTAACCGCGGCCGCAGCGTTAGCAAGCTATCTGCCGGCCCGACGCGCTGCGGCAGTCGATCCAGTAGAGGCGCTGAGAGCAGAATAGGGTTCCAGTGCCAATTGACCCATCCTGAAAATTTCCTGCCAGAGACTTGTGCGTCTGAGCGGCCGTTTCTGCCACCTTGTGTTGGGTGGCCGTAACGTGTTATACGCTTGTAGACCAGCAAATCGATGAAATTAGTGTTCTTTGCGTGCGAAAATGATCGATTGCGTGATTGATTTGAGCGAAATGCGTCTTTTTGCACGGCGCGCATTGGCTCTGGGATAGGGGAGATTCTGCGGATGAAGAGACGTGAAGTTCTGAAGGGTTTATCGATCGTTGCGGGCGGCGCGGTCTCTACGCGCAGTGCGTGGTCAATGTTTGCCGACCAGAATCATGCGGAGAAAGTGGGCCTGGCAACGCCGATTCGCGGGCTGGTTAGGAAGAACGGCGCATTGCTGCAGCCGATCAAGATAACCGTTCAGCACGCCGGTTCAAACGCGGCAACCATCACTCGGCTCGACGGCCATGAGGTCGATCGCCGCACCCTCACGGGCGACGGGCAGAGCTTCAACATCTATGTACCAGCGATCGATTCGGTCGAGCAGGTTGCAGTCGAGGTTGAAGTTGCGGGGGTGCCTAACTCAGCGAAGATCGAACTCCGCCCCGTCCGTAAAGTGCAAGTGTTCGTCCTTCCTCACTCCCACCACGATCTTGGCTACACCGATCTTCAAGTCAATGTCGAAGAGAAGCAGATGCTCAATATTACCAAGGGCATGGAGCTGGCGCGTCGCACCGCGAGCTATCCCGAGGGCGCGCGCTTCGTTTGGAACCTCGAAGTGCTGTGGGGCGCGGACCTATTCATGCGTCGCAAGTCTCAATCGGAAAAAGAAGAGCTCATCGATGCGGTCAAGAAAGGCTGGGTCGGCCTCAACGGCATGTATGCCAACGAACTCACCGGCCTGTGCCGCCCTGAGGAGTTGTTGCAGCTATTCCGTTACTCCGGCGAACTGGGCGCTCAGTGCGGCGTTCAAGTCGATTCTGCCATGTTGAGCGATGTGCCCGGCTTCACATGGGGCACAGTTACCGCGATGGCCCAGGCGGGGATTCGCTATTTCTCCGCGGCGCCTAATTGGTTCGATCGTATCGGAACCTTTATGGTCGAGTGGCAAGACAAGCCATTCTGGTGGGTCTCTCCATCGGGTAAAGAAAAGCTGCTCGTATGGGTGCCCTGGACCGGCTATGCCATGTCGCACATCATGAAGTTGAGTCCGGACTGGGTCGACAAGTATCAGCAGCGCTTGGACGATGTGAAATATCCTTATGAAATCTCGTGTATGCGATGGTCCGGTCATGGCGATAATGCAGAGCCAGATCCTGAGCTTTCCGAATTCATCAGAGATTGGAATCAGGAGTACGAGTGGCCGCGTTTCACTATTGCGACCACCAGCCACGCATTCTCCTCGTTCGAGAAAAAGTACGGTCACCAACTGCCCGAATTCAAAGGCGATTTGACGCCCTATTGGGAAGATGGCGCCGGATCGTCGGCCCTTGAAACGCGCATGAGCCGCAATGCCGCCGACCGCTTGACGCAAGGCGAAACACTCGCAGCCATGTTGGCGCCGACCGCCTATCGCGCTTCAGACTTCAACGAAGCATGGCGCGATGTGCTGCTCTATTCCGAACACACATGGGGCGCATGGAACAGCGTGTCTGATTCTGAAAATCCATTTGTCACGAAGCAATGGGACTTCAAGCGCAACTTCGCGGTCGATGCAGAAAAAAAGTCTCAGTCGCTACTCGACGCGGTGCTCGGCGCCTATGCGACCGCAAAAGACGCCTCGATCGTTGATATTCACAATACATGTTCGTGGTCTCGCACCGACGTCGTTGTGATATCAAACCAGCTATCGTCGGCAGGCGATCACATTAAGGATGAGCACGGAGTCTCCGTTCCATCTCAGCGCCTGTCGACCGGCGAACTTGCTTTTCTCGCGAAAGACGTTCCAGCCCTCGGAAGTGCTCGCTTTCATCTGTCGAATGCCAAGCCGCATTCGCCGGAAAAGCCCGCTTCGATCAAAGATGACGTGCTTGAAAATGGCATCGTTCGCGCGAAGATCGACACCGCTTCCGGAGACATCGTAGAACTCACGCTTCACGCAAGCCCCGCGAATTTTGTCGATAGCAGCCGCGGAGAAGCAGTCAATCAGTACCTGTTTCTCGAAGGAAAAGATCTTTCCAGGATACAAAAAAGCGGCCCCGCTAAGATCGTGATCGAAGACCACGGTCCGTTGGTTGTCTCGGTGCGCGTCGAATCCTCAGCACCCGGTTGCAAAAGTCTCGTTCGGCGCATTCGTCTCACAGCGGGCTCTGATTCGATCGAGCTTTCAAACATAGTCGACAAGAAGCAGGCGCCGCTCAATCCGCATCCAGGTCAGGGCGATCAAGCCGGAGAGTTTGCTCAACACCAGGCCAAAGAGAGTTTGCAGTTCGCATTCCCGTTCGCGGTTGACGACGGTCAAATCCGCATGGACATCCCCCTTGCCGTGATGCGCCCGGAAGTAGATCAGCTGCCGGGATCATGCAAAAATTGGTTGCCGGTTGGCCGCTGGATCGATGTAGCCAATGCCGATCGCGGCGTCACCTGGGTCACGCTCGACGCGCCCCTCGTAGAGATAGGAGAAATCTCCGCGACCATGCTCGGCTCTCAGACCAATCCCCGCATCTGGCGCGAACATATCGAGCCTACGCAGAGATTCTATTCATGGGCGATGAACAATCATTGGGGAACCAATTATCGCGCCTATCAAGAAGGAATCGTCGAGTTTCGCTACGCTCTTCGCCCACATTCCGGCTACGATGCGGCAGCGACAACGCGGCTGGCAACCGGCTTGTCGCAGCCTCTCATCGTCTCTGCCGCAAATGGAAAGCCTCTCGCACCACCGTCATTGAAAATCGAGCCTTCCGATGTTGTGGCAATCGGGTGCAAGCGAAGTGTCGATGGGAAAGCATGGATCGTCCAGCTCTTCGGGGCTTCAGGCGAAGATCGTCAAGCTACGCTAACCATCAATGGGAACGCCACTCCGGATATGTGGATCAGCAATTCAAGTGAGCGACCCATCGAACGCGCCGGGCAGCAAGTCGACATCGCCGCTTGGGACCTGGTGACGTTGCGCATCGCTTCAGATAAATAGTGAAGCGCCCGCGCACTCTTAAAATCAGTGGGAGCACGTCCATTCGCGCTCTCACTGCGGCCCAGGCATACCGCAGCCTGACGTCGTTCTTGTTACAGGAATATTGGGCCTCTGAATTTCTTCTGAACCCGGCTCTGTGCGTATGATTCTTTGTAAGCAGGTATTTACGCTTTTTTATGGCTGCCCGTCAGGGATTCGAACCCCGATATGCTGCTCCAGAGGCAGCTGTCCTACCGTTGAACGAACGGGCAGTAAAAGCGAAAACTCCACGGCGTGAAGCCGGATTGGCGATGGCCACGGGAACAATCTGGCGCGAAAACCAACCTGTTCATCATAAGGGCTTTTGTGGGCATGGGTCAAACGCGCCTGCGGGCGTTGCCCCTGGTTCCAAGCTCTCGGAACTGCCATTTGGAGTCGTCAACTCAAGGCAAGCGCGAGTTCCGGCTATGAATTTGAATCACCTGGACCAGCTCACCAATCACATGAATACGGTTTTCCATTTGCATTTTGTACACGTCTATTCATATAGAGCGGCGTTTGCTGGTTGTTTGCGCGACCTGCCGCTGATATAGAATCAGGAAACGAGTGGAAGTGTTTCTCAATCTCGCTTGGTCAGCCGTTGCTGCCACAATTGTTTGCCTCTGGTTCCGCTATCGGAATCGGACTAGCGCCGACAGGCGTGTGCAATGGATTGCGCTGGCAGTGTTGATTGCTATCTTGCTGCCGGTGATCTCTGTGAGCGATGACCTGTTGGCAATCCAGAATGCATCAGAAGCCGACAGTTCTCTGCGCCGCGATCATCTGGTTGGTCCCAATGCACACGCGCCTATGCCGGCACAGATCACGTTGCTCATGGCTCTGTTCGCGGGATTGCCGTTCGGATTTCTGCACTTGATTTCGCCTGATCGTGAACCCATCATATGGTTAACTCGGCCCGAAAGCGCATCAATTCAAAACAGGCCTCCTCCTGCGGCCTGAGCAGCTTCGCCGTTTTCCGTTTCGCAATTCTTACTACTTCGTGACTTCGTCGTGCAGCCCGCGACGCAAAGGTCGTGTATGAAACCAATTCGCCAAGCCCTGTCTGGACCGGCAGTGTTATTGATGTTCGTTCTTGGTCCGGCCTTAGTCACTGCGCAGCAAAGCCTTACGTGGGAACAGGTGAAAGCAAGGTTTGAAGCCGCCAATCCAACGTTGAAGGCCGATGCCTTGAACGTGGACGAAACGCGTGCCCAGGAAATAACGGCTTACTTGAGGCCTAACCCGCAATTCACGCTTTCGCAGGATGGTACCCAGATTGCGCCCAATCACGGCGTCTGGCAACCGCTCTCCGGGACCTTCGTGGTGCCCACGGTCAGCTATCTGCACGAGCGCGATCACAAGCGCGAACTCCGCCTCGAAAGCGCGCAGGCCGCCACCCGCATTGCGGACTCGCAGCACCAGGACCTGGTACGCAATCTTGAGTTCACGCTGCGAACCGCGTTCGTGAACACGCTGCAGGCCAAGGCGATCGTCGAACTGGCGAAGGCAGACCTCGATTACTACGACCACATCATCCAGATCAGTCGCGACCGGTACAACGCCGGCGACATTGCCCAAATCGACCTGGACCGGATCGAGTTGTTGCGCGTGCAATACGAGTCGGAGATTCAGTCGGCCACCGTGAACCTGCGCACGTCGAAGATACAGTTGCTGCAACTGCTCAACGACCGCACGCCGGTAGAGAAATTTGACGTCGATGGGCCCTTCGATTTCGCCGACTCGCTGCAGCCTCTCGACGATTTCCGCAAGATTGCCCTCGATGCGCGTCCTGATTTGAAGGCCGCCATGCAGGCCATCGAGCAATCGGAGATCAATCACAAACTAGCGATCTCCAATGGCTCGACCGATCCTACTTTAAGCGCATGGTACACCTGGAACTCTTCCACCAATAACCCCAACGCCGACCAGACACTGGGCGCGAGCGTCAATATTCCGCTGCGAATGTTTGACCGCAACCAGGGCGAGAAGAAGCGGACTCAGATCGACATCGACAAGAGCCGGCAAAGCAGCGAGGCCGCCCGCGCCCAGGTTTTCAGCGATGTCGATTCAGCCTATGCCCAGGTGGAAAGCGATGTCACGCTGCTCAAGCCGTATAAGGCCAAGTACAAAGACCAGGCTACGCGCGTGCGTGACACCGTGACTTATTCCTACCAGCACGGAGGCGCGTCGCTGATGGACATGCTGAATGCACAGAGCGACTATCGCACGGTGCAGCTTTCTTATCTGCAACTCATCGGTACTTATTTGAACGCTGCCGGGCAATTGAATCTTGCCGTGGGGCGCGAGGTGATCCAATGACGCCGCAAACTTTTCCGAAATTATTCTCGAAATCGCTTATCGCTGCTGTGCTTGTGCCTCTGCTGCTCTCCGGCTGCAAGGGCAAGGAGCAAGGCGATGGAACTCCGCCGCCGGCAAAGGTGATCGAAGTGCCCGATATGAGCGTGCTTACGATCGACAAGAACGATGTGGCGAAGTTTCCTGTTACGACTGCTGAACAAATTCAATCGGCAAGCGAATTGAACGTAACTGGCGCGGTCTTTCCGGACATTTCGCGCGAGGTCCCCGTCATTTCGCTGGCTAATGGCCGCGTTGTCGATATCAAGACTCGACTCGACGATAACGTCAAGAAGGGGCAATTGCTATTCGAGGTGCAAAGTTCGGATATCACCAATGCGTTTGATGCTTATCTGAAAGCTGTTAACGACGAACAGCTGGCTAACAAAGCCGACATCCGTGCGGAAGATCTGTTCAAGCATGGGGCCATTTCGCAGGCCATGGTGGAGCAGGCAGACGACGCAGAAAAAGATGCCAAGGCCGATCTTGTCGCCGCAGAAGAGCAATTGAAAGTCTTAGGAGTCGACAAGGATCACCCCAGCAGCCTTGTGAAGGTGTATTCGCCGATTAACGGCGTGGTTATTGGACAAAACGTTACAAATGCCGCTGCCGCCGGCGTTACACTCACCGGCTCGGCGACGGCCTTTACTGTTGCCGATCTGAGTGAGGTTTGGATTCTCTGCGATGTCTATGAGAACGACATTCCCAAGCTGCAACTAGGCCAGGAAGCCACAGTAAAGCTCAATGCTTATCCCGACCGCCCGGTGAGAGGGCATATCAGTGATATCGGCCCCGTGCTCGATCCTCAACTGCGCACCGCAAAGGTTCGCCTGCAGGTTCCGAATCCGGGATTTATGAAACTTGGCATGTTTGCTACTGCCACTTTCACCAGCAAAAAATCGGAGTCTCATGCTGTCGTGCCTGCGAATGCCGTACTCCATTTGCATGACCGCGATTGGGTGTTTGAACCTGCAGGAGATAACCGCTTCAAGCGAATAGAAGTTCACACCGGAGACATCGTCAGCGGAAGCCGGCAGGTGATTCTCTCCGGCATAAGTCCCGGCCAGCAAATAGTGACCAACGCTCTCTTGCTTGAAACCGCAGGGAACGATTAATGATTCGCGCTCTTGTCGATTTCGCGCTCAAGAGTCGTTGGATGGTCCTCGGCGGCGTCGTAGTCCTCACCGCATGGGGCATCGTCTCCTTCCGCAACTTGCCGGTCGAGGCTTATCCTGATGTCGCCAATAACTACGTGCAGATCATCACGCAGTGGCCAGGCCGCAGCGCCGAGGAAATTGAACGGCAAGTGACCGTGCCCGTCGAGATTCAAATGGCCGGCATTCCTCACCTGACCCACCTGCGCTCATCCACGCTGGCCGGCATCTCCATGCTCAACCTGGTCTTCGACGACTACTCCACCAGCGACACTAATCGCGAGCACGTTCTCGAACGTCTCAGCCAAGTGACGCTGCCGGCTAACTTGGTGCCGCAGATGGGAACAGACTGGAGCCCGGTCGGCCAGATCTATTGGTATACGCTCGAAAGCACCAATCCTGCTTATGACGTGATGGAGAAGAAATCTCTCGAAGACTGGACCTTGGAAAAGGACTTCAAGAGCGTCAAAGGCGTGGTCGACGTTTCCAGTTTCGGAGGTCCGACCAAGGAATACCAGATCAAGCTCAACCCCGAAAAGCTCATTGCTTACGGTCTATCCATCGGCCAGATCGAGCAACAGATTTCCAATAACAACACCAACGGCGGCGGCAGCTTTATTGAAGAAGGCGCGCAGCAGATCAACGTCCAGTCTCTCGGACTATTCAAGACAGTTCAGGACATTGAGAACACGCTGATCAAGACATCCAACGGCGCGGCCATCCACGTCAGAGATATTGCCACCGTGGAGCAAGGCCCCAAGATTCGCCTCGGTCAAATTGGCCGCGCATGGCATCGCTCCGACGGCACCATCGTCGACAATCCTGATACCGTTGAGGGTATCGTTCTGCTGCAGAAGGGCGACGATTCCGACCCGGTTCTAAAGGGGATTCACGAAGAAGTCAAGACGATCAATAGCTCCATCCTTCCCAAGGGCGTCCAAATCGTTCCGTTCCTGGATCGCTCCGATCTGGTCACTTATACAGTGCACACCGTCGAACACAACCTTACCGAAGGCGTGATCCTGGTCTCGATCATCCTCTTCTTGTTCCTCGGCAATGTGCGCGGGGCCATCATTGTCGCCCTCACCATTCCGTTTGCCTTGTTGTTTGCTTCTATCCTGCTCGACCTGAGCCACATTCCCGCGAACCTGCTCTCGCTTGGCGCATTGGACTTCGGTATGGTCGTCGACGGTGCTGTGGTGATGATTGAAAACATCGTCCGACACCTGTCGCACAAGAATGGTACTCGCACGCCGATACAGAATATTCGCGAGGCCGCGCATGAAGTGCAGCGGCCAGTATTCTATGCCATCGGCATTATCATCACGGCCTATTTGCCTATCTTCACGCTGCAGGAAGTAGAAGGCCGGCTTTTCAAACCCATGGCGTGGACAGTCGCATTCGCCTTGCTCGGAGCGCTTACTTTTTCCATGATTATCGCTCCTGTCCTCGCCAGCATTTTGTTCCGCAAAGGCGCCACAGAGTGGGAAAACCCTGTGCTGGCGTGGCTGCGTGAACACTATCGCACGGCGGTGCGCTCGGCTATCGAGCATCGTTACATAACGGTGGGTATTGCCGGGGTACTCTTCGCAATCGCCGTGTTTCTTACCGTCGGCGGAGCCATTGGATCAGAGTTTCTGCCGCACCTCGATGAGGGCGCGTTATGGGTGCGCGGCACTTTGCCACCCAGCGAAGGACCTACGCCCAGTGTCGAATTCACCAATCGAGCTCGCGTTGTGATGGCGTCTTTTCCCGAGGTCACCCAGGTCGTCAGCCAGACAGGACGCCCCGACGACGGCACCGATGTTACCGGATTCTTTAACACCGAATACTTTGTCGACCTGAAGCCCAAGGAACAGTGGCGTCCTGTCTTTCATCAGGACAAAGAACAGGTCATTGCCGCCATCGACAAGCAACTCGAGAAATTTCCCGGCGTGATCTGGAATTATTCGCAGCCCATCTCCGACAACATGGAAGAAGCTGTTTCCGGCGTCAAGGGCGAACTCTCCGTCAAGCTCTACGGCGACGATTTGCGTACACTCGAAAAGAAGGCCGAGGAGATTCAATCGCAGATGGCCTCGGTGAAGGGAATTGAAGATCTCGGCATCTTCCGCATCATCGGCCAGCCCAATCTTAACTACTCTGTGGATCGTGCCGCTGCGTCTCGATGGGGCATTAACGTTTCCGACATTCAAGACGCGATTCAAACCGCGGTGGGCGCGAATGCCATCACGCAAGTGCAGCACGGTGAAGCGCGTTACGACGTAACCATCCGCTACGAGAAGCAATATCGCGACACCAAAGAGGCAATTGAAAAAGTATTGCTGTTGGCTCCCGATGGCGAACGCGTTTCCCTCGCGCAGCTCACCAATGTTTCTACTGACGATGGTGCCGAAGAAATCTATCGCGAAGCCGGCCAACGCTACATAGCCATCAAGTACTCCGTGCGCGGACGCGACCTCGGTTCAACCGTTGAAGAAGCCATTGGGAAGGTAAACCATAACGTCAATCTGCCCACCGGCTATCACACCGAGTGGGCCGGCGAATATCAAAGTCAAAAGCGCGCCAATAAGCGCATGGCCTTGGTTATCCCCATCACGGTCATGGCCATCTTTCTCATCCTCTACACCATGTTTCGTTCATTCAAGTGGGCGATACTTATTCTGGCCTCGGTTATCATGGCGTCCATCGGCGGTCCACTGGCATTATTCCTCACGCACACTAATTTTTCGGTTTCGTCGGCAGTCGGTTTTCTTGCCTTGTTTGGTGTATCGGTGCAGACCGGCGTCATCATGCTCGAATACATTAACCAGTTGCGTGCCCGCCGCAAAGGCATGGAAGAGTCCACTCAGGAGCACATCGTCGCGGCCGCGATCGAGGGTGCGGTTCTGCGCTTGCGTCCTATTATGATGACCATGCTTGTGGCTACTTTGGGATTGTTGCCCGCCGCGTTGTCGCACGCTATTGGTTCCGACTCGCAACGTCCTTTCGCGATCGTTATCGTGGGCGGATTGCTGGCCAACCTGGTGATCGGCATCTTCCTACTGCCCACTCTCTACGTCTGGGTCGCAAGCGAAGATGACATTCTTCCGGCGTCTGAATTCAGCGAAGATTTCTAACTGCGGGATACTCTGGGCTCCATCCTGGCTGTTCCTAATTGGGACAGCCAGGTGCCTCGCTTGATAGAAACAGGAAATCAAAGTTGTCGTCGAAATGAATTCACTCGCACCGGGAACAATCACCAATGCATAGTGTTGGTACGGGGTTAAGCCTCTACTTAATGCTTTGCAAAGGTGACTTGTATGAATCAACCTATTGTCTTTGTAAGTGGCAGCAAAGGTGGCGTCGGTAAATCGATTACGTCCATGGCTGTGCTCGACTACCTCGCCGCCGAACACCGTTACGCCCGGCTCCATGAGGCGGATACGACCAACCCCGACGTGTGGAAGTCGTATGGGAAATCGGTCGAATGCGAGCTCTCTAGCTTGGACGTTGTCGATGGATGGATTCAACTAGTAAATACTTGCGACGCTAATAGCTTTAAAGCGATCGTGGTTAATACTCCGGCCCGCAACAACGATGTTGCGCTGCTGCACGGGAAAATTCTGTTGAGTTCGCTCAAAGAACTTGCCCGGCCATTCATCACCCTCTGGGTTATCAACCGTCAGCGCGACAGTCTCGAAATGCTGATGAACTATCTTGAGATGATGCCCGGTGGCGTTGTTCACGTAGTGCTCAACGGCTACTTTGGCGACCAGCGCAAATTCGAATTATATGAACAGAGCGCCGTCAAAGAAGCGGTGGAGAAACAAGGTGGCAAGGACCTGTTTCTTCCTGACCTCGCAGATCGCGTCACCGACGAGGTCTATAGTCGGCGTATAACGCTCGCCGATGCATCAGCGCAGCTCAAGCTTGGTGATCGAGCCGAACTGCAAAGGTGGCGAAATTCAGTGCGCGACTTGATGATCCAAGCTGCGGTTTAGTTGCGTCGAGCGCAAGGTGTGTTTACTCTTCGCGCAATACTTCGAGCGGCCGCAGTCCAAGAATTCGATAGCTGGCGATCCAACCCGTTGCCGTCGCCAGCACCGCCGTGCCGACAAGCGCGACGGCAGTAGCGGACCACTCGATGTGAAAGCCGACATGCATGCGGTGCAGCAAAACGCGAGTCAGTGCGTTTGCAAAAATGACACCAACAAGACCGGCTAACAACCCGAGTACACTGAACTCCACGCTGAACGTGCGCACGATGCGCATGCGCGTGGCCCCAAGCGTCTTGAGCACAACGGCCTCGCGCATGCGGCGAAAACGCGTCGAAGCAATACTCGATGCCAGAATGGTCAAGCCTGCAAAGATCGAGAATCCGGCCAGAAACCGCACCACATACGTGATCTGGTCGACCACAGCCTCAATGCGGAGCAGCACATCTGCAATGTTGATTACGGTCACGGTTGGATAAGCAACGAACAACGCACGCTCCAATGTCCCAACCTGCTTGGGGTCGATATGCGCGCCGCCGTACCACGTGGCCATTTCGTCTTTCAGGTGTCCCGACGGTAACTCGAACGGCACCCGCGCGCCCAGATGCTCGCCATCGGCGCGATAGATCGCTGTTACCTTTAGCTTGTGCACACCACCCGCAGCCGTTTCGATCTCCACTGCGGAGCCAATGCCAACGTGCAGGCGCTGCGCCACGCCCTCACCCATGGCCATCTCGTCGACCGAGCCATTGGTCCACCACTTGCCTTGGATCAGCTTGTCGCCCGATGGCAGACTATCGGCCCAGCTTAACTCGGCGTTCTCGAGCATACGTCGCGGAATGTGCTGGTCCTTTAACTCGTCAAGCTTCTTGCCATTTACTGATACGACGTGGCCTGTCACAACAGGCATTAGGTCGAGAGCCTGGGTGACTCCGGATTGGTGTTGGAAAAATGCTTTGACACCGGCGACCTCATCCGTCGTCACATCGATCAGAAAGATGTTAGGCAGCGAAGGTGAAGCAGTTTCGCGAATCTCGCGCAGCAATGCCGCCTGCATCAAGTACACCGCCAAAATCAGCATGACGCCAGTGCCGAGCGCAGCCAGCACCGCCGCCGATTGATTGCCAGGGCGATATAGATTCGCAAGTCCATGACGTAGGAAAGAAGGCAATCGCAGCCGCACACGATTGAGCAGAGCACGCAATCCGCGCAGCACCACTGCCGATAGCGCCAGCAACACTAACAGTGCCGCGGTCAATCCGACAGCGAAGACTGTGCCCACCGTTGCCGAATCAGAAAGCGCCCACGCGATCCCGCCCAGAGCTGCGAGCACAACGACTGACAAACTTAGCTGCAGACGCCGAGCCCACCACCGCGCGAACCATCCGCTGACGCCTTCTGGTGCCGGTTCAACCAACCGTCGCAGCACCAGCACCGGCCGCACCCCACGAACGTCAAGCAATGGCGGCAGACAAAACAGAAGCGTCGTCAACAATCCTGTACCAAGCCCCGCAGCCACCGAGCGCCACGGAAATTCAATAACAGTATGTACTGGCAGCAGCTTGCCAAACACCGCGGGCAGCGCTTCCATCACACCTGCTCCGGCCGCTACGCCGAGCAGTCCGCCGGCCAGTCCCAGTCCCAGCGTCTGCAGCAGAAAAATACGCAGCAAGTCTCCCGAACCGGCGCCAATGGCCTTTAGGATCGCTAGCATATCCATGCGCTGTTCCAGATGCGCATGCATCGCCATGGCCACGCCAATCGCTCCCAGCACCATCGCGACCAGGCAGATGAGACTTAGTATTGCGGTCGCATGATCGAGGCCTTCCGTCAGCGCCGGATTGCCCTCGCGATAATCCGTAACCTGCGCATCGGGCAGCACTGACTCAAGCTGCTTGCGCATTGACACAGGATCGGTCGTTGGCGGAATTTTCAGCAGCAGTCGCCGACTGGCGCGGCTGCCGGCGCTCATCAATTCCGTCTCATCGAGCGATGCGCGCGAAATCATGACCCGCGGGCCCATTCCCGCTCCGGCTGATATGCGGTCCGGCTCTTGCTTGAGAACTGCGGAGATGCGAAAGCTTTTCCCACCAAGTCGCAGCGACTGTCCCACATGCGCATTAAGTCGAATGAGAAATTCATCCGCGACCACTACTGAGTCACCGCTGAGAGCCTGGCGCAAATCCATCTGCGGCTCAAGTTCTGCTCGTCCATAGTACGGGTACTCTGCTGGGTCGACGGCCTTGAGCGCGACCAGAAGGGGAACTGGATCCGGTGGTACAGATGCCATCGAAATAGTTTCGACAACCCACGTCGAACGAATCCCCGCTCCCAGCGCGGCGATTTTGGTACTTTCGGATGCAGTAGGTTGGCGAAATATACGCGCCGTCAGGTCGCCCGCCATGAGTCCTCGCGCCTCGGTCCCAAGCGTTTTCCGAAAGCTCTCGCTAAATCCGCGCACACCGACAAGTGCCGCTACACCGATCGCTACCGAGAGCACCACGAAGCCGAACTTGCCCGGCGCCGACTTCAAATCGCGCCATCCGATAGCAGCTGCACGTTTCCAACTCAGGGAGCGTTTGCTCTGCGATTTGGTGGTCTCAGTCATGTTGCGCCCGCGTTGCTGTTGCGACTTCTGCCACATACGGCAATGTGTCTTCGACGACCTGACCGTCTTTCAAAACGATTTTGCGGTCCGCCATATTGGCTACTTCAGCATCGTGGGTGACCAGCACCAAGGTGGTGCCCGCAGTCTTGTTGCGGTCGAGCAGTAGGTCAAGTACGAGCCGGCCGTTGGCGGAGTCGAGATTGCCCGTCGGCTCATCCGCCATCACAATCGGCGGCTCCACTACGAACGCACGCGCCAGCGCTACTCGTTGCTGTTCACCGCCCGATAGTTGCACCGGATAATGATCCATGCGCTCTGCCAATCCAACATCTTCCAGCAGGCGCCGCGCTTGTTTCAGCCCGTTTCCTTCGAGATTCAGTTCAAAAGGCAGCAATACATTTTCGAGCGCAGTCAGTGTAGCGATAAGTTGGTACGACTGGAAGACAAATCCGATTTTGCTTCCACGTACCGCGGCCAACTGCGCTTCGACCATGTTGTGAATCGGCACGCCGTCGAGCCAGATCTCGCCGGAACTGGGAGTGTCGAGACCGGCCAACAATCCCAACAGCGTGCTCTTGCCGCTGCCGCTCGCGCCCACGATCGCCACAAACTGGCCCGCCGGAATAGTCAGTGAAATGCCCTTCAAAATATCCACGCGCCGCGCGCCGTTTTGTATCCACTTTCGAGCGTCTCGGACTTCAATCACCAGCTATCCTCCTCGGATCAGTTATCTATGGCTACCAATCGCGTTGCGTCTTCCGCTCTTCCAACAATACGCAGTCTCGTGAATACTTGTTCCTTTTCGCCACTCCGCGGACCGCATAGTTCGTCAGGAATTCAGTCCAGCTACCGCCCTCGCTAGATACACTGTTTATGTGGACGTCCGTCGCACTCTCATCGTTTCATTCTGGCTGCTCGTTACTGCAGGTCAACTGCTCGCGGCTGACCGGCCGATCCTCGTCTGTTTCGGCGATAGCATTACTGCCGGTTACGGATTGCAGCCGGCGCAGGCCTATTCCTCTGCCTTGCAGCGAAAACTCGACACCAACGGCTACCACTACCAGGTCGTCAACGAAGGCACCAGCGGAGCGACGACTAAAGACGCAGTTGCCAATCTTCATGCCATTCTGCAGCTTCATCCTGAGATCGTGATCGTAGAATTCGGTGGCAACGACGGGTTGCGCGGTCTACCGCCTGACTTGACGCGTCGCAATCTCGATATCGTCTTGACTACACTTGAAAACGCGCATATCAAGATTTTGCTCGCCGGCATCACGCTCCCGCCCAACTACGGCCCCGACTATATCCAAGCATTCGAAGCCATCTTTCGCGACCTCGCTGCCAAGCATCACGCCGCATTTGTGCCCATGATCTATAAGGATCTCGTGCGCGTTCCCGGAACCATTCAAGGCGACGGCATTCATCCTACTGCCAAAGGATCAGCGATCATCGCCGACACGTTGTTTCCCGCGCTCAAGCCGATCCTGAAAAAATGATCTTCATCTCGTCACTCCAGCACCGCTACCGGCTGAAATAGCGTCCCCGCTACGCGCTTTGCGATGCCCACTAGCTCGCGCTGACTTCGAAAGACCTTTACCAGCGAGGCCGCCGAAAACTCCGGCAGATTCGCTTGCGCACCATTGTGCAGCCGGCCCAGGCTCTGCACATCGCCGGTCACCGATGGCATCTCCGGCAACAAGCTGCGTGGATGTATGCAAGCCTCTTCGAGCGCATCTGCATTGCCCGCCATGCCCTGGAGTTCTTCGAGCGTGTGCGCCAGATCGAGCGTGAAAACTCCAGCCTGCGTCCGTCGCAAACTGCTTAGGTGTGCTCCGCAACTTAAGTCAATTCCAAGTTCATGAGCCACGGAGCGCACATATCCACCCGCGCTCACGCTCATCTTAAACTCCACCTCAGCTCCATCAAGACCAACTATCTCGAAGTAGGAAATGTGAATGCACGCGGGCTTCAACTCCACCGGCTTACCCGCACGCGCCAATTTGTAAGCAGGAGTCCCGCCGATTTTCTTCGCCGAGTACGGCGGTGGCATCTGCTCCATCTCGCCATGAAATCGCTCCGCAGCCGCGCGCACTTGCTCCACCGTCAACGATGCTTCAACCGCCGTCGTCGTCGGCTGACCCTCTGCATCATAAGTGTCGGTTGCAAAACCGAAACGAATCGTCCCGCTATACCTTTTTTCAGCCGATGAAAAATACTGCGCCAGCCTGGTGTATTTGCCCAGCAGCAGCGGCAACACTCCTGTCGCCATCGGGTCAAGCGTTCCTAAATGTCCAATTGATTGTTCGCCACTGATTCTGCGCAGACGGCTCACGACGTCATGGCTTGTCATGCCGCCCGGTTTATCGATCACTAAAAGCCCATTCACCTACTTACTCTAGTTGAATTGGCTAGGTCGGGTCACATCGTCACATGGCTCGGCTGCCGTACCAGCGACAAAAACTCCGCGCGCGTCTCTTTATTGCGAAAGCATCCGACCATCGCCGACGTCACCGTGGACGAATTCTGTTTCTCGATCCCGCGCATCATCATGCACAGGTGCCGCGCCTCGATCACCACGCCCACACCCTGTGGTGCGATCGCTTCCTGAATGGCATCGGCGATCTGGCGCGTAAGCCGCTCCTGCACCTGCAGTCGCCGCGCAAACACCTCCACCAGTCGCGCGATTTTACTCAATCCGATCACCTTGCCCTTGGGGATATAGGCCACGTGTACTTTGCCGAAGAAGGGAAGCATGTGGTGTTCGCACAGCGAAAACATCTCCACATCCTTTACGATCACCATCTCGTCGTAGTCCACGTCAAACAGAGCCCCGCGCAATATCTGGTTCGGATCTTCGCGATAGCCCTTGGTCAGAAAAGCCAGCGACTTTTCCACGCGCCCCGGCGTCGCCACCAATCCGTCCCGATCAGGATCCTCGCCGATCCGCCGCAGCACCTCGCGATAAAGTTCTGTGCTGCTCACCTCGGCGAGACCGCCCGGCTTGATATCCACATTCGATTTCAACTTGCTTACCATCACAGGCTGCGCCATCCAGTTGCCCCCATTTCACTTCAAATCCAATGCGACCGTCACCGGTCAACCTTGCTCTCCGCGGTATTCAAAAAAGTTGTTCTCGGTCTCTTCCACCCGCACCTGCGCCAGGTTTGCGGGTTCAATCGTTCCCGTCAGCAGCCTGAATATCTCTCTGCACAGATTCTCTGTGGTCGGCACTTCAGCAGTAAAGATCGGATCGAGGTTCAAGTTAACGTGGTCAAACCGTTCAATGATTCTTATGCGCACTACTTCATCGAACGTTGCCAGGTTCACCACCATTCCCGTCGCGGCGTCCACTTCGCCTTCCGCCAGCACCTCCACGACATAGTTGTGCCCATGACCGTGGGGATTATTGCATTTCCCATAAGTCGCCCGGTTTTCCGCCTCCGAGAGCGCCTCGCTGTGCAGTCGATGAGAAGCGCTGAACCTGTACCGCCGTCCGAAATAAGCCTTCATGCCTCTCCCCGATATTCAGCGAAAATCTCCGGCGTTTCGTAGATCCGTACCCTGCTCAGTTGCGCTCCGCCCGCCGCAGTCACCGCCGGCTCCAGCCTCTGCCACACCGCGATCGCAATATTCTCCGACGTCGGAATCGTGCTCGCGAACTCCGGCACCTCTAAGTTCAAATGACGATGATCGTAGGCCGCCATCACGTCGCGTTCCATCACGTCTTTGAGCCATTTCAGATCAACTACAAAGCCTGTCACCGGGTCCGGTTCTCCAGCCACCGTTACCTCCAGGGTGTAATTGTGACCGTGGCCGTTCCGATTCGCGCAGCGTCCGAAGACCCGCTCGTTTTCCACAGCCGACCATGCTTCGTTCCAGTAGTAATGGGAGGCCGAAAAAGTAGCCCGCCGGGTAAGGAAAATCATCGAGAGCCTCCTATGCAAGATGCCCGGCTATGACCGACGGGTTCAGGCAATCCTGCAGACAGCCGAAACCGCCCCATAACCATGGTAGGGGAGTCGAGCGGCGGCAGGGAAGTCTATTCACTATCAAGTCCAATAGAATCAGAGCCCGCGCTCATGTCTTATAGCGTCTTACACCCGTAAGCCATGACTCGGCAATTCGTCTCCAGTCGATTTGCGTGGGGCGGCCTCCTAAGAAAGTACCCATTCGAGAGAAACTTTAGATTAATAGGGCCAGATTTAACCGGCGGTTGATGATTTTACCTGTGATATGCTTCACACAAATCAATACGAAATAGTTGTTCCGATCCGCTGATCGAGGGCGCGAATTCCCCATGCCCCGATCATGATCATTCCATCCAACTTGCGGTGGCGTGCTCTGCTGAATTTTGGCCTTTGCCTCGGTTATCAAAACTAGTTCTCTTGTGATTTCAACGGGCGCAGTTAACCCGCTTACTACACCCCGCTTTGGGTGCGGATTGATCGATATTTTCCTCGAATCTGGGCCTTGTTCGTGCTGTGCCTAAAGGACTTATATGCTCAAGGGCTCTTTGCCTAAGAATAGGGAAGTCGAAACGCCGGATAACGCGGTTATCGCGGCATTCGACCGCCCATTTGCCGAAATAGCCAAACCCCCGCGCATGCTCGAAATGAACGTCGACGTCATCGAGCGCAGGCGCCCCGAGAATCGCAGGCAACGCGAATTCCTGCAGAAGCTGATCAGTGAGCGCACCGCACAGTTGCTGGCCGCCAATGAGCAGCTTGAGGCCGACATCGCCAAGCGCGAACGTGTCGAAGAGGCCCTTCGTGAGAGCGAAGAGAAGTATCGCGGCCTGTTCTCCATGATGCAGGAGGCCTTTTTTATCGCGGACATCATGACCGACGAATCCGGAAAACCTGTCGATTTCCGGGTGGTCGAGGCCAACCGCGCCTTGGAACTTCAAATCGATTTCCCGCTCGAACAAATCGTAGGAAACACTGCCCAAAGTCTGGGTCTCAACCTCCTTTCGCAGGGAATCGAGATCTACGGTCACGTAGCCATGACGGGCGAGCCTGTTCGCTTCGAGACCTTTGTTCCTCAACATGCCCGGCACTATGAGGGAATGGCCTATCAAGTCCATGCGGGGCGTTTCGCAGCTCTTTTTGTTGATGTAACCGAGCGCAAGCGCACGCAAGATGCCCTGGTCAAGACTGAAAAACTCGCTTCGATCGGCAGAATGGCCGCCAGCATTGCCCATGAAATCAACAACCCGCTTGAAGCGGTGGCCAATACGATTTTTCTGGCCCGACTCAACGCCACAGACTCTCAGGCCGTGCACAAATATCTCGACATGGCCGACGATGAACTCAAGCGCATCGCCCACATCACCCGGCAGACGCTGGGTTTCTATCGAGAAAATTCCTCGCCCAAAGATGTGTCCGTCAGTTCCGTCCTTGATTCAGCCGTTGAGGTTCTGCAAGGCAAGATCAAAGCGACCCATACCCACATAGAAAAGCAGTATGACGATTCGTTTCACGTCCAGGCGATTCCCGGCGAGCTGCGCCAGGTCTTTGCGAATCTGCTGGTTAACAGCATGGAAGCAGGCGTGGATGGAGGCGGGATCGTGCTCCGCATCGCCCAATCCACCTGCCTCACCAACCATCAGCCTCGCATCAAGATCACGGTTGCCGATCGCGGCCAGGGCATCGAGAGTAACAACATGCCGCGCATCTTTGAGCCGCTCTTCACAACCAAGGTGTCGACCGGCACGGGGCTGGGCCTATGGGTAGCCAGGCAGATCGTTGAAAAGCACGGCGGCATCATTCGCGTTCGGTCGCGTTCCAAGGGAGACAATCGCGGCACCGTGTTTCAGGTCTATCTTCCCGCGGTCACTGTGTCCGAGGCAGCAGGGAACTAAGACCGCACCAAAACTTGGTCGCCATTGAACCTATCCCGGATAGGTCCGTCCCTTCCACTTCACCTGCTTCACGATCCTGTGCTTGAACCAGCTGCGATAAAGCAGCACCACAAAGAGC